>Ga0067045_1030471_pt1 | contig 15170 bp, 12 predicted proteins | sample TerdegcTABiofilm_FD_59184 | JGI IMG/M metagenome (GOLD analysis project Ga0067045, IMG submission 59184) | Combined Assembly of (Gp0054472, Gp0054536) Wastewater bioreactor microbial communities from Singapore -Terephthalate degrading...
CCTCGCCCCGCCGACAGAACCGTAGGGCGGCTTTCCACAGCCGCCGGTCGGGTATGGAAACCCGACCTACGGGTAGGGGAGGCACGTAGGGCGGCTTTCCATAGCCGCCCGCCCCCAGCCCCGCCCCGCCTTGCGGGGAGAGGGTTAGGGTGAGGGGTGGGCACGGAAACCCGCCCATCCACACAACGCGATTGACAGAATCACACACCCACCGTATAATATACTCGCTGCGGGCGAATAGCTCAGTTGGGATGAGCGCCTCGCTTACACCGAGGAGGTCACAGGTTCGAGCCCTGTTTCGCCCACCTGCAAGCAAGGCCGCCACCCAAAGGCGGCCTTATCTCTATCCGCGAACAAACGAACGGATTCGCGGATGATCCTGCCGGTAGGGATATGGCGGAGCGCATCCTGGTCGTGGAAGACGATACGAAGATCGCCGACCTGCTGCGGCGCGGCCTGGCCTTTGAAGGCTACGCCGTGGACGTGGCAGCCGATGGCGAGTCGGCGCTGGCCATCGCGCGCGACCGCGACCCCGACCTGGTCATCCTGGACCTCATGCTGCCGGGCATGAGCGGGCTGGAGGTGTGTCGGCGCCTGCGGGCGGGCAGCGACGTGCCCATCCTCATCCTCACGGCCAAGGGCGCTGTGGCCGACCGTGTAGCCGGCCTGGACAGCGGAGCCGACGACTATCTGGTGAAGCCTTTCGCGTTTGAGGAACTCCTGGCCCGCATCCGCGCCCTCCTGCGCCGCCGCCAACGCGCGGAGCAGGAAGAAGTGCTCCGTTTCGCCGACCTGACGATGAACACCTCCACCCGACGGGTAACCCGCGGCGACCGCGTCATAGAACTCACGGCCAAGGAATTTGACCTGCTGGAGTTGTTCCTCCTCCACCCGAATCATGTCCTCACCCGCGACGTCCTCTACGACCGCATCTGGGGCTACGACTTCGGCGGCGAGTCCAACATCCTGGAGGTGTACGTGCGCTACCTGCGCGCCAAACTGGAGGCGGGCGGCGAGCCTCGGCTCATCCACACCGTGCGGGGGGTCGGCTATGTCCTCCGCGAGGAGTAAGGCCATGCCCATTCGCGCGCGGCTGACCCTGTGGTACGTGGGGCTGCTGGCGTTTGTGCTGGTGATTTTTGACGTGGCCGTGTACGCGGTGCTGGCCTACCGCACCTATGCCGATGTGGATCGGCAGGTGCAGACCCTGGCCGATCAGATCGTCATGTCCATTCGGGCCGAGAACAATCCCCTGTCGGTGCTGGTGTCGGGACGGGTGCGCCTCCCGCCGATGGACGCTTTCTCCACGCCGGACACGTACTGGCAGATCGTTCGCGCCGATGGAATCATCGCGGCGCGCTCGGCCAATCTCGGCGACCAGAACCTGCCCCTGGACAGCGAGACCCTCCAGAAGACCGGCCAGGGCGAGAGTGTCCTGGCCACCGTTCGGGCAGGCAATGCGCGCGTGCGCATCTTCAGCACGCCGCTGGTGGTGCTCCGCAACAACGTCGGCACGGTCCAGGTGGGCGCGTCGCTCCAGAGCGTGGACGCCACGCTTCGGCGGGTGGCAGGACTCCTCACGGCCGGCTCGTTTTTGGCCATCCTGGCGGCGGGAATCGTGGGGTTCGCGCTGGCGCGGGCCGCCCTCCGCCCCATTGACCGAGTAACCCAGGCGGCGCTGCGCATCACCCGCGCCGAGGACTTGGGCCGCCGCCTGCCCGAGCCAACCGTCCAGGACGAGGTGGGCCGCCTCACGGCCACCTTCAACGAGATGCTGGGGCGGCTGGAAGACCTGTTCCGCGCGCAGCAGCACCTGGTGGCCGACGTGTCGCACGAGTTGCGCACGCCCCTGACGACGATTCAGGGCAACCTGGACCTGCTGCGGCGCGGCGCGCTGGAAGACCCCGACGCCCGCCGTGAGGCCCTCCGCGCCATAGAGGTGGATGTCGGCGCCATGTCGCGCCTGGTTACCGACCTGCTCCTGCTGGCCCAGGCCGACGCCGGCGTCAAACTGGAATTCCAGCCCGTGGAATTGGACACCCTCCTGCTGGACGTGTACCGCCAGGCGCAAAGGCTCTCCCAGGGCGTCAGGGTGAAACTGGGCGAAGAGGATCAGGCGCTCGTGATGGGCGACCCCGACCGCCTCCGCCAGTTGCTGCTCAACCTGGTGGACAATGCCCTGAAGTACACGCCCCCGGGCGGCGAGGTAACCCTCTCCCTCCAGCGCGAGCCCGGCTGGGTCTGCATCTCCGTCGCCGACACCGGCATCGGCATCCCGCCCGAAGACCTTCCGCACATCTTTGAGCGGTTCTATCGCTCGGACAAAGCGCGCACCCGCGGCAAAGGCGGGACGGGCCTCGGCCTGGCCATCGCCAAGTGGATCGCCGAGGCCCACAACGGTCGCATCACCGTGGAGAGCGCCCCCGGCAAGGGCAGCACCTTCACGGTCTGGCTCCCGTCGCCCGCCTGAAACGGCACAGCGTTAGTACGCCTGGTTCTCCATGACCACCGGCAGGAAGCGGCGGAAGATGCGCACCAGCCCGTACCAGTAGCCCAGGTTCGCCTGGTAGTTGGCGCTTGCCATCGTGCCGATGACCGTCTGCCCCACCGTGAAGTGGGCCACGTAGTTGGACGACGTGGACGTGCCCCCGCCGTTGCTCGTCGCTGGCGTGAACCAGTCCAGCCGGTAGTTGGACGAGGTCATCGCCACGGCCCCCAGCGCCAGCGCCACGGCCACCGCAAGGAGCAGCCCCATGCGCGCGAATCTGCGTCTCATGGCCACCCTCCTAGTACAGACTGTGATGGCCGAGTTGGATGCGCACGCCGCCCAACTGGATGTAGGTACTATCGTCTGGGAATTGCAAGTTGAACCACATGCCCAGAATCCCCTGGTTTGCCGACAGGGCATTGTTCACCGTTAGCGTGTAGGACGTCGCCGTATTGCTCTTGCGGTCAGTGTGGTCAGAAACGAGGGTAGCCCAGTCATCCGCACTCGTTTGCTTTGCCAAGAATGTTGAGGTGATATACGCCTTGCTCCCGTCCTGGCACTTGTAGTATACGGTTACGCTCTCAACGTCCACGGGCTGGCCGTACAACACGGCAGGCAAGACGATGGAGAGATACACCGTCTTGCTGCCCGGCTCGGACCCGCGCCATATTTTGACCGATCCGTTTTGCTGCACATCCCAGCGAGTCGTGTCGCTGCTCAGATTCTTGATGATCTGCGTGCCGGGGATGAAGACATACGAGTCGGCCTTGGTCTCAATGGAGCCGTTGTTGTTGATGCGGATTTCATCCTCGCCGCCGTCCCCGCCAAACCCCTCCAGCAGCGGCCCGGCGCCATCGTTGCTGATGACCACCGAGGCGTCGCTGCTGTTGGCGCCCGCGTGAAGCGCAATGCCACTTGCGCCTCCCGCCACCGCCTTCATCGCCGGCCCGCTCAACCCCGCGCCTGCACTCCACGCGTACACGCCGATCCCGCCGCCGGAGTTCTCGCCCGACACCCCCGCATGGTTGTTCGCGTCGCTGCGGCCGTGCACCGCGTCATGGCCCTTGCTGTACGCATCCAGCCCCCAGCCGCTGCCGTGGTTGAACACGTTCAGCACCGCGCCCGACAGGCTCTCGCTGATCACCGCCCTGGGCCGCAGGCTCCACGCGTACGGCACCGCGTAGATCGCCTGCCGAGGCGTCATCTCCGCATCGCTGCCCACCTTGATGCCCAGCCACACCTGCCGCCCGTTCAGGTCCGAGGCCTCGCAGGTATCCATGTACGCGTTGAACAACCCGTTGACCGCCGTGACGGGGTCTGCGTCTGTACAAAGTGCCGTACCACCTGTAGCCGCGTCATACAAGGTCATCGTGACGGTACGTGTGCCATTGATGGGGTTGCCGTTGCGGTCCAGCAACCGCCCTTGAATGGGAATCACATCATCCATAGCGGTCGCCACGCCCACGTCGCCTTGAGGCAGAACGTCGTCGTCCTCCCCTGGCCCCTGGGCCAGCGTCAACCCCACCGCTCCCGCCAAGACGAGAGCCGCCACCAGGAAAACCACACCCTTGAGAATCCGCTTCCGTTCCATGTCCCTACTCCTTTCGTTTTGTGGGGCGCAGTGCGCCTGGGTGGATACGCCGCACAAGCGGCACACAAACGATTGGGGAGAGCCATTTGGTGTGAGGAGAGCAGCCTCCAGGCCGCCCTCCAGGTCTGCGATGCTCCGCAACGAGCGTACGACGAACCGTGGCAACTCCGAGCGTATTCTAGCACAAACCCTAACGCTTGCAAGGCGGTTTCGGGTACGTCGCACCCGCCCCGCCTTGCGGGATAGGAGACCCTAAAGGTCTGCGAGACCTTTAGGGTCTTCGCAATCCCCTCGCCCCGCTCCGCCGACAGCACACGTATGGCGGCTTTCCATAGCCGCCATGCGGGGAGAGGACCAAATGGGGCCGGATATACCTCTTGTCCCATTGACCTCCGCGCGGCCCAGTGCTATAATGGGCGCGTAGGGCTGCCCCCCGAAACCCGCAGCCCTGCGGAGTAGCGGCCATGCGAACCCTGGACCTGAGCGCCTGGAGCCAGCAGGAACTCATGTACCTCCTGATCGGCACGTTCCTCGCGATCATCGCGCTCATCGTGGCATTGCTCGTTTACCTGCGCCGGACGCGCCCGCAGCCGACAAAGGCCGACGCGGGCGAGATGGCCCCACCGCCTGAAATCGTGTTGCGGCGCCGCGGATGGGCCGGGCGACTGGAGGTCATCGTCGGCGGGCGCACCTACCGCCGCATCAAAGATGTGGATGACCCCGCGGCGCGCAGGGCCATCCTGCTGGCTGCCGGAGACCTGGTCGCCTTCGCCGAGCCGGCCGCGCCGCCCGCACAGCCTGCGCCCCGCCCCGCTGCCCCCGAAGAGCAGCCCGTGCCCACCGGCAAACACTACGCGCCGGCGCGCGAACTGGCGCAGCAAGCCTTCCTCGCCCAACTGGAGAAGGCCAACCTGGCCGCGCCGCAGTCCCAGGGCTGGCTGGCCGTCCTCGGACGAGGGCTTGGCTCGCGCATCGCGTCCGGCGGGGCCGGCAGTTCCTTCGTGGACGAGATTGAGGCCATCATCCAGCGGCGACGCAAGGAGCAAGGCATTGACGTGCAGGTTCATCTCCGCACCGACGGCCAGGGCATCGTCCGCGTGGAGGTGGACGGCGTGCTGTACGACAGCCCCGCCGACATTCCAGACATCGCCATCCGCGAGTTGATCCGTGCTGCCGTGGGGGAGTGGGAGGCGCGCTTCTAGCCCCGCAGGCCCGTCCGACGGCGCCATGCTCAAAGCCCGCTCCGGCTGCAGCCCAGTGAAAGGAGTAGGGAAATGAGTACCAATGTGTTGCGCCTGCGTGGGCCCCGCGCCCGCATCGTCCTGGCCTGGGTGTCCGCCGCGGTGGGCGTCGCCCTGGTGCTGGGACTCGCCGCCGAAGCGATGAGCGCGCCCGCGCCGCAGGCCCCGACCGGAGCGGAGATCGTGTTCCAGCAAGCGCCTCTTGCGCCGCCCGAACCCTATGAGCCACATCCCCAGGGCGGCTATATCCCTCCGTCGGTAAACCTCTCGCACTTCCACGCCACCTGGGATGGCCCCGCGCCTGCGGCGAACCTATCGCGCTTTGACTGGCGCGAGCAGGGAAAGGTAACGTCGGTCAAGAACCAGAACCCCTGCGGCGCATGCTACGCCTTTGCCAGCATCGCCGCCTTTGAATCCAAACTCCTCATTGACAACACCGGCACGTGGGATTTCTCGGAGAACAACGCCAAAGAGTGCGACTGGTATGCCGGCTCCTGCGGCGGTGGCAACTACTACCGCATGGCGAGTTTCTTCTCGCAGGCCGGCACTGTGCTGGAATCGTGCGACCCCTATGTGCCTTCTGACGTGCCCTGCACCACGGGCTGCCCGTATCAGAAGACCCTGCTAGACTGGCGCGTCATCTCCGGATCAGAGATGCCGGACACCAACACGCTGAAGAACTACATCATGACCTACGGGCCGGTGATGACCACGATGTACGCCGGTAGTTCCAACAACGCCTGGCAGCGGGAATTCAGCGCCTACGACGGCAGTTACACGCTCTACTACACCGGATCGGGCAACCCCAACCACGGCGTGCTCATCATCGGCTGGGATGACTCGCTGCCGCACGCGGGCGGAACGGGCGCGTGGATCGTGAAAAACTCGTGGGGCACGAACTGGGGCGGGACGTGCGGCTTGGGATCGGAACGCGGCTACTTCACCATTGCCTACGGCTCGGCGAAGATCGGCTACAACTCAGCCTTCGTGTACCGGTGGCAGGACTACGACACCGCCGGCAGCATCCTATACTACGACGAAGCCGGATGGCAGGGCACTGCTTGGGGCGTCGGGAGTACCACCTTGTGGGGTCTGGCCAAATTCTACCCTCCCGCGAACACAAATGTAACCCGCGTGGAGTTCTGGACGACCGACAAGACCACCGACGTGGATGTGTACCTGTACGGCGACTTCAACGGGACAACGCTCAGCAATCTGTTGGCCCAGAAGTTGAACAACGCTTTCAACGAGCCAGGATACCATTCGGTTGCACTGGACGCGCCGGTACCGGTCAGCGCCGGGGATGACGTAATCGCCGTGGTGAAGTTCACCAACCAATCCTACACGTATCCCGTGGCCTCCGACCGAGACGGGCCGCACGAGACCGGCCTCACGTATATCAGCCCCAACGGGACATCGTGGACCGACCTGGGCGCCCGCTATCCGCAAGATGTGGCCATTCGCATCCGCACGTCATCCCAGGCGGCAACCACCACGACGCCCACGGCCACGCCCACCGCCACCCACACGCCAACCCCCACCGCCACCCGCACGCCCACCGCGACGCGCACCCATACGCCTACCCGCACGGGCACCCCAACCCACACGCCCACCGAGACGCCCACGCCCACGATAACCTACACGCCGCGCCCCACGAACACGCCCGGCCCATCGCCCACCTGGGTGCCCGGCGCGCAGGCGAGGCTATGGCTGCCAGTCGTATTCCGACAGTGGAACCTGACGCCTTTGCCGACGGGCACACCGACGGCGACGCGAACGGCCACAGGCACCGCCACCCGCACACCCACGCGCACGCCGACGCGGACCCCAACGAGGACACCGACAAGAACGCCGACGCGCACGCCGACCGCAACGCCCGGCGGAACGCCGCAAGGGCTGCATGTGCTGGACAACTACTCTCATTACGTGGACGAGGCGAATTGGCTGCACGTCGTGGGCGAGGTGTTCAACGACACGGCCGACGATCTCTGGCTGGTGGAGGTTCCCATCGCATTCTACGATGGCAGCGGGCAGATGATCACCGCGAATTTGGCATGGACGCCACTGGACGACGTGCCTGCGGGGGAGACAACCTGCTTCCATGCCCTCCTGCAGAACCCGACAGGCTGGGCGTACTACGAGTTCGGCCAGCCCGACGGCCTGGTGATGGGGGAGAAATGGCCCAAACTGACGTTCTTGGCGCATTCTGGGGGTTTGGACGACCTCGGCTTGTACCACATCACGGGGCAGTTGCGCAACGACCACGGCTCCACCGTACGATGGGTGCAGGTGGCGGGAACGTTGTACAACGCTGGGGGCATCGTGGTGGGGTGCGAGCCGGCCTTAGCGGACCCGGAGGACCTCAACCCATCGCAGGTCGGCGCGTTTGACATCCTATTCTTCGGGCGCGATTACTCTGACGTTGCGTCGTACAAACTCCAGGCGGATGGCGATCCGCAGTAGGCAAGCCCGCGATTCGCCACAGGTTCGGCATCCGTTCCGAGCCACGTCCGGCCCTCCGGGCGTGGCTTTTTCACGGGAACTGCGTTATAGTCTATGGCGTCGGGTGTTTTGACAGCCGGCCGCCGATAGGCTACACTCACCGCCGGAGGACTCGGATTCCCATGGACAATCTCTCTCGTGCCCATCGGCGCCGATGGCAGCGAATCGGCGCCTTTGTTTGGGTTTGCCTCATCGTGGCGCTGGCCACCGCGCCCGGGGCCTCGGCCGCGGTGCAGCCGCTCTCCATCCGCCAAATCGCCGAGCAGGGCGACACAGGCATCGTCGGCACCGTCGTCGGCCTGACCCCGCATTGGAACGCCGCCCACACGCTCATCGTAACCACCGTTACCCTGCGCGTGGAGCATGTGCTGAAGGACAGCCGAGGCAAGATGCCCGCCATCTCCGACGGAACAGCCGAGTATTCCTTTGACATCCCCGGCGGCGAGGTGGACGGGCTGGCTCTGGGCGTATCCGACGTGGCCACCTTCAATGTGGGCGATCGCGTTGTCCTGTTCTTGCGCGACACCGACCTGCGCACCGTGGGCGGGTTCCAGGGCCGCTTCTGGATGGAGCGCGGCCGCGTGTACCGCGAAGACCTGGCGCCGATGCCGCTCGCCGACTTCCTGCGGGAACTCGTCGGCGTCCCCGGCGTGCGCATCCCCGACGCGCTGTGGGCCGAAGCCGCGGCCGCGCCCGAAGAAATCGGGGCCGCGCTTGCCGCGCCCGTCATCACGAACATCTCGCCCACCTCCGGCCCCGCCCACCAGGACTACCTCCGCACGTCTGGCACAGGCTGCGCGACGACCTCCACGCTGGTTACCATCAACGGCTCCGGTTTCGGCGCGACTCAGGGCAGCGGCCGCGTGGAGTTCTTCCAGGTCGGCTCCCAACGGGTGCAGGGCTGTGTCGTGTCGTGGTCCGACTCGCAGATTCGCGTCCGCGTCCCGGGCGGCGCATCGTCGGGGCCGGTTCGCGTCGTAACGGCGGGCGGCACCAGCAATGGGGTGAACTTCACCGTAACCTACTCCTACGCGGGGGCCAAATGGTCCAAAGGCGCCTACCCCCAGCCCATGCCCAATTTCTATTATGTCAACCCAAACACGACCGACATCACCGATGAACTGGACGCCGTCCTGGCCGCCATGAACACCTGGAGCAGCGTGGCGGGGGCCGATTTCGTCTTCCGCGACGGCGGCACGACGACCAAATCCGACGCCGCCGCCGACGGACAAAACGTGATCTCGTGGGTCAACCGCGACACAGGCTCCATCGCCACCAACTACTTCTGGTGGCAAATCTCCAAGCCCACCGAGATTGTAGAATCCGACATCGTGTTCAACGACCTGACCTACGACTGGGGCACCAACGGCGCGCCCGGCACCATGGACGTCCAGAACATCGCCACCCACGAGTTGGGCCATTCGCTGGTGCTGCTGGATTTGTACGGCTCGGCCGACACGCACAAGACCATGTACGGGTTCGCCAGCGCGGGCGAGACCAAGAAGCGCTCCCTGGAAGCGGAAGACGAGGCAGCCATCGCGTATGTGTATCCGGCGGCATCCACGCCCACCCCCACGCCGACGCCAACGCTAACCCCGACGCCCACGCCCACGCGCACTCCCACCGCGACGCGCACGCCCACCGCCACCCGCACCACGACGGCGACGGCTACGCCCACGCGCCGCCCCACGAACACCCCCGGCCCATCGCCCACGTGGGTGCCCGGCGCCCAACCGCGGTTGTGGCTTCCCGTCGTCTTCAGCCTGCAGAGCCCGCCCGCCACGCCCACCGCGACCCCAACACCAACGCCCACGCCAACCCGCACCGCGACGGCAACGCCCACACCCACCCGCACCCCGACCGCCACGCGCACGCCCGCGCTGTCGGAACTGGCGCGCGACAACGGGGCAGCCGAGGCGTACAATGAGGCCTACACATCCGGCGACGCCGTGGCCATCGTGCTGGAAGCCGCGCCCGACCTGTACCCGATCCGGCCCGTGTCGGTGCGGGCGATGCTGTACCCCGTTGGCGGCGCGACGAGCGTGATCGTGAAACCGCAAATCTACGCCATGAGCGCCGGCACTCCCGGCCCCCTCTTGGCCGAAGGCGCTCCGCAGACGATCACGACCTTCTATCCGAACTGGGCCACGGTGGATCTCTCGTCGGCGGGACTCGTCCTGCTGAATCCCCAGCCGGTGCTCGTCGCCATTCGCTACCAGAGCGGCACCGTGGGCACAACGCCGTCCATCACCACGGACTCCTCGGCAATCATCCCAATGGGGGCGAACTTCTACGACCGCGGCCTCGGTTGGGAAGAGCACCACTCGTTCTGGCAGGACCCCTGGAGCGTGGGCTACAACATGATCCGTCTGGTGGTGCAGACCAACGTGCAATGAGCGCGGGCCGCCCTACCGCGTCCACCGCCATAGAGGTAGGGCGGCTTCCCATAGCCGCCGCAGCGGGCCAGCACGTAGGCCGGCTTTCCATAGCCGCCACAGCGGGCCAGCACGTAGGGCGGCTTTCCATAGCCGCCACAGCGGGCCAGCACGTAGGGCGGCTTTCCATAGCCGCCTCACTCGCGACGAGCACGTAGGGCGGCTTTCCATAGCCGCCACAGCGGGCCAGCACGTAGGGCGGCTTTCCATAGCCGCCACAGCGGGCCAGCACGTAGGGCGGCTTTCCATAGCCGCCGCAGCGGGCCAGGGTGAGGGGCCGCCCTCACCTTTCGCGGCGCAGTCTCGCCCGATCGCCCACGGCGCGCCGCACAATCTCCCGAAAGCGCGCGATCTGCTCATCCGAGGCGAAGCACGTCTTGGGCAGGAAGACCGCCCCCTGGCGCGGCAACAGCAACAGGAAATCGTGAGGCGTCTCCACCACTTTGGCGAACGTGTCCCACGTGCCCGTCTCCTCGTTGCGCCCCCGATCCGAGGTAACGCGCTGCACGAACCCGTCGTCGGAGAAGATGTAGAAGATGCGCTCGTTGTTGGCCCGCTGGCGGGCGATGACGCGGGCGCCCTGCCGCCGCAGCGACACCCACAGCACCGCCGGCACCAGCAGGAACAGCAGGATGGGAGCCTGGGCCAGCAGCGCCCGCCCGAACCCCATGGCCGCGGCGTCGCGTATGGCAAGGTACATCGCGTACACAATCGCCATGGCGGTCATGGTGAGGATCGCGACAAATGTGGGTTGCGTGAACAGCAGGCGCGTGGTAGCGCGGATGTAATCCGTCAGGTCAAAGCGGAGTTCCACCTCTACGTTCTCGCTCGGCATGGGGCCTCCTACGGGCAACGTCCCTCGGCGGGGCAGTGGCATTGTAGCAGCGCTGTCGCGGGGCGTCAATTCGCGTCCAGGCCCGACGTTTGGCGGCGCGGCCTGTTGCGGCTATACTTGCGCCATGACGCAGGAACCCGACTACTACGCCATCCTACAGGTGCACCCCAACGCCGAGCCAGAGGTGATTGACGCGGCCTATCGGCGGCTGGCGGCCAAGTATCACCCCGACGTGAACCCGAGCGCCGATGCCACCGCCCGCATGCAACGAATCAACGAGGCGCACCGCGTGCTGAGCGACCCATCGCTACGGGCCGCCTACGACGCCCGCCGCGCCCGTGCGGTATCGCGCCCCGCGCCGCCCGACGCCCCGCGCGCCGACCTGTGGCAGCAGGCCCGCGGCATCATCGGCGGATTTCTGGTGCTGGTGCTGTTGGGGGAAATCTATCAGCGCGTGGGCGGCCGCGGCCTTCTGCTCATCCTCGTCCTCGGCGGCGTGTTCTATCTCCTGTGGCAGTCGCGCCGCGTCTTCTAGCCCCGCCGCTACGACCAGAACCGCACCGCGTCCACCATGAACGTCTCAAAGTTGATGGTGCCGCGGTAGAACTGCAAGGAGTAGTAGGCGATGTCGGCGGCGCGCAGGCCGGGCGACGAGTCGGCGGGGAAATTGACGAATCCCGCGCCCCACGGCGTGCCCCACTGCCACGTCAGGTAGTCGCCCGAAGCCAGGTTGCCCAGGATGAGGAAGTAGTACATCGGGTAGATGGGCACGGTGCTCCCAACCTGCGTGCGCACGCCCCCGATGCACTTGTACGCCTTGATGCCCGCCCCCGACATCTCAAACTCGGTGTAGTTGTCGGCGTCCCTCACCGAACGGAGCACGAATTTGGCGCTGGTGGCCGGGTAGAAGAACACGAGCGCCATCTTGTAGCGCGGCAGTTTGCCCGGGTCTGTGCAGCGCAGTTCGGCGGGGTTCGGATTCGCGCTCGTGGACTGCCAGACGTACAGCCAGTGGGGGTACATGCTCACGCTCCAGCCCGACCCGGTGGCCGCGCCGGGTTCCGCGGCCCACGCCCAGCCGTTGGCGCCGATGGGGCTGGCGGTGAACTCGGCGTCGTGGACGTTGGGCGACGAGGGCGCGGCGACGCGGTTGTACCATCGGGATGCGAGCGACGCCGGGCCGAAGGCGTTGTCCAGGCGGTCGTGCGCGTGCTGGATGGTCTGATCGGGGCTGGCGAGGGCCGCGCGCGACGCGACGACCAGGGCCTGGTCGGGCGGGTCGGCCGGGTCGGCCCAGACCTCCACCAGCGCGCCCGGGGCGAGCATGGCGGCGTCCACGTGGGTCGCCACGCGCACCGACGCGGTGCGGCGGTCGGCGTCGCCCCAGTACTCCACCACGGCGACGCGCGCGTTGGCGTCAAACGAGCGCACGATGGCTTTGCGCAGCATGGCAGCCTCCACGATGAGATTCCACGGTGGCCGCAATGTAGCGCAGCCCATCGGGCTTGATAAGGGCGACGGGGGTCAGAAGCCGAAGGCGAGCGCGTCCAGCATGTACTTGCCTTTCTCTCGCCCAACTTCCTGGTAGATGGCAAGGAGCTCTGGATACGCCCCTGGGCCGCCGATGATGTCCCAGAACTCGTGGCCGATGAGCACGCCATCCGCGAAGGGCATGTACATGCGGCCGAAGGACCAGGCATACTCGGCACGCGTCGGGCCGTAGGGGTTGTAGGCCATGGCGTAGTAGGCTTGCACAGCCGGTCTGGACTGGCCGAGGATGAGGTGGATTCTGAGGATACGCTGGGTTACTTCCAGGCACTGGCCCTTATTGGGCTGCGGCGATTTCATTTCAAAGAACAACCGGGCACCGTCCTTCGTCAGGATGTAGAGGTCCGCGCGGGCGACCCTGCGTTCCGGGTCATCGCTTCTACGGGCGTCCAGCACATGCTGTGCCATCTGCTGCACCGACGGTGGGGACATCCCAGCGGCTGCAGCCGCCTCCAGTGCGGCCACCTGCCGCTCCACCTCGGCCAGCGCCGCAAGGCTGACCTGCCCTGTGATAGCGTACCCTCTCTGCGCGTCGGCGTGGTGCTCCAGCGCGATCAGGCGCGCGCATTCCTCAAACGTAGTGCCCAAAGCCGTGCTGAAGCCCCGCTCAAAGGCGCTGACCCGCATGAGTTCGGATGGGATGATCGCGGCGTGAAACGGCTTCAACTGGCCGCGGCGAGAGGACTGCGCCAGATAAGCGGTCGGCGTGTCCAGCGCAGGGACAGGCCGTCCCTTGTATTCCCGCACCAGGTGCTCAACAAAGACTTCCAGGTACGCCTTGATTTGGGCGCGGGTCGTGTCGCTAATTGCCTTTCTGGCCACGGTGGACACCTCAAGGCTTTCGCCAGACGAACACGGACTCAAAGAATTCGCTTGAGCGGCGTCCTGTTCGCCGGTTTACATGACGCTGGAGAATGGCTTCCACCTCCACGCCGACCATTGTAGCAATCTCGCCGTACAGGTTTTCGCGGTCGCCGGCCACAACGATGAGCCTCCCGCCGGGCGGCATCGCTGCAAGGCAGCGGCGAAAGACCTCGGCGATGTCCTGCTGGTACTGCTTCTTGGCGCGCTGGCTGGAGCCGTTGGAGGCAGCGCCGATCTCCTTCTCGCGCTCATCGTCCAGGCCCAGGAGATGGTAGGCGTAGGCATGCTGCTCATGATAGTCAATCAGGCCCACATAGGGCGGGCTGGTGATGACGCCAGCGACGGGCGGGAAGGTAACCATGCGCGAGTCCGCATGCACCACGGTTACCTGCGCTTCGGTACGCAGCGCGGCGAACTCCCGCACCCGCCGAAGTGTGTCCAGGCTGTAGCGGTGGAGGAACTTGAAGGCCTCGGTCGTCGGCTGACAGATGCGCGAGTGCTTATAACAATAGTACGGCTCGGTCTGCGGTTTCTTGGGGAAATCCAGGTCAAAGTGCGTGGTCAGACGGGCCGAGCGTGCAGACCGAGACAGGATGACCCTCAGCAAGTCCTTGTACTCATAATCACCCTTCTCAAGCCAGTGGCGATACGTCAACAGTTCGCGCAGGGCCTGTGGCGCAAACCACTGCCTCAGGTAGGCGCTGTCCGTCTCGGACAGGGAAGCGTCCTCCACAACCTCGTGTTCCCACAGCGCCAGTTGCCGGTTGTCCTGCTGCGTGGCTAAACGGACCCGCTCCAGGATATTGAGCACCTCTCGGCGCAGGCGCGGATAATCGTAGCGGGCGGTCTTGGCGCGGCATAGGAGCACGTTGAACGCCGAAACGTCGTAGCCCACCGCGTGAATGCCGAGTTCGTTGGCCTGAACCAGGGTCGTCCCGGAGCCACAGAACGGGTCCAGCACGGTCTGCCCAGGGCGGAAGTACTTACGAAGGAACACCTCCACCAATTGGGGGATGAATTTGCCCAGATAGGGGTGGAGCCTGTGCACATGCTTGGTGCGTTCTCGCTCCGGAAGGTCCCGTTCGCGCCAGTTGAGGTTCAGCGATTCCAGCGGCGTGTCAGGCGTTACCTCACTGGCGACGGTAGGCGGCACGTCGGCTGCATACAGAAGAACCCGCTTTTCCTCGTTGGTCAGCATGGTCATGAACCTGGCCTCACGGTTTGCGTGAATGCAGGGCTATTGTACCACAGAACCGTGCGCGGATCAACGTGGGGTGGCATTGGCATTCGGGAGTGTATGCATTTCGGCGAAGACTAGCCAGACCGATGAGCAGTCCGCTCACCCGCCCCCGCGCGGCGGTGCCAACCTCACCCCCTCGTTCCCCCTCTCCGCGCGCGGAGAGGGGCAGGCCGAAGGCCGGGGTGAGGTGCGCCGCGCGAACGCCCCTCACCCTAACCCTCTCCCGCGGCGCGCGCCAGGGTTTCACCGCCGAGGACGCAGAGGACGCGGAGGGTCATGGATTGGCCCGCGTGTCCGCCCGTAGATAAAATGGAAGGGCTGACGACCTTGTTGTACAATCGCGGGTTAGCGGAGCGTTCCACCCTATCCGCATACAACTTATGGCATTTTGCCAAGGAGGTCAGCCCGATGAGTATTGTATACTAT
>Ga0067045_1004119_pt1 | contig 15167 bp, 9 predicted proteins | sample TerdegcTABiofilm_FD_59184 | JGI IMG/M metagenome (GOLD analysis project Ga0067045, IMG submission 59184) | Combined Assembly of (Gp0054472, Gp0054536) Wastewater bioreactor microbial communities from Singapore -Terephthalate degrading...
CAAGGTAGATTAGACTCCTGCTCCTCGGCAATACCCACCGCCAAATCCGTCTGCCAGAACCCAATCAGCGCAAGCAGGTTGGTGCCGGTAAGTCTGCCAATCGCAGTTTGACCCGCAGTGACCGATGAGCGAAAGTTGCCCCCGTTCATCTCACCGCCCCCAATTCCGCTCACGCTCCAGTCACAACGATAGGGCTGGGCAGAAAGGCAAGGGTGGCAATGACCAGGATGCCGATTAGCCGTGCCATATTTTACCTCTCTTTCGTTTTTTCGGGCTGGCGCGGGTTCTTCATCTCCTCATACCTTCTTCTGCCTTCAGCAGTGCGGAAGTTAATCCCCGTTGCCTTGCCTTCCCGCTCCAGTTGGAGCATACAGCCAGACAGGAACTCATCGTCCAGCATCCTGCCCGCCAGCGCACCGGTCTTCGGTTGTTCAATCGGCATCATCCGTCTAATTGCCTCAGCCGAAACATCCTGGCGCTCACCAGTTACCTGCCAGTAAACCTCCATTCCCGGCTTGCCACCAATCACAAACCGGTTGCCTGTGATTTTCTCCGCCACATAGACATCAGAACTGCCCACACCGGTCAACTGGATGTGCGGGTTTCTGTTGAGCGCGGAGAAGTAGTCAGGAAGATGGACTTCGGCTCTCCCCTTAGCATCAAGCACAACCGAACCTTCATAGATATTTCTCATCTCCGGACCTTCAATAAAGTAGTGGTTGAGGATTTTGTTGTAAGGGTCAAGCGGATGGTCAATCGTAAACGAGCCGCCGGTTTTAGAAAGCACGCCACAACGTAATTGAGTTGAGGTGGTTGCGGCCATACCGTTGAATGCGGCAGAATTTGAATAATATGATCCCACGACCGAGCGACTGCCAACCGCAAAACTGTAGTCTCCCGCAGCGGTATCCGCATAACCGCCGGCAACGGTGGCATATACGCCCGATGCGGTATTACCACCTCCACCGGCAACCGTGCTTAGGTCGTTTGAGGCGATGTTCTGCCATCCGCCACAGATTGTTGAACTGGAACCGGATGCGCGGTTAATCAGACCGCCGGCAACAGTGGCATAATTGCCCAAGGCGTTGTTGCCATACCCGCCGCTAACAGTGGCAGAAGCGCCACTTGCAGTGTCGCCATACCCGCCGGCAACAGTGGCATAATTGTCACTTGCGTTGTTGCCATGCCCGCCGGCAACCGTGGCATAGGGGCCCGATGCGGTGTTGTCATACCCGCCGCCAACCGTGGCAGCATAGCCGCTTGCAGTGTCGCCGTACCCGCCGGCAACGGTAGCACCTTGTCCTGATGCCTTATTTCTCCATCCGCCTCCCACAAATGCGTATTTATTACTGCAAAGGTTTTGTATTCCACCGCAGATAACTGCGCCGCTATCATTTGCAGTAGTTCCTGCTTTATTCCGATAACCAGAAAAAACGCCACTATAAATTGCCAAAGCGGTATCACGGTATCCGCCGCCAACGGTGGCATAACTACCTGAAGCGGTGTTGGAACATCCACCGCCAATCGTCGTGTAGTCCACCGAGGCTTTGTTTTGCTCTCCGCCGCTAACCGTGCTAATCCAGCCCGAAGCGGAATTCGCTAAACCACCGCTGACCGTTGCGCCCTGAGAGAATGCGACATTATGGCCCCCTCCACCAACTGTGCTCTGAATACCGGATGCGGTATTGGAATCGCCGCCAGCCACCGTACTAATTGCTCCGCTTGCTGTGTTGAGGCGTCCACCTCCTACCGTAGCGAACATAAGGTTTGAAATTGTATTCCGATAGCCTCCACTAATTGTTGCATAAGCACTTGCTGCGGTATTCCCATACCCACCGCTGATCGTGGCGTATCGCGCAGAAGCAAGGTTATAATAACCACCGCCAACAACTGCACCGGTATCTGTTGCAGTAGCCCCTGCTTTATTCCGATAACCAGAAAAAACGCCACTATAAATTGCCAAAGCGGTATCACCACGTCCGCCACCAACGGTGGCAGTATTGTCACTTGCCGCGTTTAAAATCCCACCGCCAACCGTGGCACAATAGCCACTTGCCGTGTTGAGATGCCCGCCGGCAACCGTGGCATAATCGGCCGACGCTATATTTACACCGCCACCACCTACCGTAGCCCAGTAGGCCGATGCGGTGTTGCTATATCCGCCGCCAACCGTGGCAGCGTAGCTACTTGCCGTGTTTGCGTTCCCTCCGCCAACCGTGCAGTAACTATAGTGCTGACCGCTTGTTCCAGTTGTGCAGGCAACACCAAGGTTGATATGGGTGTAGCGAGCAGAACCATAAAGCATATTGCCGGCACCACCACGCGCAATGCCCAGTTGCCTTATTGTGTAAAGGACCGAATCCGGTGTGCCGCGCACCCAGGCGCTGTCACCCTGACCAACACTGTCATTTCTTGGTGCCCAGGCAGAGCCGGCCCACTTTAAAACTTGACCGGTTGCCGCACCCATCTGATTTAAGTCCGCAGCCCCTATCGTGCCGTCAAGAATCTTATCACTCGTAACCGCATTACTGGCAAGGTCAGCATTGGCAACCGTGCCATCCTGTATCTTTGCCGATGTTACCGCATTATTGGCAATCGTGGGATTGGGATAGGTGCCGGTAAGGTCACCACCAGCAGGCCCTGATGGAGGCCCACCAGCACTGTCGTTCGCAGGTGCCCATTGCGTGCCATTCCACTTAATCACCTGACCCGCTGTTGCGCCACTCTGGTTTATCTTCGCCATTGTAACTTCACCGTTGCCAATTTTAACGCTGGTGACCGCAATGTTGGCGATGTCCGCTGTCTGAACCGCACCATCCTGAATCATTGTGCTGGTGATGGCGTTTGCCTGCCCCTCGTTTACATAGCGGGAGTCAAGTGCGGTTGTATCCTTACCCTGTAACAGGTGACTGTTTGCCGCAATCCGGGCGGAATCCGTTGCCGGTGCTAAATGGGCATAGTCTGCGGTGTCCGAGTAGGGCGCCTTGAAATTAGCCGCCACATCAGTCCGCAGAATTGTGCCGTCCTGAATCATTGCGCTTGTTACGGCGTTTGCCTGATTCTCATTCACATAACGGGCATCAAGTGCTACCGTGTCCTTGCCCTGCAACAGGTCAGAGTTGGCTGAACGCTCACTTAAAAAACTAAACGCTGAACTCACAACCCTTAATCTTGGTGTTAACTCCGGTGTAACACCCACCTGGAGACTGAGCCACAGCTCACCGTTATCCGGTACTGAGGTTATCGGGCCAACCGCACCAAGCAACGCAGAAAACAGACCGTTTCTCACCGTTACCGTCTGGGCTTCAGTCCAGAACGGCGCACCACCGGTCTCCTGCGGATAGAGCCGGAAGGTCATCTGATAGTTGCCATCCGGCACCGGTCTGCCAAGGGTATCGGTCAATCTTCCTTGATAAGAGAGCATCCGCGGGATGGTGATTGCATCGGTGCCAACCAGACTGATGGTCTGCTTTACCGGCACGGCGGCACTGCCGGGGAAGGGTGAAACTGCCGCCACATCATCATTTGCCCGGGTCAAACCGACCAGAGCAATTACGAGCAACAGGACTGTACGGGCTTGCATTTGAACCTCCTTTAACAAAAAACTTTAGCCCTGCTAACCGAGTTGCCCTGCTATGCGCTGGTTAGCACAAAAAAAATAACCTGTATAGAATTTTCTGTCAAGGTTGTTGTGTGCCGGTCGTTGTGTAAGCAAAGCCCGATGTTTGCGCTCGGTATGTGAGCCTAACTTTTGCCTATAGACCGCTTCGGCTACCCAAAGCAGCCGCGCAATGACTTCTTCTCTTCGTCATTCCGCGCGAAGCGAATCCAAGCCTGAGATTGCCACTGGCTCTTCGGGCAGTTATACGTTCATAGTTTTAATCCGTTAAAAATCCTAAACAATTTCTAATTCTAAATCCTTGGAGAGATGAGGTGCTGAAGTTTTCATCCCTTCATCCTTTCCTAGCATTGCGCTCTGCCGAAGGCAGGCGAAGCACTCTCTTGCTCCAGATTCCTACCTGCCTGGAGCATTCGCCACCTGCAGGGGCAGAGCAGCAGAACGTAATGACGGAATAGGGTGCCAATGCGATTGCAAACCCCAAGGTCTGCCCGACCTAAAACAGTTGTAAGTTCAAAGTGTCCGGTTATCGGAAGTAATAACTAAGAACTATTAAAAGTCAATAAAGCAAACCCTTATCGGACAATCAGTTTTTGGGTTGTGCGGCTATCTTGGGTCTGGATTTTCACCAGATAAACCCCGGTTGGGACACCGGCAAGCGAGAGTTTATTATTGCCCTCAATATGGTTATAAACCCTGACCAGTTTACCGGCAATGTCATATAACCGGATGCTCTGTATGGCAACTGTTGAACGGATGGAAAAACTCTGGTGCGCTGGGTTGGGATAGAGGGTAAACTGCAGTTGATTGAACTGGGAAACGGGTATTTCCGCAACACCCGGTCCGGTGGGTGGATATTTTATAATACACCAGTCATAGTCAAAATTTGCCATCGTGCCGGTGGCAATAAAGCCGGTGGTGTAAATATAGCCCTGATTGTCAATTTCAAGGTCATAAAGCCAGCCCAAAAGTGAATTCACATAGTAGCGTGCCGCCCATTGAAGCTCACCGAGCGAGTCATATTTAAGCAGGGTATAATCATCTCTAAGGATAGTGTCTCTCGGTGACTGACTGTAGCCACCAACATAACAACAGTTCCTCGCATCAATGCCAATGGCAAGGGGTTCCTCACTACCGCCATACCCGGTATATCTTCTCTGCCACAACTCGGAACCATCAGGGGCATATTTTATTATAACTATGTCAAAATTGGTTACCGGACCCGGGTGTTCTGCAGTTCCAATTGCAACATAGCAATTGCCATCCGCATCTACCGCAAGTGTCTGACCGTAATCGTAGCCCGGCCCATCAAAGAACCTGACCCATTGCTGTTGACCAAAGGTATTGTATCTGACAGTTGCAGCTGCGTATGGCCCTGCCTCATCATTTAGCGAACCAGTTACATAAATATCACCAGCCTGTGTTAGTTTAAGCTTATTAATCACCCCGTTTAATAATTCATCACACACCCGCCAGAGCAGGTTACCATCGGGAGCATATTTCATCACCAGATATGCAGGCCTGCCTGGAATGCGTGTGCCAAAACCCGCGACATAAACATTGCCGGCAGTGTCGAGGGCAATACTGACCGTCCAACTTCCGTCGCTGGAATCAAGTATTGCCCACTCCTGGTCGCCTTGCGCACTGTATTTTATGGTTATGGCTTGGTATAGCATGGGCGCAGCAATATAGCCAGTTACATAAACATTACCTTGCGGGTCTGCGATAAGGTCATTGCCCCAGAAATGTTGTCCATAGGTTCTTATCCAGGCAACATCGCCATCAGGCCTGTATTTTATTGTTCCTTTTGTTCCTGTTATAAGAACATTGCCATTGGAGTCAGTGGCAACTGCCAGACCCAAACCGTAGTCAAAGAACCTTACCCATTGCAGGTTGCCATCCGGGTCATATTTAATTGTGCAGTAATTGGGAACAGTATCGCCGTTATGGGAAATACTGGCATAGCCGGTGACCAAAACATTTCCTTCGCAATCAAGGCTGATTGCATAGGAGTTATCCATTGCCCCCACCGGACCATCATAGGTTCTAATCCACACCTGCGAATAAACGTAGTTTAAAAGGGGAAAGGGGAGCAAAACTGCTACCGTAATTTTAAGCAGAATGGCGGTTTGCTCCCCTTTTATCATAAGTATTTCTTATTCTTCAGCGCGATACGGCGGAATCGGCTCAGGTAGTGATGGGCGGCCTACTTCTAAGGTGTCACAATCAAAAGGATGTTCTTCCGAGTACGCCATTTCTTTACTCCACTCGCTGAACTTCCATTGATTATTGAGTTCGTCTAACCTCTTGGCATAAAACCGCCATCTGTATCTTGAATCCCGAGGGATATAATAAGAGCCGATTGGACCAAACCGGTTGAATATACATCTCCAGTAGTTAGGTGGAAAATCACACTGACCACCAGGTCCTGTATAGCCAACTGTATAGCGCGATGCCCATCCCACGGTCGTAATATCCTTAATGTATACTACAACCGAGCACTTGTTCGCAGGATAACCGCCCATATAGGTCGTATAGATATACAGCCCTTCCTGATATTCCGGTTCGTCATCGGCGAGTGCTACGGCGATGAACAGGAGTGTGGTTGCCATTATGGCAACTATTAGGGGCTTGAAACCCAACATCTTTACTCCTCTCACAGCCAGGGTTTTATTCTGACTGCGATTTAATTATATTCTCTCTCTCTCTCTTGTCAATAAAAATCTTGTCAAGGGTAATGGCATCCGAAAGGTCGGGCAGTGTAGTGTCTTTGGCACCTGCCAGGGCAGAGTAGCCTGGCATTCTGCCGTCATTGTGCTCTACCTATTTATTTGTCATTCTGAGCGAACCGAAGAAATCTCTTGCGAGTGATTCCATTTTGCCCGGTTAGGGATTGCTTTGGCTGTTAAAGCAACCTCGCAATGACAATGTTTTCTCCGCCCCCGCGAACCAAGTAAGGAGTTCACCAGTGTTGACACCAGCCTGCCCGAAAGTCAAACAACTCAATCCGCACCGGCCCTTCTCTGACAACGCGCAGGATATTCGCAAAGGCATACGGGATGGGTTGGTGCGATAACCGGCGCTTACGGCTGCGCCGCTCTTAATTATAAACCTTCTGGTTCGCGCATCCTTGACTCAACCTTTTGGACAAAGAAGATTTAGCGTGCGGTACCTTATAATCCCAATCCTTGCCCTCGGTTTTCTTTTGCGCCTGTTAACCGCTCAGGGCACATTTCTCAACCCGGACGAAGCGATTGTGTTTCTCGTTGCCAATCAACCGCATCTGAAGGCGGTGATTCAAGCCGGCTTAACCCAGCCCCATCCGCCGTTAACCTTTATCCTCCTCTACTTCTGGCGTCTGCTTGGAACTTCAGAACTTTGGCTCAGGCTGTTTTCGGTCCTGACCGGCACCGCCGCAATCTATTTCCTTTACAAATACCTCCGGTTAAAACTGGACCAGGGTACTGCCCTTGCCGGTGCGGTTCTGTTCTCCTTTCTACCTGCGGTCGTCGGTTTATCGGCTGAAGTTCGGCAGTATTCCCTGCTTCTGCTCTTAATGACTATCGCCCTTTACCTTATGGAACTCGGGTTTACCCAATCCCATCCTGTTGCCCTTTTCCTGTCCGGCATCTTTTCCGGACTTGCCGGCGCCACCCAGTACTCCGGTGTGGTGCTTTCGGTTGCGCTGGGCATCCTGTTTCTGTTCCAGGCGATAAGCAAGAAGGTAAAAAAGCCGCTCTGGATTTGGGGTAGTGTGGGGCAACTTTTCGCCCTCTTCATCTACGCCTTTTTCTACTTTACCCACATCGTCCATCTGCAAGGCAGCCCGATGCAACAGTTTGCCCTGACCGGCTGGCTGCGCACCTCCTACTTTCATCCGGAACCGGAATCACCCTTGCGCTTTCTTTTCCGCACCACCTTTGAGTTATTCTCCTATTTCTTTGGCTCCCGGCTCTTCGGCATCCTGGGCATCATCCTGTTTATCACCGGTATCATCCTCACCATCATCAGACGCCGCTGGAACCTGACCCTTTTGCTCATCGTACCTTTCGTTGTTAACATCCTCTCCGCCTTTTTGCGCTATCTACCCTATGGTGGCACCCGCCATTCAATCGTCCTTGCCCTGTTTGTCGTCATTGGCATCACCACCGCATTAAGTTTTATATGCGGAAACGCCCGGCTCAAACCCGCCATCGCCGGTATCCTGATGCTCGGGGCTAACATCCTTCTCACCCCACCGGCACAGCACATCTCCCGGCACAACGCCCGTCAACAATTGATGCACCGGGCGATTGAAACCCTAAAAAATAACGCACCGGAAGGCGATACCATCTTTGCCGACTATCAGAGCAGCGCCCTATTGAGCTACTACCTTGCCGACCACACCCGGCCCGTGCCGTTCTTTGGAAAGACGGTTGGTCCTTTCTGGGAGTTCAACTACGGTGGTTATCTTGTTGTGTCCAGCACCGATTGGAGCCTGAACCGGCTCCAGTTCCTCGCCGCGCTTGACTCCCTTTTCCAGTACTACAGTTTCCGTGATAACCGGACCATCTGGGTATTTGATGGCGGCTGGGGCAGACCGCTTGTCTCCAATGAACCCGAACTTGGCAGTAACCTTGCGGTTTTTCCTGTCACCGCACCCGCCATCGCCATTGAGAGTTTACTTCTGACCGCCAGTGAAAAACTACGGTCTATGATAAAAAGCCCGGTGCGCTCGGTCTTTCTGCCCACCCGTTACCACAAGAGCACAACGGTCAATGCCGCAAGCCCGCTCGCGCAACAGGTGCTCAGTTATACGCAACTGTACCTACGGGCAAAACAGGGACAAAATGAGTTTGACTCCTGCCTGCCCGCGCTTGCCTTCTGGGTTTTTCAGGCTCCGGAGTGGCACCCTGAGTTTATGGCGTATATGGCGGACGGTGAAAGTTACATCTCTGCGGGCTACCGCTTCACCCTGCTGTTGATGGATGTCAGCCATCAGATTGCTGTCTATCGGATAGAGAAAATTGAACGATAAAATCATATCACCATTGTTGTTCTAACCGTCCTTTCTTCTTGCCCGCTTCATTGGACATCAACTTCAAAAGATATAAAATCCGATAAAGGAGGTCGGTATGAAACAACTAATTGTCATCCTGTTTCTGGCAACACTTGTCCTGCCCGCATCTGCCCAAATTAACAATCCGTTACACAACTACGAACTGCGGGCAATTTACGAAACCGGCGCATTCCGGTTCCAGAAACACTCAATCCGATTCGGACCCGAAGGCACAACCTTTGACTATGTCCAGAACGGTGGTCAGAAAAACCTCTTCCCATTCCAGCGTGGTTCATTTGAACTGCACCTGAAACCGCGCCACACCTTCCTATTCCTCTATCAACCGCTTGATGTCCGCACCCTTACCACCCTGACCGAACAACTGATTCTTGACTCTGACACATTTCCCGCCGGCACACCAATGAGCTTACGCTACGGATTTGACTTCTACCGGGTCAGCTGGCTCTACGACCTTTGCGCCGCTGCCGACCAGGAACTGGGAGTTGGTCTTTCACTTCAGTTGCGCAACGCCGCCATCTCCTTCACCGCGCTTGATGGCACCAAACAGCGGGTTTACAACAACCTTGGTCCGGTACCGGCGCTAAAAGCACGCATCCGGATGCCCTTAAACTCAAACCTCTGGTGGGCAGCAGAAATTGACGGCATCTATGCCCAGGGCACTTTCGTCACCGGCTCAACCAATGTGGAAAGCAGTTTCAAAGGCGCAATCATTGACGGCTCCTTACGCCTGGGCACGCACATCAACCGCTTCCTTGACGGCTTTGTCAACCTGCGCTATCTCGGTGGCGGCGCCGAAGGCACCCAGAAGAAACCCGAAAACCCCAACAGCACCGGCTACACATCCAACTGGCTCGGCGCAATGTCATTCTCACTGGGCATAATGTTACACTAAAGAGACATCAAGCGAACGGCAACCTGCCCTTCCGGTTGGGGTTGCTGTTCTGCTGGTGAACCGGACGCAGAATCCGTACCGATACAGCGTGCCCTAAAACGGCAGGAACACAAGGAGCAGAAAACCGAACATCGCCGGCAGACACCTGATATTAGAACCGGGGAATTTTCCGGGCAGAAAACCGGACACGGAATACGCAAAATAAGGGCAGCGAGTTAGCAGATATTTGCCCTTGATGCGCTTGCTGGCAACCAGAACTGCCCGCGGGATTGCGTTGTTATCTTCTGAACCGGCGCCGTATTGCAAGCAGGAAAAGGGTGATAACGGTGATACCGAAGATTTTATGAACCATCCATAAGAACGAGCAGTTAAACTCCCCCAATAACTCCTGAGCGGGCGCTTGCAGGGCAATCATATTTGCAAGCACGTACCCGCAAAAATTAAAAAACTGACATATGCCCTGCCAGCGGATCAAGCCGATAATTAACCACGGCAAGCCCAATAATCCCAGAATCCACCCGAGCGCCAGCGATGGCGACTCGCCATAATTGCTGACCCACTTATACAATGACAGCGCCAGCCAGAACAGAAATGGGCGCAATGGCTTTTTTGATGTCTTTTCCCGCTTGTAATCCATTTCCGCAATGTAGTAGTCGCCCGCTTCAGGATAGTTACCGTATTTCTCGTAAGAGAGCCTGATTTCCCTTGCGATGCGCTCAACATCCTCTTTGATTAGTGGCTCGCACTTTTTTATGTTCTCTTCTTTATCTGCCCCACCTTTTTGTCCCGGTGTTGCGACAAAGAAAATTTGCGGGAGTTTATTGATTACATCTTCGGGCAAGCCGGTTTCAGTTTCAAGCGTTTTCGTGTTCCAGTTCCCGGGTTTGATAAATGCGAACTTTGCGTCAAAGATGAACTTCTTTGCATCTCTTTCCCATTTAACATTTGAGAACCGAACACACAGCCGGTCGGTAAGGATGTCGGTGTGAAAAAAGGATACCTGGTTCATCCCTTTAGGAATGTCCTGAAAAACAACCTGACCCGCGGGCTCAATAATCTGACCTTTGGTATGACTGTTATCCATTTTGATATCTGATGTGCCATAAACAAAGTCAATGTTCCAGAGCAGAATCCGGGCGTTGTCACCAAAATCTGTGCCGGCAAACAGAAGCCGGTTACGCAGTGTTATGGAACTGAAATTCATCAGGTTGTTAATCTTCGCCCTTATAAAGTAGGCAGGTGCCAGGAACAGCGCAGCCGAAAAGTTGGCAGCATCCTGAAACCGCGCTCCCGAAAAGTAAGCAGCGCCCTGGAACCGCGCAGCCGAAAAGTTGGCAGCACGCTGAAACTGCACATCCCGAAAGTCTGCATCATCCTGAAACCGCGCCCTCATAAAGTCCGGATTGTCCTGAAACTGCGCTTCCCGAAATTTGGCATTGCCCTGAAACCGCGCAAGCAGAAAGCCAGCATAGTTTTGAAACCGCGTTTCCTGAAAGTCGGCAGCGCCCTGAAATTGTGCACCCTGAAAGTGAGCATCGCCCTGAAACTGCGCTAGCAAAAATACAGCATCGCCCTGAAACCGCGCACCCCGGAAGTCAACATAGTGCCGAAACTGTGCTTCCCAAAATTTGGCATCGCCTTGAAACTCCGCCCATGAAAAGTCGGCAGCGCACTTAAACTGCGCAGAACAAAAGTTAGCAGTGCCCTGAAACTGCGCTTCCGAAAAGCTAGCAGTGCCCTGAAACTGCGCATGCTGAAAGTCAGCAAAGCCCTGAAACTGTGCTCTAAAAAAGTAAGCTGCGCCCAGAAACTGCGCAGTTGAAAAGTCGGCATCGCCCATAAACTGCGCGCCAGAAAAATCAACCGCGGGAAAAGGGAAAAAGTTAAACCAGTGGTTTTCGTCCATTTCAGGGAAGATAAAATCAGCGAAATCCCATTTGCTTCCAGGGAGAATCTGCTGGGCATATTTCTGGACCAGTTCCTGGTCCGCCTCTTCAAAAATCCAGTGGCTCGGGTGATTTTGTGCCCATTTTTGGGTGTCCTCTGTGCCCGCCTTTTCAAGCAAGACTCTGATATAACTGGCAAGATGCTTCCAGAACTTTGCCGGCTCCTTTTTCTCTAACGGAAGATGAAATATGCAAAACTCCTCGCCCTCTTCAGCATCAAAATGGCATTGATACCCAGGTGGTAAGTCCCTTGAAAGACTGCACCTTTTTCTACTTCTAACCTGTTCATCCGGCATTAGCCGGATTATAACTTATCGCTTAACCGGCGTCAATTGGCAATGCGGGCATTCTGACCCGAACCAATTTTATTTTTGTCCGGGCGATTCCCGCTTACAGAACATAATGTGATATACCGACGGCAGAGTAAACCGATAAAGTTCTTCTGAAATGTAACCCGATGATAAAACCGGATGTTACACAGGAAACACCCGCAGGAACAGAATAAGAAACCGCGCATAAATTACGCCCGAGAGCAAACCGCAGAACCCGGCAACAGATTGCCGCGTTAATAACCAACAAAATAGGGCTCTAAATAGAAGGGTAACCAACATCAGGAGCAACAACCAGGATAACACCAGTTAGCACCATTAGCATTGCGGGTAAAAACGCCATAAAAAGGGCGGTAGAGACTATCCCAGGGATTGCCTCCGGACTGTCCACCGGACGGCAAAATTTTACAACTATTTGAAAACAATATATTTATACTATTGATTTTACCGGTTATCGCATAACATCTTAATATTTTGTATGTTAAACATTGCCCTGCCCAAATAATTTCGCTATCATCTTTACCGATGAAATCAGGTAAAATTTATCTCATTTTGCTCTTTATCGCCGGCATATCGTTCGGCTTGTTTGTCCATCCGCCCTATCTGCAAAACCTGACCGACTCCACAATAACTGTGGTCTGGAAAAGTGCGGACACAAACATCGGCAGGGTGCGCTATGGCTTGAGCACCAACTACGCGCGGGAAATCTCAGAAACCACGCCGTCAACCGCGCACCACCTTGTTTTAGACCAACTCCTTCCCGACACCGTCTATCACTATCAGGTTATTTCCGGGCAAGACACCACCGAGGACGCCACTTTCTTTACCCGGCGCCCTGTTTCTGCACCTTTTCGCTTTCTTGTTTACGGTGACAACCGCACCGACAGCGCCGCACATCAGGCGGTTGTTGACCGGATGTTCTTAACCAGCCCCAAACCCCAACTTCTGCTCAATGTTGGTGACCTGACCGATAACGGCACAGACGAAGAGTACCGGACATTTTTCCGGATTGGCGGAAAAATCTTTAACCAGGCGCCATTTTATCCGGTGCTGGGCAATCACGACATCCGAACCCTGCCAAACTGGTTTGATTTTTTCTATCTACCCGGCAACGAACGCTGGTATCACTTCCTCTACGGCAACGCCGCCTTTTACTTTCTGGACAACTACTCCGATTTTTCACCCGGCAGTGAGCAGTACCGGTGGCTCCTTGACCAACTCCTTGCCGACAGCGCCAACCCCGATATTCGGCACATATTCGTTACCTTCCACGAACCACCCTTTACAACCAGCGCCCGCCACTCCAGCAACGAGCAGGTCCAGCAGTACCTCTGCCCGCTTTTTGAACGGTTTCAAGTCCGGGCGGTTTTCAATGGCCACATCCACGCCTATGAACACAGTTTGGTCAACAACATCCACTACATCACCTCCGGTGGTGGTGGTGCGCCGCTCCATACCCAATGGGACTCAATCCAGCCCTATACCGTTTACCGGGAAGCGAACTACCAGTTTGTCATTGTTGATGTCGCGGGCGACCTTGTCACCTGCCAGGCGGTGCGGGCAGACGGTAGCACAATGGAAACATTCACCTTAATCCCGGGCGTCGGTGAAACCGAAAAAACCGATTGCCGGCAAACAAACCTGACCGCCTTCATCTGTTCGCTCAACCGGATTTGCCTCCAATTTCGCCTGGAAAAAGCGGCACCGATAAAACTGGTACTTTTTGACAATCAGGGCAGAGCGCGGTTAATGGTCAAACAGGGCTGGCTCGCGTCTGGTGAACACCGCTTTCTTCTCAACATTGGAAACCTGCCCGCCGGCAACTACTTTGCCCGGCTCACAACACCGGAAAATACCGCCACCGCCCGCTTGACACTTTTTAAGTAAGACGGTATTATAGGGCAGTGTCCTTAAAACACCCATCCTGTTGAAAGGAGTGTTTATGAACAAACCACTTGCCTTCTTTTGCCTGACCCTGTTGATTGTCAACTGTGTCACCAACCAGCCACCCACCGCACCAGAAATCTCCGGTCCAACAACCGCCCGTCCCAATGACACGCTCTCCTTCACCTTTGTCGCCACCGACCCCGAAGGCAGCGAAGTGTCCTACAAAATTGTCTGGGGCGACACATCCAGCATTGACTGGACACCGTTTTACGCCAGCGGTCAGCCAGTTCGGCGCCAGCACATCTATCCGGACACCGGCACCTACACCATCAAGGCAATCGCCCGCGACCAAAAACTCAAAGAGTCACCCTGGAGCGAAAGTTTGATTGTCAACATCCGGTTACTTCCGCCCGGAGTTCCGGAAAAGCCGGCTGGTCCTGCCTTCTGCACCACCGGCGTAACCTATCAGTACCGATTCCGTGCCTCCCATCCCCAGAACGACAGCCTCTGGTACCAGATTGACTGGGGTGGCAAGGTTGACGACTGGCGCGGACCAATACCCAGCGACACCTATCTACTGGTCAATCACACCTTTGACACCGCGGGCATCTATGCGATTGCGGTGCGGGCACGCGACAGCCGAATGCAGATGACCAACTGGTCTGACACCCTGCTCGTTACGGTTGTGGCGATTCCCGGTGGACCACCAACAAACTTCACAATTGAAGCGGCAAGCGACACCACCGTGCGCCTGTCCTGGCAACCACCTGTTGAAGGCGTGCCCAACTTCTACCGGTTGCAGTTCAAAGAGATTGGCGGCACCGGCTGGAGCACAGTCGCCGAAACCAGCGGTTTGAGCGTGGAACACAACCCGCACGGCTTGACCGGAATGTACAAAATCGCTGCGGTGTTTGGCGCTACCGTTTACGAAGACACCATTCCCCTTTCCACTGTACCGGTTTCGACCGGCAATGTTACCGTGGGCGAACTTTCCGGTTCGGACAAACCGGGCTACGGCTGGAACCGATTAACGGGCATCGGCAAGGCGTTTCTGATGAACGATACCATTTACTGCGATTCAATTGACTGGTTCTGCACCGACTTTGCCACCGGCTCAAACGGACCCTTCTACTATGTTGTCAGTCCGCACATCGCACCATTTGACACCAGCGGCAATGTGCCTCCTGGACCCTGGCGCCAGACCGCGCTCGCCCTGCTTGCCGATGAACAGGGACCGGTGCCACCTGCCGGTGACACCTCCTACCACAACATCATCCGGCTCACCACCGCACCGGTCTCATTTGCCATCCGCACCGAAGACGACTACTATGCAATCGTCAAGGTCAACCAGATAAGAATCTCCAACAAAGACATCCGCGCCCAGGCATGGTTCCAGCCCATCAACGGCTTACGCCTGCTCCGGCATTAAGGCGGG
>Ga0067045_1030465_pt1 | contig 15163 bp, 13 predicted proteins | sample TerdegcTABiofilm_FD_59184 | JGI IMG/M metagenome (GOLD analysis project Ga0067045, IMG submission 59184) | Combined Assembly of (Gp0054472, Gp0054536) Wastewater bioreactor microbial communities from Singapore -Terephthalate degrading...
AGAAAAAAGCTGAGCACAAAAACATAAAAATAGAAATTTCAAATCAAACCGAAAAAAAAGTTTTTATAGTTTTGGCGGAAAAAGAAATAAAAAGAATAATTTCCAATCTGATAAATAATTCCGTTGAGGCCCAGGCGAATAATATTTGGATAAATCTTGAAACGGGGGATAAAAACGCGGTATTAAGAATAAAAGACGACGGCAAGGGAATAGCGAAAGAGGTGTTGGTTAAATTGGGCGAGAAGGGTTTTAGTTACGGCAAGGAAAACGGAAACGGGCTTGGGTTGTGGAACGCTAAAAAGATTTTAACCGAATCGGGGGGAGGGTTAGATATAAATTCCGAAGTGGGTTTTGGGACCGAGATAATTTTAAAAATTCCGCTAAAAATAAGGAAAATAGTTTTAATAGACGACGATATCCTTGTGAGAAAAAACTGGGAATTTTCGGCTAAAAAGAAGAATATAGAATTGGATATATATGATAATCCCGAAAGTTTTATTCAAAATATGGATAAATACGATTTTGAAAGCGAAATATACATAGACAGCGAGCTTGGGGAAAACAATAAAGGAGAAGATTTGGCCCGAAATTTATATGAAAAAGGATATAAAAACATATATATCGAAACCGGACATTCGTTTGAAAAGTTCAAAGATTTGAAATACATAAAAGCCGCAATATCCAAAGAACCGCCGTTTTGAATTAAAATAAAATTAACATATGATATAACATATGATTATTGTTTTTTAAAAGAAACTTGACTTTGCCCATTATTTTTTGTATAATGAATATTATCTTATCTTTAAGGGGTAAAATATGGAATTTTCAGAAATAATAAAAGAATTAAGAAAAAGATTAGGTTTTTCACAGCAAAAGTTAGCCGAAAAAATGGGGCTTTCGCTTTTAACAATAAGCAGATGGGAGAATAACCAGTTTTCCCCAAACCCAAGAATACTTTTAATAGTAAAAGATTATATAAAGAATTTGGGAAAAGATTATTCGGACCTTCTTGAAAATTTTGAAAACAACATAAAATTAAAAAAAATTGAAAATAATATAAAAAACCCAAAAATGGATATAAAGGATATGGAAACGATGTTATGGAATGCCGCCTGTTCAATAAGGGGCGAAAAAGACGCTCCAAAATTTAAGGATTATATACTTCCTTTGCTTTTTTTGAAAAGATTGTCGGATGTTTTTGACGATGAGGTTCAAAGATTGTCGGAAAAATATGGAAGCATAGAAAAAGCGCTTAAATTCGTTGAAGCAAAACCCTCTCTTGTTAGGTTTTATCTTCCTGAGGAGGCAAGATGGGATGTTATAAGCGGAAGAAAAGAATATAAATATCATTCCGGCAAAACTCCCAAAACATTAGGCGAAAAAATTACAAACGCTTTAAGAACAATAACAAAACAAAACCAATCGCTTCAAGGGGTTATAGACATAGTTGATTTTAACGCCACTCACAACGGAGAGCGCGAGATAAGCGACAATGCGATTTCAAAAATAATAGAGCTTTTTTCACAGGAAAAATACAGGTTGGGTTTAAACGATGTGGAGCCGGATTTTTTGGGAAGGGCTTATGAGTATCTTTTAAGAAAATTTGCTGAAGGCCAGGGACAAAGCGCCGGTGAATTTTTTACGCCGCGAGAGGTTGGGGTTCTTATATCAAAATTGATAAACGCCGAACAGGGATTTGAGATATACGACCCCTGTTGCGGTTCGGGCGGGCTTTTAATAAAGTGCCAGTTAGAGTTATGGGAAAAAGAGGGGAAAGAAAATATAAAAAGACCTATTAAACTCTACGGTCAAGAGCTTACCTCTTCAAGTTTTGCCATAGCAAAGATGAATATGATAATCCACGATATGACCGGCGAGGTCCTACGAGGAAACACTATGACAAACCCCAAATTCACAGAAAACGGCCAGTTAAAACAATTTGATGCGGTTGTTACAAACCCTATGTGGAATCAGGATAATATTGAAGTCGATTTTTATGAAAACGACCCGTTTGACAGGTTCTCTTCCCGGGGCGGTTTTGCTCCCGTTTCAAGCGCCGACTGGGCATGGGTTCAGCATATAGACGCATCGCTTAAAAAAACCGGAAAAGCCGCCATAGTTTTAGATACAGGGGCTGCAACAAGAGGAAGCGGAGGAGGGGGAGAGAACAAGGAGAAATCAATAAGAAAATGGTTTGTAGATAACGATATTATAGAGTCGGTTATTTTAATGCCTGAAAACCTTTTCTATAACACAACTGCGGCTGGGATAATAATTTTTATAAATAAAAACAAACCGAGCGAAAGAAAAGGGAAAATTTTAATGATAAATGCTTCAAAAGAATTTAAAAAAGGAAGGCCTAAAAATTATTTGACCGATGAGGGAATAGAAAAGATATCAAAAACTTTTATGGAGTTTAAAGAAGTAGAGAAGTTTTCAAAAATAGTTTCTGTTTCTGAAATCTCTGAAAAACACGATTATAACATATCGCCTTCAAGGTTTATAGAAACCGATGATGAAATAGAGCATAGAGATATTCAACTAATATTAAACGACATATCGGAAATAACCAAAAAACAAGAAGAAACCGAAAAAGAGTTAAAAAAAATATTTAACGATATGGGATATAAATGGAAATAACCGGTTTAAAAAAACACATATTATATATGGAAAAGCCTGACATTGTCAGGGATAAAAAAATCTGCTATAATGTAATTACCATACCCGCCATGCCTCTAACCGAAAGGTTATGCACAACCGGGCGGGTATTTTTATTTTGCGGGATTATTAAACTTATTGAATTTATCTGCTACAATATAAATAACAAGCCTGCCACGCCTCTTAACCTTAGTTTTAAAGCGCATTTTCGGCAGGCATTTTTTTTGGGGGAAATATATAATGGAATATAATAAACCCCCAAAAACGTTTGAAGAACAAATATCAATACTAAAATCCAGAGGTTTAATAATAGAAGATGTCAATGATGCTATAAATATACTTAATAAAATAAATTATTACAGATTAAGAGGTTACTGGTTATCATTTGAAAAACAAAAAGATAAATTTTTAGAAGGGATAATTTTTAAACAAATACTTAAGCTTTATGACTATGATTGGCGACTAAAAAATATAATTCAAAACGCTATTGGTTTTATAGAAATATCATTAAGAACTCAAGCAGCTTATAATTTTGCAATAACCTATGGAGCTTTTGGTCATGAAGAATATAATAATTTTAGAACATCATACAGTAAATACGAAGAATGGATAAATGATTTACATGAAAATACTAAAAAATCAAGAGAAATTTATATTTCTCATTTTAACTCTAAATATTCTTCTATTTTTCCAAAGATACCTATATGGGTTGCCGTTGAAATACTGAGCTTTGGTTCTTTGACTAAATTTGTAGAATATCTTCATCACAAAGACCAAAAGAAAATATCCTTATATTTTAATTTGCCTGTACCAGTCTTTTTATCATGGATAAAAACATTTAATTACATTAGAAATTTATGCGCTCATCATTGTAGAGTATGGGATAGAAATTTGTCTGTTTCTATGGCAGTTCCTAAAAGTTCTAATTGGCATAATATTAATCCCAGAAAAATTGGTTATGCAATTTTCGCAATAAATAAAGTACTTAATTATTGCACATCCAGAGATAAATTTTTAGAATGGCGTAATAATATAGAGACACTTATTGATAATCACCCACAAGTGCCGGATTTCTGGAATAAAATAGGTCTTAGCGAAAACTGGAAGGAAAATCCGCTTTGGAAGGAAGATAATTAAGGAGGATTATGTTTTTTTCAGAAAGATATGGTTATAAAAAAATAGACGAAGGTTTTAATTACCAAGATATTTCGCCAGAGTTGAAAAACAGAATATGGAATTTGTTTTATAATATTTATTCTAATCCTGAATATAAAGAATCGTTATATTTTTTAGAAATTGTATGGGGAAACTTTTTTAAATTACGAATAGACGAACTTAATATCGCAAGCATTTATTCAGCACTGACGGATATAAAAAAGAAATTTTTTGGCTTAAACTGGTATGAGATTTATAATTTTGTCGAATTTGTTTATAATGAAACAGATATTAAAAAAATGTGGGAAATAGGAATTAATAAAATTTTAGAAGAAGAGAAAGCATCTTATAAACTAATTAAAGGACATATAGCCCCTTTAACAAACAAAGAAGAAATAAATGAAATAGAAAAGGCGTTAGAAGAAAATGATAAATTAGCTCCGGCAAGAAAACATATAGAAAAAGCGTTAATATTATTTTCTGATAGAACAAATCCCGATTATGAAAATTCCATAAAAGAAGCAATAAGCGCTATAGAAACACTTTCAAAAAAAATACTTAGAGATGAAAAAGGAACTTTAGGAGAATTAATAAAAAAAACTGATTTGCATCCAGCATTAAAAGATGGGATAAATAAAATTTATGGTTGGACATCCGATGAGGGGGGACTTAGGCATGGGAATAAACCTGAACAAAAAAATAAGGATTTAGAAAATGAATCAAGATTTATGCTGATTTTCTGTTCTGCTTTGTTTAATTATCTTGTTTCAAAATATGGTAAAGAAATATGTTAATTTATTTTGATGAGTCATACGACAATGGACATAATATATTGGTGTGAGGAGCTTTATTAATATATGGTATTTAGAGTTAAAGAAAAAAGAGGAGTATGAAAAATAAAAAAACCCAGGTGAAAGTACTGTGATAGCGATGGTCGGAACATTCCGACATCTCCAGTTACTCCCTGGGTATATTTATATTTTATATATTAGGATTTAAAAAATCAAGAGGTATTTATGAAAACCAATACTGAAACAAAGTTTAAACAAACCGAAATGAAAACAGTTGATTTAAATAATGAGATATTGTTTGAGTTTAAAAATGGATTATGGGAAAGCAAAAATGATAGAGATAGTGTAAACGCTATAGTTATTAGAGGAACTAATTTTTCTGAAATGGGAGATATTAAGGGACAATTATTAAATATTAAAGTTGAAAATAAAGAATTAGAAAATAAGAGATTAACTTTCGGAGATATTTTAATAGAAAGATCAGGTGGGGGGCCAAAGCAACCAGTTGGTAGAGTTTTATTTTTTGACATTAACGATGATAAAAATATTTATTCTTTTAGTAATTTTGTAACAAGACTTAGAATACTTCAAAAAGATATTTTAATGCCAAGATATGTTTTTTACAATCTTTTGCATTTCTATAAGTTTTCTATCGGTTCTAATTTTCAACATGGTAGCACAGGAATAAGAAACTTAGATTTTAAAAAATATAAAAGTGATGTTAGAATTAAAATAATTGATATCTCAGAGCAGAAGAAAATTGCAGGGGTGCTTTCTAAAATTCAGGAGGCGGTTGAGAACCAAAGAAAGATTATTGAAAAATTAGAAGAACTAAAAAAATCTACAATGGATAAACTCTTTACAAAAGGGCTTTATGGCAAAGAAACCAAACAAACCGAAATTGGCGAAATACCAGCGAATTGGGAAGTGGTGAGATTGGGAGATGTGTGTAATACTACAAGTGGTGGAACTCCTTATAGAAACATATCAAAATATTTTTGTGGAAATATTCCTTGGGTTAAATCTGGAGAGCTTAAAGATTATGATATATTAGAAACTGAAGAAAAAATTTCTGAAGAAGGACTAAAAAACTCTTCTGCAAAGATTTTAGAAAGGGGAACAGTTTTAGTTGCTATGTATGGAGCAACTGTTGGTAAAACTGGAATTTTAGCAATAAAAGCTGCTACAAACCAAGCAATATGTGCTATTGTTCCTAAAAAATTGGATACTATTTTTAACAAATTTATACAATATTTTTTAATTAAAAATAGGAATTTTTTAATAAGAGAAAGATATGGAGGAGCCCAACCTAACATAAGTCAACAAGTTATAAAAAATTTAAATATCCCTCTTCCTCCTTTGTCAGAGCAGAAAAAGATTGCAGAGATTTTATCTAAGATAGATAAGATGAAGGAAGAGGCGGAGAAAAAATTAGATTATTTAAATGGGTTTTTTAATTCCGCACTTGATTTATTGATTACCGGAAAGGTCAGGTTAAATTAAATTTTTTTAAAGAGGTTTTTATGTCTCAAATAACTGAAAAAGAGGCGGTTCAAAATCCTCTAATTAAATATTGCCAAAACATCGGATGGAGTTATGTTTCGTCCAATGATGCGGAGAGTTTAAGAAATGGAAAAAGCAATATGATTTTTTCGGAGGTTCTTAGAAATAAAATTACGTCTCTAAATCCTTATTTAGAAAACTCTGAAGTAGAAAATGTTTTTAAGAAAATTGAAAGCGTGAGGGACTCTATTGAAGGAAATTTAGAGGTTCTTAAATGGCTTAAGGGTGAGAAAACAATTTTTTTTGAAAAAGAGAAAAGAGAGGTTAATGTTGATATTATAGATTTTAAAAGATTAGAAAAAAATTTATTTCAAGTTACAGATGAGTGGGTTTTTACTGACGGAAAGAAGACAAACAGAGCGGATATTGTTTTTTTAATAAATGGTATTCCGGTTTGTATCGTAGAAACAAAATCTCCCGAGGTGGAGATTTTGGAGGGTTTTTATCAAATTGAGAGATATCACAGAGAAACAGCCGAGATTATGACATATCCTCAGTTTTTTGCGATAACAAATCTTTCTAATATTTACTACGGCTCTACATGGAATCTGGATAAAAAGAATTTGTTTTTATGGAAAGAGGGGGAGAGTTTTGAAATCAAAGTAAAAACTTTTTTTAACAGGGAGAGATTTTTAAATCTTTTAAATGAGTGGATTTTGTTTTATTTCAAAGACGATGAGATTAAAAAAACAATTTTAAGAGAACATCAAATAAGAGCGATTGAGAAAATTATCTCAAGAGTGGATGAGCCCAACAAAAAAACCGCTCTTATATGGCATACTCAGGGCTCGGGTAAAACTTTTACTATGATTAAAACGGCTGAGATGCTTATTAAAAAAACGCCTAAACCTACGGTTATTCTGGTTGTTGATAGAAACGAACTTGAAGGACAACTGTCGGGGTGGATAACGAATATTTTGGGAAGTGATTCTCATTTGGTTGTCAGAAGCAAAGAAGAGTTAAAAAAGATTATTGAGAGCGATTATAGGGGTTTGTTGGTTTCAATGATTCATAAGTTTGATAAGTCGGATAAGGACTTATGTTTAAGGGATAACATTTATGTTCTTATAGACGAGGCGCATAGAAGCACAGGCAAAAGTTTAGGTAATTATATGATGGCCGCAATTCCAAAAGCTAAGTTTATAGGATTTACAGGTACCCCGGTTGATAAAACGGCTTATGGGACCGGAACATTTAAAACTTTCGGTAAGTATGATAAAAAAGGTTATTTGGATAAGTATTCAATTTCTGAGTCAATAAAAGATAAAACCACTTTACCGCTTTATTATGAGTTAGCGCCGGTTGATATGAGGCTTAAAGAGAATTTGCTTGAAGAAGAGTTTCTTAAGAGAGCTGAGATTGAAGGGATAAGTGATATAGATGAGTTAAATAGTGTTCTTGAAAAAGCGGTAAGATTAAAAGAATTTTTAAAAAATAGGGATAGAATAGATAAAATTTGCAAGTTTATCGCCGAGCATTATCAAAAAAATATAGAACCGTTGGGATATAAGGCATTTGTGGTTGCGGTGGATAGAGAGGCCTGCGCGCTTTATAAAAAAACTCTGGATAAATATCTTCCGTCAGATTATTCCAGAGTTGTTTATACATCATCAAATAATGATGATGAGTTATTGAAAGAGTTTTATGTTTCAGAAATGGATGAAAAAAGGATTAGAAAAGATTTTTTAAAACCTTTGTTAAATCCTAAAATTTTAATAGTTACCGATAAGCTTTTAACCGGATATGATGCTCCAATACTTTATTGTATGTATTTGGATAAGCCGATGAGAGACCATACTTTGCTTCAAGCGATAGCAAGGGTTAATAGGCCTTATCAACTTGAAAATGGAAATGAAAAACCTTTTGGATTTATTATTGATTTCATAGGTATTTTTTCAAGGTTAAAAAAAGCTTTGGCTTTTGATTCCGATGTTGTTGAAAGCGCAGTAAAGAACATAGATGTTATAAAAAATAATTTTTCCAATATGATGAGAAAAAAAGGAAAAGATTATTTAAAAATTTGTAAGGGGTATGAAGCGGATAGATGTGTTGAGAAGATTTTAGAGTGTTTTTCGGATAAACAAAAAAGAGAAGATTTTTTAAAATTTTACAAAGAAATTTCACTTATGTATGAAATAATATCGCCGGATAGTTTTTTGTCTCCTTATTTAAAAGATTATTCTGAAATTACAAAAATTTATCTTATAGTTAAAAACAAGTACCTTAAAAAAAATGTTATTAAAACGGATGATTTTTTGTATAAAACAAAAGAGCTTGTCAGAGAAAATATTGAGGTTGATTTTGTAAATGAACCATCTGTTAGTTTTAAAATTGACGATGATGCCATATCAGCATTAAAGAATGATGAGAAAACAAATAAAGGAAAGGTTATAAGTTTGTTAATTGATTTTGTGGATAATATGCGGTCTAAAAACAAGGATTATCTTATTTCAATAATAGAAAAAGCAAATAAAGTGCTTGAGGATTACGAAGAGAGAAAAATTCAAACCGAAGAAACTTTAAAAAAACTATTAGATTTTTACGATGAGTATAAAGCACTGGAAAAGGAAAAAGAAAATTTGGAAATGGATGATAATACATTTTTTATATACTCAACGCTTAAAAAGGAAAATTTTAAATCTTCCGCTTTGGATTACGCCAAAGAAATATCTAAAACAATTTCAAAATATCCTTATTATAAAGATAATCCGGAAGAAGAGAGGGCACTCATTTCGGATATACATAGTATTTTAGATAGAGCGGGAATGGATATTTCAGATGTAATTAGAATAACCGATTTTATAATTGAGAATTTAAAAAAATAAAAATGGATTATGAAAGAAAAATCTTTTATTAGAAAAGTTAGAAGATGGAGTAAAAAAATAGGCGTAAGCCCGGATAATATTTTTTTTAAGGATATGAGTAAAAAATGGGCTTTTATAAAAGGCAAGGATATTTATTTTAATCCTTTATTGTTTTCTAAAGATAAAAATTTCCAAAGAGCTGTTATAATACACGAGTTAATTCATATGAATGTCCCAAACCACGGAAAGCTTTTTAAAACCCTGTTTTTGTCTTACTGCCCTAAAAATAAGTTATGAGCGATATGAAAAATATCTTTTGTTAATTTGTAAAATAAGTTTATGGCAATTATAATTCCTCAAAATCCGGGAACGAACGCTACAAAAGGCGAGAAAAAGGTTTTTGATTATTTTAAAAAATTAGATGAAGAGTGTCTTGTTTATTTTAATATATCCGTTAGGGGGTATTACCCTGATTTTATTTTAATATGCAAAGATCTCGGGGTTTTTGTAATTGAGGTTAAGGATTGGACTCTTGAGCAGATAAAAATAATAAGAAAAGATGAGGTTGTTTTGAATATAAATGGAGAGGAAAAGACGGTAAAAAATCCGGTGGTTCAGGCAAGAGATTATGTTATAAAAGTAATAAACGAAATAGATAAATTTAGTTATTTAAAAAATAAAAAAAACCTTAAACTCAAATGGGGTTATGGGGTTTTTTTTACTAACATAAAAAGAGCGGAGATAGAAAAACTTTCTATAATATCCGAGATTTTTAATGAAGTTTTTGGTTATGATTTCATTTTTACTTCGGATGATGTATCAGATGGGAGTTTGTTTAATAAAATAAAAGAAAGAATGAAAAAGCATTATGGTGAGTTATCGCTTTCAAATAAAGAAATAGATTTTATCAGGGGGGTAATATATCCGGAACTTTTGATTGAAAACATATATGATGATTATGAACTAATAAAAATTATAGATGAAAAACAAGAGCAGATTGCAAGAAACATTGATTTTGGTCATTATTTAATAAGAGGTGTTGCGGGGAGCGGTAAAACTGTTATACTTATAGCAAGAGCCAGGTTTTTATCGCTTGCATATCCTAATTTTAAGATTCTTTTTGTTTGTTATAATAAAGCGCTTGCCAATTATATTAAAGAAAAATTTAAGGAATACAGGAATATAGAGGTTATGACCTATCACGGATGGTGTTTTAAAGAGCTTATCAGGCACAGGATTATTTCTGATAAGGATAATTTTACACATCAGGATTTTGATATAACATTGCCTCAGAAACTTTTTGATAATTATTTGAATGGAGAAATAAACAAGAAATATGATGCTATAATTATTGATGAAGGGCAGGATTTTGAGGCCTTGTGGTATAAAACATTGTTATTGGCTCTAAACAGAGAAACAAATTCTCTTTTAATAGCGGTCGATTCGTCTCAGAGTATATACAATAGGAAAGTAAGATGGAAAAGTATAGGAATCGATATAGTTGGAAGAACAAAGGTTTTTAAGAAAAACTATAGAAATACAAAACAGATTTTAGATTCTGCTTATAAATTGATAAAAGATATTGATGAAAAGAAAGAAAATTTTTATGAAGAAGAGATGGAATATGTGGTTCCGGAGCAGGCATTAAGGGAAGGGCCTAACCCAAAGTTTAATGGTTTTAATTCTTTTGATGAGGAAATAAAATATCTTGTTAATTTAATAAAAGAAAAAAATAACAAAGAAGAAATATTGATAATATCGTATTCAAGAGCAAATGTAGAAGAGGTAGGGCTTCATTTAAAAAAATCAAAGATTAAATATAGAATAGTTTCTGAAAAAACTCCAGAGTCCAATGTTATACTTTCTACAATTCATAGCTCTAAAGGTCTTGAGGCCGATAATGTTTTTATAATAGACGCCCATGAGATTGAAAAACATTATAAATCAGAGGCGAAAAGGCTTTTATATATAGCTATGACAAGAAGTAAAAAAGATTTGTATGTTTTTTATCGCGGAGATAGCCAGCTAATAAAAGATATAATTTAACCGCGTAGGTTGAATTATATCTATAAAATAATAATAATTTTAATTTAAAACGGCTAATTTGTTTTCTTTTAGTTTTCGGGTTTTAGGTCGGTTTTGGGTTCGGTTTTAGCGGTGGTTGTGGATTTTTCTATCTCTAAGACTCCTACCTTTGGAAATTTATTTAAAATTTTGCCTTGTTTGTGAAATTTTGGCGCGTCGTTTTTGATTTCATTTGTTAAATCGTTTCCGGCATCGTGCCTGTTTTTATGTTTTCCCGTTTTCCAGTATTTGGATTTTGTTACGTCGTAAACTATTCCGTCCACGGCCACATAAACCGGCATTCCGTTTTGCCCGTTGTATTTTTTAAGCTCTTCGGCAGTAAATTTTTTGTTTTTCCACTCGTCGTTTTGTTTCTTTGAGTCCTTGGAATAAGAAAGATTTAGAGAGATAAAAATTAAAGATAAAAGGATTAATATTTTTTTCATAAAACCTCCTATTGATATTATACAAATAAAATGTATAATTATTTTTGGGTGAGGATGAAACTTAATGCTTGCGAAACTCATCTAAAAAAGGGAAAAAGGAGGATTAATGTTAAAAAAACTATTAGCGTTAGTTGTGTTAGTCTCTATCGCATCCCCGTCTTTTTCTGGCGGGAATGTGCCTCTCATAGGAGAGCCCGCTCCGTCTTTTACGGCGGAAACTACTATGGGAACGATTAAGTTTCCCGATGACTATAAAGGGAAATGGGTTATATTGTTTAGCCATCCTGCAGACTTTACTCCCGTTTGTACTACCGAGTTTATGACGTTTGCAAAAATGCAGGACGAGTTTAAGGCTTTAAATACCGAGCTTGTTGGACTTTCTATAGATAGCGTTTATAGTCATATCGCCTGGGCGAGAACCATTAAAGAAAAGGCCGAGTATAAGGGAATGAAAAACGTGGAGATTAAATTCCCAATAATTGCGGACCTTAAAATGGACGTGGCCAAAAAATACGGTATGATTCAGGAATCCGCTTCCGATACCAAAGCGGTTAGAGCGGTTTTCTATATAGACCCAAACGGTAAGATTAGAGCTATAATATATTATCCTTTGTCTAACGGAAGAAATTTCGACGAGATTAAAAGGCTTTTAATCGCCATGCAGACATCGGATAAGTATGGAGTCGCCACACCCGCGGACTGGAGACCCGGCGAGGATGTGATAGTTCCGCCGCCATCTTCGTGCGGAGTTGCGAAAGATAGGATGGAAATGAAAGACCCGGCGGTTAAATGTCACGATTGGTTTTTCTGCTTTAAATCCTTACCCAAAGAAGAACCTAAATCTTCCAAATAACCTATAATTTTAACGGGCGAGCTAAACCCTCGCCCGTTTTCTTTCTAATTTATAAAGTTGAGTTTTAGCGCTTTTTGAAGTTCTTTTAAAGGAACTTTCGGATAAGTCATCGTTATGCAATGGACCGAGCCCTGGCCTCTGTTGGATAGGGTGTTGGACGGGGCTGGTTCGGGAATTAATCCTAAAGATTTATAAACCGAAAAAGCTTCTTCGTCGGTAGGTTTATTGTAAGAAGGTACCACTACTTTTTTGTCCATTATAAGCGAATTTACATATGTTTCGAAAGGTCCGTCAGGTTTTGGCAGCATCAAGGTTTTGTATCCGTTTTTTTCAAAAATTTCTTTATATTCCTTTAAATCGGTTAATACCGTGGTATCGTTTACGAATCTCGCATGTTCGTCTATGTGGCCTATTCCTTCTTTGTAAGGAAGCCTTGTAAGTTTTTTGCATCCGTAATATCTCGTGAATATTTCATCAGGTATTTCGGAATGAGGTTCTTTATCCACTATAAAACAATCTCCTTTTTTGTTTGCCATAAAATTTCCGCCTTCGAAGTAATAATCATGGCTTTCTAATTTTGCCCCAAACATATCCGCTATTTCCTGGTCCTGGTAAAATTCGTAATAATACATCGCGTCTATCAAAGCAAACCCGTTATCTTTTAACGAAAACATCGGTATTGGCATAGCGTCTCTCGCCCAAAAAGCTTTGTAGCTGTCTGTTAAGTATGCGAGTTTTAATCTTTGTTCCGGTATTAAGGGGGAAAACGTTTCCATAACTTCTTTCTTTTGTTTTTCGTTTTCTGGATTTACGAGAACTATCATTATCGCGTCTTTAGGCAAGCTTTTTGCAAGCGTTATCTTCGCGTCTTTAGAGTCGAATGAAAATTCTCCGTTTATTATCAAATACCCGGTTTTTTCATATTCGGCGAAAGGCCTGTATACCAATTTTTGCGATTCTTCCAGTAAATCTTTGGTTTTTTTTATCGAATTTATTTTTACGTTTAGATTGTGGTTTGAAATTTGTTTTAATTTTTCTTTGGATGGAGATTTGGTTAGTTCGTGAGCGGTTGTTCGGTTTGGTTGATAGACGTTTGGTGTAGGTATGTTTTCAGAAGAAGGTTTTATTTCTTTAAAGTTAAAAAAACTATCCTGCTGAGAGTAGAGTAAGAAAGAAAAAAATATAACAAGTAAATTAAACATAAAAACTCCTTATTTTATATTTTTTGTTATATGGGATATGTTTTCAAGGGGCTTAAGTCCTATTTTATATCTTTTGTAAAATAAAATGGACTATTGCCGACATGAGGGTTATTACGGCGAATGTTTTGTGAAGTTTCAAGCCGAATTTTCTCATATAAAAACCCATAAACGCTGTAACAAACAAAGAGATTATGGCTATTATACCGAATGTTTCGTAAGATATCATATTAACTCCCGAATTATATTTTACTTATTTATTAAAACTTTTAAGTTTTCATCCTTTTCGTCCAACATTAGAAATTGAAAATTAAAAAGTTTGCAAGATTGAAAAAAATCGGTTTTTAAACAAATTTTTGTAAAAATTTATATGCAGGTGTCAGAATTACTCTCGATTCTTCGTATTCCTTATCTCCTTCCGCATATATTTGATAACATTCGGCTTCCGGAAATCTTTTTTTAATGTACTTTAAGTTTTTAGATAATTCCACATCTCCCCATTTGCATTCTATAAACATTTTAGGTTTATCGTTTTCGGTTATTACGAAATCTATTTCCCTTCCCTCTACATCTCTTAAATATTTCAAATTAATCTCTTTTCCTTTATCCTGCTCAAAACATACATATTTATGCAAATGAAGCGCCACAAAATTTTCAAATCTAAAAGAGTTTTCTTTGATAAGATTATAATCGTAATGATAATACTTCTGCTCTTTTTTCACTGACCTTAAAAAACTTACTCCAAAAGGCGCTATCCTGAAAACCCCATACATCCTTTCTATAACATTAAGCCATCTTGTTATAGTCTTATGTGAAACGCCTATATCTTTGACAAGAGCGTTTAAAGACAATGGGCTGCCTACAAGTTCGGGAAGTCTTATCAAAAGCAATTCCAATTTCGATATGTCGCTTATTTTTTCAATATTATTTATTTCTTCATAAACTATTCTTTGCCTGTATTCCTTGCTCCATCTTTCGGCTTTGGCTTTGGCGGATGAAAAAAATGGTTCGGGGAAAGGGGAAAGTTCAAAAAGTTCCTTAAATTCTTTTTTTGTTTTAGCTTTTAATTCGGCTAAAGTAAGCGGCATCAATCTTATCATATGGTATCTGCCCTGTAATGAATCGCCGCCGTATCTTAATACATCAAGCCTTCCGCTACCCGTAACTAAAATTTTCTTTTTATCTTTATAAACGTCATAAATGCCCTTTATAAAATTTCTCCAGTTTTTATATTTATGTATCTCGTCGAAAACGAGAAAATCGGCCAAAGGCAATCTGTTTTTTAAAATCATTTCTCTATGTTCGTAATAATCCCAATTAAGATAAGATTTATCATTCTTAATTAAAGATTTTGCAAATGTGGTTTTTCCTACCTGTCTCGGTCCGGAAACGAAAACCATTTTTTCTTTAAGGTCGGAAATAACCTGTTTTTCTATATATCTTTTAATTTGAGGCATAAAAAAATAATACTACTTTTTTAGACCAAAGTCAAAAAAAATTACTACTTTTTTAGACCGCGATAAAAAATGTTATTACTTAGATTAAACCGTAATATTTGCTTTTAGTTTATCATAGAAAACCGTAATAATTTTTAAGTTTGTTATGTTAAGCTATTATTAGACTTTTAACC
>Ga0067045_1004254_pt1 | contig 15158 bp, 17 predicted proteins | sample TerdegcTABiofilm_FD_59184 | JGI IMG/M metagenome (GOLD analysis project Ga0067045, IMG submission 59184) | Combined Assembly of (Gp0054472, Gp0054536) Wastewater bioreactor microbial communities from Singapore -Terephthalate degrading...
CTTTAAGAAAATCGGCTATCCCTAAGAGACGTCCGCCGTATTCTATGGTATATACCCAAAGACCGGCTTCGCTTAAGGAGATGGTTACCTTTTGTACCAGGAAAACCGCGTTTACACCTCGTTCGGGAAGCTCGATGCTTACTAACTGTCCAGGTTCCCATCCCGGCACTGGGGTGGTGAAACTGCCGCTGGTCTTGGGATTGGCCCATTCGCGCAGATCGGCGTTTCCAGCCGCTTCAGCCGCCTCAATGGTGACCAGGGTATCGTCTTTGATATAGTGCTCATACACCCCATCGCCGCCTTCCAGAGCGGCAATCGAAGCCTGGCTGGCCAAATCATCTACTACGGTAATGACATCAATGCTTTGCCGGGCGGTAAGCGAAATGGTCAAACCGCTGGCTGGCGTATCAGTGGCGGCTGAGCAGCGCAGGTAGCCGTCGCCGAGGTTTACCAGATAATCCTTGGCATCTTCTTCATCAACACCCTCAACGCCGACGCTTTTCACAGTACCGCCTACCCGCAGGCCGCACTCGTTTGGAGTCCAGGGCAGCACCCAGATGCGGGCCGCGCCGTCCGCCTTCCACTCGATGGTCTGCGGATCGGACAGCATGCTGCCGCCTAAGACATATATGCGGTTGCGCAGTCCCTGGTGGTCGATACTTACCTTGAAATTGCTAAACCGGCCCCCGGGCTGCAGGGTCATGGGGGCAAAAGTTCCCATTTGGGCAGGATCAAAAAAATGGACCACCTTGTAGTAGTCCACATACCACTGCCAGCCGATGTAGTCGCACAGCCACTTCATACATTCCGACGGCATTTTGTAGTTGAATTCGGTGCCGGTAGACTCAATTACCGGTGCGCCGCTAGCTACCCCCGCCGCCGAAAAATCCGGACAATATTTAAGCAGAATATCGCGTACAATGGCGTCAGCACTTAAGCCCAGATAGGTTTCCACCACCAGCTTTTTATCCATCTGCAGGGTATAGTCCTGGCAGTCCACTTTCCATACCAAGGGTGCCTTATTGTTCACCAGTTCCACCCGGTCGATGGTCCCGGCAAAGAGCCGGGGCTCTGTAAGGGCACTATCCTCGATGATGACTTCACTGCCCTCAAGGGGTTTTGCTCCCTTAACCGCAAAGGAGCAGCTGTCTACCTGACTGGTAAGGATTTGGCTGATGGTAAGACTCCCCCGGCGATAGTCCGGCCAGCGTTCCAGCCCGGCAATCTGAAGGCTTCTAGCCACTGAAACGCACCCCCTTGGCCAAGAGCGTCCGGTAAATCTGCTCGCCCACATCGGCGGTGCCGCCATTGACCGTTATGCTGATCCGGTTGATGGTGGTGGAATTGTTACTGGTTGAATTGGTGGCAACCGCACCCAAGGCTAAAGAGGCAACTCCTGCTAAAGCACTCTGCAAGTCAAGACCCCTTAAATTGTTTTTTAAGCTGCTGTAGGCGGCCGTTATATCAGCCACCCCGATTTTAATCTTGTCCACCAAAGAGGGGGAGTTGCGCTGATTGGGGTCCATACCGGAACCCATGATGCTTCGCACTTCGTCCATGACACTTTGCAAAGCGCTCATCCTGGACCTTATGCCCCGGATTAACTCACTCATAGCCTGGATGCCATAACCGGCCGATTTCTTGACTATTTCTTCATACTTCTTTTCGATGGTGGCAATGGTTTCGGCGGCATTCTTTTTAATTTCGCCGTTCTTTTTCTCCCAGGCTTTTTTGTACTTGGCCAGTTCCTCATCGGCCTTGGCTTTCATTTCCATGAGTTTGTTCTGCATTTCGATAGTCTGCTGGGTAAGTTGATTCTGGGTTTCCAGCCTGATCTCGCTTAAGCGCTGTCCAAGTTCAACCCGAGCCTGACGCATCTCGATATTGGCTTCCGCCCGGGCCTGAGCGTTTTTGGTTTTCCAAAGGCCAACGTATTTATTTAGCTCATCGGTTGTCAAGGTATTTAACGCCGCGACCTGGGGAGCCGCCTTGACCCCCATCTGCCTAAGCTCGCCGATCAGCCCCTCGTCAACCCCTTTGGCAGCTAATGACTTTAAGTTGGCCTGCCAGCTGTCAAACTGACTAACCTGATCCTCCAGATTGCTAAGCAATGACTTGCCCGATACTTTTTGCGGTTTTACTTCATCAAAAAGCCCGATCTGGTTTTTGATGGACTCCACCTTGGCCGCATAGCTCTGCTCAAAAGCTTCGATGGCCTGGGCTTCTTTCTCTAAGCCTGCTGCCGTAATAGCGGCTAATTTATCGGACAGTTCCTGCTGCAAAGCGATTTCATCCTGGGCCAGTTTGCTTTTGACTTCCCGGCACTGGTCGGCGTACTCTTTTTCCGCTTCCAGCAGCTTGGCATTGGTTTCAGTCTCTATATCTTCCAGACTGTTGCGCATATCAACGAGAGTGGCAATAATGTCGGATACCGAGCCTTCTATAAAGGACATTCCTTCTTGCATGCCGGTGCTCAAGCCTTCGCTGATATTAAGGCCATATTCGCGCATCACCTGGGAGGGGGAGCGGATGGATAGGGCTTCTTTGATTTTGTTTTTTACCGTCTCGGCAATTTCCCCGGCGATTTCCCTGACTTTCTCAATCCGGCCTTTAATCCCGTCGATCAAACCCTGAATAATATGAGTACCTATTTCCAGCAGCGTGTTGTGCAGGGTTCTTAGACCCTCGAAAGCATTGACCACCACTGTCTTAATCCCATTCCACAGGGTGATGAAAATGTTTTTGATATGCTCCCAGGCCCCTTGCCAGTCTCCCTGCAAGACATCCAGGAAAAAGCCGAAGGCGTTTACAATCACTTCCGCCGCAGTCTGAAATACCGCCTTGATAATGTTCCAGATATTGGTGAATACCGCAGTGATATCTTTACCCCAATTGTCCCAGAACACTTTAATGGCGGTTCCGGCTTTGGCGATAATGTTCCCAATATCCGCCCAGATTTCCTTGACCATGTTACGAAAGTCTTCATTGTTCTGCCAGAGTTCCTTTACAGCCAAAACCAAACCAGCGATAACGGCTACGGCGATACCAATAGGACCGGTTAAAGCGGAAAAAGCCGCCCCCAACGCTGCGGTTACCCCACCTGCACTGGCGATAGCGGCTGCAGCTGTACCGACTACACCGGAGATGGCCCCGGCGGCGGTGACCAGCTGACCGATAATGAGGACAACCGGGCCTATGGCGGCAGCCACCCCCGCCACAACCAGAATGGTTTTTTGGGCGCTGGGACTTAAAGCACCGAATCTTTGCACCAGTTCATTTAATCTCTGGATTAATGGGGTTATAACCGGCAGGATATGCTGGCCAAAGGCTCCCCCCAGCTCTTTTAAGCTTTCGGAGAAAACCCGCATCTGGTTAGCCGTTCCCGCCCCGGTTCTCTCGAAATCCCCCTGGGCGTTCTTGGTCATAGCCAGGACATAGTTGTACCTGAGCTGGGTCTGCTCAGCCTGGTTCATATCCTGGATTTTCTTTTTAATCCCCTGGCTGTAGGCGTATTCCTGCAGGTTGGCCTGGGTCATAACAATGCCTAATTCTTTCAAAGATTCGGTCTCGCCGGTAAATACCGACTTTAAGGCGGTATCCGCTATGTCGATGCTGATGTTCTTAAAGCTCGCCAGATCTCCGGCCAAACCCACCAGGGTTTTGCTCATTTCTTCCGCCTGCGCGGTGTTGAGCCCCATGCTGGTGGCCATGTCCCCATAGGTGGCAGCCATATCCAGGGCAGTGCCCCTGGCGATGCCATAGCGTTCCAGGGTGGTATCGCTCCAGTTCTTAACGCCTTCAGCGTTATCCTGAAAGGCCACTTCCACCTTGTTCAGAGCCTCATTGATATCTGAGGCTAGTTTCACCGCAGCGGTTCCGGCGGCTGCAAGCGGTGCGGTAACCGCCAGGGACAATCCCTGACCGGCACTGGTAATGCTGCTGCCCGCCGCTTTTAATTTCTGGCTGGCTTCTTCGGCCTTTTTAGAGAGCTTAGTCCAGGCGGAAGCTTGCAGTTCCAGTTCCTTGACCGTCTTTTTTAGGGAGTGTTCCATATTGGCCAGAACCTTTTCGGCCTGCAGCATTTTGATCTGCAGTTTTTCCACCGCGACCGCATCCTGCTCGGTACTGCCCGCCGCTTTTTCATAGGCATCTTTTAAGGCGGCAACTTTCTGCCTTTGCACCTCAGCCTGCTTGTTTAAGTATTCAACCTTTAATTTAAGTTGGTCGGCGGCGCTGCCCATATCGCCCATCTTGGCGGCGGCTGCCTGAAATTCAGCCCTAGCCAGCTTAAGCGACTGATCCAATTCTTTCATGCCCTGATTAAAGCCGGTGTTGTCCAGCCCGACTTTGACCAGCAGTTCACCGATGGTTTCTGCCAACTGTTCTCACCCCCTCACCAAATGTCATCAATGTACCCGCTAGGATTGTTTTCAGCTTCGTTAACTACAGAGCCAACAATGAGCAGATCCCAGAACATATCGAGCGCCATGGCGTCAATCTGCTCCGGGAGCCAGTGGTAGCTTTGGGCCAGGCTCAAATAGAAATACACCACCATTTGATAAGCCGACAGATGGCTTAGGTCCGGTCCGTCGGCGTGATTTACTTTGGGAGTTCTGTCATCTTTCGGCTGACTGCCTCGGCCACCCAGCTAGCAATCTGGTAAAAGAGGGGGACAAACTCATCTAGGTCCAGTTCCTCCTCAATAGCCTCAGCGGTTATTTCCGGGTGGTTAAAGGCAGCAGCGATCAGGCGTTCCATCTCGCTTAGAGCTTCCTCATCGCCTTGCTCTTTATCGCCGAATTTATCCTTGAATTTGGTCACTTCGCGCCAGAGCTTGACCTTGGGCGGCGGCGCGGTGTATGTCTTTCCTTTAAGGGTAATCTTGGGGTTCTCCATCGATATCCCTCCCTGTGTGATAGCGGTACAAAAACCGCCCTGATTGGCTTAAACGGCGGTGGTGAAGCTGCCGATTGAGGCCGTGGCCAGGTTTTGGCCATAAATATCCCTGACACCCTGCGTGCATACCATGATGTAATCCGCGCCAGGGGCTAAATTGCTGGCCGGATTAAAAGTCACCACCTTGTGTTCCGTATCAATACTAAGGACTCCAGCAGCCAAAGACCCATCATCAGCCTTCAGTAAGATAAAATTGGCGGCGGTTACATCGGTAGCCTGGATGGCGTTGGCAAAGGTCCAGGTCAAGTTTGCGTCTGCCGCCACTCCGCTGGCCCCATCCACCGGACTTATTGTCACCGTCAAAGGGCCGGGGGCCGCTCCGTCCACCGCCGTAAACCAATTAATGCCGGTTGAAACTGCCCAATCGGGATGATCCTCATCGCCGATCTTCTGCCAGGCGTTGTCAAAGGTGCGTTTAATAAATGTCCCCTTGATTTTGGGGGTCTGAAATTTGGGCTTATCCTCCGCAGTCTGGTACTCCTGCTCTTGCAGGGCGAATTTCCCTTTATACAGCCATACATAGCGGTAGCTGCCGTTGCTCTTTTTGGACTTGAATCCTAAAGCCACATAGGGCGCGGTGTCGGTTGACTTCTTGACCAGCACCCCGCCAGTGACGCTGTGCCCCAAAAGGGCCGCCTGGGTGTTGAGGTCAATGTCTTTAGCCTCAAACTCCACATCGATTTCCCCCAGCGAGGTGACGGTTTCATCAGGCCCGTCGTCGCAGTACAGGGTTTCTGTATTGCTCTTGGGACTTATTTTGGCGTTGATAGCCCCGGCTATGGCCACCGGGCTGTTATATGTCGCTCCCAAAGGCGTATCGCTGGTAAGAACCGCGTAATACAGGCTGTTTAAGCCTACTTGTACCCCTGCCATTTTTTAACCTCCTTCAACTTCCCGCTCAGTCACATACCTGAGCGCTTTGTGATATATTCCGGTATCGTCTTCATAAAGATCGGCGCTGCTAGTTCTTTTAAAGCCTAAAGATTTCATGGTTTTGTCCACCTCGGCGGCAATAGGGGAGGTGCTGGCTGCTTTTACCCACACATCCACTTGCAGATGCACCTCAGCCATAAAAGCAGTGCCGTCTGCCCAGGCGGAATCGAAATTGGTTAACTCAAACAAAGTAATGTATTTATTTAAGCCCTCCGGCGCTTTCAGCTGGTAGATATGAGGCCCGCCCAATAAAGCCAGCAGATCGGTGTTTTCCTCCAAAGCCGCCAGGACTTCGGGTTTGACATTGATCATAGGTCAAGCCCCGCTTTCAAGGTCTGCCTGATGGTTTCCAGCACCTGTTTTTTGCTTTCGGCTTGGGCCGGACCCATAAAAGGGCGGGCGGTCATCTTGGAGGTGCCGTACTCCAGAAATTTGCCATAAAAAAAGGGAGCCGTTGGCCCCACCTCCACGTATTTGCCGTTTTCATCCTGCTTTGGTTCGCAAATCACGATATTGTCGGCCAGATGCTCCTTGGCCTCTAAACTGCGCGGCGCTTTTTGGCTAGCCTTTTCCTGGACGACCTTGGCACCGGCATAGAGGGCCTGGTTCTCTACCGGAGCGGCTCTTTGCCCCAGTTCCTTTAGCCTATCTAAAATCTCGTCCATACCTTCCAGGGTCATATTACCTGCCACCGGGGATCACCTCCTTGCACATCAGTTCGATTATGCGGTGCCGCTCATCCTTATCGATTACCGACAGAATTTGAAATACCCGGGAGCCATATAATACCCGCATGGAAGGAGTTATCCCGGTTCGGTAGCGGATTTTAATCCGGGTGGTGACTTCCGACTGCAAGGCCCCCGCCTGGAAGTATTCTTTACCCGATATGTCCGACACTGCTGCCCACACTGTGGCTACTGTAGTCCAGTTTTCCAGGGGGATGCCTTCTGACTTGGTGATGGTCTTGGCCTGCAAGGCAATACGCTGCCGCATCTCACCCATTAAATCGCGCTTCTTCATAATTACCACCCTTCTCGGCGGTAGGCGAATAAGAGCCTGGTCATAAACTCAATTAATGCTTTCATGTCGACTGCTTCCCGTAGTTCATAGAGATTGCCGATGGCATAAAGGAGGGCTTGTTTAACTGTTTCCGGCACCTCGGTAAATTCGGTCAGGGGAAAGCGCAGAATGTCCTGGCAGAGTTCCTCGGCGGCACCTATGAGATCGGTGATGAGCGTATTGTCTTCATCACCGTCTACTTTTAGATACAGTTTTACTTCCTCCAAAGTAAGTACCAATACGCCCACCGCCTTTCATTACTCGGTTGCCATGAGTCCCGCAGCTTTAAGCTTAGCGAGGAGGGCATTGAAATCAGTTACCAGGCCTTCAATCGTTGATGCCGTACTGTCTGCTTGAGTTCCCGCAGGCTTAAGTTCAGTACCTGCAAAGGTAAGCTTACCGCCAACCGCAATCTCAAGCTCCCCGCCAATGACGGTTTTCTCGCCGCCTTGCTCGGTGTAGTTTTTAACAGTGCTCATAACTCACACCTACGCTTTCATCTGCAGTACCTTGATGGCCTCAGGGAGAATCAGTTTGCCGTCAACCCGCTGTGTTGCCTTAAATCCCACCTGCCCGGTAGCTGCATAAAGCTCGTTCAATCTTTGGAAGGAACGGCCTTGCCGATCAGCGACCCAATAGTAGCCGAAATCGCCGAAAGCGATAGTTTTAGCCCCAGCTGCGATTGCCGGTACATAGGCTGAGGTCTTGACCGGACGGTTCAAAATCGTATCCGGCTGTCCGGCAGTAATGGAGGGCTGCCACAGATACTGGCCGTTGCCGTCCTTTAACTTTCTGATGGCTTTGACAGTGGAATCGTTCATCACGAATACGGCGTTTTTGCGGTAAGGGGACTTGAGGCTGTAGAACAGATCCATGATCTCATCCACCGTAATAGCCGTTGCCGAAGCAGCAGTTACACCCAGTTCCGCTCCGCCGGTAGAATTAAAAATCCCGGTCGGCTTGCCGGTTCCGTCACCGATGAAGAAGGATTCCTCTTCCTTGGCCCCGATTCTCCGGGCAAATTCCCGGGCGATATATGACTCCAGATTAAAGACGCTGTCATTTAACAATTCCTCGGATACCTTGATCATGGTCGCCAGCTTGTACGCTCCGATGGAAACCTGCCCGAAGGCATCGTCTGATTCCGGGATAGCGCCTTCTTCATCCACCCAGGAGGCGGTGCCCTTGGAGGCTACGACCGGTATTTTGCGGTCGCCGCTGGCGGTTTGGATGATCTTGGCCATACTGCGGAAGATGTTCTCTTCTTCCAGGGCTTCGACCAGGGTGCGCTCGAACTCGTCCGGCACCAGGTAGCCTCCCTCGGAATCCGTTCCCACCTGCAGCGCGTTCAGGACTTCATAGCCCGCTGCCTTGCTGCGCATGGCGTTCCAAAAGGCTCGTTTGTACTCGTCGCTGGCCCGACCGGTTTTATCCTCAGGGTTGGGCTGGCCGGGCTTGCCGGTAATGGGTGTATTGATGGGCTTGTTAAGCTCCGCGTCCAATGCCTGCTGACGCTCCAGCCGATCGATTTCTTTGCCGAGATTTACCACATCGGCTTCCATCTTTTCATAGGTGGCAACGTCCTCAGCGGAAAGGAGCCCGTCAGCGCCGCGCTTGCTGTCCAGAAAGGCTTTAGCGGCATCCCAGGCTTTGGCTCTTTTCTCACGCAGTTCTAAGATTTTGCTCATGGTTATTCCTCCCATTCTAATGTTTTAATAGGCTGAGCCGCTTTTCCAGGTAGCTGAGCGGGGTGCCGGTCGGCGGTTTAGGGTTATTAACCTGGGGCAGCGGAAACTTTCTTACCAGCGCGTTGGTGACCGTCATTTTGTCAAAAAGATAAGCCGCGCTGGGCGGCTCGTTTAGGTGTTCTTCTGTTGTGTATAGGACTTTGTCGGCAAAGCCCAGCTCCACTGCTTTCCAGGCATTAAACCAGCTTTCGGCATCCATCATGTGCGAAATTTTGGCTCTTGATAAACCGGTTTTCTGCTCGTAGGCATTGACAATGCTTTCTTTAACCTCGGACAGCATGGAAATACCGCTTTTAAGGTCAGATATTTCCCCAAATATGACGGTGGCGGGGTTGTGGATCATCATCATGGCTACCGGAGACATGTAAACCTCATCCGCTGCCATGGCAATGACGGAAGCAGCGCTGGCGGCTATTCCCTCAATTTTTACGGTGATATGGCCTGGATATTCTTTTAACATGGTGTAGATCTGACTGGCGGCAAAAACATCTCCGCCTGGGGAATTGAGCATCACCACCACATCCCCATCCTCAGCATAGAGCTCATTTTTAAACTGCTTGGGGGTAATATCGTCCTCGAACCAGCTGTCCTCAGCGATATACCCATCTAAAAAGAGGGTTCGAGACTGCTCATTTTTGAGCCAGTTCCAAAACTTTCTGCTCACTTGCTAACCTCCTTTCCTGCCAGATTGGCATAGGCCCCGACATCTTCAAGCTTGAGCATGTTGCCGTTCATGGCGTAGATGTCGCCGTGCTCGATGGTGTTCATATTTTCCAAAGCCCGCACATCATTAGGGCTTAAGAAACCGTTTTGAATACCCACCGCATAGCCCTGCATCCTTGACGAGTAGTCGCCGCGTAGCAGTCCGTCCACCACAAAGCCCACAAAATACTGACCCTTTTCGGATGGGCTGAGCAGAGCTTTATTCATTCCTTGCTCGAGCCTTACCAGCCAAGGACGGATGGTATGGACTACAAAACTGATAGATTGATGCTCGATGTTGCTGAAAGTGGCTTTATCCAAGTTGGCTACCAGATGGGGCGGTACCCGAAAGATTCTACATATCTCCTCGGTCTGAAACTTTCTGGTTTCAAGAAACTGCGCCTGTTCCGGCGGTATACCGATGGATTGGAACTTCATACCTTCTTCCAGCACCGCTATCCGATGGGCGTTGCCGCTGCCCTGGTAGACCGCGTTCCAGCTCTCTCTGATTCGGGCCGGGTCTTTGACTACCCCGGGATGCTCTAAAACTCCGCCCGGACTGGCTCCATTGGCAAAGAATTTGCCCCCATATTCTTCGGTGGCGATTGCCATGCCGATGGCGTCCTTGGCCATGGCGATGGGGGAGTAGCCCACCAATCCGTCAAAACCAAGCCCGGGAATATGCAGGATATCTTCCGGCCTTAAGATTACATATCCGGTGTCCTTGCGGTATTCGTAATATAGCTGCCCCTCGGTTGTCCGATCCACTGTCATGCGGTCGGGCAGCAGGGGATAAAGGGCCAAGATTCGGCCCCTACCGTCTCTAATTATCTGGGCATAGGCGTTGCCCCATAATAAAAGATGACTCATCAGTGTTTCCCGAAACACAAATGAAGTCATCTCCGGATTAGGCTCCTCATGAAGCAGATAATATAGTTGGTGATCTGTGGCTTTCTCCTTGCCATTGTCCGTGGATCGATAAATATTGAGTGGCAGACTGGCTATAGTTTCCGCCAGGATGCGAACGCAGGCATATACCGCGGTGGTCTGCATGGCCGTTCTTTCATTGACGGTTTTGCCGCTGGCGGTTCCGCCGAAGAAAAAGCTGTATGTGCTGCCATACAGACGATTTTTAGGACTTGCTCGGGGCTTTAATAATCTTGATAATACGGGTATTTTCATAAAATGCTCCTCCTAAAAAATGGGCATGAAAAAAGCACCTCTTTCGAGATGCTTATTTATTTAATAAAATCATAGAATACGATAACCTAGTCTGGATAAGGCAACCTGCCATCTAACAAGTCAATAAAGCGATCATACCTTCTAATATCATCCAAGTATTCAGCGGCTGTCCCTATATCTCTATCATTAAAAGCATGTATTGCATTTCTCTTTTTCTGTATTCTATCTATCCATTTGTCCCAATCAGAAGATTGATCCCACAATATCCCCCTGCTGAATTGCTTTAGTTTTTCAAAACTCATATCGTTAGGTTCTACGATTTGTGTTTTTTGCTTCAACGGGTTTCTCAAATAATCTTCGTAGTAAACACAGTAGAACAGTTTTAGCCAACCTTCAACCAAAGCTCCTAAATTTGAGCAAGCTAACAGCAACTCGCCATTTGTAAGACAAATCCCTTTATCTTCCCAGATTTCTAAACAATCGGTAAGCTCTTTCAGCCAATCTAAGCGCGCAGCAGACAGTTTATTTGCAGCTGAATCAGGAGCCCATCCAAAGGAATTCTCCCAAAATGAAAACGTATTATAAGACTTGCGCTTTATGCCTTCAATTATGCTGGTCAAAAAAATCACCGCTTTACCTGGTATTGTAAGCCATGTCTTTTTCTCGTCCCTTTTGGAAACTCTAGATTGGCAAAAGGGAAAGGATGTTCTGAATCAAATAAATTTTGTTTACTCTCATTAGATACGTTACGAATAAAATTCTTTATAAATCGATCTTCAACATCCTTTGCTTTTTCACCCACAGATGTAGTCCAGAATATATTAAGATCACTCAAGTTCTTTAGCGTTTTTATCCAATGTCCTCCTGCATGAGGTTTGGGATCTCCTAGCCTAGTATTATAATATTGGTTAACCCTGTCTTTTAATGATGTACCGGCTTTCCCTATATATAATATTGTCTCATCAGGAATCCAGAATTCTTTGAGCCTATTCACCAAATCTCCATATCTAGGGCGCTTACCATCAAGGTTAAGCTTCGGTACATAAGTTATCCAATCTTGAACGATTTTCACTGATATAGGCGCATCAACAGAGCAGACAATTTTTTCAGCCGAATCAGTAATCGCAACCACATAAATTCCCGGATAATTACAGTTAACTTTTTGACCCCATTTTACCTGGCCGAGAATTTCTTTCCCTGAATCAGTGAATAATTGTTTTACATATGTAGGCATGCCACACCTCACATTACAAAGCTTAACAGTACCGGATACATAAAAAGTTACCAAATTTAGTGTATCATGAAATGCGAACAATTAAAGCATCAACAAACCACGTTCATCATAGACAGAGCCATTATTTACTGCTCCACATCGTATTGCTCTATCCAGTGCCATAATAGTTGCCACTGCACCGTCAATCCTCTCTGTAGACTTTTCCTTGTCCGGTTTAATGTTTCCGGCCGGGTCTGTGCGGATAAAAATATTATCCATCATCCAGCGCAGAACCGGATGACCGCCATGTGCGATCTTTTCTTCCAGGGTCAGTTTCATTAGTTCCTTGGTAGGAGGGGACATATCCTTAAACCCCTGGCCAAACGGCACTACCGTAAAGCCAAGCCCTTCTAAGTTCTGTGTCATCTGGACCGCTCCCCAGCGGTCAAAGGCGATTTCTTTGATATTGTATTGGGCACCCAACTCCTCAATAAAGGCTTCGATAAATCCGTAGTGGACCACGTTGCCCTCGGTGGTTTTCAGAAAACCTTGTTTTTGCCACAGGTCGTAGTTTACGTGATCGCGCCTAACCCTAAGATCGAGGTTTTCTTCCGGTATCCAGAAGTAGGGGAGAATATGAAATTTATCGTCCTCATTAGCCGGGGGAAAAACGAGCACAAAAGCTGTTATATCGGTAGTGCTGGACAAGTCTAAGCCGCCATAGCAAACCCGGCCTTTTAATTTTTCCGGGTCAACCTTGAAAGCACACTTATCCCATTTCTCCATGGTCATCCAGCGCACTGACTGTTTGACCCATTGGTTAAGCCTAAGCTGCCGGAAGCTGTTTTCCTCAGCGGGGTTTTGTTTCGCGCTTTCACAAGCAGCTTTAATCTTGCCGATACTTACGGTTATACCCAGCGACGGATTAACTTTTTTCCACACTTTAGGGTCAGTCCAGTCGTCATCTTCCTCCGCTCCATAGATTACAGGATAAAACGTCGCATCATGCTTACGACCAGCCAGCAGGTCTTTGGCTTTTTGATGCACCTCATAGCAAATACTGTTGACGTTATCGCCCGCTGTCGTGATGAGGAAGTAAAGCGGCTGCATCCTTGCATCTCCGGAGCCTTTGGTCATGACGTCAAACAATTTCCGATTAGGCTGGGTATGCAGCTCGTCAAACACCACGCCGTGGATGTTGAAACCATGCTTCGAATAGGCTTCAGCCGACAGCACCTGATAAAAGCTATTGGTCGGCAGGTAAATTAGCCGCTTGGTGGAAGCCAGGATCTTAACACGTTTGTTCAGTGCGGGACACATCCGCACCATATCGGCGGCGACCTCGAACACAATGGATGCCTGCTGGCGGTCGGCGGCACAGCCATAAACCTCAGCACGTTCCTCGTTGTCCCCGCAGGTGAGAAGCAAGGCAATGGCGGCCGCTAATTCTGACTTACCCATTTTCTTTGGAATTTCCACATAAGCCGTATTGAATTGCCTATAGCCATTGGGTTTCAGTATCCCAAAAATATCGCGTATAATCTGTTCCTGCCAGTCGATAAGTTCAAAGGGCTTGCCAGCCCAGGAGCCTTTGGTGTGGCACAGGGCTTGGATGAACGCCACAGCATAGTCGGCGGCGTCTTTACTGTATTTTGAATCCGGTGCCATAAACTGTGTTGGTTTATATTTCTTGAGTCTACGTATGATTGCCGCCTCCTTTCTTAAAGCGAACAAAAGAAAAGAGCCTCATAAGAAGCTCTGTTAACCGTATATTTATTAGTCTTCAGTTATTTGTTCTCATCTTCTTCACCCGTCAAGATAAAGCGAACGTACTCGGTCTTATAGTCATTAAGATAGTTAACCAGTTCGTGAAAGCCTCGGATGTTTGCTTCCTGACTAACGCGGGGGATGTCGAACATATTCGTGACGCCGCTTTCCCTGATGGCCAAAATCTGCATCCGTATGGTCTCATTCATTTTGCTTTCTCCATTTCTGCTGACTTAGAGGCTGCCCGGCGCAGAGTATCATCGAGTTTTCTTATCTCATCCTCGCCAAATACTACCCCCAGCCCGCTACCGGAGTCCCAGTTGACAAATACGGTGCCGGTATCGTCTATAAATGATACTGTGCCTTGGTCGCCAGGTTTCAGCCTGGTGTACGGGTCCTCCATACGGACCAATTCGACCCGCGTACCCGGGGAAAAATATGACCTTAGCGCCTTTAACATTTCAGGATGAATCTGCTTCATGCTTTAGTATCCTCCTCCGAATTGCGCTGGCCATTTTTGAAAGCAGCGCTGCCGGTTAACCTGGAGAGCAGAATTTTTCGTTCCGTTTTGTATTCCGGCCCGATAAATCCTAGGCGCAGCAGGAAGCAGCGAAAAGCGTATTTTTCGTTATCATAAGCCTTTTCAGTGGCGGTTACCCGATGCTGGTTCTTGGCTATGGCGCAGAGCGCACCGATGAAGCGGGCATAGGCGTTGACTTCTTCCGCCGCAAGGCTTCTGGAGAACCAAGGGAAACGCAGCCTGTCCTCGGTCAGTTCAATTGGCAACCTGTCTGTGTCCAGGGCTTTCTTAATAAGAGTTTCCTTGCTCTTAACCAGCCGCTCCAGATTGGCAATGGCGGCTTCGGTAAAACCTTCCCTGGGCATCTCAATAACCAGTTCGCTCGGCGCTTCAAATTGAAATCCGCGTTGGTCAAGCTCGTCTAATAGTTGCTCAAGATCTTCCTCACTGTTGTTTTCACTGGCGCTGAGGGTGCCTTCTTTGTTGACGGTAAATCCGCCGATGACATAAGCAAATGTGGGAACGCCTTTGTATTCCGGTGCAGTATTCAGGATTTCGCTGATCACCTGAACCAGTTCTTTACGCCTAGCGCCGGTAACGTTAAACTTAAATTCCATGAGATCGACCACCTTTCGTTTTGGTAGTCATATACATCACTCTTAAGCTGTGGAATAGCAAGCCTTTATACCAGTTTTGGTACACTGTTAAAGGGTATTTTCTGACCATCGCGCATAAGAAAAACATCAATGTCGGAACCCTTAAACTCAATGTACCTATTCACAATAACATCGCAGAACTTCTCGTCCAGCTCCACAGTGTAGCAAATCCGGCCGGTCTGATCACAGGCGATCAGGGTGCTGCCCGAACCACCGAACGGATCAAGAACAATACACCCTGTCATGCTGGAGTTGAGTATCGGGTAAGCTACCAGCGGCACGGGTTTCATGGTCGGGTGGTCAGTATTCTTCCTGGGTTTGTCAAACTCCCAGATGGTAGACTGCTTACGGTCGGAGTACCAGGCGTGTTTGCCCGCTTTCTTCCAGCCAAACAGGATCGGCTCGTGCTGCCACTGGTAAGG
>Ga0067045_1004328_pt1 | contig 15157 bp, 13 predicted proteins | sample TerdegcTABiofilm_FD_59184 | JGI IMG/M metagenome (GOLD analysis project Ga0067045, IMG submission 59184) | Combined Assembly of (Gp0054472, Gp0054536) Wastewater bioreactor microbial communities from Singapore -Terephthalate degrading...
CCTGAACTCGTTTCAGGATCTATACAATATCTTGTGCCTCAGATTCCGAAACAAGCCTGCCCTGAACTTGTTTCACGGGTTCGGAATGACGGGGGACTGAATGCATACAGAGAAAGAATACCATATACAGTGCTTTTTTGCAGACCTGAAGGTCTGATCTACAGTATTTTCACTCTTTCCATACAGTCTGACCTCCAACCTCCCCTTCTCACCTCTTCCCGCTAATTTCCATCTTCCATCTTCTAACTTCCTTCTGTTAGACCTCGATAGGGAGAAAAAGTTACGCCCTTTTTTTCATTTTTTGTGTTTTTTTGAGAGGATGTTTGTTTTGTTTTGTTTTTTTGCAGGGATTTTTATTATTTTTGTTTTTATTTTCAACAATGTCTGAATCCCCCCGTTAATGGGTATAATAAAATCGGTAGTGGTAGCGATAGTGGTAGCGAAGGACTTCAGTCCTTCATTTTCGCTATCAAGGAAGAACTAAAGTTCTTCGCTACAGACTCTCAACTCTGACATGATATTGCCAAACTAATAACAGGACTTACGCCATTTTCTACCAAAACCCAGATTTCATGCCAATTGCCACCGGATGGAAGCCGGTTCTACTGTTGGTTCTATCAAACTCCATTCACATCATGTAGTTCAGACCTTCAGGTCTGCATTGAAGAAGTCGGAAATCGGATATCAACCGCTTTCCGGTTCCCCCCAGTCTGACTTCTGACTTCCAACCTCTAACCTCCACATAGGCAGGACTAAAGTCCTGATCTACAACATCTATTAAAATTTTATTTTATACACATATAATATCTATATAAAATTAACATTCCTATCAGAACTGACTTGGTAGAAAAAAACAGAACATTCATCGGACTCAGGATCTGATTTATATTATTGTCATCTATCTGCTTTGTGTTTCTGGGGTTTATATCGGTGGTGAATCGGTTTATTAAGGGTATATTCACCCATACCCAAAGCCCCCTCAAAAAGATCGAAATAGCCACAATCAAGAAAATGAAGTCAACTGTTATAATCATAGGCGTAAATGAAAAGAATTTAGTATATGTAGTTCTGAAATAATATTCAACTGCAATTATACAAAGGCTCCCTGCCATTACTAAAAAAAGAAGAACTTTGGTTAGTCGGTTATTATTACTGATAAAGTCTATTATCTTAGTCGTTTTATTATAATTAAAAATAAATACAACCCCAAAAACAAACAAATAAACAGACAGAAAGCAAACTATCATTTTAAATAAAATACCCATTTCCATCACTCCTTTTATCCCTTCTCCACAAAACCATTCCCTTTCAGACCCTCCCCGGTATGAGGAGGGTCTGAATTCCTTTTTAAGGGAATATGAGGGAATGAAAACCTGTGTGAAAACCCTGGAAACCGACTTTTGTTCTACTGTCGGTAGAGGTCAGTCTCAGGAAGAAATACCATATATAGCGTTTTCAAGAAGGACTAAAGTCCTTCGCTACAGTATATCATTCTTTTTCACACCGTCTGTCTTACAATTTCTAACTTCCAACATCTAACTTCTAACTTCTTTTTTGTTATACGTTGGCGGTTATTTTGGCTTTTTTGAGATTGTAGAAGGCGTCCATTCCGGGATAGTGGGCGCTCTTGTCCAGATATTCCTCGATCCGGATCAGTTGATTGTATTTCTCAATCCTGTCCACCCGGCAGAGGGATCCGGTCTTGATCTGTCCCGCGTTGACCGCAACAGCCACGTCCGCTATGGTGGAGTCCGCAGTTTCACCGGATCTATGGGAAATTACACAGGTATATCCGGCTCTTTTTGCGGTTTCGATGGCTTCCAGGGTTTCGGTGAGGGTTCCGATCTGGTTGAGTTTGATCAGAATGGAGTTGGCTATTCCCAAATCAATGGCTTTCTTGAGTATCTTGGTATTGGTTACGAAGATGTCGTCTCCCATGATCTGGATCTTATTGCCCAGTTTTTCGGTCATATATTTCCAGCCGTCCCAGTCGTCTTCCGCAAGTCCGTCCTCGATGGAGATGATGGGGTATTTGTCAACCCATTTTGCCCAGAAGTCCACCATTTCCTGAGAGGTCAGTTCTTCGCCGGTGCTTTTCTTGAGGATATATTTCTTCTTGGTTTGATCATAAAATTCGCTGGCGGCGGGGTCGAGGGCAAGATAAATATCTTTTCCCGCTTCGTATCCTGCCTTCTTGATGGCTTCCAGGACAGATTCAATGGCTTCGTCATTGGATTTCACGTTGGGAGAGAATCCGCCTTCGTCACCTACGGTAACCGCATACCCTTTCTTTTTTAGAACTTTTTTCAGGTTATGAAAGACTTCCGCTCCCATTTTGATCGCCTGAGTAACGCTCTTGGCACCGGTAGGCATAATCATCAATTCCTGAAAATCCACGTTGTTATCGCCATGTTTTCCGCCGTTCATGATGTTCATCATGGGGACAGGCAGGGTGTGGGCGAAGACTCCGCCGATATACTGGAAGAGGGGAATCTCAAGAGCTGCTGCCGCAGATTTTGCCACCGCCAGAGATACTCCCAGGATGGCGTTGGCTCCCAGTTTGCCCTTATTGGGGGTTCCGTCCAGTTCGATCATTATCCGGTCAATCTCTTTTTGCATGAGGGCGTCCATTCCCAGCAGTTCCGGGGCGATAAACTGATGGACGTTATCCACCGCCTGATGGACGGAATTTCCCAGATAATCGGTCTTATCGCCGTCCCGGAGTTCTACCGCTTCCTGAGTTCCGGTAGAAGCTCCCGAGGGTATAGCAGCTCTTCCGATGGCTCCGCAGGCTAATTCCACCTCTACCTCAACGGTGGGATTTCCCCGGGAATCCAGAATTTGTCTTGCATGAATGTCCAGAATTTCAGTCATATTTTTCCTCCTTTAGTAGATAAATAATATATTCGGAATCTATCCCATGTTATTATCATATACACTATAAGAATATATTTATTCTTTACTATATATTTTATTATTAAGGTTAGATTCCCGACTTTCGTATTTTATATTATCAACCATATAATCAACATCTCTAATAGTCAACTTTTCTCTTATAACCGGTTCAAATTCCTTATTGATTTCATAACCGATTCCCTGTCTTCCCAACAGTTGGCAAGCTTTAATAGTTGTTCCACTACCCAGAAAGGGATCCAGAACTGTTTCGCCATAAAAAGAGTACATCTTGATCAGGCGGTAAGGGACTTCCACAGGAAACATGGCGGCATGTTCCTCCTGCCTTTTGGGGGCGATTTCCCAGATTCCCCGGAACCAGGAACTGCGTTCCTCTTTGGTGAGTTTGCTCAGTTCTTTTTGTTCACCGGTGGGTTTGGGAGGTTTACCGGGTTTCTTTAATATAATAATATATTCATGTTCATAGGTTATATGTCCGTCCCTAGGGTGATAGACGGAACCCATCCAGACTCCGCCACCGGTGGTTTTCGTAGTGGATATTTTTTTCCATATAATATTTCCCATAAAATCAAAACCCTCGTTGATCGCCGCCGTTATAATATCCGCCGGAATGGGTTGTACCCGGTATCGGCCGAAGTCCTTCGCCCTCAGATACTGATCGCCTATGTTGACGATACTTCTACATCCGGGCATCAAAACCCTATAAGTTTCCCTCAAAACCCGGACAATATCATTGACATATTCTTCATAACTCTGGTTGTAGCCGATCTGTCCCGGATGGGCATAGTCCTTGATGCACCAGTAGGGAGGGGAAGTAACCATCAGATGCACCGATTCATCGGCGATTTCTGGCATTTCCCTGGAATCGGCGAAAATCACCCTGTGGATGTCCATAATAAAAAAAACCTCCAACAGAGTAATTTAAAACAACCGGTAAAAAGTCCTTTAATGACAAGCAAAAAAAGAATCTCCCATCGGGAAGACCCTTTTTTGCTAAAATCCGCTCAAAAGAGAAGTCAAGTCGGTGTATATCCTTTTACTTCCTTCCAAACTCTGAGTTCCGCTATCGAACCTCTTTATCAGATCCTATTCGGAAAATATCGGTGAGGGGATAGAATCGGGTTCAGGAGAACCCTCCTACAGACTTAGACTCTTATGGGGGTCAGGAGAACCCTCCTACAGACTTAGACTCTTATGGGGTTCAGGAGAACCCTCCTACAGACTTAGACTCTTATGGGGTTCAGGAGAACCCTCCTACAGACTTTCCGAATAAAATCTTAGTAGTAGAACCGCAGGATAGTTCCGTTGGGATCCACGTCGGATTCGGTGTCGTCCTGCTGGGAGTTATAGACGGAGACCTGAACCTCGATAGTCCCTTTCCGGAGGTAGAATCGCAGGTTGGTGGATCCTCCCGCGGGTTCGCTGACTGTCCAACCTTTGGCCTGCATCTTGCCTGCGTAGTAATTGTAGAGAGAGTCGGGAGTATAGGAACAGACCCGGTTGGTACTGCCCACAAAGTTCATCTGGTCTCCGGTGTAGGTATCCTGAATGACGACGGCCCTGGTCATGGTGTAACCCTGGGGGATGGGGATGTCGCTGTAAAGAGGAGTCGCGGTCGCCCCCGATACTTTCTCAAACCCGTCGGGAATTCCGGCAGCCATGGCGATTCCGCCCAACAATCCCGCCAGGATGAGGCAAACCACCGCTTCCATTGTCAGATATTTTCTCAGATTTTTCATGTTTATACTATCCTTTCTGTTTGGATTTATTCTCAGGACTTACGCCATTTTATACCAAAACCCCGATTCCATGCCGATTGCCAGAGATCCTGAAACGAGTTCAGGATGACGATTTCATGCCGTTTTCCTCGAATTTGAATGCAACTCCTGATTCTGTTTTCTTCCATAAAGTCGCATATCCTCCTCTCTTTATTGCCTTCTTGATATAAGATGCTTTAGATTAATTTCTTACCAATTGTAGGAGGGGTCTCCTGACCCCGACAGGCCCACAGTATCGGCTTCAGGAGAAGCCTCCTACAGAATGAGAACCCCTTTGCCGAAATTAGATTGGCAATGTCATCAGGACTTACGCCATTTTATACCAAAACCCGGATTCCATGCCGATTGCCAGAGATCCTGAAACGAGTTCAGGATGACGGGGTTACTCGTTGTATGACTGAATAGATACTTTCAACAAGATGATTGCTTTCGCCGGGGGTTTCTTCTATGCTTTTATTGTCGATATTATATCCCCTCCCGATAGAACTTCTTTCTATTTTATTTAAGAGAAGGTTTTTTTTATTCTTTTCAAACCCGTTGATATTCCTTCTATCTGTTAACATCCTGTTAATGGATTCCCAAAGGGGAAGTGATTATAATAAAATGAGAAAAGGGACGGAAATTCTCTGTTAGAAAAGAGATGTAGATTTTTTGAAAAGGATGGATAAAAATGGATATTCAATCAGTTAACAATTTACAGGGATCTAATTTCTACGGCAAAGCCGGAGCGGTTAAAACCCCGGAAAAAGAAATGGTGGTATCGGACAAGTTCGCCCAATCGGGAGGAACGGAACAACTGGACGCGGATAAAATGAAATCCCTGGCTACCGGCGAAGGCAAAAAAGCTCACGGCAAAAGCGATGCCATGGGAATAATAGGCATCGGCGTCATGTTCGGCGGTATTATGCTGAGTGCCGCCATCGGAGGACCCTTCGCCCCTGCTCTCATGATCGGTTCCATGTTCGGCGGTCTGGCTATTGTGGCGGGATCCCGGTAACAAGCCTAATATCCGTATGCCCTGAAACCTATCGGTGATTTAAGCCGGTATTAAAGCAAAAAGGGAGTCGGAGGCAGGAGATCAGAGGTCATGGAAGGGGAATCCTGAAGAAAATCGGTTTCCCCTTCCGGTGATCTTTGTTGGTTTTGGCGGCATCGGTTAAAAAAAACTCTTTCCTTTAGTTGAAAAGGGTATTTGCCCCTCAGCATAAATAAAATAGAGAAGGGACGGGAATATTTAAAGAAAAGTCCTTCCCGGTTTTTTGTTATAGTAGAAGTACAGGCTTTAAGACAAAATCTCCCGATAAAAATCCTAAACGAGAAAAAGGAATCCGAGAATCCTATGTTTTACTGGTTCGGAAAATTGTTTTTATTGATATTTTTTCACGTCTTCTGTAGAATTCAATATATAAATCGGCATAAAGTCCCCTCCAAAGGCTCTATTATAGTGGCATCCAACCATGTCAGTTATTATGATCCCTTTGCGGTGGGAGCCGGCATCAACCAGAAAATCCATTATATGGCAAAAACGGAGCTTTTCGAGGAAAACAAGATCCAGGGGCTTATCATTTCCCTTATGGCCGGTTTTCCCGTAAAAAGAGGAACCGTGGACATGGGAGCCATAAAAAAGGCGCTGGAAATATTAAAATCCGGTGACGCCCTGGGGATCTTCCCCGAAGGAACCCGTTCCCAGGACGGCTCGGTGCAGGAAGGACATCTGGGAACCGCGATGATAGCGTTACAGGCGAAAGTTCCCATTGTTCCCGCAGCGGTGGTGGGAACATTAAACGCCCGTAAAAAAGGCGGACTCATTCCCCGATTCAATCAGTTCAGGGTCCTTTACGGAGATCCCATCGATCCCCAGAGTTTTACCGGAACCAAAAAAGAAAAACAGGCAAAAATCACCGAGACCCTTATCACCGCCATAAGAAACCTGAAAGAGGAACTGGAAGGGAACGAGTCCCGGCCATAACACCGAAATCCGCCGGATTTCCTGATAACAGGGGGGACAGAGGTACGGGGAACAACCGGAACAACATCAATATAATCAAAATCAGATTATAAAACCATAACAAGGAGCTAAGATTTGAATGGGTGCGGTAATATCCAGGGTTGACCCTTATGGAGTCGGCAGCAAATACGGATTTAAAGTGGGAGATGAAATAATTACCATAAACGGGCAACTTTTAACCGACATATTGGATTATCATTTTATATCCACCGAACACAAGCTGGCAATAAATTTTGTCAGAAACGGCTACCCCCACTCCACGGTAATCCACAAGGAAGAGAGCGAAAGTCTGGGACTGGACTTTACTTCCGAGGTATTCGACGGAATCCGCAAATGCGCCAATAAATGTATCTTCTGTTTCGAGGATCAGATGCCCAGAACCATGAGAAAATCCCTATTTATAAGGGATGACGACTATCGACTTTCTTTTCTACACGGAAGTTATATTTCTTTAACCAACCTTTCCGAGAGTGATATTCGCCGGATCACCGGCATGAGGCTCTCTCCTCTTTATGTTAGCATTCACGCAACGGATCCCCAGGTGAGAACCCGGATCATGGGTTCCAATCAGGCGGGGAACATAATGAAATCTCTTGAAAAATTGAAAACTCATAATATACAGTTCCATGCCCAGATCGTGGTGCTGCCGGGTATCAACGACGGCAAGGTTCTCAAGGGGACTTTACAGGATCTGTTCAATTTCTATCCCACCGTCAGGACGGTAGCCATAGTGCCTGTGGGCGTAACCCGATACCGGCAGAAGGACGACCCGGTGCGTCCCGTAAAGGAAGCCGATGCCAAACATATCTATGAACTGGTGGGAAAATTCCAGAAAAGAGCCGAGCAGAAATATCATTTTCCGTTGTTCTATCTGGCCGACGAATTTTATATTCTGCTCAGCAAGGACTTCCCCCGATACTCCCATTACGGGTTTTTCGATCAGATAGGCAACGGCGTGGGTCTGTGCCGGAAATTTATCACCGATTTCAACCGTCGGAAAAGATACCTCCCCCGGCAGATGAAGGAAGTTCAGAGAGTATGGGCTATTACGGGAGAACTGGGCTATAAGGTGCTTAATCCCCTGGTGAAGGATCTCGAAAAGGTCAACAATCTGGATTTCCGGCTGATTCCCGTGGAGAATAATTTCTTCGGCAGAACCGTAACCGTAACGGGACTCCTGACAGGCCAGGACGTTTTGAACACCCTGAAGAAAAAAATCCAGGAATGGGGCAAACCGGATCGGATCCTGTTGCCGGATATAGTGCTGAAAGACAACCTCTTTCTGGACGACATGACTCTGGAGGAGATTCGGAAAGAAACCGGAGTGGAAATCGATGCCGTCCCATCCAACGCTACGGGTCTTATCGACGGCATACTAAAGAAGCTGAAAGTATCCCTGCCTCCCGATGACGAAATCCCACCCCATGAAGACGAGATCGAGGACGAGGAGCATATCGAAACCGACAGCGGGGTTGTCCCTCCCGGAGCGTCCATCCGCAAGAAGAGAAAAAAAGGAGAAAAATACAGTGCCAAAGCCGGTTGTAGCCATAGTAGGAAGACCCAATGTAGGTAAGTCCGCCCTTTTAAACCGTTTTTTAAAAAGAAGAGACGCCATAGTAGAAGATACCCCCGGAGTAACCAGAGACCGCCTGTATCGGGACTGCGAATGGTCGGGACGATTCTTCACCCTCATCGACACGGGAGGAATCCTCCTCAACGATCCCGATACCATGAGATCCTCCATCCGTATGCAGGTGGAAGTGGCAATTCATGAGGCGGATCTGATCCTCTTCGTGGTGGATATGCAGGAAGGATTGAACCCCCTGGATACCGACGTGGCGGAAATGCTGAGAAATGCCGGAAAGAAAGTGGTTCTGGCAGCCAATAAGGCGGACAACGAAAATATCGCCTTCAATACGGGAGATTTTTACACTCTGGGCATGGGTGAACCCTATCCCGTGTCCGCCGTTCACGGAAGAGGTTCGGGAGATCTGCTGGACAGGATAATAGAACTCCTCCCTCAAAGGGAAGATGAAAACGAGGAAAAAACCGAAGGGATCAATATCTGCATCATCGGCAGACCCAATGTGGGCAAATCCTCGTTATTAAACGCTCTCACCGGCGAGGAGAGATCCATCGTAACCAACATCCCCGGCACTACCAGGGACGCGGTGGACTCCCAATTTACATGGAAGGATATTCCCTTTACCGTCATCGATACCGCCGGAATCCGCCACAAGGCCAGGATCGACAGCGGCATCGAATATTACAGCGTGGATCGGGCCAAAAGAGCCATGAAACGCTCCCATGTGGGACTTCTGGTTCTGGACGCCACCGACCCCGCCGCCATGCAGGATAAGCGCATAGGAGGCATCCTCAACGAGTGGGGAAAAGCCATGATCATCGTGGTTAACAAATGGGATCTCATGGTGGAAAAGGAAAAATCCAACTCGGTACACTCTCCCGATTCGGGACGATTCTGGAGCGAAATGGACGACCTGAAGAAAGAATATATCAAAAGTATCCACAAGGAGATGGAATTTCTCTCCTGGTCTCCCGTGCTGTTTATCAGCGCCCTGCACGGACACGGCATCGACAAGATCCTCCCTTCGGTGGTCAACGCCTACCGACAGTTTACCCGCAAGATAGAAACCCCGGCTTTAAATCATATCTTCCGGGATGCCTTTTATAACCGTCAGCCCCCGTCCTATAAAGGGAACAGCATGAAACTATTCTATACCTATCAGGATGCCACCCAACCCCCCACCTTCATCCTCAAGGTTAACGATCCGACCCTGCTCCACTTCTCCTATCGCCGATACCTGGAAAACCACGTGCGCAAGGTTCTGGGACTGGAGGGAACTCCCATCCGTATGATATTCAAGGGAGACAAGGAGAAAAAACCTACCTAAACCGGAAGAACTCAAATTCTTGGCTACAAAAACCGATTTATTCAGAAAGCGGTTATAACATGAATATTTTACTTTTGATTATAATGTTGATTATAACCTATCTTTTAGGTTCTATTCCTTTTGGTTATCTGATTGCAAAGGGAGTAAAAGGGATAGATATACGGGAACACGGTAGCGGTAATATCGGTACCGCCAATGCTATCCGGGCTTTGGGGGTATTTTGGGGCGGTATGGTGTTTGCAGGAGACGTGGTCAAGGGACTGATTCCCGTATTAATCAGCAAATACCTGCTCACCGCATCCTCTTCAGGGTATGAAAACTGGTTTGTGTGTCTGGTGGGTTTAATTGCTATTATCGGGCATAACTATTCCTGCTTTCTGGGTTTCAAGGGAGGCAAGGGAATAGCCACCAGTTTCGGGGTATTTCTGGGACTGGATTACCGGGCTGCTCTTTTGGCCTTTGCGGTGTGGGGGATTGTGATATCCATAACCAAAATAGCCTCGTTGGGGTCTCTCATGGGCGCCACATCATTGCCGATATTTCTTTTCGTGTTCAATAATCCTCTTCCTTCGGTGCTATTCGGCGTAGTAGCCACCGTCTTTGCCTTCTATAAACACCGGGATAATATTAAAAGATTACTCAAGGGAGAAGAGAGGAAAATCACCGACAAAGCGGAAAAAGTAGAGGAGAATAGAGCCGAAACTCATAGCGACAAGGTAAACAAATCAGAAGAGCCATAGTCAAGGAGGTAAACGGGTATGGATGAATTTGGAAATTCGGACCATCTTGAACATTATGATGAAGCGGATAAACTGACGTTTCTTCTGGATCAGATATTAAAACTGGCGGCGGATAACGGCGCCTCGGACGTGTATATCAAATCCCGTACCGTTCCACAATTGAGAATAGAAGGACAACTGGTTCCTGTGGATATAGACCCCCTGGATCCCCTGCAGACGGAACAGATCGCCTACAACCTCATGAGTCCCCGGATCAAGGCGGAGTTTGAAAACAAACCGGAGGCAAACCTGGTCTATGAAAAAGAAGGCATCGGACGGTTCCGGGTCAACATCTATAAGGAACGGGGCTGTCATGCCATGGTCATGCGGAAGGTGGAAGACGAGATCCCCTCCGTGGATGAACTGGGACTGCCACAGGTGCTTAAAAAAGTGGTGATGCAGAAAAGAGGACTGATCCTGGTTACGGGGCCCACCGGTTCGGGTAAATCCACAACTCTGGCCGCCATGCTCCGACACCGCAACGAGAACAGCTCCGGACATATCCTCACCGTTGAGGATCCCATCGAATTCGTTCATAAAGATATAAAATGTATCGTCAGTCAGCGGGAAGTGGGAACCGACACCCTGTCCTTCCAGGATTCCATGGAAAACGCCCTCCGACAAGCCCCCGACGTCATGCTGGTGGGAGAAATGAGAGACGCCCAGAGCGTTCGTACCGCCGTCTATTTCGCCGAAACGGGACACCTGGTCCTCTCCACCCTCCACTCCAATAATGCCGTCCAGACCGTGGAAAGAGTCCTGCAATTCTTCCCCCCCGATATGCACGATCAGGTCTTGAAACAACTCTCCCTGAACCTGGTATCGGTTATTTCCCAGCGTCTGGTTCCCAACGTCCGCAACTCCCGTACCGCCACCATGGAGATCATGATCAACAACGCCCGTATATCGGAACTCATCGCCAAGGGAGAACTGAAACAGATCAAAAAGGAACTGGACATCTTCCACCCCGAAGGTATGCAGAGTTTCGACTACTCCCTGCTGGAACTCTACAAGATGCAGGAAATCTCCGTCCAGGAATGTATCAAGAACTCCGACAATGCCAACGACATGAAACTCAAGATCAAGACCATGCCCGTTTATATCAAATCCAGCGGCGAAGAAGACGACCGATACAAATAGTCTGGAAATCGGAAAGGGAAGTTAGAGGTTGGAAGTTGGAAAGAGGTTAGACTGTGTGAAAAGGATGAAATGGTGTAGATCAGACCTTCAGGTCTGCCCGAAAACCGCTATATACGGTATTCCCTTTTAATCTCAACCACTGCCGACAATAGGACAAGCTTTGGCTTTTGCGGTTTTTACCCCCTCTGAGGGCATAATTGAAGTACAGGTGATTAGTATGGATAAGCCTCCACCGGAGGATTTTCTTCTTCCGCCGGAAGGATTAAATAGTCTTCAAAAAAAAGTGAATATAGGTCAATTTCAGGATCTGGAGGAGGGGAGGATTCCCACTCCGATTCCCCACCGGGTCAAGACGGGATCTATCGGAAAGGAATCCATTACTTTCACCACGTCTAAAAAGACCCTGTCGTTCCCCTGGGATGATGTGGAGTTTATAGTGCTGGGAGTTCTCCAGGAAGCCATTGCCGACTGTGAACCGCCAAAATACTGGGGTCAGCGGATAGTGAGAAAAATCTTCACGGGAAATTTCGAGAAGAAGGAACAGAAGAAGGAATATCGGGATACCCAACTGCTGGACATATATGTCAAAGGCGAGGATTCCCCTTATCGCATCGATCCTTCCACCATAAACTACCGAGGTTTTCTGGATACTCCCGGTTATATCAGTTCCAAAAATTTCCACGATCTCTTCTGCAGGATTGCAGCCCGCTCCTTCAAAGCCCGATTGAACCCCAACGCCGTCCTTTTCTTTACCAACAAAAAAGAGGGTATGATAAAACATAACACTGTCTATGACTTCGAACTGGAGACCCAGATCCAGAGGCAAAACCTCAACAATTTCATCCCCGCTCCGGAGTTGGGAGTCAAAGAGGCGGATAAACAGGAAGCAAGTTAGAAGCCGGAAATCGTTTATTCAATCGCCATATCTCATACATATTACAGGTAATTATAATATATGCCGTCAAATAAAAAAAAGAAAACAGCCTCTCTCGACAATAAAAAGGAGAACAAAAAGAACCCCCTCCCCGTAAGGGATAAAAATCCGGATAAACAGGGGGCTTCCTCAAAGGATAACAGGAATCTCCCGTATCTGATGTTATTCGGTTTTCTGGCACTGATTCCCCAGTATCTGATTCGCAGCAGCAGGGATATATATTATCCTTTATCCTTCAATTTGGGTACTTATCCCGGGGATCTTTGGTATTGCTGGGATCATTATCTTGCTCACGGTTTTCCTTTTCCCAGAGAATATCCCGCAGGTATCCAGACCATATTTATGATTATTCACCGGTTCAAGCCCCAAAATCTGGATTATAACGGCTATATGATAGGTATCTGTTTATTTCTGGCAATATTTGCCCTCTTTACCACATATCTGATATACAAAATGCTGTTCCCGGAGTCTCCCGGTGTCGGAGAAGAAGCCGGAGGAAAAGCCGAGAAGGAAGAGAAAAGTCGAAATCATGCCGATCATGACAATAAGATAAAAAAGTTGTATTTATTCTGGATTCTGGCTCCGTCCTTTTTGTTCTACGGGCTTTTGAATATGGATTTTTTGAGTATCTTCACCATGGTGCTGGCTTTCTATCTTTTCACCGAGAAGGAGTATTATTTAAGCGCCTCGGTGCTGGCTCTGGGAACCACCATAAAAGTTTTTCCGTTTTTTCTGGCTCCCCTGTTCTTCTTTCAGGCGGAAAAAAAATACCGTTGGGGATCGGTGCTGGTCTTTATCGGATGCTGGCTTGCCTTTAATCTTCCCTTTATGATCAGCAACTGGTCCAACTGGGCATTCCCCTACGAGTGGCAGATCAGGGAAAATTACGCCAAATCCGCCCAGGACGGGAGTTATTTCTGGATCCTGTATCAGTTTCTGAACTGGCTGGACGCTACCATGGGAGTTGTCCTTCAGAAAGGGAGTTGGATGTGGAATATTCATCAAAAACTGACTCCCTACTACCAACAGTTGGGCAAGATAAGTCTTCTCCTCTACGGAGGACTCTACTATTGGTTCCTGAAAAAGAAGTGGGATCTGCCCATAACCCGGCTAGCACTGGGTATAATGATCTTATTTTTGCTGACGGATCGGGTCTATTCGCCTCAATACAATCTTTACATGCTCCCTTTCCTGGTGTTGTCTCCTCTGGAATTCAGGAACGAAAAAGAAAAGCATAACTTCTATAAGGCTTTCTTCATAGCGGATCTGCTGGGAGTTCTGCAGGTATTTTTCCTGTTCAAACTGAGGGGAATGCCCGTGATGATGCAGACCATAGTTTTTACTAAATATATATTTCTTATATATCTGTTTTATATGAATTGGGTTACGCCTTATAAGAAAGAATCTCCCCATAGTAAGACCGAACCCGAAGCCCCTTCTTCTTCTCCTTCGCCGGCGGCTATTCTCCCCGGCAGGACTTCACCATCTTTAGAAACCGCTCCTCGTTGAATTCGCTCTTGACCATATAGCCCCTCACTCCCAGTTCGTAGGCTTTACGGATGATTTTATCGTCGCTGACAGCGGTTACAAGAATAACGGATATCCCCTTTTGTATTTCGTTGTTTTTAACGCGTTTTAAAAAGTCCGTCCAATCCTCTTCATCTCCGGGCAGTTCTATATCCATGACCAGAGTGCTGAAGCGGGAATATTCCAGCAGTTCTCCGGCATCTCCCGGGTCGGGGGTGGCTATGGTGCGGATATTTTCCGATTCCAGAAGACTCTGCAGCAGCAACCGGGAGGATACGAAGGGATCCAGAATCAGCACCGGCAGCAGAACCTTCTCATGAACGTCGGGTATGGTGCGGGAACGGGAAACCTGAAACGCAGTTCGGGCTATCTCCGCCACATCGGGAATTAGAACGGGAACTCCCTCCTTCAGAATGGTACAAGCGGAAAAAAACCTCACATTCCGCAGATGATCCCCCAGGCTTCGGACTACCATGTCGGTCTTTTTTTCCACCCTATCCACTCCCAGGGCGATACGGCGGTTGCCAAAGCGAAGAATCACGCAGGGGAACCGCTTCCTGTCCGATTTAAACCGATCCAGCCCCAGAATGTCCGACAGGTGGCTGTAAATTATGGGATTTCCCTCATACAAAACCGTATCTCTCTTTCCCTTCCTTCTGATGTCACTATCGGTTATGATTATAACCTGCTCCACAGAAAAGAGGGGAATGACAAAATCCTGACGGGAACTTCTGATTATTAACCCCTCCATGACCGATGGGGAAGAAGGCAGATGAATAGTTATACGGGTAAATTCCCCCAGCCGGGTTTCCATAAATATGTCTCCCAGCAGTTTTTCCACTATTTCCCTGACTTTTTCCAACCCGGTTCCCTTTTTTTCCATGAAAAACCGAGCCAGAAATTCCGCTTCATCCATCTCCCTGAGAGATCCGGCGTCAATAATCCCGGAGGCGGCTATTTTTTTTCTTGCGGCTTCCGTCTCAATCCCCCTGCCGTCATCAGCAAAGACAAAACTGAGCCGATTTCCCGAGGAGGTTATCTCTATATCGATACTCCCCTCTTCATCCTTGCCTCCCCTCCGACGCTCCTCCGGCGACTCCACACCGTGAAGAACGGCATTCTCTCCCAGGCGTTTCAGGATCTCTTCCACTTTTTCCGCCAGACGG
>Ga0067045_1004457_pt1 | contig 15150 bp, 11 predicted proteins | sample TerdegcTABiofilm_FD_59184 | JGI IMG/M metagenome (GOLD analysis project Ga0067045, IMG submission 59184) | Combined Assembly of (Gp0054472, Gp0054536) Wastewater bioreactor microbial communities from Singapore -Terephthalate degrading...
CGCGCTTCTGGGTCAGCATCAGCAGGGTGTTCTCGATCACCACCACGCCGCCGTCGACCATCAGGCCGAAGTCGAGCGCGCCCAGGCTCATCAGGTTTCCGCTGATGCCGAACTGGTTCATGCCGATGACGGCGAACAGGAAGCTGAGCGGGATCATCAGGGCCGTGATCGCCGCCGCCCGCACATTGCCGAGCAGCAGGAACAGCACGACGATGACGAACAGGGCGCCCTCGGCCAGGTTCCTGGCCACCGTCTGGATGGTCGCATTGACCAGTTGGCTGCGGTCCAGCACCGGCGTGGCGATGATGCCAGGCGGCAGGCTGGCCGCCGCCTGTTCCAGCCGCTTGGCGGCGGCCTGGGCCACCGTGCGGCTGTTCTCACCGGCCAGCATCAGGGCGGTGCCGAGAACGGCTTCGTGGCCGTCGCGGCTGGCTCCGCCCAAGCGCGGTGCCTGGCCGATCTCGACGCTCGCCACGTCGGCGACGCGAACCACCAGACCGCCGTGATTGACGACCGGCGCCTGGGCCAGATCCTCGACCGTGGCCGCCAGAGCGTCGGTGCGGACCACCAGAGCCTCGCCCGCCCGCTGGACATAGCCGGCGCCAGCCTGGGTATTGGCGCGATCCAGCGCCTGCACCAGATCGCTCAGGCTCAGACCATAGCGGGTCAGGGCCGCCGCGTCGGGCCGCACGGCGTATTCCTTCACATGGCCGCCATTGACGTCGATCCCCGCCAGCCCCGGACTGGTCCGCATCTGCGGCGCGATGATCCAGTCCTGAACCGTCCGCAGATAGGCCGCGCGCTGCTGCGGCGTAGTCAGCCGCTCGCCTTCCGGCGTCAGATAGGCGCCGTCTGTCTGCCAGCCAGGCTTGCCGGTCGCCACCGTAGTCTTGGAGTTGAAGGGGACGTAATCGACCGTCCACATCAGAACCTCGCCCAGCCCCGTCGTGATCGCCGACAAACGGGGTTCGACGCCTTCAGGCAGGCTGTCTGACGCCTGCCGCATCCGCTCGGCCACCTGCTGGCGGGCGAAATAGATGTCAGTCTGGTCGGTGAAGACGACGGTGATCTGGCTGAAGCCGTTGCGCGACAGCGACCGCGTGCTGACCAGACCGGGGATGCCGGACATGGCCGTTTCCAGCGGATAGGTGACCTGCCTTTCGATCTGTTCCGGCGCCAAGGCGGGCGCGACGGTCGTGATCTGGACCTGTCGGTTGGTGATGTCGGGAACGGCGTCGATCGGCAGTCTGGTCAGCTCGAACAGGCCGAGCGCGGCGACGAGCGCCACGGCCAGGACGACGAACCAACGGAAACGGACGGAAGCCTCGATAATCGCTTTGAACATGGTCCCTGCCCCTAGTGGCCATGCCCGGCTTCGCCCTTGGCGAGCTCGGCTTTCAGCAGGAAGGCGTTCGCGCCGGCGATCCGTTCGGCGCCCGTCAGGCCCCGCACGATCTCGGTTCGCCCGGCCGCCTGTCGTCCGACGAGGACGGGGACGGCGCGGAAACCGGTCGCGGTGCGCACGAAGACGACGCTGGCGCCCTCGACTGTCTGCACGGCCTCGGAAGGCACGGTGACGCCGCCGACCGTTTCGCCGGTCAGAACCGTTCCTGTGACCGCCGATCCCGCGGGCGGCAGGACGCCGCCCGCCGGGCGTGCATGGATGACCGTAGCGCCGCTCTCGACGCCCGCGCCGGTCGCCACGCCAGTCACGACAGCCTCGACCTCGCCCGCTGGCGTCGTGACCCGCATCCCGCTGCCCGCGCGAACATGGGCGGCCACGGCGGGCGGCGCGCTGAACACCATTTCGACGCGCGCCGGATTGGTGATCTCGGCGATGACGCCGCCCTGGGCCGCAAAGCCGCCGGGTCCGACCTGAACGCTGGTGACCACGCCCGAGATGGGGCTGGCGACGCTGAGGCGGCCCATGGCGTCGGGCGATCCGGCGGCTGTGGAACGGGCGCGCGCGGCGCGCGCGGCGGCTTCGGCGCCCAGGGCCTGGGCGTGGGCGACCTCGGCGTCGCGACGCGCGACCACGCCCTGATTGGCCAGGTCTTCTTCGCGACGGTGCGCCTGCTGAGCGGCGACCGATGTGGCCTGTGCGGCGTCTGCATCGGCCCTCAGGGCGGCGGCGTCGCCGCTGACCAGGATGGCCAGGGCCTGACCGGCGCGAACCGACTGCCCGGGCGCCACCAGAACGCGCTCGACGCGTCCCGCGACCGCAGCGGCCACAGCGGCGCGGGCGTCCACCATGGGCTCGACCCGTCCGGACAGGCGGACCTCGCCCCCGCCGCCGCCGCCCACGGCGACGACCGCAATGCCGACGGCCTCGATCTGGGCGGGCGACAGTTCGACGACGCCCTCCTCTGCGGTCGCCACAGCGCCTTCGTCAGCGCGGCTGTCTTCGACAGCCTCTGCCGGTGCGACTTTCGATTGGCCCCCGAGCACATAGAGACCCCCGCCGCCCAGAAGGACGACTGCGGCGGCCCCGGCCATCAGCCAGGCCTTGTTCAGTCCGGTGATGCGTTTCATTGAACAGCTCCAAACGGGGCGCGGCCTTGCAGGCGCGCCAGGTCGATTTCCGCGCGAACCCGCGCCAGGCGGGCGTCGACGGCGGCGTTACGAGACGAGATCAGGGCGGCGCGGGACGAGCGCAGCTCCAGCTGCGAGATGCGTCCGGCGTCAAAGCCGATGCGCGACAGGCGATAGGCCTCATGCGCCGCCGTCACCCCAGCGTCAGCGGCCTTCACCCGGCTGGTCGAGGCGTTAAGACGCGCCGTCGCGGCGTTCCGATCGGCTTGCGCCTCCTGACGCGCGCCCATCAGGCGAGCCTCGGCGGCGCGGAACTCGGCCTGGGCCGCGTCGATATTGCCTCGGTTCCGGTCGAACAGCGGCAGGGGCAGACTGAGCCCCAGGGTCAGGGCCGTCGCATCCTCGGCCTCATAGCGACGCAAGCCGACCGAGGCGCTGACGTCGGGACGCGACCGGATGCGTTCGACCGCTATCCGCCGCTCCGCCGCATCGCGTTCGGCCTCAGCCACGCGCACGACCGGCGTAGCGTCGTCGCGAGCCAAGGCGGCAGCCGGAACCTGATCGATCAGGCTGGCCTCGATCGACGTCACGGGCGTCGGCAGCATGGCGGCCGCCGTCAGCCGGGCGAAGGCGGCGTCGCGTTCGGCCTGGGCCTCATCCAGAACCGCACGGGCCGTGGCGGCTTCGCTCTCGCCCTGAAGGGCGCGAACCATGGGCTCGCGACCTTCCTCAACCAGGGTCAGGGCCGCGCGGGCGTCGGCCAGGGTGACGCTCAACGCCTCCTCGGCCAAGTCGAAGCGACGCTCGGCGGCCTCAGCCTCGGCATAGACCAGGGCCAGCCGCCCGGCGGCGTCGATGACAGCCAGATCACGCCGCAGAGCCGCCGTCCCGGCCTCTGCCCGGGCGGCATCGACCCGGGCGCCGCGCCGCCCCCAGAGTTCGAGGTCCTGGGTCAGGCCCAGCGTGGTTTCGGCGTTGCCGGAGCCCTCGAAAGGACCGCTGCCGAAGGCGTTCTCAACGTCCAGCGCCAGTGTCGGATTGGGCCGAGCGCGTGCCTGTCGGACGCGCGCCTCGGCAGCGTCGCGCAGGGCCTCGGCCTCCAGCGTCGTCGGCGAGGCGCCGATCTGCTGCAGCAGGGTTTCAAACGCAGGCGCGGGATCGGCCCAGACGGGGCCGGCGATAGCGGTCGCCAAGGCGACCATGGCGCAGCCCGCCGCGACACGCGGCGGACGACGATATAGGGGTGACATGTCCTGTTTCCCGAGAAGTTGACGTGAAGGAGCGCGCGCAGGGGCGCGATCACGTCAGGCTCGGGGCGGGCGCTCGGGACCGGCGGGCGGGTGCGAGATCAGTCGGCTGGCGGGGCGCATGCAGACCGACGAGCGGGCGGGCGCGGCGTCGAACGACACGGCCGAGCGCGCCGGCGTCGAAACGCCGCCGTGATGACAATGACCGTGCGCACAGACCCCATGGTCGGCGTCGGCGCCGCCGCCCGCGTCACTGGAATGGTCGTCGATCAGCAGTATGGCGGTTTCGGACACCCCGGCTTCGGGGCCGCAACTCATGGCGTCTACCGCAGGGACCAGGACGAACAGGGCCAGGAACGCCGCCAGAAGCGCCGCCGCCAGTCCTTGCCTGATCGAGGAAAAGCCCATGCCGCCCTGTAGCACGCCGCGCCGCGGCGACAACCGCTGTATCGTCGCACCCCGGAGCGTCGCCGCCTATTCGGTGAACCATCTCAGGGTGATCCCCGCCGTCAGGGGACGCAAAGGCGTGCTGGCCAGGGCCTCGGGCAGCCGGAACGGATCACCGAAGGCAAAGGTGTTCGCCTCGGTGTCGAAAGGGTTGTCCACGAAGGCGGTGACGGCCCAGCGCCCCGATTCCAATCCAGCCGATATGCGACCGTTCACATAGTCGCCCATGCGATTGCGTCGTTCCGCGTCGAACGTCAGTCGCGAAGGCCCGACATAGGCCAGGTTTCCTTCGGCGACCAGGCTGATGTCGCGCCAGAGCGGGCGACGGTAGACCAGGTTTAGGTTGGCCGACGTCCGCGGCACGCCCGGCAGCCCGGCATCCCCTCGCGAGTTGAAGCTGTCGCTGGGACGAGTGATCCGGGGGTCCGCCACCAGGGCGTTGGCGCGAATCTCCAGCCGGTCCGATGCGCGCCAGGCGGTTTCGATCTCGAAGCCCTGGTTGGCGCCGTCGCCGACATTGACGACATAGGCCAGGCCGCTGGGCAGGAACTGATCGCTCTGCATGTCGCGCCAACGCGCCATATANAGGGCCAACCGCGTCTGGACCCGCCCATCCCACAAGCTCGCCTTGGCCCCGGCTTCATAATTCCACAGGGTGTCGCCGCGATATNCCCGCGAGGGCACGCCCACGGCTCCGGAAAAGGTCTGCGACAAGGGCCCAGCCGTATTGAAACCGCCGCTTCGGTGGCCCTGGGTGATCTGGGCGTAGAGGTTCAGGTGGTCGTCGATGCGATAGGCCAAGGCCAGCTTGGGAGACAGGCCCGCCGTATCCATGGCCCCCTTGAAAAAGCGCCCCTCTTCCTGTTGGGCCACATCCGAAACAATCTCGCGACGCGAACGATAATACCGCGCACCGCCCACCAGGGTCAGGGCCGGCGTCAGCTCGAACGACGCCTCGCCGAACACCGCCGCCTCGTTGATCCGGTCTTCGCGCTCTTCGGTGTAGACGGTCGCGCGCACGGGCCGCAGCGCCGACATGATGGTGCCCGAACTCGTGGTGTTGGCGGAAAAGAAGCCGCCGGCCAGCCAGCGCAAACGACCGGTATCCGGTGACGACAGGGTCGCCTCGCCCACAACCANNCGGATGTCCCGGCTTTCATCCAAGGCCCCGGTGCGNGCCGCCGANCCGAAGGCGCGAAGCGCGGTCGAGGCGTCGTAACGGCTCTTGAANCGATGGCTAACGGAGGCGATCGAGGCGTCCAGCCGCCCCCAATCCCCCTCGCCGGACACGGTCGCATAGGCTTCGCTGAAATCGTTGGCGTGGGGCTCGCGCACCAGATTGGCCCGGCGCAGACCGCCCAGGATGCGATAGACGTAGTGGGTGTCTTCAGCGTCGATCGACTGGTGGACCACGCCCGCGGTCACGGACCAGTCGTCGCTCAGCCGCGCCGTCGCGGCGAGCCGGCCGCCGCGCCGCGAGCCGTCGTTCACGCGACGCAGGTTCAAACTGACGTCATTGATATAGCCGCCGTAGTTTTCCTCATAGAGCGAGCCGCGAACGCCCGCCCGCCCGCCGAAAAGGGGCAGGTTTCCGGTGACCGCATAGTCGCTGTTATCGCCGCCCGAGCGCGTGCGGGACCGGCTCAGCGACACGTCCAGGGCATAGTCCTCCAGGTCGGGGCGGCGGGTGATGGTGCGAACCACGCCGCCGATCGGGCCGGTGCCGTAGAGCGTGCCCTGCGGTCCCCGCAAGACCTCGACGCGGTCGACGTCGATCAGCTTCAGGTCGGGGTCGGGCGCGTTATAGGTGATCGGAACGAAGTCCAGATACAGAGCCACCGTCGACTGGGTCAGCCCCGTGAACGCCCCGTCCGACATCCCGCGCAGCAGGATCTTGTTTCGACCCGACCCCAGGTTGGTGACCGTCATCCCCGCGATCAGATAACTGATGTCGTTCAGATCCTGGACGCTGCCGCCCTCGATCTGGCTGGCCGAGATCGCCGTAACGGCCGTTGGCGCGCGCTGGGGCGTTTCGGGGCGGCGGCTGGCAGTGACGATGATGTCGCTGACCTCCCCCGCCGCCAGCGGTGGCGGGGGCGACGGCTGTGACAACACCACAACGCGAGGCGCCGCCGGTGGCGGCGCGACGGAAGTGGCAGGCCGAATGCGGCGGATCAGAACCGCGCCGTCCTTGCGGATCACGTAGTCACAGCCAGAGCCTGCCAGCAGCCGCCGCAGGGCCGCATCCAGTTCGACGCGGCCGCCCAGGGCGGGGCTGATCCCCCGGCAGGCGGAGAGCTCGCCGCCCAGCGACATCCGCGTCTGCAGCGCCAGATCCAGAAGGGCGGCGTCGACCCTCTGGCGAGGAATGCGAAGATCATAGGCGTGCGTCGGCCCGGCCTCGGCCCTGGACGGCGAGGTCAGAACAGCCAGGGCGATGATCAGAAGCGGCCCGAAGGTCCGACGGACATCTCCCCGACGACGGCGTCGAACGTCAGTTTGCCTCACGCGCGGCCACACGCACTTCTTTCGCCGATCGGCTGATCGCGATGGGAACAAAGTCCTGCAACTGGCCCAACATCCGGGCCTCGTCGCCGACCTGCAGGGCGCCGGTGAAACGCAGCCCCTGCGCGGACGGGGCCACAACCACCGCCTTGTCGAAATAGCGCGACAGGTCGTCGGCGACGACGCTCAAAGGCGCGTCGCGATAGATCAACACGCCCTGACGCCAGGCCGCCGCTCTTTCCGGATCGACCCGCGACAGGACGGGATCGGCCGCCCCGGTCTGCTCGATCTGTTGACCGGCGGTCAGGCGCACGTCCTGCCCCGCCTCCTTGGACGAGGACACAGCGACCACGCCGCGTTCGACGCTGACCGCGAAGCGCTCGCCGTGGTTCAGGACGTTGAAGGCCGTGCCCAGCACGCGAACGTCATGATCGCCCGCCGAAATGACGAACGGCCGCGCCGCGTCATGGGCGACGTCGAAGGCGGCCTCGCCGTCCGCCAGGGTCACCGACCTTTCGCCGCGGTCCATGCGGACGGTCAACGCCGACCGGCGGTTCATGTGGATGACGGAGCCGTCCGCAAGCGTCAGAGTGCGAGGCGCGGCCTCGGTGCGATAAACTTCCGCCGCCGGCGTCTGATCCAGCATGGGCCATAGGGCGACCGCCAGAACCACCGCCGCGGCCGCCGCGACCGAGGGATACAGCCATGACCGCCCGGCAAAACGGCGACGCCCCGGCCGCGCCAGGTTCTGCGAGACGGGAACATCGTCATTCGCGGCGTCCGCACCGGCGTCCGGATCCAGTTCAACCCACATCCGCTCCAAGGCGTCATAGGCCTGGCCATGCGTGACATCACCCTCGAGCCAATCCTGGAAGGCAAGCCAGTCAGACTCGAGGGCGTCGTCGTCTCGGAGGCGGGCGAACCAATGGAGCGCCTGATCATGCAAGGAGGGCTGCAGAGTCATGCTTTCGGAACTCCGACCCCCGCCGGACAGCCCGGCCTCTGATTGCTAGACGGCGCCGAAGGCCGTCCACCTCCAGAAAATTCGATTTCATTCGCGCAAAGACGGCCGCTCATCGCTGAATTCTCGCCGACAGAACCCGCAGAGCGTCCATCATGTGTTTCTCCACGGCGCTGCGCGAGATTGCGAGCCGGGCGGCGACTTCCGCGTAGGTCAGGCCGTCGAACTTGTGCAGGCGAAAGACCGTCTGGGTCTTGGGCGGTAGTTCGGCCAGGGCGGCCAGCAGCGCGCCCAGTCGCTCGCGCCCCGCGACCACGGCCTCCGCCGACGGAATGTCTGCGATGTCCTCACTGTTTCCGGTCGCATGATTGGTCAGCCGCCAGGCCCCATCCCGCGCCGCCGAGGACCGGCCGGAACGCCAACGGTCCATCAGAAGATTGGACGCCAGGCGATACAGGAAGGCGCGGCAGTCACGCACCTCCATGGCCGAATCCAGCCCCGCCACCTTGAGATACAGGTCCTGCATCAGGTCCTCGATCTCGCCAGAGGGGCCCAGCCGCGCGCGGAACAGCCGCGCCAACGCCTCTTTCTGCTCGAAATAGGTCGCGACCAATCGATGTCCGGACGGGCCGGGCCGCTCGGCGTCGCCGCCGTCCAAAATCATGTGCCGAGGATTCACCACAAAAACGACTAATGCCGCACATTTTGCCTGAGGCAAGACACGAACCGCTCCGTCTTCCCGATGAGGCCAGCGTCATGCGGCCGGCGGGGTGGCGCGATGTACGATATTTGGCGGGTCGGTTTCGTTCGACGCTCGCAGGCCAGCGTGCTGGATCGCGGCGGCGTGGCGTCGGGCGAGGTGGTCTGGCTTCCCCCCTGCGAGTCGAGCTTCCAGTTCATCGCCGATCCCTTCGGCATCCGGCGCGACGGGCTGTTGACCGTTTTCGTCGAGGCTTTCGACTACCGGGTTCGGCGCGGCGAAATTCACTATTATCAATATGATGACGGCGATCAGCTGGTCGGCCAGGGCGTGGCGCTGGCTGAGCCGTTCCATCTCTCCTACCCGAGCCTGATCGAGGACGGCGGCGAGCTCTACATGCTGCCCGAAGGCTACAAGAGCGGCGGCCTCACCCTGTATCGCTGCGTCCGTTTCCCGGACCGGTGGGAGCCCGTTGCGCAACTGCTCGATGTTCCGGCCATCGACGCCACGGTGGTCAAGCACGGCGACCGATGGTGGGCATTCTACGCCCTGCCCGGCCCTGACGATCGCGCCATGCGCGAACTTCACGTCGCCTGGGCCGACACCCTGATGGGCCCCTGGACGCCCCACCTGTCGTCCCCCGTCCTGAGCGGCTTCAGCACCTCTCGCCCGGGGGGAACCGCCTTCAAGCATTACGGCGCGCTCTATCTGCCGGTTCAGGACTGCACCGCCACCTATGGCGCCGCCGTCGAAATCCTGCGGATCGACGCGCTGACGCCGACCCGGTTCAGCGCAAGCCGCGCCACGCGGCTGACGCCCAATGGTCTTTTGGCCGACCACGTCGATGGTCTGCACACCTTCTCGGGCTGCGGCGACATCACCTTCATCGACGTCAAGGGCATCCGCAGTTCGCCGGCCGAGGGCTGGATCCGCGCCCAGTTCAAACTGCGTCGTCTGTTCGGCCTGAACGGTCCGCGCACGCCCTCCTCCAATGCCCCCATGCTGAAGGTCGCCTGATCATGCGGATCGCCGTCGTCATGCCTCGCGGCTGCGTCATGTGCCGCGACAAGGCCAACTCCATGGAGACGGTCGTGCGGACCCTGACCGAGCCGAGCCGGCTCAAGGGCGAGATCAAGATCATCTGCGACGCGGGTGCCGAGGTTCCCGCCGCCTTCGACCTGATCACCGTCCCGGCCGGCCTCAGCAAGAGCGCGCGCGCCGATGCGGTCGCGGCCGTGCTGCGGGACTATGATCCCGACTATATCGAATATCATCAGCAGCTTGAATCCTCGGCCAGCCTGGCGCGCCGCTTCCCGGACAAGGTCAATGTCCTCTACCGCCACACGCGGATGAAGCCGCCGGGCGGTCTGATCGATCGCCTGCGCTACGCCGCGCGGCTTCGCCCCTTCAACCGCCTGGTCTTCGTCAGCCAGGCCGCCCATGCCGAGTTCGCGGCCGACTACCCCGCCTTCTCGGATCGCGTCTCCGTCGTGTGCAACCCGATCGACGTCGAGGCCTGGCGAGCGGCCCCGGACGCACGCGAGAACCTGATCCTGTTTTCCGGCCGCGCCATGCAGGAAAAGGGGCTGGGAGAGTTCTGCGAGGCCCTGGCCCGCGTGCTGGATCAGCGCCCTGACTGGCGCGGCGCCCTGATGCTGGGCGACTGGGAGCGGCACGAAGCCTGGGCGCGCCCCCATGTCGAGGCCCTGACGCGTTTCGGCGACCGGGTCGAGGTTCATCGCTCGGCCTCGCTGCCTCAGGTCATGGCGATGACGAAACGGGCGGCCGTCGCTGTGACCCCCTCTCTGGTCGCGGAGGCCATGGGCCTGACCGCCCTGGAAGCCCATGCCGCGGGCGCGGCCTTGATCTCATCCGGCCGTGGCGGGCTGCGTGAAGCCAGCGGCCCCCACGCCGCCTATGTGGACCCGCCCTGCGGCCCGACCCTGGCCGCCGCCATGCTGGACCTGATCGACAACCCTGGACGGCGCGTGGCGATGGCCCGCGGGGGACAGGATTTCGTGGCTCGGATTCACGCCCCCGAAAGCCGCGCCAGGCAACTCGACGCCCTGCGCGAGGATCTGACCGCCGAAGTAACGCAGAACCGGACCCGGCCGCGTCGCCGCGCCCCGGCACGGATCTTCGGCATTCGCCCGAATCCAGCGTCGATCGGCTAGCCGTCAGCGGCGACGCCCCTCTGCCCTCGCATCCGCTCTGGAGATGAAATCGGTTTCGCTGCTAAGGTCATGACACCGGTTTCTTGACCTCTCGACCGACAGCGAGGCGATGATGATCACACGACGGACCGTCTGGCTCTCAAGCCTGGCCGCGGCAGCCGCGACCCCGGCTTGGGCGCGCGCGCCGCGCGGACCCGCCGCACCGGTGGCGCGCACGACAGCGGGACCGGTCATTGGCGCCCGCCAGGACGGACTGGCCGTGTTCAAGGGGGTGCGTTACGGCGCGCCGACGCAGCGTTTCCAGCCGCCGCAGCGGCCGACACCGTGGCGCGACCCGGCCCCCGCCCTCGCCTATGGCGCCGCCAGCCCGCAGCGGGGCGATGAGCCGAACCAGAGCGAGGACTGCCTGTTCCTCAACGTCTGGACGCCGGGCGCGGACGCCGCGCGGCGACCCGTCATGATCTATATCCACGGCGGCGCCTATTCGAGCGGCTCGGGGTCCGATCCCCTCTATGAGGGGTCGCGGCTGGCGGCGCGCGGCGACGTGGTGGTGGTGACGCTGAACCACCGGCTGAACGCCCTGGGCTACGCCTATCTGGCGCGCTTGGCCCCGGGATTCGAGGACTCGGGCAATGTCGGCCAACTGGACCTGATCCTGGCCCTGCGCTGGGTGCGCGACAACATCGCGGCCTTCGGCGGCGATCCTGACCGGGTCATGGTCTTCGGTCAGTCGGGCGGCGGGGCCAAGATCGCCACCCTGATGGCCATGCCCGCCGCCAAGGGCCTGTTCCACCGCGCGGCGACCATGAGCGGCCAGCAGGTCACGGCGTCCGGCCCCATCAACGCCACGACCCGCGCGACCGCCTGGCTGAAGGCCCTGGGCCTGACGCCGGATCGCGCCCATGAGGCCGCGGCCCTGCCCGTCGAGCGGCTGCTGGAAGCCCAGAGCGCCGAGGACCCCGTTCTCGGTTACGGCGGCCTCTACTTCGGACCGGTGCTGGACTTCCGCAGCCTGCCGCGCCACCCCTTCTATCCCGACGCCGCGCCTCAGGGTCTCGGCATCCCCATGATTATCGGCAATACGCGCGAGGAAACCCTCGGCTTCATGGGGAATGATCCGCGCAACTTCGGCCTGACCTGGGACACGCTGGCCAGCCGCATGACGCCCGGCGTCATGCGCATCGACATCACCCCGGAAGCCGTCATTGAGGGCTATCGCCGGATGCACCCCGACTGGTCGCCGGATCAGGTCCTGATCGCCGCCACCACCGCCGGGCGATCCTGGCGCGGCGCGGTGATCGAAGCCGAGGAGCGCACCAAGGCCGGCGCGCCCGCCTGGGTCTATCAACTGGACTTCCCGGGAACAACCGCCTCGGGCCGCAAGGGCGCCTTCCACACCGCCGACATCCCCCTGGTGTTCGACAATGTGAAGGCGCCGGGGTCGCGCACCGACGGACCGGGGGCTCAGGTGGTGGCCGACCGGATGAGCGACGCCTTCATCGCCCTGGCCCGAGACGGCGATCCCAACCATGCAGGCCTGCCGCGCTGGGACCGCTATGAACTGCCGACGCGCCAGACGATGCTGTTCGACGTGGACACGCGGACGGCGAACGACCCGCGCGGCGACGAGCGGGCCTTCTTCTCAGCCATTCCCTACGTCCAGCCGGGGACCTAGAGAGAAAAGTCCAGACGGGCGGCCCAGGTGCGCGTCAGCTCGGGCCAGACCTGGGCCGGCCGCCCTTGGATCAGACGGACGCCGAAACCGTGGCCGCCCTCCTGGAACAGGTGGGCTTCGGTCTTCACCCCCGCCGCCTTCAGCGTCGACAGCAGCATCAGGCTGTTTTCCACCGGCACCGAGGCGTCGTCCATGGCGTGCAGCAGAAAGACCGGGGCCGCGCCGGCCCAGTTCATTCGCTCCAGCGAGTAGGCGGCGATGCGTTCGGGGGAAGGCGACGTCCCCAGCAAATGCTCGCGCGATCCGGCATGGACGTGCGGGTCCGCCATCGTCGCCACCGGATACATCAGCACCGTCAGATCAGGGCGCAGCGACGCCTGATCGGCCGGATCGACCGGAGCATAGGCGGCGTCCGTCCGCGCGCTGGCCAACCCGGCCAGATGCCCGCCCGCCGATGCGCCCAGCACGGCGATCCGGTCAGGCCGCACGCCGAACTCGGCCGCCCGACTGCGGATCAGGCGGATGGCGCGCTGGGCGTCCTGCAAGGGCGCGTCCGCCCCCGCGGCCCAGCCGTCAGCGGGCAGACGATAGCGCAGAATGAAACAGGTCGTGCCGCTGGCGGCGAAGACGCGGGCGACGTCGAAGCCCTCCTTGTCCAGCACCGCCCAGCGATAGCCGCCGCCCGGGATCAGCAGCATGGCCGAGCCGTTCGGGCGCTCGGGCCGCATCACCGTCATGATCGGGTCGGTGGTGTATTGGGCGTAGCGGTCGCGATAGGCGGGATCGGTCGAGCGCTCGGGCACGATGGGCGTGACCGTCACTCCCTCCCCGCCCGGCGCGCCGTTCGGCCACAGGCGGACCACCTCGGTCGGGTCGGGCGGCGCGACGGTCTGGACGCTCGCATCGACAGGCAAGGCCGCCATCAAGGCCGGCGCCGCCGCCCCCATGACCAGCAAACCACGTCGGTTCACATCCATTACCCGTCTCCCTTGCGGAATTGAAAAGGGGGCGCCCGTCCCCTCAGACGCGCGCCCCCTGTCGGCCTCAGATCCTTAGACCTTGGCCGGTTCGTATCGTGGCGAGATCAGGTGGATCACCAGCAGCGCCACCAGATAGGCCGAGGCCGCCACCACGAAGATCGGCGTATAGGTGCCGATCTGGTCCAGCACGAAGCCGGCGTACTTGGCCATGATCATGCCGCCGATGCCGCCCAGCATGCCGCCGATGCCGACAACGGAACCGACAGCGCCGCGCGGGAAGACGTCGCCAGGGAAGGCGTAGAGGTTGGCCGAGAAGCCCTGGTGAGCCGCCGTGGCCAGGCCGATGATCGCCACCGCGATCCACAGGTTCGAGGCGAAGGCGGCGAAGGCGACCGGCACGGCGCACAGGGCGCAGATCAGCATGGTCAGCTTGCGCGCCTTGTTCAGACTCATGCCCTTGTGCATGAACCGCGACGACAGCCAGCCGCCGCCGACAGACCCCACGTCCGACAGCAGGTAGATGGCCACGATCGGCGGGCCGAAGGTCTTCAGGTCCAGGCCATAGCTCTTGCCCAGAAAGTCGGGCAGCCAGAACAGGAACATCCACCAGATCGGGTCGATCAGGAACTTGCCCGCGGCATAGGCCCAGGTTTCCTTGACCGTCAGCAGCTTCTTCCAGCCGATCTTCTCGACGGGATCGGCGGGGTCCTGCTCGATCCATTCCAGCTCGGCCTGAGACAGGTTCTTCTGTTCACGCGGGCGACGATAGACGATCAGCCAGATCGGCAGCCAGATCAGACCCANNAGGCCGGTGACNACNAAGGCCATCTGCCAGCCGAAGCTGAGCACCAGCACCGGGATCAGCAGCGGCGTGACGATGGCGCCGATATTGGTGCCNGCGTTGAACAGGCCGGTGGCGAAGGCGCGTTCCTTCTTGGGGAACCACTCGGCCACGGCCTTGATGCCGCCGGGGAAGCCGCCGGCCTCGCCGACGCCCAGGATCATGCGGGCCATGATGAAGTGCGACAGGTCGCGGGCCGCGCCGTGCATCATGTGGCCGATCTGCCAGATGAAGAAGGCGATCCCCAGACCCCAGCGCGCGCCGATCTTGTCCATCACCCGACCGAAGATCAGGTAGAAGACGGCGTAGGAGGCCTGGAACCAGAAGACGATGTCGGCATAGTCCGTCTCGGACCAGCCGAACTCGGTCGACAGGGTCGGCTTCAGGAAGCCGATCATCTGGCGGTCGACGTAGTTGATGACCATGGCGGCGAACAGCAGCCACATCACGATCCAGCGGTACTTGCCCGCCGGCGGCGCCGTCACGCGGATCGGCCCCTCCCCGGCGGGTGCGGCTTTCGAAGCGTCACTCATGGTACGAGACCCATTCCCTTGGTTTCCTCGGCACTTTCCCGTCTTCTTGACCACTCTGAACGGCGGACGGGTTCGTGCTGCGTTGATTGGTTAGCCCAGCGTTGAATGCGGCGCGGCCTTCACGACTGTGCAGCGGACTTCTCCCACGCCTTCGAATAGGCACGTCGATTCACTGCCTGCATAGATGCGGTGAACCCCGGTCACGGCGCCAGTTGAAACCAGCGTCCCCGCCGTCAGCGGACGGCCCCAACGGGCGCAATGCTCCAGCAGGAAGCGCACCGATTCCAGCGCGCCGCCGGCCAGCGAAGGCGAGCCGCCCTTGCCGACGCTGACGCCGTCGATGACGGTCTCGACCTGAATCCCGTCCAGACGCGCGCGCCAGTCGGTCAGTTCAGGCCCGATCACCAGACCGCCGTTGTTGCCGAAATCGGAGGCGACCACGGCCGAGCCCAGGTCGTTGATAGCCGACAGAGGACTGCCCGCCAGTTCCACGCCGATGAAGACGGCGTCGATCTGATCGGCGGCCTCCTCGATGGTCCAGTCGGTCTTGGCGGG
>Ga0067045_1004527_pt1 | contig 15146 bp, 10 predicted proteins | sample TerdegcTABiofilm_FD_59184 | JGI IMG/M metagenome (GOLD analysis project Ga0067045, IMG submission 59184) | Combined Assembly of (Gp0054472, Gp0054536) Wastewater bioreactor microbial communities from Singapore -Terephthalate degrading...
TTCAGGCCTCTTCAGGTTTCCCAGAGCGTCCACCGAGGCATAGCGCAGATTGGGGCTCGAATCATCCACGTACTCGAGCAGCAGACGCAGACGAGCCGACTCGTCCAGCGGTCCCAGCCGCTCGTCGAGGGCCGCCACGACGTCGTGCGATTCGCCGCGCAAACGGCGGTCCAGCGGCTCGGGCCCCGAACCCCGGACCAGACGTACGATGCCGATGGCGATGAGGATCACGAGGAGCGCAAGAAGCGCTCGCATGCGCGTCGCTGCGCGCCGATCCTGTGGTGCCGGAGAGCTGTCGGATACCATTGGCGCCCCCTGTGGTCCGTCCGTGCCGGACTGCAGATGCTTACAGGTACGCCGCGCCCGACAGGAAACCTCCCGGCCAAGCGGGAATCCTCACCTGAACGCCGATTGCCCACGCGGAGAATCGCCATGAACCCACCCGAAGTGCCGACCGTGCGCGCCCTCGGCCTGCTCGTGACGGGCGCTGCATTCCTGTGCGCTGTCTCGGCAGGCGCTCAGCGAGCGCCGCGAGTGCTCGCCGAGGAGACCATCTACGCCTACGAACCGGCGAACAACGGCGCCGGGCCCATGTGGTGCTATGGCAGCACATGCGTGGCTCGCGTCGGGTCGGACGTGTTCGTAAGCGGCCTCGAGACCATTCCCGGCGCCAAGCCGCTCAACAATACCCGCTGGGTCCTGCATCGCCGTGACAGGTCCGGCTGGCAGGTCATCCACAAGGATCAAGCCGGGCGTACCCGCGAGCCGTGCCCCATCGCAGCCTTGCGGGGAGGCTGGATACTGATCTCGACCAACCCGACGCTCACACCCATAGACACCTACGGCGGTCCGGCACGGCCCGAGGTAGTGCGCTTTCGCGCCAGTGCGCCGTCGTTGCCGCCCGATGTGCTGCTGCCGGTGTGGCAGGGTCAGCCGCCCTTCACCGAGCATTCCTATCGCGGCTTCTGCGCCGATGGGCCGGCTGGCAGCGCACTGCTCATGAACATCGAAGGCCATTCTGCGCAGCATTGGAGCTTCCTCGACGCCGACGGAAGATGGTCGGCGTCCGGCAAACTCGTCTTTCCCATGGGCGTGGACTACCCGAAGCCCGAGCCGATCCGCCTCTGCTACCCGGTGCTGGCTCTTAAGAACCGGGCGGCCCACATGCTGGCCATCAGCGACATCATCGAGCCCATCCCGGAATGGCGAGCCTTCAAGAAGCAACTGACAGGCAACGACTGGGACTACGAGTTTCGGCGACTGTTCTACGCATGGTCGCCGGACATCCGCCGTCAAGGGTTCGCCGAGCCCATCGAGGTTGCCAGTCGGGAGAAGACGTGCGGCCACATCACCAATCTGGACATCTGGCTGGAGCGCCCTGACCGCGCGCACCTGCTCTGGCTCGAACGAAGCGTGTGGTACCCCCAGATGCGCGACCGGTTCTTCCCCGACACGCCGTTGACCGTTTCCCTCGAGCACGCCATCGTCGAGAGGGGCAAGGTTGTGGCCCGCACCACGCTTGCCAGAGGCGGCGAAGGAGCCGATCCGGTCTCGCCGGGCTATGGGCGCTTCCATGCCGACGCTCGGGGGAGGCTCTATGTCTTCGCGTACTTCTCTGGCGCGGATGCCGCGGGCAAGGCTGTCGCCGAGAATCGGCTCCTGCAGCTCGCTCGCAACGGGTCCGTCGTGAACACGTGGATCGTCCCGCTCAAGCGGCCGTTCTCGTCGTTCATGACCGCCACCGAGCGCGCCGGTTCGCCTCGCAGCAACACGCTCGACGTCATCGGCCCCCTACCTGGCGAGTCGACAATCGGATACGCCCGGATACGGATTCCGTAAGGCCGGCCGCAGCCGCGGTGGTGCGCTCTACCTTGCTGACGCCCCCTCCGCCAACACCTCTTGCGGGCTCTTGCGGGTGACACCGTACACGAACACCTGCCCCTCGTGAAACGGCTCCACAAGGTCGAAGTTCTCGTAGGCCAGGCCCCCCGGGATGGGGGTGTGGTTGGCCCAGTAGACCCGCCGTCCATTGACCCGCAACCGCAAGCCCGGGCGGGCCGTTCCCTTTGGCTTCCGCCAGTACTGCGTCAGATTGAAGCTCCCCCGGTAGCGCCACCAGGGCGCCCGCGGGTCAGCAGGCGCTTCCCACGGAGCTTCTTCATCGGTGGTCGCACATACGATGATGTCACCATTTGCGGCTACGGGCAGCTTCGCTGCCGGGAAGAACGCCTCCGGGGTGAACTCGTCGCCGTGGAAGTCTGGCCACAGGCGCTTCGGTTCGACGATCCCATCCTTGAGCCACAGCTTGCGAAGGCGAGCGTAGTTGCCCATCGTGGCGGTAAGGACACAGTACTCCATGGGTGCGCTTCGCTCCGCCGAACGAACGGTGAACCGCACTTCCTCGGGACGGTTCCTGGCTATCTCGACGTCCACAATGGGCCGGGCGCCGTTGGCGAACTTCTCCATGGACACGGTGATGCGCAAGATCTCGTCGTCTCTCGATACTGCAAGCCTCCCTGGTTCAGGGCGAGCCGGGGGCTCGTCGCTCAGACCGCTCCAGAATAGCTTTCCAGGCTCCCCGTCACGATCGCTCTTCTCCAGCTCGCTGAAGCCTCGTCGTCCTGAGACGATGGGCTCGACGGCCACGAAGTTGATCAGACCGTGCCTTTTTCCTCCGTCGAGCATAGGCACGCCGATCCGGAACAGACCTCTCGGTCCGCCTTGGCCGGGTCCTTCGACACTCGCTGGCCACAGCGCCACCTGAACTCCCGTAGGCAAGCCCCACAGCGGCTTGTCATTGCCCTCGCCGGGCCTGATCCATCTGGTCGTCACGGCTTCGGTCCTCCCCGAGCTGGCCTGTTGCGGCACATTGATCGTTGCTAACAATGACCCCGCAACGGCGCTCAGGGTTGCAGCGACAAGGGTAGTCAGGCGCATCTCTTGGTCCTTTCTCAGCCTGCCGGCCGAGCGAGCCTGAGCGGCAGAGCCGCCAAAGCCCGCCCGGTCAGTTCGGCAGGAACTGTGGAGCCGTCACTCCGGTCAGCATGCCCCATATGGCGGCGCCTCCGCCAAAGATGCCTTCGCCCATCAAGAGACCCAGAAAGAACGGCAGTGCGCGGCGGTAGCCCGGAAGACCTCCGAAACGGATCACCGTCGCCTTGGCAAGCCAGCCTATAAACACGGCGAACCAGATGCGGCCCATCGCGTAGGTTGATCCCATCACCAGCCCGATGGGTCCCAAGGGCCACGCAACAAGATGAGCGCGCAAGTAGAGCAGAACACCCGCCAGAACGGATCCGACTGTCAGCCCCTGGATGCAGCCGACGTCCACCTGAAGAGGCGTTTCAGCGTATTGGAGCGCTCGATCCAGAGACCACGTAGGAGCCATGGACGGTCCGTATTGATCCAGCGTGATGGCGCCGAACCTGTAGTTCACCCACAGCGACGAAACGAACGAAACGCAGAACCCCACGAGCAGGGCAAGCAGTATGGCCGACGTAACCGGCAGACGCCTGCGGGACATGCCCGCTATGGCGTAGGCATTGGCCATCGCCGGCATGACGTGCTCTCGCGGGTCGTGCATCAGAACAACCTGAGCCAGAAGAGTCGCGCCGGCGGAACTCCGAGTGAAGTAGCCGGTGCCCCAGAAGGCCATCAGGTCGGTCGGTATGAACGGGGTCTGAACGAACAGAAGACCCGCCTCGGCTACGATCCGTGTGAGTACCAGGAGGATCAGCGCGAACAGGCCCAACACGATGGCAGCCAGGGTCCACGGCACGCCTGCGAGGCGCATCCAGATTAGCAGTCCCGCTGAGCCCCCACATGTCGCGGCTATCGCCCACAGCGGCGCCGTGGGACACAGACCATCCTGCTCCGAGTGACGTCTGGCTTGGGGTCTCGCGAGCCACAGCAACCAGGGCGCCCATACCAGCATAGCGCCGACACCCATGGCCCCCTCGTGGCTCAGCGGACCCAGATGCAGGGGGTCATAGCCCAGCGAGAATCGCAGAACCCTAACGAGATGCAGCACGATGTATGTCAGCCATAGTGACAGCGATACATCCGCCGGGATGAGAAACACGGCTCCGATCACCGCAAAGTAGATTTCGAGAACCGGCAGTCCCAGAGCCGACCACGGAGGCACCTGTTGCCAGCCGCTGATATCGAAGCGGTGCGCGAGGTCCGGCACGCTGGGTACGAAGTGATGCGCAGTACTGATGGCATGGCACACCACCACTGTCAGCACGCCCGCCCAGAATCCGCGGTTGCCGATCAGTCCCCGCGGCGAGCCGGATTCGCGGACAATGTGCATCGGAAGCTGCGCGAGGGGGAAGGATAGACGCTCCCGTCGGAGCCAGTGTCCACACAGAATGGCGGACGTCCCCATCGAAAATGCCGCCATGCATGCAAATGCCGCTCCCCAGGCAGCGGTGACCCGCAACCATGCCATCCATGGGATCGTCTGGCCCGGCGGCAGGCCGTGGTAGAACCACAGGGCAAGAGGACTGCCGGGCTGATTCGTCAGGATTAGCCAGTCCGGCGCATCTCGAAAGAGATCAAGCCACCGCCTGCCGCTATCGGCGAAGTAGGCCGGGGCCACCACCATGGGGGCCAGATACCGCCACAGACCCGACGATGCAAGGCCAGCGCCGCACGTGAACATGATCCAGATGAGCAGCAACTCGCCGTTGGAGAACGCCGCGCGCGGTCGCCGACGCATGAGCCATACGTTGACCACCAGCGCAAGCACGGCGAACAGGCACAATCCGCCTATGGGAAGGTGGTTACCGTACAGGAAGGTGTTCTGGAGCTTGAGGTCGTTGTAGGGGGTTACAGCGCAGAGCAGCGCCACACCCAGCGCTCCGATCGCTATGGCGCGCCCCGACCGCAGTTCCTTCATGACCAGCTCATCCGGTCTCTATCTGGCACGGTCAGGAACGATGCATGCACCCGCCCATAGGTGATCCCGGCGCCGCCGCGAGACTGCATGCAGCGCCGGGATTGGCGCATTACGGCCGGCTGGCCGGTCTCTGCTGGCCGGCGCCATAGGCCTTAAGGATCTTGGCGCGCAGCTCAGGAGACATGCTCTGAGATGTGTCCACCTGCTTCGATGCAAAGAGCCTGTACCCAAGTGCGCCGATGACCGCGATCACGATCACCACGATGACGACGGCCACTGCGGGATGAACCTGGGTCTTCATTGTTCCCGCGGCTCCTTTCGCGGCTTCCGCGTCACTTCCTGCACTGGGGCANCGGATCCACGGCAGCGTCGTCCTGAACCGTCCACTCGTTNGGACACGAAGCGAANATNCGNCGCGACTTCACGTGGCCATCGCAGTACGCAACATTGATCTGCCCATTGAAAGCCCCGATGACGTTCGGATCCGTAGAATCCCACGAGAAGTAGCCGACAGGAGTGAACCCGCAGGGCAGCGCTCCGTTGACCAGTATGTCGTGGTCCGAAGCCGCCCATAGATCCGGGAACTTGGCGTTGGTCAACAGCACAGTCTCCGCGGGCAAAGCGATCGAAGCCACTCCGGTGGGCTTCCATGGCGGGCTCGCCGGCCCTCCGTGCCCGAACCCGTTGGAGCCATCCAACCAGCCCTGCAAGATGCCTCCGCACGTGTTCTGCCATGCCCAGTCATCCGTATTGTTGATTCCGTAGGACACGTCCATGTAGTAGCCCGAACCGGTGTTCACGGTGATCGTGCCCGCCATTAGCGCCCAGGCCCATGTGGGGAAATCCGCATCTGTCCAGCGGAACGCGTACTGTGGCGAACGGAACAACTGGTTGTTCTTGATGTACGGGTGGATCGAGTACTGCCAGGTGTAGTAGTAGGTGTCCGCCGCATACATTCCCGCCGAACACATGACCTGATCGTAGTCATCTACATACATCAGGACCGCCAGAGCCATCTGCTTCTGGTTGCTGAGGTCAGAGGCCTGCCGGGCCTTGGTCCTCGCCTGAGCGAAGACCGGGAACAGGATCGCCGCAAGGATCGCAATGATCGCGATCACCACCAGCAGTTCGATGAGCGTGAAGCCTTTGCGCTGCATTGAAGCACCCTCCCTTTCACTTGGTGCGATGAATCACGGAGTGCGCCCGCGAAGGTGCGCGCCACACGACTTGCGGACGACGAACCCAGTCGGCAGCACTACCGTGGTGGATGGATCGGCGTCGCCGGCAATGATCCTCAATGCCAGACGCGCCAGGGCGTGGCCAAGATCGGTTCTTGGCTGGTCGACGGTGGTCAGCGGCACGGCGACGTGGGCGGCGCAGTCCATGTTGCCGAAGCCGACAAGGGCGACATCCTCAGGCACTCGAAGTCCGCTGTTCAGGGCGGCCTGAAGCGCCCCGATAGCAGATGGATCATGGGAGACGAAAACGGCATCCACGCGCGCGCGCCGAAGCAACGCCTGCATGCCCAGGTAGCCATTCTCTTCGCCGAAGCCTGCCTCCTGGACGATCGGATCGAGACCGTACTCGGCGAGTTTCTGCTGGTAACCGCTCAGTCGAGCCCGCGCGGGCGAGAACTTGAGGTCGCCGGCCAGATGGGCGATGCGGCGGTAGCCCAGCGAGACGAGATGCTCGGTCGCCCGTGCGGCGCCTCCGACATCGTCGGCATACACGCCCGGAACGATGGGGTCGCGTCCGTGCCTGTCGAACATCAGCACATGGACGCCTTCGTCCACGAGATCGCGAATGGTATCTGCGTTGCCGTCGGGGTCGCACGAAGCGATCAGCACCGCTGCGACGCGCCGACCCACGAGCGTCCACATCTCCTCGCGCTCCACCACCGGATCATCGGCTGAGTGGGAGAGGAAGACGTGGTAGCCGGACTCGTGCGCCACTTGCTCAACACCCATCACCATCTCAAGCCAGAACGAATGGCGCAGATTCGGGATGATCGCGCCGAGGACGCTGGCACGTTTGGCGGCGAGAGCCCGCGCCGCGAGGTTGGGCCTGTAGTTCACCTTGCGCGCATACTCTCGTACGCGCGCGCTCGTCTCCGCACTGACTCCGGACGCTCCGCGGAGAGCGCGCGAGACAGTCATGGCCGACACATTCAGCGCCTGAGCGATCTCGTCGAGGGTCACTTTCATGGCACAGCCCGCGCACGTTAGCGTTAACGCAGTACACTTCAGTGTACGCGTTAGCGTTAACGTTGTCAAGAGCTTTCCCTGGGAAATCTCGAACCAGCTCCCAAACCATGTGGGGTAGATTCGCACTCATGACCACAACAAGCGCCAACATGGTTAGCTGCATTGTCAGGCCCCACCGCAAAGGCGCCGGGTGTCACACTCGGCATCTCGCTCTCATCGCGCTCGCGCTGTTCATGCATCTGCCTGTGCAGGCCGTCGCGGCCGAACCGACTGCCGGGCTCGGCTTCTGCAGGCCCTACACGTGGCTGTTCGGCGGATGGGTGGCCCCGCCCAGGATGCCGCATCTGGCGGACATGAATGCCGACGGCTATGCTGATTTTCTCTACGCTACGCCGGAGGACAGGTTCGTGGACATCTCGCTGAACGGCAGGGGATGGAAACCGATGCGCGGCGAGCGGTTGATCTCTGACCTGCCGGATAGGATCGTCGGCATGGCGACGGGACGCTTCGCGGGCAACACAACGGATCTCGCCATGCTGGGCGCCGGCGGGCAGGTCTGGATCGCTCAGGGCAGGGGCGACGGCAAGGTCCAGGCCCCCAGGTCGGTCGCGACCGTGGGCGGAATCCGCCAGCGCGCATGGCTGCTGCGCATGGCTGGCGGCGACGATCGGGACCGTCTCGCCGTCGTCGCCTCGGACGGACACGTAGCCGCGCTTGGGCCCACCGGGCAGCCCGTGGCGACATTCCGGGCAGTGAAGCGCGTCGTCGGAGCGGCAAGCGGCCAGGTCGGCGGCCAGGCCGCCATCGCCCTGCATACCGGCAGCGCGGTTGTACTCGTGGGACCCGCCGGCAGCGTCATGCGCCGTCTTCCGGCGTCTCGCGGCCAGACCGCGCTGGCCATGGGTGACGTCAACGGTGACGGCGAAGACGACGTGCTGATCAACGGCGAAGTGGCCCTCGCCCCTACTTTCCGATCGCGCGTACGAATCGCGGGATGGGAGCGCTTCCGGAAGCCTGTGATCGCCATGCTGGCGGATGTGACCGGCAAGGGCCGATGCGACGTCGTGGTCCAGCATCAGGGCCCTGACTACTACGGCAGCAAGGAAGCCGACTGCGCCGTCTATGTCAGCTATCTGGCGAGCGATGCCGACAAGGACCGTGACGGGCTGAACGACGCGGAAGAGGCATCTCTGGGCTCGGACCCTCTGGATCGGGACACCGACTACGACGGCCTTCCCGACGGCTGGGAGGTCCACGGGTTCCGAGGGTTTGACCTGAAGGCCATGGGCGCATCGCCGTTGCGCAAAGATGTGTTCGTCCTGAACCTGCCGTACGACACGGTGCCCGTTGACCAGATGGAGAAGCTCATGAAGGACAAGGTTGCGCCGCTGTTCGAGGATCTCCCCTACCGCAACCGCGACGGCTCTCAGGGCTTCCGCATTCACGCCGTAACGATGCTTCCCGCTGTCGATACAAAGGCGGCAGCGGGCAAGGGCTGGCCTCAGCTCGCCGCTGAAACCTTCCCGAAGGACAAGATCGGCGTGTTCCACTGGATGCTGGTGCCCGGCCTCGGCGGCGGAGGCCAATCGGGCCAGCTCGCCGATGCCGGATCGGGCGGCATGGCATCGTGGGCCCACGAGTTCGGTCACCAGCTCGGCCTGTCGCACACCGGCAAATGGCCCGCCTGGTCGCCCACCTACACGAGCCTCATGAACTACAGCTACAGCTACCAGTTCGACGGCGACCCGGCACGCATCCATTTCAGCCGCGGCGAGCTTGCCGACATCATCCTCAACGAGTCGCGGCTCCCGGGCAAACTTCCCCGCCCCATCGAGAAGCTCAAGTTCCTCGCTGGGCCGCCCTATCGCTTTCGGATTCAGGCCGCCGGATCCCATGCCACCTACGTGGACTGGGGGTGGTCGGGCGCATTCACAGATCGCCGCATTCGCGCCAACATCACCTACGGCTATAGCGTCAACGGAGGCGAGCGGCTCCAGCCCAGCGGCACGAAGCCCATCGGCGCTCCCGGCCCATGCGAGCTCATGACGGACTACCAGGCGTCGCTCGTTGTCCACCGTGGTAGCCTCTACATGGTCACCGCTGATCGCGACGCGCTCGACCCCAAAGCGCCGCGGCCCGAGTCGGCGAAGCTCGTCATCCAGCGCTACCTCGGCAAACGGGCATGGACCCCGAAAGCCGACCTCGGCATGCATGCCGCAGGCGATCCTGTGGCGGTCAGCGACGGCCGCACATTCTACGTTTTCTATCCGACCAAAGAGGGCGTTCGATATAGATACGGCTCACCCGACCGGCTCGGCGATTCCGTGACGATTCCGGACACCGCCGGATGCTCCATCGGAGCCGTCAACCTGCGCGGCACGATCCTGCTGCTGCTCTATCGAAGTTCCGCCGAGAACATCCGGTACTGCACGGTGCGGGGAACGCGGGTCGGCCCGATGAAGGACCTCGGCATCAAGAGCACGATTACTCCCGGCGCCGCCTACGATACGCGCCGCAAGGAGCTGCTGCTTGGCACCGGATCGGAACTGAACAGGCAACCCTACCGCTGGCAGCTCCGACGACTGACGGGCGATCCCGAGCGGGGCTTCAGCGAGGTCTCCTGCGTGTTCCTTGGCGGCGAGAAGTCAGGATGGGCAGGCAACAAACGCCCCAATCTCATCTTCGATACGAGCCGCGACGCCGGGCCCGACGGGCGGGTCATATGGATCGCTGCCGGCGTCTCGGACCCTTCCAACACGCCCACTGGCCTCTACATCGCGCGAACCATCGGCGTCAAGGACCACAACGAGGGCTGGATGCTCTGGCGATACTATGACGAGTGGACCAACACGCGCAGCGGGATCGCCGCAGCATGGTACCGGGGCGACATCGTGCTGGCAACGACATGGGCCTCCGATCAGGCGACCACCGACGGCGGCGTCTACTGCGCCTACAACGGCACCGCCATCGGCAACCAGGACATGGCCGACTTCGACGATGTCGCGCTCATGGCGGACTATGGCATCGCCCGCTCCATCCAGACCCTCGCCGTGATGCCGCCGTAGGTCATGCGACAGCACGGCGATCCGGCGCATCATCTCGCGGCTGAATGTCCGTAGTGGTACCATATCGCCACTCTGGATCGGAGGTAGCGCACCGCATGCGCGCATTCGTCTGGCTGGTCCTTGCCGCACTCTTGGCCGTCCCCTGTGCCGGCCAGTCGCCTCCCGATGCCCTGCGCGCCGACATCGCCAGCGCTCGCGAGCGTGTGTATCCTGCGCTCGTCAACATCACAGTCGTCACCCGTTACTTCTCGGAAGGACGCGCGCTCCGCGCGCCGTCGGCGGGCAGCGGAGTCATCGTCACCGCCGAGGGCCATGTGCTGACGAACTATCACGTGGCGGGGCGCACGACCCGCATCGAGTGCACGCTGCCCGACGGAGAGACCATCGAGGCGTCGGTGGTGGTGCACGATCCGCTCACGGACTTGAGCGTGCTCAAACTGGCGCTCAACAAGCGGGCAGATCCGGCGAAGCCGTTGCCCCATGCGACGCTCGGCGACTCCGACACGCTGCAGATCGGCGACTATGTGCTGGCCATGGGCAATCCGCTGATGCTGGCCTCTTCGCTCACCCTCGGCGTTGTCTCGAATCCCAAGCGCGTGTTCGTCAACGAGACAGCCAACGACATCGAGGAAATGCAGCTCGACGAGGGAGAAACCACCGGCGTGTTCACGCGGTGGATCCAGCATGATGCCACCATCGCCCCCGGCAACTCCGGCGGACCGCTCGTGAATCTCGCGGGCGAGGTGGTCGGCATCAACGAGCTGCGCTACGGCGGCGGCATCGGATTCGCCATACCGTCCAACATAGCTCGCGATGTCCTCCGTCAGGCGCTCGAACGCGGCTCGGTGCGGCGAGCATGGTTGGGCCTCACGGTGCTGCCGGTACGCAAGCTCCAGAGGGATCAGGGAGCGCTCATCGCGTCGGTAGACCCCGAATCCGCCGCAGCGAAGGCAGGCCTCAAGCCGGGCGATATCCTCCTATCCGTGAACGGCGAGGCCACGAATGTCCGCCATTTCGAGGAGGTGCCCGTCGTCTATCAGCGCATCGCAGCCCTCGAACCCGGCAAGCCCATCGAGACGCTCATTGAGCGGGGCGGCAAGACCGAGAAGATCACGGTGACGCCGACCACAATGGAACCCATCAAGGGCGAAGAGGAAGAGTTCCGAACCGTCGGGGCGACGGTTGAGGAGATCACGGCTGTGCGGGCATTGCTGCAGCGTCTTCCGATGCGCAAGGGAGTGCGCGTGACCGGCGTCAGGCCCGGTTACCCGTTCGAAGCGGCTCGCCCCCCCATACAGGCCGGCGACATGATCGTCTCTGTCGGAGGCAAACCGGTATCCGACCTAGCGGAGTTCGGCAAGGCCGTTGCCGAGGTGCCCGAAGATGGCGTCGGGGTCGTGTTCCGACGCCGCGGCGAGATCATCGTCACGTCCGTCAAGCCCACCGACGATTCTGAGGCGGACATTGACACCGAGCTTCCCAAGCCATGGCTGGGCGTTAAGAGCCAGGTCGTCACCGCCGATGTCGCGCGTGCGCTGGGCCTCTCGCAGCCCGGCGGCCACCGGATCACGCAGGTCTACGAAGGGACGCAAGCCGCCAAAGCCGGCCTCCAGCCGGGCGATATCATCATCTCGCTCAACGGCCAGTCGCTGCGCGCCAGCAGATCGCAGGATTCCGAGGACCTCGTGCGAGCGGTCGAGAACCTCTCGCTGGGTGATCAGGCCAAGCTGGGCTTGTTGCGCGCCGGCAAACCCGAGACGCTCACGGTGGCGCTGGAACCCACTCCCAGATCGGCATCCAAGGCCAGGACCGCGAAGCAGCGGGAACTGGAGTTCGCCGTCAGGGAGATCACCCCCATGGACCGCATGGAATCGCGTCGCTTCCGAGGCGTTCAGGGTCTGCTGATCTCGTCGGTCACGCCCGGCGGCTGGGCCGACATGGCCGGGCTGAGAGCCGACGACATCCTGATCACGGTGGACGGCAAGCCCGTTGCCGACATTCGAGCTTTCGAGACGGTGCTGGAAGGGCTCATGGAAGCCAAGCCCAGAGTCATCGCGTGCTTCGTCCAGCGGGGCTTCCGCACGCATTTCGTGTTCATCGAACCGGACTGGACACGAATAGGCGGCTAAGAGACCAGAGCCGAAGCAAGAGGGATCAGGCGCAATGACAAGCCACCACATCACAGGAGAGGTACCGGCCATGCGAACGATCGTTGCCGCATGTTGCATGTTCTTGCTCGTTCTGTCGAGCGCCCATGCTCAGGACGAGATGGCGCAACTCGACGGGTTGATCACCAAGTACGCTCCCGCCATCGTCACGGTGAAGGCCGTCCTGAAGACAGAGAGCAGGATGGGAGGCCAGGCTCAGGAATCCCGGATCAACCTGACCGGCGCGCTCGTATCGCCGGACGGGCTGGTGATGATCTCCAACACGCCGTTCTCGCCCATGCGTGCCATGGAGATGATGGGGATGCCGGCCGAGATGCAGGGCGAGATGGGGCTCAAGGCTACCCCAACGTCACTCAAGATCGTCGTCGGCAACGAGGAGAAGGAATACGACGGCTTCCTCGCCGCGACCGACACGAATCTCGATCTCGCTTTCATCAAGATGGAAGGATTGGGTGATCGCACGCTTCCATTCGTGGATTTCGGCATGGGGACATCGGCGCTCGTAGGCCAGAAGGTCGCGCAGGTCAACCGCCTTGGGCGGGGCTATGACTACGCGCCGTTCTTCCAGACGGCCCGGGTCAACGGCGAGATCGCCAAACCCCGCACCGCGTGGATGCTCGAGGGCGATGTCTCCACGTTCGGTCTTCCGGTGTTCGGTATGACAGGCGATGTCATCGGCGTGCTGACAACCATCCCGTCTGGCGTCAAGGAGCAGGGCGACAGCGAAGGCATTGGTATGACCATGGTGATGCGCATGCTTGGTGGCGGCGGCGGATCGCCCATGGGCTCGTTCGTGCTGCCTGCCGCCGTCGTCAAGGCGCTGGTCGAACAGGCCAAGGTTCGGGCTGTCGAAGTCGCGGCCGAGCGCGCCAAGCCAAAGCCGAAGGAATCTTCACAGACCAAGCCGCCTGCGAAGCCGCCTGCGAAGCCGAAGACCGGCAAGTAGGCCGATTGGAACTGAGCAAGAGGGACAAGCGTGAAGGCGGGTTGCCGGGCGTGAGCGAGGAAAACGGGAGGTATCGTCCATGACCGTTCTGGTCTTCATGGCGACCATAGCCGTCGCCTGTGCCGCAACGGTTGAGGCGGCGAGCCCGCCCCTGCGCCTGCATCCCGACAACCCGCATTACTTCCTGTTCCGGGGCAAACCGACGATCATCATCGGCTCCGGCGAGCATTACGGCGCCGTGCTCAATCTCGATTTCGACTACGTGCGCTATCTCGAAACGCTGAGCCGTGACGGTCTGCGCCACACGCGCACCTTTAGCGGCGTCTACTGCGAGCAGTACGGCGCCTTCAGCATTGCTCGCAACACGCTGGCGCCGGCGCCCAATCGCTACATCACGCCGTGGGCTCGGTCCGATCAGGCGGGCTACGCCAACGGAGGCAACAAGTTCGACCTGTCGCGCTTCGATCCGGCCTATTTCGCCCGGCTCAGGGACTTCATGACCCAGGCTTCACGCCGTGGAGTCGTTGTCGAGATGAACCTTTTCTGCCCGTTCTACGGCGATGAGATGTGGCGTCTGAGTCCTATGAACGCGGCCAACAACGTCAACGGCGTGGGCCGCGTGAAGCGGACCGACGTCTACACCCTGGACCGGAACGGCGGTCTCCTGCTCTATCACGAAGCCGTCGTGCGCAAGATCGTTACCGAGCTCAACGATTTCGACAACCTCTACTACGAGATCTGCAACGAGCCCTATTTCGGCGGCGTCACCATGGACTGGCAGCGGCGCATGGTGGATGTGATCGTCGAAACCGAGCGCAAACTGCCCCGCAAGCATCTCATCTCGCTGAACATCGCCAACGGCTCGGCAGAGGTCCAGAATCTTCACCCTGATGTCTCGATCCTGAACTTCCACTACGCGAGTCCCCCGAATGCTGTCGCCGTCAACTACCATCTTGGTCGGCCCATCGGCGACAACGAGACCGGCTTCAAAGGCACCGGCGACACGCACTATCGGATGGAAGCGTGGGAGTTCATCCTTGCCGGGGGAGCGCTCTTCAGCCATCTGGACTACTCGTTCGTGGCGGGGCATGAGGACGGCACGTTCCAGTATCCTCCCACTCAGCCCGGCGGCGGCAATGCGGCATTCCGCAAGCAGATGCGCATTCTGAACGACTTCATCCATGGCTTTGCGTTCGTGCGCATGCGCCCGGACGCTGCAACGGTTCGGGCGGTTCCCAAGGGCGTGCGCGCACGGGTACTGTCGGAGGATGGGAAGCAGTACGCGATCTACCTGTTCGGCAAGGCCACGGGCGAGATGACGCTCGCGCTCCCGAAGGGCCGATACGCCGTTCAGTGGCTCGACACGCTCAACGGATCGGTGGCAGCTTCGCAGACACTGAACCATGGGGGCGGTGAAGCGCGCCTGACATTGCCCGCATACGCCGAGGACGTTGCCCTGTCCATCAAGCGACGCCGATAGCAGTCGAGCAGGCGCCGACGTCGGGCCTGCCCGGTCGCCAATCGCCATGCCCGCGCAGCGTTGACTGCTCGGGATCGCGTCGCTTCGCTCGCGATGACGTCGAGGTCGGTTCTTCGCCATGGTGCGCGCCAGCCGCCGTCCCGTAGGGGCGAATCAACCGCCGAGCGGCGCCGCCATGAAGGGGACCGCGGCAGCGCGCGGTTGGTTCGCCCATGCAGCGCATGCCGCCGTCACACGTCGGACAGGGGCGTACCAGCCGGTTGCGGCCTCGCATCATGCAATCGAGACACCGACCGTCTGGCCGATACGCCCCTACGTGGTGCGCGCGCAGCCCGCCGGTGATTGAGCCGGCGCGAAGCGCCGTGTCGAAATCAAGGCGGGCG
>Ga0067045_1003837_pt1 | contig 15144 bp, 16 predicted proteins | sample TerdegcTABiofilm_FD_59184 | JGI IMG/M metagenome (GOLD analysis project Ga0067045, IMG submission 59184) | Combined Assembly of (Gp0054472, Gp0054536) Wastewater bioreactor microbial communities from Singapore -Terephthalate degrading...
TAACTCATCATTGTAGTAGCTAAAACCTAAAACCCTGTCCGAATACAATATCCCGGACAGGGTTTATGAGCAATACTGATGGCCATAGAATGTGATCAATTTGCGGTCAAATAGTGCGAGTAGCGACAATCAAACATTAACACTAATGATCTCCTTTGGAGCGCTAGTGGTTTTGATACTTTCATTTCCTAAAAGGAAATAGACCGCCCCGTCACAAAGGTTAGCGGTCTATTCCGTTACCTTTAAAGCCGACCGCCCAAAAGCGGCTGTTGTGAGGAACCGTGTTTGCCGCATGGTTCCTCTTTAATTTTACGCATTTTCTAAATTCAGTATACCATACTTTATATAGGTTTCAAACCCCTTATAAGGGGTGTTATTCTGGACTTCCTTCCGGCTTAATTGTTAAAAACGTAAAATATTCGTTCCCAGCCAACCTATAATTTACGGAGCCTATTGTACTACTAATTGGTTGTCCTATTTTAATCTTTTCGACATTATCTTCAACCCAGGCTTTTGCTTTTGCCGGCTCAGCACCATCATAGGGAAGTGTCGCACAATAACCTAAGAATCCTTCAGTAACTGCGATAAATATATCTCGTGAAATCGTACCTGCCATTAGCGATCCATCGACTCTAAAAATTGCTGTCTTGATTTTTGTCGGGGTTTCTGCGGATATAGTACAGCTTAAGTCTACCCCAGTATCGGGGTCTTTGACCTTTCCATCATCAAGATATCCCCCTCCAACTTCTTCTGACAAAGGTCTTGGCCCGGTAAACTTCAAACCCCATTTTTCTAAATTTAGCTTTATGTCCGCTGCAGCAATACCGGGTATAAATTTTGGTTTTTCCGCATCTACTGAGGCAGGCTTATTGTTTTCTTCAGCATTTGTTTGCGTAACTTGGCCTTGATTTGTTTCTTGTTTCTGCTCCTTTCCCTGCTCCTGTGTTGCTTTTTCAGGAAGGGGGGCGGGGGTTGTCGAAGCCGGGGCAGCAACATCCTCCTTAGCAGCCTGCCGCCCCGCTTCAAAGCCATTTGGCACCGACGATATTCCCATAACCATCCCAACAATAAATAGGGCAATTGATATAGCCCCTGCTGTCCAGATCTTTTTTTTAGGCCATTCCCGTTTTAAAATAGATCGAACCACCATCATGACCAGGGACACAACTACCCCGACTACACCTAAAAGAGTAAGAAACCCTGCCAACATAGCCATTGCAGCGCACCTCCATAAACTAAATACGCTACTTTTCGCCGTCTATGCAGGTAAATCCTGCTAAGATAGGTTATGGAAAATAGCTTTTAGTTTCTGGGCAATAATATTTCCAACATCATCCGCAACCTGCTCAAGGTCTTCGCGCGCCTGAACCGTTATTTGTCCCACCAGGCCAGCAAGGTCAAAGTTAAGATTAATTGTTGGCGATCCCATGCCGGCACCCGTTACCGCAACTGGAGAAGATGTTATTCCGCCAAATTCATATTGTCGTACCCCTAACCTGTAACCTGCTTCTTGCCATAAATCCAACGCCCTAGACCGCATGCGCTCAGATAGAGGAATAATCGCCTCTGGACCTGCTTCGGCCACAAGACCTAAGTGAGGCCGTGTTAGGATGCCGCCAAAAGCATGAGCTTCTACAGGCGTTACGGCTGCGCGCCCGGCTTCCTTACCAGCACTAAAAGCATTACTTATTTCATTCCATTCGTTCCTAATATCCCCCAAAGTATCTGAAGCCCATTTTTTTACACTATTCCACTTCCCGCTCCACCAATCACTACTAAAAAGAGTATCGCTAATGGTAGTTTTAACGGATTCCCATATACTTGAGGCATTGGCCCACGCATCACTTGTCCAGGTTTTTACGCCTTCCCACTTACTGGACCACCAATCGCTACTGAATACAGTGCTACCAATCGTTTCTTTAGCGTTATTCCATACATCCACCATACCTGACCAGGTGTTGCTAGCCCATGTCTTTACATTGTTCCACTTGCCGGACCACCAATCACCATTAAATAGAGTTTCTTCAAGATATCCCAAAGCATAACCGGCTCTTCTGGCAAGGGATTCAAATGTTATATTGGCAGAAATCCACGCCCCCGCATCGCTTGCTTTTTGTTTTACGGTATTCCACACATCGCTTGCCCGCGAACGAATTTTATCGAAATTCTTTACAATAGCCTCTCCGCCAAAGGCTCCCGCAATTCCGCCACCCAAACCGCCTATAGCACCGCCGATAATTGTGCCTGCCGGCCCAAAGAATGTTCCTATGCCAGCTCCAACTTTCGCCCCGAGGGAGGCGCCGGCTAAGCCGCCAGCAATTCGCCCGCCGACATTTAGCCCGGTTTGCAGCCGATCTTCAGGTCGAGAGAGCGCCACTTCCGCTGCCCCGGTTGCCAGGGTAAGCGGCACTGCCCATCTTGAAAGAAAATCACCAACTTTGCCGAACTTCCCAAGGTAACGCAGTGGTGCCCAACCCCCGCCTATTGTTCTTGCCGCCGTCCCTGCTTCCCTAAACGCCTCCATCCCCGTCCCCGGCAAAAAGCCACGGTAGCGGAAAATTTGTTCTAGAGTGCCGGGGGTTACCGTCCGTCCAATTGGTTCTAGTGCCCGCTTGCTGGCCGGGTTGATAAACAGGTCGCGCAGGCGCTCGCCAAGGCTTAAGTCCTTGGCTGCTGTTGCTGCCGTTTCTGCCGAAGCTGCTGCTTCTGCAGCGCCCGGCACTGTACCATATCCAAGGAGACGCTTGCCAAAGCCCACTGCACCCTTGCCAAGCCCCCACGCACCGCGCGCCAGCATGCCACCACCCAGCAGGGCAGCACCAGCACCAAGCCCGACAGCACCCATGATGTTGCCATGTGCTAAGGATTGTACTGACCCCTTAGCCATACCACCTATAGCGGTCAACCAAGCGCGGGTACCAATCTCTGCTAACTTTATAAAAACTTCTTCAACCTGCTTTCCGCCTTCGCCAGATACCCAGTCATTCATAGCTATTGTCATTTGATTTAGGGCATAGACTACCTTATCATTAAGATTCATCCTCATAAACTCTTCATTGTTGAACAGTTCATCTACCCTCTTAAAAACACGCTCTCCCCATGACAACATTCCTTCAAACGCCTCTCGGCCCAAGTTCGTTAACCTGTCCCTCCACTTCTGGACCGTTGCCGGATTTTCAGTAAACCAGTCAGTTATTTTTTCAAGTCGTGGAGACATTGACTCAAGAGCTCCCATACCTGCCTGACGAAGCATAGTCTTCATGGTATCAGTAATCGTGGATATACGCCCTACGGCCGTTTTGCTTAGAGCTTCCGCTCCACCGGCAAACTTACCTTCAGCCTCTCTCAAGAATCCGGCAAAACCACCAATGGCTTCCATCCGTTCCTTACTGAACTTCATATTAAACTCTTTCATGCGCTCAAACTCGCCCATAGCTGCATCTGCAACAGCTTCCATCGCGTCCTTGACGGTTTTCCCGGGAGTAAGTCCAGCCATATCCGCAGACAGCTTAACAAGTCTTTGGGCTATGTTTATATCACCCTCTGACACACCAACCGCACGTGAAGCAGCAGGGAATAGATCGCCCATTTCAAAAGGCGTCGCTGCGGCAAGCTGATCAAGCCAGGCGGTATATCCTCTAGCGGCTTCCTTGTTTCCATTCAACCAGTGCTCCATACTGACCTGCTGGGTTTCAAAGTCCATTGCAGCGCCCAAGGTAAGCTTACCAAGACCGTAGACCCCAGCTCCACCACCGAGTAATGCAAGTGGACTCGTCAGTGCCGAAGTTATCCGCCCGGCCACGTTTGACACTCGGTCCACAGCCTCAATCGTTATCTTCTTGACACTCTCCAGGCGACTCAACCTTGACTCGATAGTCCGCAGCGGCCCCGATAAGCGATCAATCAACTGAACAGTCGGAGATATCTTTGCATGGCTTAGCATATCGGCGCGTTTCTGGATTTGCTCCATGAATTTATTCATGATACTAAAGCCATTTTTAGCCCTGCTTGCTGCCCTAGAAGGCTCATCACCGACCTGCTGCATGGCTTTGCTGTACTCCGACGCATCAGCAGTTATTTTTATTACCGTTTCGTCTACGACTGGCATTTCCATCACCGCCTTTTCGTGCTTGGCCTTGGCTTCGGCTGTGGTTTTAGCTCAATTTCCATACTGGCAAGCAAGAACTTCTGCTCACCTTGAGGCAACCTGAAAAATATTCCAGGGCGCAGGTGATGCCTCACCCAAATTGCATGAAGCATCCCCGCCAGGCCCCCGGACTTTATGAGTTTTTTACTTCTTCGATATCGACGCCAAAACCAGATAGCTCAAGCACCTTGTCACCCAAAGCCGCAAGATAGCCGCTGGCGATTCTCTTGACGTACTCCTCCGGACCGGATAACTTATGATCAGCTAACACATTCGCATTGCCCCAGTTAGGAGAAATGGTCGCCGCAACAATCAGCGCCACATTAAATTCTTCGTTGTCGAGCTCCTTGCTCTCTCTACCCTTTTGCTTTTTGCGAACTGTGCATTTCTCGCGGATTTGTGATATTTGCTTTTCGCTTAGCCCTTTAAGAGTGACCGGAAGTTTATTATCGCCTTTCAGCGGCAGATAAACAGTCTCTTCCCGGCTCGCCAATTCGAGCAATTCCCTAAGCGCCTGTTCTTCGTTGATAATACCATCCATTTAATTTACCTCCACAATAAAAGATTTAATTACGACTCAACAATTGCATCCTGTAACTCGTACTCCTCGAACGTAAACGGCACGTCCTCTTTGACTTCCTCGCCCGCGGTCCAGTTTGCCAATTGAAGTTCGTCAGGTATGACGTTCTTAAGCCGTATCCGCTCGTAGCCATATGCTTCCGGATCGTCCAGCTTGCTTACGATTTCAAACTTGGAAAAACCTTGCTGTAACATGGCACTGGTCACTTTGAAACCGCTTATCGTTCCCGTGCCTTTTTTAGAGCCTCTTTTGTGCCGCACCCAGTCGTCGCCGGACAGGTTTAACTCAATTTTATTCTGAGTAACTTTGGCCTCCAGGTGATTGAAATTCGTCTGCCAGACGCCGTCAATGTAAATCCGACCGAAAGAACCATAAATAACCCTATCTGAATCAAGTGACAATTACTCCACCTCCCCCTTACGAAATGTAGCCAGTGCCGAATATTTGTTCCATAGAGTCAACCAGCGTAGCCGAATACTTCCAGAAGAACTGATCGTTTTCGGCGGTCGCCTGTTTTTCCGTGTCGACCTCCACGACGAAACCAGGGGCAATTAGGTCAGGCGATAAAGTCTCAAAGTAGTTTTTGATCGCATTCAAGACCGCCACCTGGCCGTCCTCATTGTTGAGCACCTTGCCGATGTAATTGTCCTGTGCCGCCTTGGCGGTGTTCATGGCGATGGCGTCCATGATCCGGATCAGCTTGATTTTCTTCCACTGGTTCCCCTGGTCGGTTCCCAGGGAAGTCAGGGTGTTGATCCCCTTCTCAATAATTACCTTTTCGCCGTCATGAACGAGCACCAGAGTACCGGCATTGATGGCCGATACAACCTGGTTGTGTGTGAGCCTGGGCGTCACATCGTCAAAAACGGTCGTGGCGTAGGTCAGGCTCTCCTTAAGCGCCTGCCCGGAAGCCAGTCCTGCGATATAGCAGGCTACCTGGGCGCTGGAGTATGTTACGCCGTCCAGGATGCCGCTGACGCCCACGTTGACGATCCCCTCGGTGTTAGTGGTGGTACTGCGTGTGTTGGCAGTGGTGATATCGGCATCGTCCGCGGTCGTGCCGCCTATATAGCCGATGATCTTCTTGCCCTCGTTGCGTAGGCGCTTCGCCCAGGCGATTACCGATGTTTGGAGGCTAGAGTCGGTTGCCCCATCCAGGACAAAGGCATTAAATTGGCGAGCCTCAAAGGCTGCCATAGCATCAATATAATCCTGATTGACTATGCCGGCCGTACCATCGTTCCCGCCGGTCAGACTTTGCGTGGTTACATCTGCCAGCGTACCGTTGCCTGCAGCTACCTTGACAGCCGTTATCCAGGCATTCTGGGTATCGTTGTTTATGGCTGCCACGGCGCTGTCCACTATGCCAGCTCCTTTGTCGAACGTGAACACATAGAGCTGCGTGGTGCCCTCAAAGAGAACGATGTCCTTCTTGTTTGTGCTGTCGACCAAATTATCACGGACAGTGACCTTAAATGCCCGGGTGCTCTCGTATTTGGTGGTCAGGGTAAGAACGTCTGTAGTAGCTCCATCTTTTAAGGTGATCGTGCCTTTGGCTGCGTTCCCATCCGCCATCCTATACATGAGTAATGTTTTGGGTTGGCCCAACAGGGCAAGCCGGCCGCAGGTATAAGCCGTATAGCTGCCGCTTGTCTCAGTATTAAATGCGTCGATTAGTTCTTTTTCGCTGGTAATCTCAACAATCGTTTCCTTCGGTCCCCAGTTTGCCTTTACCGGCATGGCTACAATACCCCTCGGGCCTGTAGCGATAGCGGCGAGGGCAGCCGCCTTAAAATTCATGTAGAATCCCGGCCTTACCGGCAGATCGGTTTCAGACCATACTCCACTCGCCAATTAGACCACCTTCCTTTCAAGAAAGTCCTTAATTGCTGCTTTCACTTCGGTAACAGTTAGCTCCTCGGCATTGTTCCCCTGCAAGGCGCCGGCGACGACCTCGGGCATTACACCAAATGCAGCCTGGGCGTTCGCTATGAGTTCACGCCCTGGGTATTTTGTTTTAACCCGGCTGGAATTCTGAACTTCATCCTGCTCCCGATACTGTTCTACTTGCTGGCTATCTTCTAAATACAAAATAACCCACCTCCGTTTAACCAATCGTACCCCTACCATCAATTTCCATGATGTAGGGTATTTCATCAGATGGCCTATTTGTCAGCCTGGTTAGCGTCACTGTTACTTGGGCGGGCAACGTAATGTCAGGTTTGATTTTGGCGCTCGGTTCCACCACAGTCATGTATCGCCTATTAACAACATCAAGCGCGATCTTGATATCACGGCGCATGCCCTCGACGATCTTCATAGCACCTGAATACTGGTAAGCCTTACTGCCCAGGACAGTCGCCTGAAAAGACTTCCTAACCTCAAACGTAGCGCTGGTCTTTTCTCTTGCCTCAACGTCTGTAAGTCTCCAAACTACGCCAGGCTGGTTATATTTCTCCGGGTAAGTGTTTCGATATACCGTCCACCCTGTCCCAAGCTCTTCTTCGGTCCAAGCGGCCAAAGCTTCCAACCACGGATCGGTCGGCTCGATCCCAGCAGTGAATACTTTCCTCTTTATGGTCAGATCGATCTGCTCCCAGTGGACCACTCGGTTCTGGTTGTCCCTGCCGGTGTTGTGGGCGATCCGGTCTACACTTACGTCAAGGACCTTTCCGTTGAGGGACGGGTTTGCCTCCAGGATGTCTCCGGCATCATAAGCCAATCTGACCGCGTTCCTCTTGCCCTGCTGCACGTCCAGGTTTTGGTTAATGATGACCAAGTATATTTTGCTTTCCCACCTGGAGAAAGTGTCTGTCAGACGGTTGTCTTCATCGGGAAGAATGAACATTGCCGGATAAAGCAACCCCTGATCCTTCTCGCCAAAGATGTACTCTTTTATGCCAGCCGTCCGGGGGTCGGCGCTGAAGATGCCGATAAGCTCATCTACAATGCCGAAATATTCATCTGCGCTTGCCATTTGCTCACCCGCCTAAACTATCCCATGTTTATTAAGAATCTGCCGCACAACATTTGGGATCTGGCCACCGAGGTATTTGTTTGTTTGTCCCAAGATGTCTTTACCGCCTGGATGCATAACTGATTTGGCATACCTGGCCCATCCTCTCCTACGAGCTTCTTTCCAACCTGCAGGCGAAGATGGTCTGACATGGCCTTTTGTTACCCAGGCAAGCACTTTTGCATTTTGGGCGACAATCCTAAATGGTGGAATGGGAGTAATAATAAAAGGTGCATATCCCACATTTGTGCCAATATGCACCGCAGTTCCCACAATCTTATACCAGATCCGCTTACGCAGGTTGCCGCTGTCGACTGGTGTCAGCCTTTTCATGTGACTGCTTCCCATTACTCCCAGCCTAGTCAATAGATCCTTGACCACCAAAGGCATTTTCTCATGGTGCTGGGCCGCTACCTTGCCCCACGACGGCGATATCTTGATCTGCACATATTGGGCCATCCTAAGATTCCTCCGCTATCAGATCCGTCTTATCGTTAGAGAACCGCGCCACGCCATTGTTATAAAGTGGCCTTCCGGTTTCCTTATATCTTTCCAAGGTTTCCTTCATTTCGTTGGTCAACAAAACACGCGGCGGTGACTTAACTGCAAAATCATTGATCGTAACAATGGGGCTCTGCTTTCGCTGCAGCACGCTGAGAAGATAATTGTCGGCCGCCTGGATTGAGATGCTTTCCAGGGTATCTGCTAGGTCTTCATCCGTTGCAAGCTCTGCGTCCGTATATGACCGTCCCAGCTCGCTATTTATTGCCACTCTGGCCCCTTTGATCAGCAGGTCCAAAAGTATGTCATATGCTTCGCTTTCCATGCCTAGGGCTTCAGCACCGGCACACGCGATCAGTTTTAATGCTTCCCTGGTTGCGTAGGGCATGAGCAGCCCTCCTTTGACTATAAAAACGATAGGGACGGCAAGATTATCCGCCCCCAATACGTTATATGTTTACTTATCCTACTGCACCACCAAAGAAAGCGCCCAGGTCGGACGCCACCAACTTGCAATCAAAGGCCATCTGACCCTCCACGCGGTCGCTTTCCAGGTTTTCCATCCGGAAGGTCTTGATCCTGTTTCCATATGCTCCAGCACCGAAGAGGCCCGTCCAGGTGAAAATATAGCCCGCACTGGGAACTTTGATCCCAGGATTCGGTGCAGCATACGCTAATAGGGCATGTTTGCCCTGGATAAAGCTGAAGCTGCCGGTTTTCTTTTTAGCCGCGGTATTCACGACGCCGTAAGCCACGACAACCTTATCAATGTCCAGGATACCAGCGATCAGTTCCGGAGTTACTACAGCTTTCTGGGTGTACTTGATCTTATCGGTAATATCGTCGTGCTCGGACAGTGCGTTGTACACATAAGCCCCCAGTACCAGGACGTTGGGCAGAAACCCGGTCTTTTCGGCAATGGCCAGGCGCTTCGCCTTGATGTCCTTGACCGGTGTGCTGCCAGTCTGATCCCACTGCAAAAATTCCTCGGCCCCAGGACTTGAAGACCTCCCGGTAAGGTCAATCCCCCACCTGCCAGAGGTAAAATATTTATTCGCCCAAATTCTCTCCCGCTTGATCAGGAGCTTCTGGGTGACAAACTGCGTTGCATCCTCATCGGGCTTGAGAGGGTTGTCAGTATTCGCCCGCTCCGGATCCGAGACATCCTTGTGGTGGGCATACTCGGGGCAGTAGTAGTTCGGGGTATTGTCGATATCGTAATCGCTGCCGGCCGACTCGGTACCAGGCGCCCTCTCTTCCGCCTCATCCCGGAAAAAGTCCTCGCGGGAATAAACAAAGTACCGGTCTGATTGTTTCTCAACCCTTACGATCGGGAAGACCTGGTCTGCGATAAAGTGTTTCTGATCCTGGATGTAGGCTACCGACATATTGGTAAGCGGTGCATTTACATGAACATCTCCAGGTAATGGCATTTGTCAAACCTCCTCTGTTTTCGATTAAAAACAAAACGCCCGGTTACCCGCTTCAGGGTAACAAGACGCTTTTGATTACTTATTTTCGTTGGGCGACTAACCGAGCGTGATCAGCAGAACACCCTCCCCCTCAACGAATGCAGTCACGAAGCTGGCTTCGATGCTGATAGTATCATCTGCGCCGAAGGCATTGTTTGCAGTGACCGCAGTGCCTTCGATGACCGCCCCAAGTGGCGTGCAGTTGGCGCTGGTCAGCGAGACCACGCCACCGGTCAGGTTGGTGGTTCCGATCTCTAGATTTAAGGTTGCCAGCTTGTCGGCGGTAGTTGCCGGATCTGTAACCGCAAAGGCCACTGCCTTGATAGTGCCGGCAAAGCCCGGCTTAAAGGCGGTCAATATGTCTCCATTTGCCAGCTTGGACAGCTTGATCGGGATTGAAAGCACAGAGTTGTTGTTATTCACCCCGGTGCTGGTCTTTGTGCCAAGGAAGACCGATCGGACTTCTCCGGACGCGCCGCCTTCAAGAGCTAAACCCACCACAGCGTCGCCGTCTGCCGCATGCACCAGCCTGCCGACTGCGTCTGACGCCAGGTTATAGCCCGCCGTTACTGCGCCGCCGTACTCTGCCAGAGCCACGCCCAGGGCTGCCACAGAGCTTTCTCTCCCGGCTGCGGAGGGCTTGTCGCGCTGAATCCCAATTGCATTTTCGCCCGCGCCGCACAGGGCAGACTGGCCATTGGAATCAAGTTTAACAGCCCTATACTTATAGGATGACAAGTCGCCCGATGCAATCAGCGTCAGGCTTTGAATCAGAATTTCCTTGGACAATTACTTCACCCCCCTTTTTTCAGATTGGTACCGCTTGTAGAGAGGCGCGTTTTCCCTCCAGACCTTCGCTAGGGCCTTTTCCCTGGTCAGCGACGAATCTTTCTCCATCAACTGCTTGGCCAGTTCCTCGGCCTGGGCCTCGGCGCTACCTTCCAACACTCCGCCGCCGCCAATCTCTTTGAATAGCAGGTTATTCTGGCTTACTGTATCGTCGGCTGCCTTAAGGATACCTTGGAGCTTTTCAACGTCCTCCGGGGTTGCCTTGTTCTCGTTGATCCGTTTGTAAATGTCCGCTAATTCATCGGGCTTGATGCCCAGGTTCTTGATTACAGCCGCTTTGGACAGGAATTCCGCTTGCTGTTTGTCACCTTCCAGCTTGGCCACCTTGGTTAAAGCCTCGTCAAGCTGGGTTTTCAGGGTATCGGCTTGCGCCGCTTTTTCCACCAGCCCAGGAAAATCGTTGACCATTTTTTGGATCTCTTCTGGCAGGTCTTCCATATTTACCTTTGCCACTTCATTACCCCCCTTTTTATTAGTTCCAGACGGTTCTGCGGGTTGTGTCGATGCCTCAGTTATAAGCTGATCGAGCAGGGTCTTCATGTTATTGAGCATTTCCATCCTGCTCCCGGCGATCTTGCGTCCAGCCTTCTCAATTTTTGAAAGGCTACTGACAACATCACTAAAAAACTGCTGAAGCGATGTTTGAATTGCAGACTGTTTATCTGCAATTGTGGTATCTTCCAGGATGCTCTCAAGAGATTCCCTTAAAAACCGCGTCTTCTCCCATAGCTCATCTTCAATATCTACCTGGTTGGCTACTGTTTTGTAGTCCTTCGCTCCGGAGCCGAATAACTGCCCAAGAGGCCCCTTTGAGAGCCGCACCAAGATTTTATGAACCAGGCCCTCGTCAGGATCAGGATCTACAGTCTTCTTGATCGGCTCCGGCAGATCGGCCTCGGTCTTATCCGAATTAACCTTAAGCCAGGCGGCCCTTACCTTTGCCTTGACGCCTTCCAAGGCATCAGCAGGTATCTCCACCTTGTTTCCCCTGAACCCTTCGCCCAGGGCAGCCACGGCCATACCTACCTGCTTGGCCGTCTCCTTGGCCTCCAGGGTCTCCCAGAGCCGGAGCTTCCAGGTGCTCGGTTGATTTGGATCCGGTACGTAAGCATAGGCTGCGGCCGGGAATTGGACGCCCCCCTCGGTCTTCGTACCTTTGAGCAGGTCCTGGAGATCCTGCTGTAATTTCGCCAGGGCTTCGGGATTGTTTGCAATTTGTCCAAGATCAAGGCCTTGATCTGTCTGCTTGTCGTCCGCCCTTTTCAGTAAAGCCACCTTGGCCATAGCATTGGCGGGCCTATCCACTGAACCGATAGTGTTGATTTTGAGGTTTCTTAAAAAACTTGGCATATTCTTTTTAACACCTCCTTTCAGTTAATCATTGTGATATTTATTTTCCAGTTATCTTCTCGTACAATATTTCCAACATGAGGTTGACTTATTTTAAATTCCTCAGCCAAATCTCTCTGAGAATATACGCCGGTTGCATAAAGCCGCCTAATTCTAACTACATCTTTCCATGTGAGCTTGGCACAACCGTGGCGTTCTCCCTGGGGATGGTTTTTAATATAATTACCTGGGCGAGTGTGTGTTCCGTGAGAATTACCACGAGCCCAATTCCCTCTCCCCTTTGCAACCATGTCCCCGATATTTTCCTTCTGGGTTCCAAGGACTAGGTGGCTCGGGTTAACACAGTTTGGGTTATCGCACTTATGTAAAACATAAAAGCCCTGAGGAATACCGCCATATATTAGTTCATACATAAAGCGATATGCCAGGGCTTTTAATTGTTTACCTTGATTATTCCTATACCAAAAGCCACCTCTTTTATTGCTTGAGCAGCCTCCTGTCCATGCCCAACAATCACTATCCGTCTTGCCCTTTTTTACATGTGACCAAAATTTATCTAAAGTTCTTTTGTCGGTATCTATCAGTGTCCTACACCTCCATTCGGGATGCAGTTCCAGTTATTGAAAATCCTTTATAGGTGCCGTCTTTGTGTTTGGCGTATACATCTGGGTCAAATATTTTAACCCCTAACCACCAACCCCGTTTTCCTTCCGGTATTTCTCCTTCAAACATTTTTTGCAATTTCTCTGTAGTTACCACAATGGATTCAACTACTTTCGACGTTGGGACTAAATGCTCATGCATCTCATCATGCATGGGTGTCAACATAAAATCATAGACAGCTTTCTCCAGTTCATAGTCCTCAACAAGGTCATCTTGTAGGTCCTTGTATAGGTGCTCGCCGTTGGTGTCTGTATATCCGGTTGGCGTTCCGACCTTATTGACCAGGCCCCAACCAAAAACGATCTGCTGCTCCTCGTCCAGTTTTGATATCGGGACATAGATATCAAAACTGCTGGGTTCTCCTTTTTGCATGTTATCCCCCCTTAAATGAATAAGCCCAACACCTGGGCTATCGCCCTAAATGTTAGGCTTTACATACGTGCCTTATATGTTTGGTTGTCCGCCCTTAGTAATGGCTACCCCGGTCGCCAAACTCGCGTCGGTAGAATTCCCACAGGTCCTCCGTGGTCAGGAATTCCGGAGGTGGGTAATCCATGCCCGGTCTCACCACCCGGTTAAACTCCTCCAGAGTGAGCGCCCTAAGTGTAATGTTGCCCATGTCTTCCCCGTTTTCGATACGGTGCCAGACAAAACCATCTTCAGTCTGTCTCTCCAGCTTGCCGTTTATGTGGTGTCCCCTGACTGTATCATGGAATCCCATATAGTTTTCGTGCACTTCTACGGCCAATCCTAAGATTACCGGCTGATCTGGCCATGACTCCAAATCTACCAAGTACAACGCTTTATCATTTATCAATGGACACCCTCCTCATAACCTATCTTTATAACCTGTCTTTTACAATAATAAACTGTTCAAGTGGTTTTCCTTGCAGTTCATCAATACTCCTGCTACGGAGTTCTCGTATAAGTGCCTGTCTTACTGATTCGCTGTCACAGGAAATATAAATTAAATTCTCCTTACTTAAACCCTTTCTAAACATGATTTCGTTGCCACAACTGTAATTACTATCTACTTCTTTAATATGATCGATTGCGCTTTTGCGGTTCTTAAACCCATCGCCAAAGCGGATACTGCCAAAGTTGTCTTTGTTATACGCATACCAGTCAGTGCGTTCCAATTCTTTTATATCCCAATGGAAGCGAATCCCGCCACCTTTGAAGTGGCTACTAAAATTATACTTCCCAATATTTTTTTTGCAACATAATCGGACAAAACTGCTGTCCGCACCTCCAGTACCAAGATCTGCCCCTTCGGAACCGCCCGAGCTAAACAAACCGCTTTGATACCGCGCCAGGGTTGACATCAATCCCGGACTATCGGACATTAATATGTCGGCAGCCCTCTTTGGATCCGACGATCCCATTCCCGCCCACAGGTACCGCGCCCCGGCTGCTTCGTAATCCTTGCTTATACCTTCCTCAACAAATGTCTTGTACCCTGCAAAGACATCCTTATCAACTAATTTGTGCACCCGTTTAGGATCGATCCCGCTTTTCTTAAGCAGTTGTTCTATTTGGGCGACAGTCTTAGTTTTAACATCTGTGTTTACAGCCGTGCTAGGCTTGTGCTGCCACAACAGCCTACTCATACGAAGGATCAGGTCATCTTCTGCTGCAGGCGTCTCCGCAGCGACACCTATTCCCAATCTGTCCAGGTGCTCCCTAATTAACCGTCCGGCTAACTTGCCATCATTGGTCATAACCCGTATTTCAAAATAACCCCAGAGGGCCTTTTTTGATTCATCATGGACAAACCAGCTTTCAATATTGTTTAGCGCATCCTTGAGATCAAGGGCAGGCGCCGGCTGTTTTATATCGCTCAGCCTCATCCTATAGACGCCCGACGAAGTGTCAATATACCCTTTAGGGAAGCGTATCACATCGGCCTTAGCCCCAAGGTTCTGCATAGCCTTCTTAAGCTGGTCGTGATAGGGCAGCGATATCTTTCCGGTGATCTGGTATCCGCGGTCCCCGTTTATGTCAATCCGTCTGATTGTAAGCTGCTGCCCCTCAATAATATCCTTGTCCTTGCGTACAGCTACCCCGTGCGGATTTTTAGGCAGGGCCTCCAGGTCGTCGAAAATATCTAAAACATTTTTAGGCATCTTCGGTTCCGGTATTGGTGCAGCCTTCCTTGAGCTCTTCGCATCCCGGATCCGTTGCTTAACCTGCAAGCTTATTGCGGTCGCCTTGTCCGGATCAGCTATGCAGGTGACCAGTTCCTCTTTGGTCATATAGGAACTGTATTCAACCTTTTTAGCCTTGGCCATCTCCTTGAGGGTCTTGGTGGTCATCTGTTTAAGCTCTTTTGGCCCCAAGGTAACAGCCGGCAGTGGTGCCGGTGCCACTATACTCTGGTATGACCCCTCATCCAGGAACTTGAAGGCTTCGATACTCGGATTATTATACCTCTTTTNAACTTGAAATCGGTAAGTACGTAGATTTTTCAACAAGAATCACACTTTAATTCCAGTAAAAGGACATTTAAAAGATTTTATGCCGTATGTTTATATTCATAGTTAAGATTCCGGGTACCACTCCATGT
>Ga0067045_1005155_pt1 | contig 15143 bp, 14 predicted proteins | sample TerdegcTABiofilm_FD_59184 | JGI IMG/M metagenome (GOLD analysis project Ga0067045, IMG submission 59184) | Combined Assembly of (Gp0054472, Gp0054536) Wastewater bioreactor microbial communities from Singapore -Terephthalate degrading...
GGAGGGTGTGGGAGGGGTTAGGTGAGGTCAAGCGCGAGCGGGAAGAAAAGCGGAGGGTGTGGGAGGGGTTAGGTGAGGTCAAGCGCGAGCGGGAAGAAAAGCGGAGGGTGCGGGAGGGGTTAGGTGAGGTCAAGCGCGCGCGGGGAGAAAAGCGGAGGGTGCGGGAGGGGTTAGGTGAGGTCAAGCGCGAGCGGGAAGAAAAGCGGAGGGTGTGGGAGGGGTTAGGTGAGGTCAAGCGCCCAGAGTCTGCACATGGCAGCCGATTTGCCCAGGAACGCAAATGCGCCCTGGCCAGGCCGAATTTGCAAAAATCGGGAAAAGTGCATATACTACGTTGTTGGCAATTATGAGTACGCAGGCACTGAACAACAGCGCAGGTGAAAGAGAGGTGATTCAGGCATGCCCATCTACGAGTACGAATGCGATGTGTGCGGCATCCGCTTTGAGCGCGTGCAACGCATCACCGAAGACCCTCTGAAAACCTGTCCAGATTGCGGCGGGCACGTACACCGCGTGCTCCAACCGGTAGGCATCATCTTCAAGGGGTCGGGGTTCTACGTTACGGATCACCGCGCGACCTCACCCACCGCCGTTCCGGGGGAGTCCAAGAGCAACGGCAACAACGGCCGCGGCAAGAACGGAGAGAAGGCCACCGAATCGGCCAAGAGCGGAGACACCGCCAAAGCGGATTGACGCCGCCCGGCTCCTGATGCGCAAGCGAGGCCCCGTGAAGAGCGGGGCCTTTTCTTTGCCCGCGACGCCCGCGAGCCAACCGTCTACAACTGGAAGCGGCTGGAGTCGTGCACGAACTTCTGCTCGTAGTTCTCCACCAGACGAAGGAGTTTGGCCTTCAGATTGCGCCACTCCTCGCTGTTCATCGCCTCGCGCATGGACTCCAGGTCTGGGGCGACGGCTCCGGTGAGAATCTGCGGGCCGTCGCCATACGCGGTGTACCAGGCCTCCGTCGGCTGCACCCCCAGGCGCATCAGCGTCGGCGCAAACTCCTTGGACACAAACTCAAAGTACTCGGCTTCCTTGTCCGGCCGGATGTCCCACGTCATCAGGATTTTGATTGCCATGGTTCCCCCTACTCCAGGCGCGCCAGGAGTTCCTTCTTTATCGTCGGCCCAAACGCGCCGACGAGGGTTACGTTCATGCGGCTGGGCTGGATCAACTGCCCCGCCAGTCGCCGAACCTCCTCCGCCTCCACCTTATCTATCGCTTGCAGGACCTCGTCCACCGTCATCAGGGGTTCGTTGAGCGCCTCGGCCCTGCCCCACCACGAGGCAATGGCGAAACTGTCCTCCAGGCCCAGGACCAATCGGCCCTTGACCTGCTCCTTCGCTTTCGTCAACTCGTCTTCCGGCACCAGTTCCTCGCGGATGCGCGCGCACTCCCCGAGGATCGCGTCGTAGGCTTCGGTGAGCCGCTTGGGGTCCACGCCCGCGCTGATGCCCCAGATGCCGCCGTCGCGGAACAGTCCAAACCACGAGTCCACGCTGTAGGCCAGGCCGCGCTTTTCGCGCACCTCCTGGAACAAGCGCGAACTCATCCCCTCGCTCATGACCGCGTTCATCACCAGGAGGTTGAATCGGTCCGGGTGCACGCGCGGGATGGAACGCACGGCGATGTTGAGATACGCCTGTTCGGTCTTGCGGCGGCCCACCCTCACGCGCGGCTTCTTCTGCTGTCCGCGCAGGGGGACGAAGGAGGGCACGGGCTTCACAGGCCAGTCCTCCAGGGCGCGCGCCAGCCGCTCCACCGTCTGCTGCCCGTCCAGCCGCCCGGCCACGCTCACCACCACGTTGGGCGCGCCGTAGTTCTGCGCGATGTAGTCCAGCAGGTCCTCGCGGCGGATCGCCAGCACGCTCTCAATGCTGCCGGCGATGTCGCGGCCCAGCGGATGGCGCGGAAACACCTCCTGCGTGAGCAGCAGGTGCGACCAACTCTGCGGGTCGTCAATGAGCATGCGGATTTCCTCCACGACGACCCTCCGCTCCTTTTCCAACTCCACGGGGTCAAAGATGGGGTAGCGGATCATGTCCTCCAGCACATCCAGCGCCAGGTCTCCATGCTCGTGGGGGACCTTGGCGTAGTAGATGGTCAGTTCCTTGCCGGTGGACGCGTTCATCGTGCCGCCGACCGATTCCAGCGCCAGGGATATGGCCCCTGGAGTCGGGCGCTTGCGGCTCCCCTTGAACACCATGTGCTCAATGAGATGGGACGCGCCGGCGATCGGGTCGCTCTCGTAGCGCGCGCCCACCGCCACGAAGAACCCCACCGAGATGGCCCGCGTGTGGGGCACCTCGGTAACGAAGATGCGCAGCCCGTTGTCCAGCGTGATCTTCTGCGTGGTCTCTGCGACGTTCTCTATCTTCATTCGGATTCACCTCAAAGTTTGGAGTTGCCGCTCGGCCTCGGCCCGCACGGCAGGGTTGTCGCTGAGTTGCAGGACGCGCTCCAGGGCCTCTCGCGCCTCCTGGGCCTTGCCCTGGAGGGCGTAGATGGAACCTATCCCCAGGTACGCCTCGGCCAGGTTGGGGTCAAACTGGCGGGCCGAGAGAAACTCGCCCAGCGCCTCGTTCAGCAGGTTCTGCTGGGCGTATGCCGCGCCCAGGTTGTAGTGAAAGACCGCGTCCTTCGGCTCCAGGAGCACGGCCTTGCGGAACTCCTGCACCGCCTCGTCAAAACGCCCCTGCTCGTAGTACACCCCGCCCAGATTGGAGTGCGCGTCGGCGTCATCGGGTTTGAGACGGATGACCTCGCGGAACTCGGTGGCGGCGCCGTCCCAATCCCCCAGGTTGGCAAGGGCGCGGCCCCGCGTGAAATGTGTCTCGGCGTCGTCGGGTGCGGCGGCCACCGCCGTGGCGAGCAGGTTTGCGGCGCGGGCATAGTCGCCCGCCTCGTAGGCCTGCTGCGCCTCCTGCTTCACGCCGGGCACGTCCACCGTTGGCGCGCGCCCGCCGCACCCCGCCAGCAGCGCCGCCAGGCACATCCCCACAATCCCAACGCGCAACCGGTTCATCTAGTCTCCGTTCTCCAACTTGGGCCGAAGGAGCACCACCTGCGTCTCCTCGGGCAGGCTGCTGGCCGAAACCTTCAGCGCGTCCTGCTCCTCCGCCGACGCGATGCCCAACTCCTTCAGGAACTTGCCGACCGGATCCAGTTTCACCGTCAGCCCGCTCAAGCGGTAGTGCATGGGAACCACGATGCTCGGCTCCAGCAGGCTCACCACCTCGGTCGCCTGGGACGCCTTCAGCGACGCCCCGCCGCCCACAGGCACGAGGAGGACGTTGATGTCGCCGATGGCTTCCACCTGGCTCTGGCTGGGAATGTGCCCCAAATCCCCCAGATGGCACACCCGCAGCCCTTCCATCTCAAAGACGAAAATGGTGTTCTTGCCGTATTCCCGCCCGTTGCGCCCGTCGTGGAACGACGAGATGCCGGTGATGAAGACGCCGCTGACCTCGTACTCGCCTGGCCCGTCTATGACGAACGGATTGCCCCGGACGGCCTTCGCGTTGGAATGCCCCGGGTGCGGGTGGCTGATCGTAACAATATCGCCCTTCAGGCCAGTGGGCGAAAGGCCGATGCTCTTGTCAAACGGGTCGGTGATGATCGTCGCCGTGCGGTCCTTGATGCGAAAGCACGCGTGCCCGTACCAGATGATGTCCATGACCAAGCCTCCAGGATGTGCGCTACAAGCGCATTATACCGTCAGGGCCGCGTGTTGACAATCGGGATGGGTTCGCGATTCGGTTCCGTCTTGTGCTGGCGGCCAGGACGCGACATTTTCGGAAGCGCGTCGCACCCGACCGACAAACTTTGGAACCAAGACGGCTCCGCGCCACGCCTGCCTGCGATCAGGAGGCCATCCCAGAGCGGAGGCGGGCGATTTGCTCGCGCAGGCGGGGGATGGCGCGCAGGTCTTTGGCCGAGGCGCGCCCCTGGCGGTAGCGGTGGAGGCGGAAGGCCAGTTCGGCCAGCAGGCGGTAGAACTGCGCGACCTTGCGGCCGTGGGCCAGGTTCCGGGAGGCCGCGGCCTTGCCCTGCGCCCGCAGCCGCCGCAAGGGGGACTGGGCGATGCGGTACTCGTCCACCGTCAGCAGGATGCCGATTTCGGGGCGCAGTTCCTCGGCGATCCAACGGCGCTCCTGGCGCAGCGCCAGCACGAGGATGCCGATCACGATGAGCACGCCGCCCGCGTCCCCGATGAGGCTGATGCCAATGGCCGCCAGCGTCTCGCCCGACAGGGTGGCCCCCAGGTTGTGCACCGCGTGGAAGCCCATCCCCACCAGCAGACCCAGCAAGGGCACGATCCCCTTCGCCAGGCGATTGGTCGCATTGCGGGCGTAGCCAAGCCCCGCCCCCGTGAACGCGGTGTAGAAAGCGTGATTCAGCCCGAAGACGATGGTGCGCATCGTGGCCAGGATGCCGAAACTCTCCCAGCCCCCGGAGGTGGCCTCCTGCATTAGGTAGAAGAAGTTCTCGGTCATGGCGAAGCCGAACCCCACGAGCGCGCCGTAGATGACCCCGTCCAGCACGCCGTCAAACTCGTCGCGGAAGAGGCGGTAGATGAGGTACAGGGCGATGGCCTTGGCGAGTTCCTCCACGATGGGCGCGACAAGCGACGCGGAAGCCAGGTCGCGCGCCAGGTCGGAGTAGGCCGACAGAGGCTCATCCAGCGCAACCTCGGCGCCGAGCGAGAGCAAGATGGCCGGCACCGCGCCCCAGAGGAAGGCCGCCGCCAGGAGCAGGAGCGGCTCCTTCTCGTACCGGTCGCACCACCAGATGATGAGGACGTACACGATGGTCGGGACAACGGCAGCCAGGATGCTTGCGGTAACTTCGGCGGCCATGGTCGCCTCCTCCGAAAGCGGAACGGGGCTAGCGCGCGCCCCGTCTCCGCAGTTTGTTGACGGTGCTGATCAGATGCACGAGCGGCGAGGACAGCCGCCCCCGCGCCGCGCCTCGCGCCAGAGATTGCACGAACTCCTGCGGGCCGGAGAAAGGCGGGACTTCCACGTAGGCCCTTCCGATCTCACCCACCGAATGCGCGTCGCTGCCGGCGGTCCCGGGCAGGCCGTGCTCGCGGGCCAGCGCCTGGGCCCGCGCATTGTCCCCCGGCAGGACAACCCGCGCGTTGAAAACCTCCACGCAATCTATCAGAGGCAGCATGCGGGCCAGCACGTCGCGCCCCATGGCCTCGCGCCGCAGTTGATCCAGCGGGTGCGACACGCCGACCACGCCGCCCTGCTCGCGGATGCGGCGGATGGTCTCCTCGGGCGTCAGGCCCGCGGGAATCTCCTCGCGGATGAAGTAGGCCAGCAGTTCGCCGCTGTCGGTCTTGATCTCCTCGCCGACGATGACGAAATCGGGAGCCAGGGCCTGGGCTTCCAGCGCGCCGCGGATGGTGTTGTGGTCGGTGATGGCGATACGCGCCAGCCCCCGGCCACGGGCCACCCCAATCACGCGCTGCGGGCTTACCGCGCAATCCCGCGAGTAGTGCGTGTGCAGGTGGAGGTCTATGCGCCAAATCTCACTTGCCGCCACGCTTCCTCCACCACGCCAGCCCCGCCAACACAGCGGCAAGCCCCGCAAGCCCCAGCCCAACCTTCTTGGGATCGTAGAGCGGATCGGTTACCGCAGGGACGTCGCCGTACCGCTCAAACAGCCGCCCCCACGGCGTCTTGAGCGCCTCCTGGACCCGCTTGTGCCCCACCAGAGGGTACCAAAGCCCGTCGTAGTAGGCCCGCGAGGCGATATAGGACCAGGGCACGATGGGGCTGCGCAGCAGCAGATTCTCAAACGGCTTCAGCGGGCCGTGGTAGATCATCTTCTGGCCGCGGCTGGCGAAGGTCTCGCCCGTAACGAAATGCCAGTTCTCGCCCGAGATGTCGTCGCCGACGATCTCTATCTCGCGCGGGTCGCCCACACCCAGGCCGCGCTCGTGGGCCAGGCGGATGAACTTCAGCGACATGGGGTCAAACCCCTGCAACTTGGCGGATATGGCGTCAATGGCTACCTGATCCGCCGAGGCCAGGATGATGTTCTTCTCGTGGACGTTCATGGCGCGCGGCCCTGGCCCATCGCCGGCGAACGTGCCGTCCATCACGGCGAAGATGCCGGTGTGAATCTCCTGCTGGATGGCCAGGAGGTCCACGACGGTCTCGTGGATGACGCTGTGGGTCCAGTGGCGGCGCTCCGACAGCAGCCCGCCAAAGGCGTTCTTCATGGCCCCCGTGATGGTGGTGAACACGTGGGTCTTGACGGTGGGCAGGTGGACGATGTTCTTCCCGATGAACATCTTGGGAATCTTGATGCCGTCGGGATACACCTTGTCCAGCACCAGCATGGGGGTCTTCGGCTCGTACACGATCCATTCCACCTGGGGCTCGTACAGGTGGACGTTGCGCAGGCCGTAGCGGTCCACCACGAGTTTGTGCTTGTTGTTGCGCTCGCCCACGTAGGCGTCCACCACCACCGTGCGGTTGTGCGCGGCGATGAGGTCGCGATAGCCGGCGTCCAACAGCGTGCGGATGACGGCTTCCAACTGCCAGGGCGCGGTGGAGCAGGCAGGGTACCACTGCTGCCAGGAGATGTTGATCTTGAGCAGGGTCTCCTTGTCCTTCGGGAGGGCCTGCTCAAAGCCCGCCAGTTGCATCAGGCGGCGGTAGTCTTCCAGGACGGTCTCGGGAGTGGTGTGCAAGACGGCCACTTTGCCGCGGCCAGGAAATTGCGAATTGCTCATGTTCGTTGTCCTCCAAATGCCGCAAAGGTCTCGGTGCTCTGTACGAGTATACATGGAACCGCGGGCGCGGGCAAACGCCACGCGACGCGCACGCGCCTGTACTATTGTACACGCTTCTGATGAAAATCCGATGACATTGGCGGCGTCGGCAGGTTACAATTCGTTCACCGAGGGGGCAGCCGGAACGCGAAAGGCGCGATTGGCCGCGCAGGGTTCACCCCACCCATCCCCACCCCAGAGAGCCATCCACGAATAACACGAATACACGCGAATGGAGATAGACCCCTCGGTNCCCCATTCGCGTGGATTGGCGTGATTCGCGGTTCCAGACCGCTATCCACGAATAACACGAATGCACGCGAATGGAGAATAGACCCCAAGGGTCTCCGAGACCCTTGGGGTCTCCACACTCGTGGGCTTGACCTCACCTATCTCCACCCCGGCCCTCCCCTTTTCTCTCCGCGCGCGGAGAGGAAAGGGGAGGGTGCGGGAGGGGTAAGGTGAGGTTGGACATACGGGCCGCACGCACAGCGTAGCCCAAACACGAAGGGCGGCTTCCCACAGCCGCCGGAGGCTCACACAAAGACACGAAGGCACAGAGGGTTTTCTCCGAGTCTTTATCCCTTTGTGTCTTTGTGCCTTTGTGTGAAACATGATCCTCACACAAAGAGACCAGGTTCGTAGGGCAGCTTCCCACAGCCGCCAGGGGCAGGTATCCAATGTGCGACGCACTTTCGGAAGTGCGTCGCACATGGGCCGCCAACACTGTTCCCCATTCGCGTGGATTGGCGTCATTCGCGGTTCCAGACCGCTATCCACGAATAACACGAATGCACGCGAATGGAGAATAGACCCCAAGGGCCTCCGAGACCCTTGGGGTCTTCACACTCGTGGGCTTGACCTCACCTATCTCCACCCCGGCCCCCCCTTTCCTCTCCGCGCGCGGAGAGGAAAGGGGAGGGTGCGGGAGGGGTAAGGTGAGGTTGGACATACGGGCCGCACGCACAGCGTAGCCCAAACACGAAGGGCGGCTTCCCACAGCCGCCGGAGGCTCACACAAAGACACGAAGGCACAGAGGGTTTTCTCCGTGTCTCTATCCCTTTGTGTCTCTGTGCCTTTGTGTGAAAAATGATCCTCACACAAAGAGACCAGGTTCGTAGGGCAGCTTCCCACAGCCGCCAGGGGCAGGTATCCAATGTGCGACGCACTTCCGGAAGTGCGTCGCACATTGGCCGTCAACACTGTTCCCCATTCGCGTGGATTGGCGTTATTCGCGGTTACAGAACCCAGGGAACCGTTAGTTGACGTCCAGCGTCAAATGGATATAATGCCAATTGCCCCGCTGTGTTGATTCGCACTCGGGGCTTTCTATCCCGTCTTTGGAACGCTGGATGAGCCGACAACGATTCTTCCCTCCGAGAGGGGGGACACAGAAGAAAACGCGTCTGTTTCTCTATGTCGCCCTGGCGCTGTTCGCGCTGGGCGGGCTTCTTTCGGGCTACGTTTTCTACGGGACCGTGCGTGCCCTCGTCGCCGAGGCCGACATCCCGCTGCTGCCCAACCTGAACTTCTTCGCGCCCGCGCCGCCGGCCGAGACCAACTCGGACCTGCCGCAGGTACCCGTCTGGCACCGCACCGAGCGCGTGAACCTGCTCCTGTTGGGCGCCGACAAGCGGCCCGACGAAACCGTGTACCGCACCGACACCCTCATCGTCGTTACCCTTGACCCGGCGACCAAATCCGCCGGCATGTTGTCCATCCCGCGGGACCTGTGGGTGCCCATCCCCGGCTACGGCGAGAACCGCATCAATCAGGCGTTCGTCTTGGGCGAGGTGAAGAAGTACCCCGGCGGCGGGCCGGCTCTCGCCATGCGCACCGTGCAGGAGTTCCTCGGCGTGCCCATCCACGGCTACATCCTGGTGGACTTTGACGGGTTCCGCAAACTCATTGACCAAATCGGCGGCATTGACGTGCAGGTGGACAAGCCCATAGACGACACGGAATATCCGACGGACGATTACGGATACCAAGAGGTTCACATCCCGGCGGGGCTGGTGCACATGGACGGCGACCTGGCGCTGAAATACGCCCGCGTGCGCCACGGGAGCAGCGACATTGACCGCGGACGCCGACAGCAGCAGGTGCTCATGGCGGCGCGAGACAAGGCCCTGCGCCTGAACCTGCTGCCCAAACTCCCAAGCCTGATGACAACGGTGATGAGCGCGGTCCAGACCGACCTGCAGCCCGGCGAAATCCTCGCCCTGGCGAAACTCGGCAACCAGGTGGACTCCGACCGCATCCAGTCCAGGGTCATAGACTACACCATGGTTGTGGAGACCAAGACCCCCAGCGGCGGCGACGTGCTCCTGCCCAAGCGCGAGAAAATCCGCGCGCTGGTGGACGAGATGTTCTCATCGGGCAACAACAACCACAAGCGCGTGCCCGGCGAATCGGCGAAGATAGAGGTGCTCAACGGCGCGGGCGTGCCGGGCCTGGCGGCGCAGATGGCCGCCCTGCTCAAGGAGCAGGGGTTTGAGGTCGTGGCCATTGAAAACGCCGACCGCAGCGACTACGCCAAGACCCTCATCATAGACTACGCCGGCAACACCCAGACCGTGGCGCTCCTGGCCCAGTTGCTCAACGTCGCCGAGGAGAACATCCGACGCGAGACCACCGGCCAGACGGGCGCGGGGAACCTGCGGATCATCGTGGGGCGGGACTTCGTCGTGCCCACGCCATAGGGCGAACGGGAAACGGCAGAAGCGCGACGCGCCTTCGGAGGTGCGTCGTTTTTGTCTTGCGGCGCGGGCCCGCGAGTCCCTAGCGCCCCCGCGACACCAGCGGAATCCGGAAGCGGTGCACAGGCCCGACGAGCGCCCCGCCCGATTTGGCCGCAAACGGAATGACGGACACGTGCGGGTCCAAAAGCAGCGTGCTGGCCTCCACAATCGTTAGGGCCGAATGCCCGCGGTTCACCCCCTGGAAGCACGCCGTGGCCAGCACCCCGCTGCCGCTGCGCCCCGTTTCGGGCGCGAACAGGGTGATGGCGAGGCGGATGGTGCCGCTCCCGTTGTCCACCGCGTTGATGACGTACCAGTTGGACGGGTTCGCGGGCTGGAGGAACGGCCCGATGCCGACCTGAACCCCGGGCGTCCCCGGCGAGGCATCCACGACGGTTACGCGGCTTTGGTCAAAGCGGATGACCGTTTCAAATCCGAACAGATTCTCCACATCCTCAACGCGCAGGTCCGCGCAAGCCGTGCCCCCAATCGGAACGACCGTGAGGGTGGGCGCGATGCGCACCAGGGGCGACTGGGCCGCGCCCGATGGCGGCGCCCCCAGCAGGAACAGAAGCAGCAGCACGATCGCAAATCTTGGCGCAAGCCGCGTCCGGAACATAGGCTCCCCCTTCCGACGGTAGATGTCTTTGCGAAAAGCGGGATGCAAGGCTCGTGCCAGGCCGATCAGTCCACCGTGATCAGGGGCCGTATCCTGTCCAGCGTGGCCGGGCCGATGCCTGACACCAGCAACAACGCATCTACCGTGCGAAAAGGTCCGTGTTCCTGGCGATACTGCACGATTCTGGCGGCCAGCGACGGGCCAATGCCGGGGAGTTGCTCCAATTCGGCTGCCGTGGCCGTGTTGATGTTGAGGGGCGACGAAGGGGAACGGGGGACTGCGGTGGAACTTTTCTGGGCCACCTTCTCGCCGACGCGAGGGACGTGCACCTGCTGGCCGTCGGCGACGCGCGCGGCCAGGTTCACCAGCGACAGGTCGGCGTCCTGCGTCGGCCCGCCTGCGGCCTGCACGGCGTCCTGGGCGATGCTGCCCGGCGGCAGGGCGTACACGCCCGGCGACCGCACCGCGCCGCTGACGTACACCCGCGCCAGGCCCGGCGTAGGGCTGGGCATGGGCGTAGGCGAAGGCTCCGGCGGCAGAATCTGCACGCCTCCCGGCGCCGGCCACCGCGCCGCGAGAAACGCAATCCCTGCCACCAGAATGTACGACAGGACAAGCCCGACCCATCCGCCTCGTTTGCTCAAGCGTTTTATCATGAGAGGCTCCCGGAGGGCTCGCGGCCAGGAGTTGGTCAGCCTTCCAGGGGTTCCACGTGGATCACCACCTGACCTACGTTCGGGACGGCCTCCCGCACCGCCGCCTCCAGCCGCTCCGACAGATCGTGCGCCGCCTTCACCGACGCATGGCCCGCCATCTGGCAGTGGAGGGAAATGGACAACATCCCCGACTCGTCGCGCACCATCAGGCGGTGCCAGTGGCCGCCGCCGCAATACTCATCGGCCAGCCGCCTGACTTCGGCCTCCACCTGGGCGATTTGCGCGGGGGATACAGGAGCCACTTCCTTCTCGCGGGACGCAGGCTCTATATGCGTGATGACGTCCACAAGACCCGGGAACTCGTCTCGGAGCGACGCCTCCACTTCCGACACAAGGGCATGCGCCTGCTCCAAATCCAGGTCCTGGGGCACTTCCAGGTGGAACTCCAGGTACACCTGGTCGTGAATGCGGTGCACGTGGATGGAGTGAGCCGCGAGGCCGTGCGCTGCCGCCACCGCGCGCACCTTCTGGTCGTCGGTCTCGCCGCGGTGCGTGGCGGGGCCCACATGCACCACCACGTCGGCCTGGGGCAGCACCCGCTGCAGGCGGCGCTCCACCGCCGTCGCCACGTCGTGCGCCTGGCTGAACGACATCTCGCGCCCCACCGCGATGTCCACATCGGCGAACGTGTAAGGGCCGCCCTGGCGCAGGCGCACCTGGTTCACGGCAAGCACCCCCGGCACCGAGGCGACCGCATCCCGCACCGTCTCGCGAAGCCCCGACGGCGCCGTATCCAGCAGCGCCGAAACCGTCCGCTTGCCCAGGTTCACGCTGACCCACACGACGATACAGGCCACGCCCAGCGCCGCCACCGCGTCCGACTTGGCCAGCCATGCGGGCCAGCCCAGCCGCTGCTGCGCCCACGTCAGCGCCAGCCCAACGATCACGACCGAGGAACTCCAGATGTCCGTCTGGAAGTGGAGCCCATCGGCTTCCAGCGCCTGGCTGTTGTACTTCTTCGCCGCGCGCATGAGGATACGGGAGCGAGAGAAGTCTATGACGATGGAGACGCCCATGACCAGGAAGGCCCAGATGTTCGCATCCACATGCACGTCGGCGAAGAAGATGCGACGAATGGCCTCGTAGATGATCCACGCGCAGGTGAGCAGCAGGAGCAGGGTCTCCACCAGCGCGGAGAGATTCTCCACCTTGCCGTGCCCGTAGTTGTGCGAGGCGTCGGCGGGGCGGTCGGACACCCGGACGGCGAACATGGTAACCAGCGCCGCCACCAGGTCCAGCGCGGAATGCGCCGCCTCGGAGAGGATGCCCAGACTGCCGGTGATCAGGCCGACGACGATCTTGAACGTGGTCAGCCCCACGGCGGCCACAACCGAACTGATGGCCGCCGCGTTTCGCTCGCGGTGCGCTTTCGCCTGCGCCGCCTCAGAATCCAATGTGTCCGAAGTCATCTAGCCCACAAGCCCCCAGGCATGGTATCGTGATTACAAACCGCAGAGCGTATCACCCAAACGAAAAGCATACGAAGCCCTTTCAAGACCCCAAGGGTCTCGGAGACCCTTGGGGTCTGTCTTACCTTCGCGTGGATTCGCGTTATTCGCGGTTACAACTCCTCGGACTTCTTCTCCACGCCCCCGACAAACGCCTTCACGAAGTCCAGCGGCACCGGGAAGATGATGGTGGAGTTCTTCTCCACCGCGATCTCGGTCAGCGTCTGAAGGTAGCGCAGTTGGATCGCGGCCGGCTCCTCGGAGATGACGCTGGCCGCCTGGCGCAACGTCTGCGACGCCTGGAACTCGCCTTCCGCGTGGATGATCTTGGCCCGCTTCTCGCGCTCGGCCTCGGCCTGGCGCGCCATGGCCCGCTTCATCGTGTCGGGCAACTCCACGTCCTTGACCTCCACGATGCTGACCTTGATGCCCCACGGCTCCGTCTGCTCGTCAATGATGCGCTGCAATTTCTGGTTGATCTCCTCGCGATGGGCCAGGAGTTCGTCCAGTTCGGACTGCCCCAGGACGCTCCGCAGCGTCGTCTGGGCGATCTGCCAGGTGGCGCGCCGATAGTCCTCCACCTGCACGATGGCCGCCTCGGGGTTGATGACCCGGAAGTAGGCCACGGCGTTCACCTTGACGGTAACGTTGTCCTTGGTGATGGCCTCTTGCGCCGGGATGTCCAGCGTTACCACCCGCAGGTCCACCTTGACCATGCGGTCCACGAACGGGATGATGAGGAACAGGCCCGGGCCTTTGGCCCCCATCAACCGCCCCAGGCGGAAGATGACGCCCCGCTCATACTCCTGGACGATCTTGATCGCCATGCCGAGCAGGAAGATCAAGATCAGGATTAGCCCGCCAAAACTGGTGAGGATTTCAAACATGTCGCTCCCTCCGCTCTTCTCTCAACTCTCTGCTTGAACTGCCCGAACGATAACGGTGAACCCTTCCAGGCCCACGACCTCAACGGTCTGGCCCGCGTCAATGGTCCCTTCCTCGGCCCGCGCCTTCCACAGTTCCCCGGCCAGCATGACCATCCCCTCCGGCTCCAGGGGAATGCGCACAACGGCCCGCATGCCGATCAGCCCCTCGCGGCCGGTGGCGGGCTTGCGCTTCTGGGCCATCAGCGCCTTGCTCACGGCGAAGGCGAAGAACGCGCCCGTCCCGCCGGCGACCGAGATGACCAGCGCCCGCGAGATGGTATAGACGGGCGAACTGAACAGGATGAGCGCGCCGAAGACGAAAGACGCGATTCCCCCCACCGTCAGCACGCCGTGGGTCGCCGCTTTGATGTCCACGATGAACAGGACGAACGCCAGGACGATGAAGAGGATGCCCGTCCAGTTGACCGACAGCACGCCCAACGCATACAGGCCCAGCACCAGGCAGATGCCGCCGATGATGCCGGCAGCAAATCCGCCCGGGCTGGACAACTCAAACAGCAGCCCGTTCAGCCCCAGCGTCAGCAAGATAAACGCGATGTTGGGGTCGGTAATCAGGTGCAGGAACTGCTCCGGCAGGGTCATGGGCAGGTTCTCCACGGGGAGGTCCGCCGTGCGGAGGACCGTATCCTTGCCCGCGACGCGCACAGTCATCCCGTCCATCTGGCGCAGCAGGTCGGGGATGGTGGGGGCGATGTAGTCAATCACGCCGAGTTTGTACACCTCATCGGCGGTGGCGGCGATGGCCTCGGTTACGGCGCGCTCGGCCCAGTCCTGGGCCTGGGCCCCGCGGCGCTGGGTGAAGTTGCGAATCCGCGCCGTGAGGTCGTTGGTGATCTTGGCCTTGCTGGTCTCGTCCAACTCCTGGCCCTGCATGCTCACGACGCTGGCCGCGCCGATGGTCGTCCCGGGGGCCATGGCCGCCACGTGGGCCGCCAGGACGACGAAGGTGCCCGCGGAGGCCGCCCGCGCCCCCTCTGGCCCCACCCACACCGCGATGGGCACGGAACTGCGAATCATCTCGTCGGTCAGCGACTTCATGATCTCCACCGAGCCGCCGGGCGTGTCCAGTTGGATCACCAGCAACGACACGTTGCCGTCCTGGGCATACCGTAGCCCGCGATTCAGGTAACTGAGCACCACGGGCGTGATGGCCCCCTTGACGTTGAGCACGCCGACCTTGCCGGGGGCCTGGGCGCCGGCCGGAGCCACAAGCAGCAGGACCAGCCCCAGGATCGCGGCGGACAGGCTGATGGCGATACGGACTTTGCGGTTCGCGTTCATGGGCCACTCTCCTCACGCCCATTATAGCCCGGAAATGGGGTTTCGCGCAACATGGCCGGGCGGCGCTACCCCTCTCATCCCCCATCCCTTTCTCTCCCCGCGCGCGGGGCGAGAAGGGGCGATGCGCACGGCCGGGGCGCATTCCAGCGAGCGCATAGATGCGACGCAACTCCGGAAGCGCGTCGCGCCTTGCGTACCCGCCCCTGCCGTTGTGTGAGAATTATGTCTCACACAAAGCCACAGAGACACAAAGGGATAAAGACACGGCGAATACCCTCTGTGCCTTCGTGTCTTTGTGTGAGCCTTCGGCTTTGTGTGAAAATAATGTTTCACACAAAGGCACAGAGACACAAAGGGATAAGGACTCGAAGAAAACCCTCTGTGCCTTCGTGTCTTTGTGTGAGCCTTCGGCTTTGTGTGAAAATAATGTTTCACACAAAGGCACAGAGACACAAAGGGATAAAGACACCGAGAAAACCCTCTGTGCCTTCGTGTCTTTGTGTGAGCCTCCGGCTGTAACCGCGAATCACGCCAATCCACGCGAATGGGGAACAGTAGGGGCAGGTTTTCGTACCTGCCCCATGTTTCACACAAAGGCAC
>Ga0067045_1030477_pt1 | contig 15141 bp, 10 predicted proteins | sample TerdegcTABiofilm_FD_59184 | JGI IMG/M metagenome (GOLD analysis project Ga0067045, IMG submission 59184) | Combined Assembly of (Gp0054472, Gp0054536) Wastewater bioreactor microbial communities from Singapore -Terephthalate degrading...
GGTGCAATCGAACGATGTCGAAATCGAACATAGCATCCCGATGGTCCTGGCCAGCTACGCCCGCTATAACACCCTGGAAGAAGAGCTCGGCATGTCAATTGGGTTCAGGCGGATCGGGGCGTTGCGCCTGCTCTCCACCGAAGCGCAATGGAAAGCCTCCGAAGAGCGCGCCAAAATACTCACCGCCGCCGGCATCCCGTACGAATTTATCCCACCCGAAAGGATCCGGGAAATCGAGCCGATGGTTGATACCAGCGCCTTGTACGGCGGCACCTATTCCTCTTATCAAGGTCAGTTGAACCCCTTCCTGCTGATGTGGGCTTATCTTCGGCGGGCGATCCCCCTGGGGCTGGCGCTATTCACCTACACAGAAGTCACCGGCTTTGATATCGAGAATGGACGGATGCGCGGTGTACACACCAATCGAGGACATTTCAGCGCTGGTACAGTAGTCCTCGCAACCGCCGCCTGGACGCGCCCGTTGGGAAGGCTAATCGGACAGGACTGGAATATTCACACCTTCCGTGCCTCAGCGATGGTCAGCGAGCCAATTTACGATTTGAAGTTAAACACGATTATCGCAACCGCCGACCACATTGAAATGGAAGTGACCGGTAAGGATGATGCAGAGCTGACCGTGCTGGCGCTTTCGCAAACTCCGGACGGGCATTTCCTCATCGCGCAGGCAGACCGCCCCGGCGAAGTGACAAATCCAGCCATCAGCCATGCCGCTCCCAAGACGATAGCCATGATGGCAGGGCGTTTCTTCCCCATGCTCAGAAAAGCCCGCATTCTGCGCGCCTGGACCGCCGCGACCACCTATACCGATGACGGATGTCCGCTGCTGGGTCCCGTCAAAGAGATCGAGGGACTGATCCTGGCTGCCTCTTACCGTTCTGCGATCATTCATTCCCCGCTGGCGGGAGAAGTCGTCACCCAACTGGTCACCACTGGCCGCTGCGATGTAATTGATATCTCTCCTTTTGCCCCTGACCGGGTAATGAAGGAGGCGGAGACTATTTACACGGTAAAAAGTTCGTATTCTGGAACCATGGAAGAGAACTTCTAAACATGCCGGGGCAGATGCTTTTTTCGAACCGCTTTCCTGGTTAAGCCATGCCAGAAAGATATTCCTTTGACGTTCTTGTGGTCGGCGCCGGTGTGGTAGGGTGTTCCATCGCTTACCATCTGGCCGCCGCTGGCCTAAAAACCGCCCTGCTCGACCAGGGTCAGGTGGGCGCCGGGGCTTCCGGCGCGAACCTGGGGATGGTGCAGTCGAACGATGTGGAACTCAAACACAGCATCCCGCTGGTAACCACCAGTTTCTCGCGCTATGAGCGCCTGGAAGAAGAGTTGGGCATGTCGCTGGATTTTAAACGAACCGGCATCCTCCACCTGCTTCCCACCGAAGAGCATTGGAACAGTTCTCTCGAACGGGCAGCCGCCCTTTCGCAGGCCGGGATCGCCTGCGAGATGTTGCCGGCAAAACAGGTTCACCTGATCGAAGAAATGATTGACCCACGTACCCTGGTGGGGGCCATGTATGCCCCCCACCAGGGGCAGATCAACCCATTTCGCCTGATGTGGGCCTACTTAAGGCGCGGCATACCCCTTGGCCTGTCGCTGCACACCTTTACCGAGGTGACCGGTTTTAATGTTCAATCCGGGAGGGTGCAGGGCGTGCACACCGATCGGGGCAGTTTCAGCGCGGCTACAACCATCCTGGCGACCGCCGCCTGGACGCGCCGCCTGGGAATGATGCTCGGACAGGATTGGAAAATCCACACCTTCCGCGCCTCTGCCATGGTGACCGAACCAGCGCCAAACCTCAAGTTGCGCTCCATCATCAGCTCTGCAGACCACGTCGAGTTAGAGTTAAACGGGAAAAAGGACGTCGAACTGGCCTTCCTCGGTTTGCGGCAAACGACGGACGGCAATTTTCTCATCTCGCAGGCCGACCGCCCGGGCGAATCCCTCAATCCCGCCATCAGCTCGCTGGCGCCGAAGGCGATGGCGATCATGGCCGGAAGATACTTTCCAGCGCTACGAAAGATTCGCCTGCTCCGAACCTGGACAGCGCCAACCACCTATACCGAAGATGGCTGTCCCTTCATCGGACCGGTGCCAGGGCTGGAAGGGCTGGTGATGGCAACCGCCTTTCGATCCTCGATCATTAATTCGCCCATCGCCGGTGAAATCGTCGCCGAGCTGGTCGTCAAAGGCCGCTGCGATTTAATTGACATCCGCCCCTTTGCTCTGGACCGCGTCATGGGATCGGCGGATACTTTCTACGTCGTCAAAAGCGCCGAGTCTTGACCCCTTAGTTGGCTGACGCCGCCGCACAAGAGCAAGCTAAAACCAGCGGCAAAATACATCAATCTATTGACAACAATCCGGCTTTGAGCTGCTTCGAGCAGTTCCTTCATACCGCTACCCTGGTTATAATTGGGTTGCATACCAAATCAGTTGGCAGGGCTGCCCGTCTCCTCATCAGTTATTTAGGCTGCGCCGCGAACAAACTCTCGGCCTGAAAGGAGGCTAGATGAAATTTGGTTTCGTACTGCCTTATGGCGACGCCCGGATAGCCGCCGAACTGGCTGCTCAGGCAGAGCAGGCCGGTTGGGATGGTTTCTTTGTTTGGGAACCCGTCTGGGGGCTGGATGCCTGGGTATTGTTGACCGCTGCGGCCATGCGCACCGAACGCATCCGGCTGGGTACCATGCTCTCGCCCCTCTCGCGCATGCGCCCCTGGAAGCTCGCCAGCGAGGCTGCCACACTGGATAACCTCTCCAACGGGCGCGTCATTCTCTCGGTCGGGCTGGGCGCGGTAGACACCGGCTTTGCCGAATTTGGCGAAGTCATTGATCGGAAGACCCGCGCCGAGCTGCTTGATGAAGGCCTGGAGATTTTGACTGGTTTATGGCGCGGCCAGCCCTTCGAATTTTCCGGCAAACATTACCAGGTGAAGCCCTCGAACTTCTACCCGCCGCCCCCACCGGCGCAGCAGCCGCGCATTCCAATCTGGGTGGCTGCCGCCTGGCCGAGCAAAAAATCCATGCAGCGCGCCATGCGATACGACGGGCTGCTGCCGCAAATCCTTCGACCCAGCGGCGCGGCCCGACTTGCTCCCGAAGAGCTGCGCACCATGAGCGCCTATATCCAGGAACACCGTGAGAAAAGCGCTCCGTTCGATATCGTGGTAGAGGGCGAAACACCGGGCGAAGACCCTGCCCAGGCAGCAGCGATCGTGCGTCCCTGGCAAGAGGCGGGGGCCACCTGGTGGATCGAGGCACGCTGGACTGAGCTAGATGCCATGCGATCCGGTACAGGAAACGCCGCCATCATAAAGCGCATTCAACAGGGCCCGCCGGTGATCCAGGCGGAATGAGCGCCCCGAGCGGGTTTCGCCGCGTTCACGGGGAAACGAGGCAGAGCGTCGAATCTTATTGCGTGCCTCAGTGTTCTTGATATCACGGAAAGCGAGGCTATATGGAATTAAAAAATCGAGTCTGCGTCATTACCGGCGCGACCGGCGGGCTGGGCAGCGTGGTAACCAGGCAATTTGCCGCCAACGGGGCACGGCTGGCGCTGATCAGCACGAATACCCAGAAACTTCAGACCCTGTCCAAAGCGCTCAACCTGCCCGCTCAAAGCGCCTGGTTCGGCGCCTATGATCTCCGCCGCGCCGAATCGGCCCGCCAGGCAGCCCAGGATGTGCTGCACCGTTTTGGGAAAGTGGATATCCTCATCCACACCGTAGGCGGATGGGTGGGCGGCAAGCCGCTGGTAGAGACGCCCGAACATGATATGGCCGCCATGCTCGACCAGCACCTATGGAGCGCTTTTCACACCGCCCAGGGCTTCATCCCGCTCATGACCGCCAACGGTTGGGGACGTTTTGTGGTCATCTCGGCGCCTTCGGCGGTACAGCCCTCCGCCAAAGGCGCCCCCTACGCGGCCGGCAAAGCCGCCCTGGAGGCGATGACTCTCTCGCTGGCGCAGGATCTAAAAGGCTCCGGCGTGACCGCCAACATCATCCAGGTCAGCTTCATTGATACCGAACACAAACGCGATCAGGCCCCTACCCCCGCCAATGCCGGATGGAGCACACCGGAGGAGATCACAGCCGCCATCCTGTACCTCTGCTCTCCGGAAGGCGGAAGGCTGAACGGCGCTCGCCTGCCGCTGTTCGGCTAAATGCCCAAAGACAGCCTCAAAAACAGCTTTCATGCAGACGCACCTTTCCAGACGGACTAAATTGGTCTACGGTTTTGGGGATACCGGCTTCAGCCTGACGCTGACCATCATCGGCGCGTACTTCGCCATCTTCCTGACCGATGTCGTCGGGTTGAGGCCTGGCATTGCCGCAATTGCGATCTTTATCGGCCGCAGTTGGGACTATATCAACGACCCGCTTATCGGCCACCTCTCTGATCGCACCCGCACCCGCTGGGGCAGAAGGCGGCCTTTCCTTCTGTTCGGGGCGCTTCCCTTTGCGCTGGCTTACATTCTGATGTGGGTCAAACCGCCCTTCGAAAGCCAGACGCTCCTGGCCGCTTATTATGCAGCAGTGTATGTCCTTTTCGACGCCGCCGCCACCTTCGTGTATATGCCCTATTTTGCCCTCACGCCCGAACTGACGGATAACTACGATGAGCGCACCACGCTGACCACCTACCGCATGTTCTTCTCGATCCTGGGCAGTCTGATCGCTTTCACCATTCCCCTGCTCATCGTTGGTTCTTTCCAGCCCCAAAACGCTGGACGCGTGCTGCTGATGGGGACCATTTTTGCATTTGCCAGCGCGTTGCCCCTGCTGCTTGTGTTTTTGGGTACCCGCGAGCGGGCTGAATTCTTACAGCAAAAACAGCCCAGCCTGAAAGAGTCGTTGCAGGCAGCTTTTAAGAACCGCCCTTTCGTCTTTGGGGCGGTGATCTTCCTGCTCACCTGGGCATCAATGGATATCCTGCAGACCACACTGTTGTATTTCGTCAAGTACGTCGTGCAACGCGAGGCGCAGGGCGATGGGATCATGGCCACCATTTTTATCACGGCGATCCTGGCGCTGCCCTTTTGGGAATGGGCTTCGCGGCGCTGGAATAAGCGACTGGCTTACAGCGCCGGGGTGGCTTTTTGGGCGCTCGTCCAACTGGCGCTCATCACGCTGAACGCCTCGGCAGCTCTCCCGCTCATATTCACGCTCTGCGTCCTGGCGGGTGTCGGCGTCAGCGCTGCACACGTACTGCCATGGTCGATTCTGCCAGATGCGATCGAATGGGACGAATGGCAAACCGGCCAGCGGCACGAGGGCATGTTCTACAGCCTGATTACCCTGGCGCAAAAAATAGCCTCTTCCCTCGCCATCCCGCTTGTTCTGCTGGCGCTAGAAGCAACCGGCTACATCCCCAACGTTCCCCAGCAAAGCGAAAGTGCCCTGCTGGGCATCCGGCTGGTGATCGGCCCCATCCCGGCGTTGTTGCTTTGCAGCGGGATTGTCTTTGCCTTGCTCTACCCCCTCAGCCGGGAGAGCCACCGCCGCATCGTCCAGGAACTGGAAATCCGGCGGGCGGCTGCCAGAGAGGAGGTCGGATGAGCGCCCTACGAGTGCTGCCCGTGCAAAATTGGCGACAGCGCCGCATCTTCCTCACCTTTCCCTGGCGCATCTATAAGGATGATCCGCTCTGGGTGCCGCCGCTGCTTCCAGATTGGAAGATCCGCACCGATCCCGCCAGGGGTGTGTTCTTTCAGCGCGGCGAGGCCGATTTCTTCATCGCCTGGCGGGACGGCCAGCCGGTTGGCACGATTTGCGCTGCCGAAGACCACGCCGCCAACCTGGAAACAGGTCGCCGGGAATGCATCTTTGGCTTTTTCAACTTTATTGAAGAGTACGCCGTGATGGAAGCGCTGCTTGACCAGGCTCGCGCCTGGGCAAAAGAGCGCCGGTTGGAAACACTGGCCGGGCCCTTTAACCTGGACTATGAAGACAGTTACGGAATCCTGGTGGAAGGGCGCGACCGTCCCCCGGCGCTGATGTGCGGGCACACCCCGCCATACTATCTGCCTTTCATCGAGCGTTATGGCTTTGAACCAGCGCGCGGCGATAACCTGGCCTTTGCGCTCGAGCTCGACGCCGATCAGACGGTATTCGGGGAACTGGACGGCATGGCAGAGCGTGTACGGCGGCGGCGGAACTTTGTAATCCGGCCTGCCAACCTGGCACGCTGGAAAGAAGAGTTGGAACGCATCTATAACTTGCTTAACCTCGCGCTAGCGCACCTGCCCGACCACCGTCCCTGGCAGCGCGAGGTGGTTTTCGACAGCTTGGCGCCCTTCAGAAAAATTGCAGATCCCGAATTGGTGCTGTTTGCCGAAGAAGATGGAAAGACGGTGGGTTGGTTCCCAGGCCTGCCGAATCTGAACGAACATTTCATCCAGGTCAACGGACTGCGCCGCCCCTGGGACTACCTCAAACTGCGCCGTCTCATGCGCCGCCAGACCGCCTGTCTGACGGTCAAAAGCGTACTGGTGTTGCCAGAATATTGGGGCAGCGGGGTAGCCATTCTGCTGTTCAACGAGATGCTTCAACGCGCCCGGGCGCGCCGTTACCGGTGGATGGATTTCTCTTTGACCTCCGCCGATAACCCGCGCACACCAGCGCTGGCAGCCCGTTTCGGCGCAAAGCTGTATAAACGCTACCGTGTCTTTCGCAGGCCGGTTTGAAAGGGAATCTAGAAAGCTCGCTGCCGGTGTACCTTTCGGCCTGTTAGGGGGTTAAAACAGTATCTGGGCGCTTAGCTGCGCCGCAGACGAACACCCCATACGCATAGGACGACTGTATGACAGCGCTGATCAACCGAACCCCCAATCCCCTCACTCTGCAATGGCGTGGCCCAGTCGATTCGCTGGCGCACGATGAAGAAGGAATGCGCGCCTGCCTGTTGAGGCTGGAACGCCCCGTTTGGGCCGTGCAAGATGGCGAACGGCCAGGACTGAGCAATGAAGGCGCATTCCAGGAGTCTTCCTCCTCAGATGGCGCCGGTCGTCCGGCACTGGCTTATGCGCCACCTCTGCCGCTCGAAATGCTGGGAGACCCGGCCTTTTGCGATTGGCACGGCGCGCGCTACGCCTATTACATCGGCTCAATGGCAAACGGTCTTTCCTCCGAGGAGATGGTCATCGCAGCCGGGAAAGCGGGGATGCTTGCCTCCTTTGGAGCAGCCGGTCTAACACCGCCGCGCATCGAAGCCGCCATCGATAAAATCAAAAGCGCTTTGCCCAATGGTCCTTACGCCTTTAACCTGATCAACAGCCCTAACGAGCCCGCCCTGGAAGCACGCGCCGCCGATCTGTACCTGAAACACGGCATCCGCACGGTGGAGGCGTCGGCTTACCTGATTCTAACTGCACCGCTTGTGCTTTACCGGGCAGCCGGTTTGTCGCTGGGTCGCGACGGGCGCGTGGTGATCGGCAACAAGATCATCGCCAAGCTCTCTCGCCGCGAGGTTGCCCAGCAATTTATGGAACCTGCGCCGGCTGAGATCATCAACCAGCTCCTACAGGAAAAGCGCATCACCGAAGAGCAGGCCCGCCTGTCGCAGCAGGTCCCCATGGCAGACGACATCACCGCAGAAGCTGATTCGGGTGGCCACACCGACAACCGCCCGCTGGTTTGCCTGCTGCCTTCCATTTTGGCGCTGCGAGATGAAATCCAGGCGCAGCGCGGCTACGCCCAACCGGTGCGCGTGGGCGCGGCTGGCGGCATCGGAACGCCCGCCTCAGCGCTGGCAGCCTGGAGCATGGGCGCGGCGTATATCGCCACCGGCTCCGTGAACCAGCCTTGCATCGAATCGGGAGCGTCGCCACACACTAAAAACTTGCTGGCGCAGGCCGGAATGGCGGATGTGATGATGGCGCCTTCAGCCGATATGTTCGAGATGGGCGTCAAGGTGCAGTTGCTCAAACGCGGCACCCTCTTTCCGCTGCGCGCCCAAAAGTTATATGAGGTGTACAGCCGCTACACTTCCATCGAGGAAATTCCCCCCGAGGAACGCGAAAAGCTGGAAAAGACCATCTTCCGCCGCAACCTGGATGAAATCTGGCAGGATACGGTACAATTCTTCCGCGAGCGCGATCCCAGCCAGATCGAACGCGCCGAAAAAGACCCCCATCAAAAGATGGCGCTGGTCTTCCGCTGGTATCTGGGGCTCTCATCACGCTGGTCAATCGCGGGTGAGAAAGGTCGTGAAATGGACTATCAGATCTGGTGCGGGCCCGCCATGGGCGCTTTCAATGAATGGGTACAGGGCGCCTACCTGGCGGCGACGGAGAACCGCAGCGTCGTGGATATCGGGCTGCACATCCTGACCGGCAGCGCGTACCTGGCCCGCCTGCGAACCCTGGTATTCAGTGGCGTGCGCCTGCCCGCCAGCCTGGAACATTACACCCCCCGCCAGCCGCTCGTTGTACCAGCCCTGGCCTGAAGAACCCCGGTTCCTCCCTTACGGCTGCCAGGTGGGGTGCAAATCATTACTGTCTTCGGGCGAAAGGCGCAATACCTCACTGCCATCGCTTTTCCCTTTGAACAGGTGCGCTTTTTCACTTTCAAACGCGTGAAAAAGCAGCCACTCCCCATTCGGCGACCACGAAATACCCCCCAGATCGGTTATCCCCACCCCGGCAGGATTGCTAAATTGGAAAATTTTTCGGGTTTCTAAAGTTTGAAAATCCAGAACCCAAAGAGATGAAAAACAACTATATGCAACGAACTTGCCATTTGGAGACCAGACAGGCTGTGTAGGCTGGCCTATGTTTCCACACAACTCAGATGAGCCTCCAAGACTTGCGCTCTCGCTATTCAAACGCTGAAATTTTTCAAGAAACAATTCGTCGCCAATTAAGTTCCTCTGGTAGAGAATCGTCTCATCTACCGGCGACCAGGCCGGACGCGTCGCATGATAATTCATATCCAAAATCTCGCTCTGCATTCCATCTGTGCTCAGCAAAAGCAGGTTATTGATCCCATCCCTGACAATCTCCACCGCCAGCCAATCGCTTCCTGGTCCCCAGGATAAATTTGAACTCCAGAGGGTATCAGGACCAATCGGAGTCAAGGTGTTTTTTTGCAGGTCATAGATTTGAACCTGCCCGCGATATTGCTCAAAAAAATGGATAAATGCTATTTTCTTGCCATCTGGTGACCAGAATGGCTTTTCTACATGATAGTTCGTGGTCAGATGAAGTAGTTTAGACTCACCGGTTTTAAAACCAGTTAGTGCCAGAATATCCCTGTAAGGAGCCGAGGTTTTGCTATACGTAAAGGCTAACTGGTTCCCATCGGGCGACCAAACAGGATAGAAATAAGAAGCCTCATCGCTCCCCAAAACCATCCTGCGGTTACTGCCGTCTGCATTCATAATAAAAATTGAATCGCTCGGACCCCCATGATGAACAAATGCGATCTGGTTCGTTATCGGCCCGTTAACGGAAGGATCGTATGTGTCGGTCGAAGCCGCTCCTTCCATCCACTGGATTAACGCATCCGCTTCGCTTTGACTCAAGGTTTTAATATATCGAAATGTGAGAACTTCCGGCAAGGCGTTGGTCAATTCCTCAGGTGGAGGGGTCAATTCCTGTTGCCCACATTGCGCAGGTAGGTAGATAAAATAAAACTCATTCCCCGTCGGGGTTGGGTTGTACAAAACCCCGTCTGCGCTGATGGAGGGATTGAGGTGTTCCAACCCGTGAAACCGCAATCCGCCGACCGACTCTGCATATTTTCCGTACGGTGTGCCGTTGGGTATCCGACCGGTAACTAGAAGCGATTCCCAGAAAGGTCTGTAATCAAACGCGCCTGATGCATCAGGATTCACGCGGATTTTGCTGATCTCCACGCTCCACACCCCCGTGCAGGAATTGATCAAACTCTCGATCCCGCTGTATGCCCCTGTGGCCCCCTCCGCCTTTGGCGCGGTAGTCACCGCTTCCACTGGCGGAGCGATGTATTTTTCTGGTGGAGGGGAGGGCGCTCTCTCGTTTTCTTTTGGGCAGGCCAGGATCAAGATCGCCATGGCAACCGCTGCCGCCAACGCCCAACGCCATTTTCCCAACCCGTTGAACCACTTCGCCAGCCCAGCATACCAGGCCTTGAGACTCTTTGAGAGATCCATTTTGCCTGCGGTCCTGAATTCCAGACGTGCGCGTCCCAGGTCAATGATAGTTCCATTCTGCAATTGGGAAGCTGCGGAGGGTTTCCCGTTCAGGCTGAAATCTTCCAGGCCGCCAATACTCTGGATAAACCAAATTCCGTTGGCATACCGCAGCCGGACATGCTTGGGCTTTATGCTTGCATCTTCCAGTGTTAGGTCGCAAGCCGAATCCGCCCCAATGGTAAACCCATCCCATACCGCCTTCCGCTGTTTCTGCAGGTTCCGTTCATAGATCAGGATGGCATTCCGTCCGTCAATGACCACCGCGCTCCCGAGAGCTGACCATCTTCTGAAGTAAAGGTACGCCCCAACCACCAGAGCAGCCGCCAACAGCCACACCCACCAGAAACCGCCGCCGGAACGTGCCAAATCAACAACGATAACAGCAGTTCCCAACCGAACATTATCCGCCAGGAAATCAATCATCACTCTTGACTGCCCGCCATGGCGGACCTTTTCGACCGCAGTGACCTGGACGGTAAAACCGCGCTGCTCACCCCCCTGAACCCCCCTATAGTCCTCTGGCGTCACCTCGGCGGCCAGTTCTTCGCTGTTTTCCACGCTGACCTGGGTGTTCAATCTTCCAATCACCTGCACCGAGGCAGCCAGGTCTTCCGCCAAGACACGGCTTAAATCCGCTGCATTTTCCAGGTTGAAGACCTTTCCCCCCGTCTGTTCTGCCAGGTATTCAAACCCGGCCTGGACATGCGCGCTCGGTTCCGGGCTGGTATACACCGTGAACACCGATACCCCCGCCCCTTTCAAGGTTTGAGCCAGGGTCTCCATGCGCAGATCATCCCCCGTCCCCGCCGTCCCATCCGGACCAGGGTCGATCCCCGAATCCTTGCCGCCATAGGACAGGTAAAATTCCGGTTCATGCGCCGGCGCGTCCGTGAACAGCGCCACCGCCCGCCGCGCCCCTGGCCGCCACCCAATCCCTACAGCCTGCCAGAGCGCCGTCAACGTCGCCTCGGGCCAATCCCCGCCATCTGTTAATCCCAGCCGGTTGATCGCTTCCGCCGCTGCTCCGATGTCTTGGCCGATATCCTGCTCGAGCCGCCAGGGATAATCTATTCCCTTGCCGTATTGGACGTTTTCTCCCCCATAAGCAGCCGTGATGTTAAAATCCGCAAACGAAGCCACTCCAAAGGCCGCATCCGGGATAACGCTCTTCAACGCCTCCATGATCTGGATGCCATTCTCTTTTGCCTGCCCCAGCACCTCTCCCATGCTGCTGGTCACATCGAACAAAAACAGGATGTCCATCTTAGGTAGCGGTATTTCCGGCGTGTCCACCACAAAGTACACTTCTTGAAATTCCCCGCTTTTCAAGTTGATCTCGGCAGAAGGCGGGGTGATGACGACATCGTCGCCATCCTGCGCCTTCCCGACAGCAGTCGCCGGTAAAAAATCAACTGCCAGCAGCCCAAACGCTAACAGAATTGAAAATGATTTTTTGACAATCGGTTTCCAACTGGTAATCATCGCTCTGGCCGCCTTTCCGGCAATGTCTTCAGCAAGAATACGCTGCTACCTAGCCGCACCTCGTCGTTCTCAGTCAGCGGTGTTGCCGACCGAATGCGCTGCCCGTTGATCCAGGTGCCACTCTTTGATCCAAAATCCCATACCACAAAAGCGCCGTCCTCTATCGTGAATCGGCAGTGAATATCTGATACCTCAGCATCCGCAAGAAAGATCTCACACTGCCTTCTGCGCCCGGCCACGCTGCCGTCAGCGATCAGGTACACCTTTCCTCGCTCCGCTCCTGACACCGCCCAAAGCAAGCCCATTAGCTGTTCCTTGCGCCTCGCAGAAGTCGCCAGATCCATCGAAAGCGACGAATCAGGCACAAAGGCCTTTTCCATTCTTGTTGGTGCAGGCGGTAAAACCATCTGCTCTGATCCAGGTTCGTTTTTTGCAGAGCAGAGAGTCGCGCAGTACGGGCAATCCACTAATTCAGCATCATAGGGACCATGCGCTGGACAAAACCTCTCGGCAGATATCATCGCTCCCCCCGCTTAAAAAGAAATTTTGGGAGTTCTTTATGGATGTTAATCCCAACGCCGCTAATTATAGTGCACGATAAAAAATTGATAATTCAAACCAACCGGTCAGTCTGGTGTTAGCCTGGGGCAGCTTTGTCAATCTGTTATCTCGGCCACCCGAAGCGCCCTCAGCGCAGGAACAGCCCGCCGTCTACTATGATAATCGAACCGTGCAGATAATCTGAAGCTCGCGAAGCCAGAAAAACCACCGTCCCCATAAAATCTTCCGTCCGCCCCCATCGGCCAGCCGGGATGTTGGCGCAGGTCTGAGCGTAGAGCTCCTTATCTTCCCAGATGTTCCTGGTATTATCTGTCAAAATCCAGCCCGGCGCGATGCAGTTGACGTTGATCCCCAGCTCAGCCCATTCGCTCGCCATGGCACGCGTGATCGAGGCTACCGCCCCCTTGGTCGCCGTATAAGAGGCCGCGCGCAGCCCGCCCACAAAGGCGTTCAACGAAGCAATGTTGATGATCTTGCCCCCTCCCGTTTCCGCCATGCGCCGTCCAGCAGCCTGGGAAAGAAAGAACAGCGCCTTCTGGTTAACCAGATTCTCTTCATCATAATCTTGCTCTCGGATATCGAACACCGCGTTGGGAAAGGTAACCCCGGCATTGTTCACCAGAATATCCAGCTTTCCCCAGGCGGCTACCACTTGCTCGATTACTGGATTGTAATCGGCCCCCGCTACGTACCGCAGGTCGCAGCGTATCTCCATGAACTGCCGCCCAGTCTTTTCTACCAGCCTGGCAGTCTCATCACACGGAAGTTTGTCCAACCCGACCACATCCGCCCCGGCTTCTGCCAGCGCCAGCGCCAGTGAGCGCCCCAATCCTTTGGCTGCGCCGGTCACCAACGCCGTCTTCCCATCCAGACGAAACAAATCCAGCACGCCCATCTTCTAAGAAAACCCTCCCGCTATTCTTTTATCCGGGAAACCCCCGCCCCCAGGATAAATGGTTTCAGCAGTGATTATTGTACCCCACATCGGTACATTTTCAGTTCCCTGGTCATTCTGCCTCCGCTTTCGGTTTATCCTTCCTCTTTGGTGGGGTTCACTCATCGAAGGCGCAGCGGAACCCTCGGTTCGCCCCCGCCGAATCCGGGGCGTGGGCGTAGCGCCGCGTCAGCTTGGCATAGTACCAGGGATCGTTCCAGGATGCGCCCCGCAGTACCCGCTCGGTCCCCGTAGGTGGACCCTGGGGGTTTGCCGCTGGTGAGACCGGATAATAATCCGGGGCGTACCAGTCCGCTGTCCACTCGCGCACATTTCCGCCCATATCCAGAACGCCAAAAGGGCTGGCCCCTTCTGGAAAGCTACCAACCGGCATGGTAGACTCATTAAACCCCCCAAGATTGGCGAGGTTTTCAGCCGGGTCGGCCTCGCCCCAAGGATATTCACGCCAGCCGTCTCCCCCGGCGGCGCGCTCCCACTCGGCCTCAGTCGGCAGGCGGCCACCCGCCCACCGGCAATAGTCCTGAGCCGCCTGCCAGGTGACGTACACCACAGGGTGACTGGCATAGACCGGGTCATAATAATGGGGGTTGGTTTCTGGGGAACAGGGCGGCTTGCAGTCTCCTGAAGCGACACACAAGCTATAAGCTGCGTTCGTCGCCGGTGTCAACCCTATCCAGAATGCATCCAGCCAGACGGTGTGTTGCGGCTGATCATCTGACAGTTCGTCACCGCTGGCAGACCTGCCCATCTGAAAATTGCCAGCCGGGATGTAAACTTGAACTATCCCGTCCAGCGGAGAAAGCCGCTGTGCGCCAGGCGGCGGAGCAGCCGTGGGAAGGGGGGGAATGGTAGGCATTGGCGTGTGGGCAAGGATAATCAAAGGCGCTCCAGTGTCGCTTTTGTGAGAAAGATCGCTTTTTTGCCAGCGCGCTCGCCAGGTAAAAAAGAAATGAACAAAAAGGATCCCAAAAAGCAACACCGGGATGGCCGCCGCCCAAAAGTGGGGCGATTCGGCCTCTTCCAGCGAATAAACATCAGGGTTTTCCAATGCGACCGTCCGACTTTAGTTTTACCAGCTCCAGTTGCAATTTCAGCGCCAGCAGAGCAGGTAAACACGGGGGCGTTCGGTTCTGTGATACAATAGAACACATATCCTACAATACCTTTCTCGCCAGAGGTCCACATGCCCAATCCCATCCCGACCCTCACCCTCGCAGAGGCTCGTCGCGTCCAGCTCAGCGCGTTGGGGCTGCTACAACCCCCTGCTGCCCCAGAAAGCAAAGCCGGTGTGCTGAACGCCATCCGCCAGATGGGAGCGCTGCAGATCGACGCCATCCACGTCGTTGCGCGCAGCCCCTATTTGACATTATGGAGTCGGTTGGGAGAGTACAAACCTCAATGGCTGGATGATTTACTGTCAGAAAGGAAGCTATTCGAATACTGGGCGCACGCCGCTTGCTTTTTACCCATCGAAGATTATCCCCTTTACCGCCGCATCATGCTGGAGAATACCCATAGCTGGTGGGATAGCCGCCGTTGGATCCAGGAACACTCCGAAACGGTTGACTTCATCCTGGGACGCATCCGCGCCGAGGGCCCGCTGCGCTCGGCAGATTTCGAAGACCGGCGCGGCCAGCGCGGCGCCTGGTGGGACTGGAAGGAAGAAAAAATTGCCCTCGAACAACTTCACACCGCAGGGATATTAATGATTTCCAGGCGCGAGAAGTTCCAGCGCGTCTACGACCTGGCTGAGCGCGTCTTGCCGGGCTGGAACGACGAGGACGCCCCGCCAATTGAAACTGTAAAGCGCACGTTGGCGCTGCGCAGCGTCTACCATCTGGGGATCGCGGCGGGGCGTTGGATAGCTGATTACTTCCGTTTGTCCAAAGCGGACGTCGCCCGATTACTGGAAGAGTTCGTCGCGGCGGGCGAGCT
>Ga0067045_1030474_pt1 | contig 15139 bp, 15 predicted proteins | sample TerdegcTABiofilm_FD_59184 | JGI IMG/M metagenome (GOLD analysis project Ga0067045, IMG submission 59184) | Combined Assembly of (Gp0054472, Gp0054536) Wastewater bioreactor microbial communities from Singapore -Terephthalate degrading...
CCCCCCATAGGGAAACATATACTTTTCCCTGTAATTCCACTTTAATCCCTAACTTTTCTTTATATCCAAACCTATTAAATGTAACATTTCTACTTTGCAGATAATGTAACATTTCTATTTTGGAACAACATATGCCAAAAAATGTGTTTACAAACTGCGGTGATTCTGATATATGGAGCACTCCGTTGGGCGGATAGCTCAGTGGCAGAGCATCGGTCTTACACGCCGAGGGCCACAGGTTCGAGCCCTGTTCCGCCCACCATTTTTCATCTCCCTTAATTAAATTACACTCAATCCCGGTACTGAACCCGGCTAATATCATTTATAGGTTTATGTAAATTTCATCAAAAATCTTTTAATACATTGCATATATGGCTCTTTGGTGCTATTGACAACCAAACCCGGACTTTAACAATTATTATACCGGGAAGAGGAAGACAGATTGTTTATACAGAAAAAGAATAATGTGAAAGATAGCGGCACATTTAAGTATGTCTGAAAAACCGAATAAAACCAGACTCGCAGCAATAATAGCAACGATATACAGCATAATTATTGCCTCAACCTTTTTTATGATGCCGATTTATTTCCAGTCGGAGCTCGGATTTTCCACAAGTAGAATCGGATTTATTCTCGCAGCGATGTCTGTAACAGCTCTTTTATCTATGCTTCCTTCGGGGATATCCAATGACTTTATCACATCGCGGAAACTGGCAATCATAGGATTGCTGATTCTTATCCTCTCTTTTATTCTCCTTTATTTCACAAAAGATTTTCTTGAGGTCCTTTCTCTTATGGTCTTGATAGGCGGGGCAAGGGAACTCTTCAGACTCTCACTGGAGACCTTTGTATTCAAATCAAATGATATCAGTGATATGCCTGTATCGCTGGGGAACTATCACGGACCAAGAATGACCGGACTCTTTACCGGAATGCTTCTGGCCGCAATCATTCTCAGAAGTACCGGATTCAGGGAATTTTTTGTAATAATCGGGCTTGCCCTTTTTATCCCTCTGATGCTCATATTCTTCCTGCCTGATGTATCCGTCTCAAAATCAGGTGCTGCCGAATATAAAAGGGAATTAATAAGACCATCTGTTCTGATATTTATGCTCTTCTGTTTCATCTTCACCTCCCACTGGGGTGCCGAATACGTAAATTACGGTTTGTTTCTGAAAAACAACCTTATGCTTTCCGACAGTCAGTCGGCGTTATATATGTCGTTTGAGTTCCTTCTGATAGGAATTACCGTACCTGTATTCGGGAGATATTATAAGAGAATCAGGTTGGAATACTCCACTCCGTTTGCACTTATATGTTCGGGACTGGGTCATATTCTTATGGTAAATACAGATATCTATATCTCTCTTATATTCAGGGGAATTCACGGGATAGGAGACGGCCTTCTGATAATAATTTCGTATATGATAATTGCTGAGAATTTTTCAAGGGAGAGAATAGGCGGACTCAATGCTGCAATAAATTTCATTATGATGGCCGGTATGCTGCTGGGTTCGGTTATTTACGGGTATCTGGGAGAGAATTACGGCTCGGGATTCTCCCTCATTGTATCAGGAATTGTAACCATACTCTCAACTCCGGTCATATACCTGTGGTTTGTTCTCAGCAAAAACGACTTAAAAGCAGTTTCAAAATGAATATCGGGTCAAAAATCCTGAAAACAATTACAGTATTATTTCTCCTTATCTTTCCACTCTATATTATCGAGTTTTATCTCTCTGCCACTGACCCTTACAGAAAACTCAAAAACCTGCACAGCGATTCAAATATTCAGATTACCCGGGACGGCTGGGGTATTCTGAACGGCGAAATCATATCCACATGGGGAATCCCTGTAAAATTGCTTGGGAGAAGTGATCTTCCGAGGCTGATAAGATATGTGCAGATTGATGATAATAAGGGTAAAGAGACTTTCAGAATTCTATTGCTGGGAGACTCAGTAAGCTGGGGTATAGGACTTGATGAAGAGGAGAGATACTCGAACATACTCGAAAAATTACTAAATGAAAATGATACTTCGAAAAAATATGAGGTACTGAACTTCAGTGTTCCCGGTTTTTCAACCACAGACGAAAGGGACTTACTAATCAGAATCAAAGACCGGGTACAGCCTGATTTAATAATTATAGGTTTCTGCAGAAATGACCCCAAAAGAGGACCTGTCGCAAGCAATAAGAAAAGAGATGAATTTATCAGAAAACTGAATAGAATTTACGATCCTGTCCAGAGAGCATTAGGAAAGATCGGACTGATGGGGGTATCAAAGATTATTTACGATTTTATCGTAAAGATTGCTGAGTCATTGGGGGTGATTCCGGACTGGATGACTATACTTGATATGTCATATAATACTGAATCTGCCGACTGGAAAGAATTTACCGGTGCACTGAAAGATATAAAAATGATTTCCGACAGCCTCAAACTGCCGGCTCCGTTTTTTGTAGTTCTCAATCACGGTCTGTCGCCCAATAAACCCCTTAACTATAATAAACCGGACAAAGCACTGCTTCTTTACTCAAAATGGCTTTCACAGGCAGAAAAGACAGCAAAGGAGCTCGGTTTTGTAACAATAAATATGGAAGAGGAGATAAAGAATCATCTGCAAGATACCCCGCTCGGAGTAAACAAACTCGATGCACACCCCTCAGCAGCACTGCACCGGATTTATGCCGAAAAGATTTTCAGGACCATTCTCCCTGTCGTAAGTAAAAAGTAAAAACAGAACAAATATCTGCCCCGTATATAAAAAGACCTGACCGGAAAATACGTTCACCTCCGGCAATACTCTTGCAAAAAAGTATCCGAAATTAGAAATTTTGCCGGATAAAATTCTTGACAAAGCGGAAAAAGTCTTATTAACATTTAATTCCGTTCTGATGGCGGCGGCATTGCCAAGTGGTAAGGCAACGGTCTGCAAAACCGTTATTCACCGGTTCGAGTCCGGTTGCCGCCTCCAGTTTTTTGCACTAAAAATGATAATTGTTAATTCAATATTAAGTCAGTTCAGTTTTTTTATAAAATGAAAGATTTTACTGTGCTAATCCCCTTGCGTCTTGCCTCAAAAAGGCTGAAGGGGAAGCCTCTTCTGAAAATAGGGGGTCTTCCGCTCTTCGTCCATATCTACAATAACATAAGAAAGGAAATCAGTCAGATATTCATAGCGACATCGGATAAGGAAATAATCGATGAATGTATTGAAAGAAATATACCTTATATCAGGACCTCCTCAAAACCCAGAAACGGCAGTGAACGGATTGCAGAAGCAGTAATAAACGGTAATATCAAATCCGATGTAATCATTGACCTTCAGGGAGACGAAATAGACGCAGATTACGACCTGATAAAAGGGGTTGTAAATACTCTCATAAAAAAGAATGCCGATGTCAGTACAGCAGTATCAGCCCTTCGGAGCAGAGAGAGAGAAGACGAAGACACCGTCAAGGCAGTTCTTGCAAAAGACAACAAATGTATATATTTTACAAGGGCAATAGTACCGCACTTCAGAAATAAATCAGGACTACGTCCTTCTGTCTACAGACACATCGGTATTTACTGCTACAGAAGAGAGACTCTTCTTGGATACAGAAATCTCAGACCCACATACCTCGAAGAATGTGAATCACTCGAACAGATGAGACTTATTGAAAATGGTATAGATATTTACGGTTTCATTACCGGCAAGAGATACCGTAAGGTCGATAATATTAACGAATTCAAGAACATAAGAGGGAAGAGAAAATGATGAGCAAAAAGAAGAACAAGATTATCTTTATAACAGGCGGAGTCGTATCATCTCTCGGGAAGGGGATTACGGCATCATCGATAGCCTGCCTGATGGAACTCAGGGGATTCAAGGTTACGAACATCAAAATGGACCCGTATATCAATGTCGACCCGGGCACGATGAATCCGTATCAGCACGGAGAGGTCTTTGTAACCGAGGACGGGGCTGAGTGTGACCTTGACCTCGGACACTACGAGAGATTCACATCATCCGTAATGAATGCAAACAACAACATTACTACCGGCAAGGTATATCAGACTGTTATCGAGCGGGAAAGAAAGGGAGACTATCTCGGCAAGACTGTTCAGGTAATCCCTCATATTACCGATGAGATAAAGCGTAGAATTATGCTCGCGGCCAGAGATAACGATATTGCAATTGTTGAGGTAGGCGGAACCGTCGGAGATATCGAGAGCCAGCCGTTTCTGGAGGCCGTCAGGCAGATGAAGGTTGATATGGGCCCCCAGAATGTCTGTTATATTCACGTAACGCTCGTCCCGTTTATCGATACCGTTCAGGAAATGAAGACAAAACCGACACAGCACAGCGTAAAGGAACTGAGAGAGATAGGTATTCAGCCCGATTTCATCGCCTGCAGAACAAAGACACCGCTTCCGCAGGAAATAAAGGACAAAATCGCCCTCTTCTGCAATGTGAGCCCCGAAAATGTGATATCAGAGGTAGATGTAAAATATATTTACGAAGTCCCCTTAAAACTCAGGGAAGAGGGTCTCGACGACAAGATAGCAGACTTTCTTAACATGTATGCACCTGCTCCGAGACTGGACAAATGGAAAAAGCTCGTCGACAGACTCTATAATCCGCAGGACACAGTCACAATAGGAATGGTCGGCAAATACGTTCAGGTAATCGATGCATACAAAAGTCTCTTCGAGGCACTTGTTCACGGAGGTATCGCAAATAATGTAAAGGTGGATATCAGATTTATCGATTCGGAAGAGCTTAACGAGCAAAACTTCAAGGAGCAACTCAAAAATCTGGATGGAATCCTGATTCCCGGCGGTTTTGGGAAGAGAGGAATCGAGGGGAAGATTCTCGCTGCAAAGTATGCACGCAAGAACAACATTCCGTTCTTCGGAATCTGTCTCGGAATGCAGATAATGGCAATCGAATTTATCAGAAACAAGCTGGGCTGCAGCAATGCCAATTCACTGGAATTCGACGAAAAGACAGAGCATCCTATTATCTGTATGATGGACGAACAGAAGAATATTACAAGGATGGGCGGGACAATGAGGCTCGGCGGATACAAATGCGTACTAAACAAAAAATCCCTCGCCTACAAATGCTATAACAAGGAAGAGATAGTTGAACGTCACCGCCACAGATATGAATTCAACAACGATTACAGGGAAAAATTCGAGGAGAACGGAATCATCTTTTCGGGGCTCTCTCCCGACTCGAAACTCGTGGAGATAATGGAGCTGAAAGACCACAGATTCTATTTAGGCTGCCAGTTCCATCCCGAATTCAAATCCAGACCGCTCGACCCTCACCCGCTCTTCGTAAACTTCATAAGGGCTTCATACGAAAACAAAAAAGAGGCGAAGAAGTAATCTGATGGAAAGAAGACCGCTTCTCATTGCAGGACCCTGTGTCATCGAAAACAGGAAGACTCTGTTTAAGACAGCAGAATTTTTAAAAGGATTATCAGACAGAATGAAAAGAGAGGTCTTCTTCAAGGCCTCATTCGATAAGGCAAACAGGACATCTCTTTACTCTCACAGAGGGGTCGGAATCAAGAGCGGAATAGAACTTTTGTCAGAAGTCAGAAAAAAGGTCGGTCTCAATATAGTAACAGATGTTCACGAAACGACGCAGGTAGAACAGGTCTCGGAGGTTGCGGATATAATCCAGATACCTGCATTTCTGTCAAGACAGACTGACCTGATTGTCGAGGCAGCAAGAAGCGGCAGAATGATAAATATCAAAAAAGGTCAGTTTATGTCTCCCAAAGAGGCACTTCTGGCTTACGAAAAGGCAAGAAAATATACAAAAAACCGTGTCTTTATCACAGAAAGAGGGACGACATTCGGATATTCAGACCTTGTGGTTGATTTCAGAACAGCGGAATTTTTAATGTCGCAAGGTATCGAAGTAATTATGGATATCACTCACTCCTGTCAGAGACCGGCACAGCAGGAAAATAGTTCGGGCGGAGAGAAGAGATATGCCTTTACATTTGCAAAGATAGCGGGTGCACTTGGGTTCAGCGGATTATTTGCCGAAGTCCATCCCAGCCCCTATAAGGCACTTTCAGATTCAGCAACACAACTCAGCTTTAATGAGTATCAAACGGCTCTGAATGCATACTTAAAATTCTTCGACCCCGCATCCCACTCCAGTGGTGCCAGATAATAAACAGTAGTATCTGTTTCTAATCCATTGATATTACAGATAGTAATTCGGGATATTATTAAAATTTTATAAACAGCCTATGATTTTTCAGAATCCTATTGAAAACAAGAGCACACAAGATTATTCAATCTATACTTTTATTGGCATATTAGCAGACTTAATAAACGGGGCATCTGCGATCAGGCAAATGCCCCCGTAAAAATTGGTCTAAAACGAATTCCAGGCAACGTTGTATGACTTAAACGAAAGCTTCTTATCGGTCTTGGTAACAGTATCAAACAGGAGTGAATTACCTGCGCACAATACCCTCTTGCCATCAGGAGATATTACTATACTATTATCCATACACATAGAAGAGAACGTACCAATTATCTCTGCCTGCTTTGTGTTGACATTGAATTTTGAGATATTTGACATATCGTAAATAATAAGATTTTCATCATCGATCCACTTGCCAATCATTGCACCAACACCAGACACCTTCTCGAACCCGCTGCCATCAGTATTCATCAGAAACATAGAACCATTCCCGTTTGCAAAAAAGAGTTTGGTCCCTGAGGGATTTATATGAATACCACCTGCTGCTCCTAACTCTTTCCCCTCTGTGAGGTTCTGTGATGCCGCACCCTCCTTGAACTCCACTACATAAACGCTGCTCGGATAACCCGCGATATAATAAATTTTTGACTCATCGGGAGATATTGTATAAGAGGGACTTCCGCATGCGATTTTAGGGTCGAAACTCATAGACTTCGAGACATCCCCGGTCTCAGGGTCGAATATCTCATAGTATGCCGTATCTCCGCTGGTTGAATATTCACATCTGACACCCACAATCTTTGACCTGTCCTTATTCCATTTCAGTTTTACGTATTTGGGGGAGGCCATTTCACCGCTAACTCTGACAGTATTCGGTATTGTATAAACAACCTTATCTTTATCCACATCGTAAAGGAGCACACCTGTTGATTTTGTCGGAGTGTCATCAGTAATTGCGATTATCTGCGGTCCCGTAGTAAACTGACCACCTCCGCCTCCCTTATCCTCTGTCCCGCCTGCATCTTCCCCTGTAACGGCATCTTCACCGGATAGTGCATCACCTGCTGCATCACTCAGACCAGAGGCATCCTTGCCTGATGTATCTTCTTCAGATGAGCACATATAAAGAAATAGTGCCATAAAAGAAAACACGACCAGAAAAATCATTTTGGTCTTTTCCCTGATTTGCCCATAAATTTTTACTCTCTTCATAAAATACCTCCTCTCAAAATTTGTTTTACTGAACTATCTTAATAATACAATTACATATCTATCACCCTTCAGACATTTTTGGAGTCAAAAACCTCCCTTGGAGATAAATTTTATAAAAAAGTATAAAAAAGTAAAGTCCCCTAAATCGGGCATTTTTCGGGTATCCGTAAACTACAACTTTTACAAACGAAAAACTGCCTTATATTTTTCCTGCTATTAACTGTGGACTATAAACTATATGCTATTTCGGCACCTTCTGCCAGTCTTCCAGAAACTTCTTTATCCCGGCATCAGTGAGAGGGTGTTTTGCAAGCTGCATAATCGTGGAATACGGAATTGTAGCAATATGACAGCCGCAGAGCGCCGCCCTGATTACGTGGACAGGATTCCTGATTGATGCGGCAATCACCTCTGTCTCGAAGTCGTAGTTGTTATAAATCTCAACGATCTGTTCCACGAGTTCAAATCCGTCCTGACTTATATCATCGAGTCTCCCGACGAAGGGACTCACAAAAGTCGCCCCTGCCTTTGCTGCAAGGAGTGCCTGAATCGGAGAGAAGACAAGTGTAACATTTGTCTTTATACCTTCCTTCGATAATATCTTGACCGCCTTGAGCCCTTCGGTAGTCATAGGTATCTTAATTGTTATGTTTTTATGAATCTTTGCGAGCTTTCTTGCCTCCTCAACCATTCCGTCCGACTCGAGTGATACCACCTCGACACTGATGGGCCCGTCCACCTCTGCAACAATGTCTTTTACAACCTCTTCAAACTTTCTTCCGGTCTTTGCAATAAGTGATGGATTGGTAGTGACACCATCAATAATACCAATCTTATTAGCCTCACGAATCTCGTTGATATCAGCAGTATCGATAAAAATCTTCATCAGGACCTCCTTATCCAAACCGCCTTCTTACACCAATAAAACTCTCTTGTAAATACAAAAAACCCATTTAAGCCCAATGTAATTTATTTACCTTCTTAATGTAAATTACAACTTAATAAACTCCGCAGTAAAGCAGTTTACCATTACCCTTTTTAATTGTTTCTCATCAAATCTCTTCCTGATTCCCCTGCAGGCGGCATCGATTATCCTGACATCCAGATTATCTGTCTTTACAATCTCTTTATAAATCACCTTTGCCTGAGTCCTGAAACCCGATAAATCATAAGCCCTGCCAAGCCACAATTTATATAGCATAAGTCTATAGAGATATTCAGGTCTCTCGCTCACAATTGAAATCGCTTTGTTGAGCACTTCGTTTGCCTCATTATATTTCTTTTCTTTCAACAGATAAAAGGCATACATCATCAGATAAAAATCAGATTCCTTATCCTTACTGATTGCCTCTTTCAGATACGCGGTAATCTCCTTTTCGCTACCGGTATTGTGAAGATATGAGGCATAAATATACAATCTCAAAGCCCCGAGTTTATTGTTGTTTAATGGTTCACTCCTTGTAAGATATACCTGTTTTTTGTTCTTCATCACTGGCTTCAGTTCCGAATCGAATACAAAATACTTCCCGTAAGGGACCGGTGCCCTTCCCTCTGCAAAATAATATATTCTGTCAGTCACATTCATAACCAGACTCTGAATCGTACTGAGCTGGGCAATCGTATTGCGGTCATAAATATTCCGATTGTCATAGGGAGAGAAGTTATCGGACATCATATCAACTGCAACCTGAGCGTCTATTTTAGAGTAATATTTCTCGGCAAGCTCCTTAATCCTTCTGAGCCTGCTCACAAAATTTATATCCATAGTCCTGTTGATACTTATCTCACGTTTTTTGAGGCGCTGACTCTTGTAGCAGTTTGTTGTCACTAAATAATCCTTCTCGAACTTTACATCTTCAATATCTTTTGCATCTATCTCAAAAGCCTTCGCATAAGGAGGCTTATCCTGTGAGAGCACAAACGTCCAGCCACAGTTATATTTCATACCTTTAATGATTTTCTCAGCCTCTTCTATACTCTTTGCATTTCTCAGCACATAATCACCAACTACCTGCATCGGCGGACCGGAAAATCCGACCCGAGATGTAAACTTCGTATGCACATTAAAGGCAAGTCCATAATCATTTATCCCCGTAAGCCCTCCAGAATGGACACCGACTGATGAAAAGTATGTATAAGGTATTCCGTTATCCGGCTTTACACGTGCAATAAGCGGGAACCTCTCCCATACATTATAGGCCTCATAGTCCAGATTGCGGCCGTGAATAAGCTTGCCGTCCTTCGTTGCGCTCCCCCACGCCACAATTGAGGTACAGAGATGAATCGGCGGAAGACTTACAACCCTGTACCTTCTGTTCAATATCCCGCTTGCCACCTGAAGCATATCGGCAAAACCGACCACAATATAGAGCTGATTTCTGTCAAATCCCGCACCATCGGCAAGTCCTATATAAGAATCGAGAATCTTATCGGGTATAGCCTTTATTAACCTCTCATAGAAGAACTTCTGAGCGAGCATTCTCACAATGTCATTAAAAATCTTTACACCGCTCACGTCATCCATCAGGAGTTTTGCAAAATTATAGAGATACGGAATCACACCCTCCCTTACCTCATCCTTTAATAACCTCCCGTGCTGATAACCCATCTCATAATCCGAACCTTCAAAAAACCCCACAAAGATATTCCCGCACTTCTCTATACGGGCTGGTCCAAAGGTCCTTAGATTCCCTTCTACCTTTATCTTTGTATCCGCATAATCCGGCTTCTTATAGTCAAGCTCATTAAGGTCGAGAAGACCAAAACTCTTTAAAAGTTCAGGGGCCTTAAATCTTCTGATAAACATAAAACCTGCCTTGAAAAACAGCCTTTATTATAGTGAATAAGACGGGTAAGTCAAATCAAAGAGACTAAATTCGCTGATGAATCTAAATTAGCAGAGACAAAGAATCTCTAAACACTGACATAAAGGCTTTCAAGTAAATCTATCATTTCATCCACACTAATATCAATTCTTAATTGTTTCAAGACAGGCTGAACACTTTTCCTGTCAATTTGCGAAAGAAATTTCCTGAAATCAGCAAAAACCTTATAATCGACTTCAGTCTTTTTAGACGGATCAAGAATACCAACAAGTCTAAATATGTCATTTCTATGCTTTTTTATGTCTCTATCATCTGCGTTTTCAGTATCAATCAGACTGAGGTAGGCTTTGGCTTTGAGCAAAATAAGATATTCAGGACTCAAAACAGGTAATCCATCTTCTATTATTCTACCTTTAATCGTTAAATTATAATACTCGTCATCCATAAGAATTGCAGAAAACCTGAGACTCCTATCATCTTCATAAACAGGTGCAACTAACTGGTCAGACCCAATATCTATCTTATGTCTGCAGAATAATTCAATACAATCCGGGAACCCCTTGGCTTCAGGTTTGAAGAATCTGTAAAATATCTTCTTCCCATCAGAAAGTTTATGCTGATATCTACCCTCTACAATAAAGTTTTTTAATTTATTTAGAAAATCATCACCTGTCGCGCTTATATTCAGGCAAACATCAATATCCTTTGTAGCTCGAAATTCGAGATTGTACCTGCTTAGCAAGACAGAACACGCAACACCGCCGAAAATTACATAACAATCATAAAACTTTTCAAAGTAACTCTTGAATTTATCCAGCCCCTTTACCATAACGCCTCCTCAATTAATTTCTTTAGTGCATACTCAACTCTCTCATCAATATCATTTTTCAGACTTAAATACAAAGAAAGCTTATCTACAACTCCGCTTTGGCTCAGAATATGAACAGGATATTTATATATCTCCAACTGAGCTACATTTCTATCTTTAGTCGGAACTATGTCAATAATCCTATTCTGCCTTAAAACCCTATAATGATTGATATCAACAGCATAAACCGGCAGATCAGGTTCTGAAAGATCCGAGTAGTAAGCAAGTGCAGAGTAACCAGATATTAATGCAGATTGAATCTTATCTATATCGCTTTTATTAATGTAGACTCTGTCTTTTACAGGGTCAATCAGATATTGTAATGCCTTCTCCCATAAAACTGCTTTTGAATCATCTGATTTGATAATCAATTCCTTATTCTTTTCATAAATATTCATAATACCTGCTGCAGTTATCTCATCGAAAGCCCGGAATACTGTCATTTTACTATATCCACTCACCTTTGCTATTTCTGATATAATAAAACCTGCCCTAATATCTCTGTATAGCATATAAAGGAAAATTAGTTGTGTAGATGGCTTGAATAAATCAGGCTTCTCCCTAAGCCTCTTAAAATATTCCCTCAGGTCAATACCGAGGTCCGGAATATACAACTGATTAAAAGGCACAACAAAAGGTATTTTATAATCTATAAGCCTTCTTCTCTCGTATGCCTTGATTACAGGGAGTACAAATAAAATATTATAAGAGAGTTTTTCTCTGAGCAGTCTATAGTGAGCCATCAGGTCAGATGGTGTTAAATTTTTATTCTGCTTAAGACAAAGCAGCAAAACATCTGTATTTAAGATTCTTGTTTTATAAAACTCATAATATGACACAAGCAGAATAGGAAATTCATTATGTGAGGAAAGTTTATTAGCAACTATATCAACACCAAGAACATCTTTCAGATATTCAGAACATTCATTTACAACCTGCGGCATAAAATACTCCGTACCTTAACTTTATAACATCATATTTGCACTATAACACAAATTATGTTATAATGCAAATACTTATTTAACACCTTGATTTTATAGGTTATTTATGCAACACTTCCCCATTCCAAAGACCGCACCCTTGCCTATATGCAGGATTTCGCCGGCTCTGATAAAATTCAGAAACAAAGTCAGATTCCCTTCGAAGAGTATACTCCCTACATACCCACCCAGATTCATCCTTGTATCCTTTCTTTTCGAATACCTCTCCCGGTAGTACCATTTTTATTTACAAGAATTATCGGACTTTAATCCTGCTTCAGTTATTACTAGCAGTTTATATAACTAATCCTTCTCGCAAAAATTCCCAGTTGCCGAATCCAGACAGGAAAAAACCAGAGACAGGGTAGCACCATTGTCTATATAGCTTATCACACTCGCTGCACCCACAACAGCCAAACTAACTCCAACAATGCTTCCTATTACCAGATAAACCACAAAATCATCTGAACCCATACTGTCATTCTTCTTCTCATTGGTATCCATAAAATTCCTCCTTTTGTTCCTGATCCTGCGCTCAGGAACCATTAAAGTTTGGACCCGCAGGTGTCCACATAAAACTCTCTCTACTACTTCTTAATAGCCTTAATCACCGCAACCACAATCATCGGAACCACTATCTTCGCTACTTCAATCAGTATCTTGCTCGCCATTCTTATCACCTCCTTTCCTTATAAAATTCATAACTCCTGCCATATCAACTCCCGTTCCACTTTCTCTTCCTCTCATCTCTTTTCTCTTTTCCCGTTCTCTTTCAACTTCCCGAATCCAAAAATCCAAAACAATTCAAAAATTAATTGGTGTAATCCACTTCAAAAACTTCCAGATCATCTTCTCCTTCCAACTCTTTGCCAGAATCTCAGGGTCAATAATAAAATTCTTCATAAATACCCTCCTTTCTCTTAACTCTTCTTAATAATGTTACTAATGTCCTTCATTCCCATTGCAATACTCACAACCAGAATCCCAATCTTTACTACCTTAATAATTGTTGTAATGTTCATAAAAACCTCCTTGAAAAAGGTTATTATTACCGGCATATCACATTCCGTGCCGGTTTTACCGAACACAACCCCATTATATCCGTAAATTTTACCTTTTCTTTATTTCAAACCTTCCGGAAATATTTCCTGAAAAGTCTATATCTGCTCTTTGATTATCTCTCTGATAAATTTCTCTTCAAACTCATCTAAATGCCAGAATTTTATCCTGTTTGATACTGCAACATTCTCCTGACTTCTTGCCTGATGAGGAATGTATTCTGGGTATCTTATATCACCATTCTCCACCGTTTTCTCCGTACTTAATACTGGACTTACGATTATAGCCTTTCCATAAGGTCCGCTCCGGCTCTTTGCAATATACTCCCTGCTCTTTACTGTATCACCGCTCAATTTAAATGTTTTCATCTCAAATACAATAAGAGTCCCGTATTTGGTCGTTATTACAATATCAAGTTCAGAGTCGTTTTTGATTCTATTATTCCCAATCTGAGAGAGTTTGACATTTATATATGCAGACTTAACAACAGATGCCATCCTGTTATCTGAGTTCAGGATATCATATATCTTTGATGCAACCATAAATTCAAAGAGTCTTCCGGGTGACTCAATAAATGAAAACCTTCCGATATCACTCTTATTTAATCTGCCAGCCGAAATACCCTTGATCTTCCCGCCTATCTCTTCAATCATCTTCTTAATCTCTACAAATTCTGTCACTGTCAGATTATCAAGCACCAGTATCTCATCCATAAGAAATCCATTAATAATATCATTAGCCATTTTTTTACATATACTACTCTTCAGCTCTCCAAAAACCTTATCAAAATCAATTTCAGATAGTTTTTCAAAAGTATCTCCAAGAGCCTTGTAATTTTTCTTGTAAAAAAGACTCATAGCCTCTCTAATCAGATTAACCATATTTCTAAATTCCCCGGATGCAAAATCAATAAGAACATAATTGTTGGAATACCGATTCAACAAATTTTTAATCGACTCTTTTATATCTACAGTCCGCATAAATTCAGATGCATCAATAATGAGCCTGTCTTTCATATAATTGTAAAACAATTCCCTGAACCTGCTATTTTTAACAAAATAATTCAGAGCCTTCCTGCCGGTATCCAGTTCCTGAACCAATCTCTTATCACAATTGGGGAATATCTCGTATTCATCCTCCTTTGTCCTTTTAGAACCATAAAGATAGAGAATGTCATCGAGATTAAGCATCGACTCCAACTCCGCATTATAAATTCCGAGCCTGTTATTATAAAGGTAAATTGCCGGAAGATTTCCTTCTACATACAAAAAATAGTCGTCACAACCTATACCTCTTCTATTGATTACCTCATATACGGCAAGTGCCAGCACCTTCTGACCTCCGGAGATATTAAAAATAATCTTCTTCTTATCTGCTAATTCAGTAAAAAGCCTGTCCGATAAAGCTCTTATGTCTTTTTCATCTAAACTATCTATTGATATAACATTCACATCTTCTATCTCTTTTTCTTTTAGCAAAATTTTCATTCTCTCTGTCCATCCATCTGCCTCTGCCCGTTTTGTAGAGAGAATTATAACAGACTTTATATTAAACTGCATAACAGGAATCACATTTACAGTATTGTTTTCAGTAGATATGCATAACATTGAGTAATCACTGAAATTATTCTCTATACTCATTTAACAACTCCTGAGCTTTAATAAATAGTACCGGACATAATTCCTAATACAAAATAGAGTTACTTTCAATAAAATATCTGCCCTGTCAAACTTTCTATTTGACACAACTAACATTTTTTTGTATTACTTAAAGGTGTCATCTATGAAAGTGGGTTGTCAAGAGAAAAATCGTTTCTATCCATAATCATATTGGAATAATTTGTTCATATCTCTTTTACCTCTCTGTTCTTTTGCAAGTTCTTTTTATCTATCCCATATTCCAAAGCCATAAGGGTTCTCACCCATCTATTCGAGGTCTATTTGCCTCAGGTTTTTTATTTGAGACCCCAAAG
>Ga0067045_1004290_pt1 | contig 15134 bp, 17 predicted proteins | sample TerdegcTABiofilm_FD_59184 | JGI IMG/M metagenome (GOLD analysis project Ga0067045, IMG submission 59184) | Combined Assembly of (Gp0054472, Gp0054536) Wastewater bioreactor microbial communities from Singapore -Terephthalate degrading...
TTTTTGCCCGCGCGCAAAGCGCGCGGGCAAAAAACCGCGCGTGTCGGGGTGCAGGGGACTGAGTCCCCTGCCGGGGGTGCGGGGGCGGCGCCCCCGCGGCGGTATTCGGGGTTTAGCGGTTGCGGGCCTGGTAGCGGTTGATGCGTTTTTCCAGGCGGCGGGAGAGGGCGGTCAGGACGTAGCAGATGATGAAGTAGAGCACGGCGATGGTGAGAAATATCTCGGTGGGGGCGTTCAAGGTCCGGTTGTTGACCTGGGTGGCGGCCTTGGTGAGTTCGTTGACGCCGATGATGAAGGCCAGGGAGGTGTCCTTGGTGAGCGAGACGAACTGGTTCACGAAGGAGGGGATCATGTTGAACAGGGCCTGGGGCAGGATGACGTATCGCATGGCCTGGAAGCGGGTGAGCCCCGTACCCCGGGCGGCCTCGGTCTGGCCTTTGGGCAGGGACTGGATGCCGGCGCGCACGATTTCGGCGATGTAGGCGCTGGTGAAGACGATGAGCGCGATAAGGGCGCTTTCGGCCTCGGGCAGGGAGTGGCCGAAGGCGATGGGGGCCAGGAAGTAGAACCAGAAGATGACCATGAGCAGCGGGGTGCCCCGGATGATTTCGGTGTAGACCAGGGCGAAATACCGGGCGGAGCGGCTTTTGGAGATGCGCATGAGTCCGATGACCAGACCCAGCCAGAAGGCCCCGAAGATGCCGCCCAGGGCCAGAAGGATGCTCATGGCCAGGCCGCCCAGCGGGCCGTTGGGATAGGCGCCCACGAGGAAGTAGCCGAAGTTGTTGACGATGACGTTCCAATGCACCGCAAAAGCCCCGCTAGCGCGCCACGATCCGAAGGACCCGTGTGTTATACAGATTGATGGTATAGGAGACGATCAGGGAGATGGCCAGGTAGATGCCGGTGGCCACGGTGAAGGCCTCGAAGCCGTGGAAGGTGTGGGCCTCGATCTGCCGGGCCATGTAGGTCAGGTCCATGACGCCGATGGTCATGACCAGGGACGAGTTTTTGATCAGGTTCAAGAACTGGGAGATCAGGGGCGGAATGACGATGCGGAAGGCCTGGGGCAGGATGACGTAGCCCATGGCCTGGAGGAAGGACAGGCCGCAGGCCCTGGAGGCCTCGAGCTGGGTCTTGGGGATGGCGAAGACGCCCGAGCGGATCTCCTCGGCGATGAAGGCGGAGGTGTAGACGGTGAGCGCGATGACCCCGGCGGCGAACTCGAAGTCCTGCTTGTAGAGCCACTGGTTGACGAAATCGGGCAGCACGGCGTGGGAGCCGAAGTACCAGAAGAAGATCTGCACCAGAAGCGGGGTGTTGCGGAAAAATTCGGTGAAGGCCAGGCTGAACCAGACCAGGGGCCTGACCCGGGACAGGCGGAAGACGGCGACGATCGTGCCCAGGGCCAGGGAAAAGACGATGGACACGGCGGAAATCTTCAGGGTGGTGACCAGTCCTTTCACGATCCAATCGCCGTATGGTTCGGCGAGAACCAGTCCGAAATCAACGCTGTAGCTCAATCACGCGTCTCCACGAGCCCGTCTCCGGAGGCGACGGGGTGTTTGGCGGGTTGGAGTCCGTCAGGCGGTTGCCACGATGTTTCGGGCCGGGTCCCGGGCAGGAAGGCGGTGCCGGGGCGCGGCCCGAAGCGGCGTGGAGACTCCCGCCCGCCGGAAACCGGCGGGCGGGAGGAAAACGGTTTACGGCCACATCTCCATTTTCCATTCCAGGGGGATGTAGAACTTGGTGTCCTTACCGAACCACTTTTCGTATATCTTTTGGTATTCTCCGGAGGCCCACATCTCCATGAGGGCGATGTTGACGAAGTCGCGGAAATCGGACTCGTTTTCGGCGACGCCCAGGCCGTAGGGCTCGGGGGAGATGTATTCGCCCACGATGGCGAAATCGCCGGGCTTGTCGTCGCTGTTCTGCAGGCCGACCAGGATGCTTTCATCGGTGGTCACGGCCTCGACCTTGCCCTGCTTGAGGGCCAGGAAGGCCTCGGGGTAGGTCTCGAAGGAGATGACGGTGCATTCGGGCTGGGCCTTTTTCACGTTCTGTTCGGAGGTGGAGCCTTTGACCGAACCGACCTTCTTGCCGGCCAGATCCTTGACGCCGGTGATGCCGCCGGCCTTTTTGACCAGAAGCTTCTGGCCGGTCATGAAATAGGTGATGGAGAAGTCGATCTGATCCTCGCGGCCCTTCTGGTGGGTCATGGTGGCGGCCACGAGGTCGATGGCCCCCTGGGTGAGCATGGGAATGCGGGTGGAGGAGGTCACGGGCTTGGTTTCCAGTTTGACGCCCAGCTTGTCGGCCAGGACCTTGCAGATGTCGATCTCGAAGCCCACGATCTGGTTGGATTTTTCATCCACGAAGCCGAACGGGGGCTGGGAGTCCTTGACTCCGGCGATGAGCGTGCCCCGGGCCTTGATGTCGTCGATCTTGCCGGCCAGGGCCGGGGATGCGGCCAGGACCAGGATGGCCGCCAGGGCCAGAAACAGTGCCGTTTTGCGCATGGGTTCCTCCTTGGGTTGTGGTGAAAAGGGGGATGGCGACGTTCGCTACAAAATTTCCTTGAGAAAGAGCTTGGTCCGCTCGTGCCTGGGGTTGCTGAAGAATTCCTGGGGCGGGGCCTGCTCCAGGATCTCCCCGAAGTCCATGAACACGACCCGGTCGGCCACTTCCCGGGCGAATCCCATCTCGTGGGTCACGCACAGCATGGTCATGCCGTCGCGGGCCAAGTCCTTCATGACGTTTAAGACCTCGTTGATCATCTCCGGGTCCAGGGCCGAGGTCGGCTCGTCGAAGAGCATGATGCGCGGCTTCATGGCCAGGGCCCGGGCGATGGCCACGCGCTGCTGCTGGCCGCCGGAGAGTTCGGCGGGGTATTTCTGGGCCTGTTCGTGGATGCCCACCCGTTCGAGAAGGGCCATGGCGGTCTTCTCGGCCTCGGCCCGGGAGACCTTCTTGACCTTCATGGGGGCCAGGGTGATGTTTTTGAGGACCGAGAGGTGGGGGTAGAGGTTGAACTGCTGGAAGACGATGCCGATGTGGGAGCGCAGCTCGTTGACGTTGATGTCGTCGCCGTGGATGTCCTTGCCGTCGATGAGGATGTGTCCCTTCTGGTATTCCTCCAGGCGGTTCACACACCGGATCAGGGTGGATTTCCCGGACCCGGACGGGCCGCAGATGACCAGCACCTCACCCTGCTCCACGGACTCGGTGATGCCCTTGAGCACGTGGAAGTCGCCGTACCATTTGTGCACGTCGTGAATTTCGATCAATGCCATAAAGGAACCGTCCCAGGTGGCTTCCCGTGCGGTCGGGGCCTGTGTTTCGAGCCCTGGCCCGGGGATGGTGGCCTCGCCTGTAAGATGTCTTGGGATAAAGCCTTGTTCCCGGCGTGAGCCGAAAGGCCCGTCGCCGAGGTCTTTTCAGGAACGTCGCGGACTTGCGACAATGACCCGGATTCCCCAAATTGTCAATGGCGGCGCGGCAAAACGGGGCTTGTCGTCATGATGGGGCCATTCCCGGCGTCAGGAAAAAAAGAGGGGGGCGTGGTCACCCCCCTCGTGTCTTTCCGCCCGGCGGCAGGGCCGCCGTTGTCGGGCCCGGGCCGGCCGTAGGCCGGCGTGGGCCGACGAACCTACTTCAGGGCCTCGCCGCTGGCGGCGCCCTGCATCTTGATCTCGACCTTTTCGGTCAGACCCTCGTAGTACTTGCGCAGGATGGCCAGGACCTCGTCGCGGCCGAAGTGGTCCGGGATCTCGCCGCCCTCGGAGAGCATCTTGCGCAGCTTGGTGCCGGACAGGATGACGCGGTCTTCCTTGGTGTGCGGGCAGGTGCGCAGGGAGGCCATGCCGTCGCACTTGAAGCAGTAGAAGGTCCAGTCGATCTTCAGCGGCTCGCACAGAAGGGCCTTGCCGGGATCCGGGCAGGCCTGCTCCTTGTAGGGGATGCGGTCGAAGATTTCCTGGGCCTCGAACATGCCGTAGAAGTCGCCCACGCCGGCGTGGTCACGGCCGATGATCATCTTGTTGACGCCGTAGTTCTGACGGAACGTGGCGTGCAGCAGGGCCTCGCGGGGACCGGCGTAGCGCATGTCGAGGGGGTAGCCGCCCTGGACCACATGCTTCTCGACGAAGTAGTGCTTGACCAGGGTGTCGATGCACTCCACGCGCACCTCGGCCGGAATGTCGCCCGGCTTCAGGTTGCCGATCAGGGAGTGGATGATGACGCCGTCGCAGACTTCCACGGCGATCTTGCACAGAAACTCGTGGGAGCGGTGCATGGGGTTGCGCAGCTGCAGGGCGGCCACGTTCTTCCATCCGCGCTCGTCGAAGATCTTGCGGGTCTCGGCCGGGCGCAGGTACACGCCCTTGTACTTGGTCGGGTACTCGCCCTCGGACAGCACGTTGACCGGGCCGGCCAGGCAGATGGCCTTGCGCTCCATGACCATCTTCACGCCGGGGTGGTCTTCCAGGGCGACCTTCCAGAACTTCTCACCGGCGGAGTCCTCGCCGGCGCCCTTGTACACCAGCTCGGATTCCCACTTCTTGTCGGCCTCGGTCAATTCGAACTTCTCGGTGACCTTCATGGTGGCGTAGATTTCGCCCTTGCGCTCCAGGGTGATCTCGTCGCCTTCCTTGATCCCGGCGGCCTCTTCCTTGGTCACGGCCATCATGACCGGAACCGGCCAGAAGGTGCCGTCGGCCAGGGTCATCTTCTCGCACACGCTCTTCCAGTCGGCCTTGGTCATGAAGCCGCCCAGGGGCGAGAAGCCACCGATGCCGATCATGATCAGGTCGCCCTTTTCCTGGGCGGTGATCTCGATCTTTTTCAGGCCGGCGGCCTTTTTCAGCTCGGCAGCCTTGGCGGCGCCTTCGAGCAGCTTAATGACAAGACCTTTGCCTCCATGCGGCGGAACCAACTTGGACATGTAACGCCTCCTTCAGTGGATTTTTTTGCGTTCGTTCACTGCGCGGACGACAAAAAACCGCCCGACGCGGGCGCACAAAATCTTCGCGCGAAAAAGCTATACATGACGGCGTCAAGAATACCAAGCCCCCGAAAGGCTGTTTTTGAGGAGAAAGTGAAATTTTTCACGCGCAAAAAATTTTTTACGCGTCCGCAATGTCGCCGGGAAGGAGGGTCACCCCGGAACGCATGCCCGGCGCAAGCATTCCCATGGTCTTTTCCAGGCCCAGGGTCCGGGCCGGATTCACGGTCAGGGCGGCCAGCATGGCCGCCAGGGAAGAGTTTTTCCAGGTATCGAGCAGATACCGGACTTCGTTCCAGAGGTCAAGGTCATGGTTCGAGGCCGGGCTGTCCGTGCCCAGGCACACCCGGGCCCCGGCCGAGAAAAGCGCGTCCCACGGGGCCTGGCCCACGCCGATGAAGGCGTTGCTGCGCGGGCACAGGCAGACGCCGCAACCGCGGGAGACCAGGGTGCGGATGTCCCGGTCGTCGACATGCACCGCGTGCACGGCCAGGGTGTTCGCGTCCAAAAGCCCCAGGGCGTCGGCATGGGCCACGGGTGAGCACCCGGGCGGACGGTAGTCCCGGGGCAGAATACGCTCGCGCAACAGATCGGCGAAATCCCCGGTTCCGTCGCGAAGAAGCCGCGCCTCGCCCTCGTGTTCGGCCAGATGGAGGGAAAAGGGCCTGCCGCGGCGCAGGGTCCAGGCCTTGGCCGCGCGCAGGCGGTCCGGATGGGTGGAATACAGGGCGTGCCCGGCCACGGAGACCTGAACGGCCTCCCCCGCGACAGGCTCGTCCATGTCGGCGGGAAATTCAGGACCGGCTCCGGCAGGAGGCGCAAAGCCGAACTCCTCGAAAAACACCACGCCCGCCAATCCCTCCCGCAGAAGAACCCGGGCCGTCCGGCCGGGATGGCGGGTGGCGATGTCGGCCACGCCGGCCGTGCCCGATGCGGCCATCTCCCGGGCCGCCGCCACGGCGGCGGCCCGGTCGAAGTCGCCCATGGGCAGGGACAAAAGCCTTCGCACCCACCCGGCGAACCCCAGATGCGGGGGGATGGCCCCGCGCAGATGGGCCAGCTCCAGGTGGCAGTGGGCATTGATCAGGCCGGGAACCAGGGTGGCCGGGCCGTGGTCCAGGACATGGCCGGAACAGGTCTTGAGAATCACCCGGCGGGGGCCGACGTCCACGATCTCCCGGCCCCGGACCGCCACGGCGGCATCGTCCAGGGGGCCGGCGTCCGGGACCATGGTCAGGGCGCGGCGGGCCAGATGGATCGTCAGCCGGGACGGGGCCGGACCGTCGGGGGGTAAGGAGGGCGCGTGCGGCATGGGCGGCTCCGGAGAGGCGGGATCGTCCGCCCGACCGGTCGCGCGAGGGGGGCGGCGGGTCGCCGCCTTCAGCGAAAGATCTCCTGGGAAATCTCGAGAAAGGCCCTCAGGCGGTTTACGCGGTCATTGAACAGTCCCAGATTCTCGGTCCGTCGATCGTTTTTGAGGCCCTCGAGTTCCTGTCTGGTAAGGATATATTTGTTCTCCACAAGCTGCTTGAAGGTGCCGTTTATGTTTTCGATACGATCCAGGATGTATTTCCGTTCATCCTTGGTGAAACAGTAGGTGGTCTTTCCGTACAGAAAATACAGATCGCGAAGATTCAGGACCAATCCTAATGTCTTTTCGAGACGGCTCACCAGATCAAAAAAGAACAACGAGTCGGCGTCGGAAAGGTTCTCGTCCTTGAGGATCTCTTGAATCCGGAGGCTCTGCACCACAGTCTCGTTGAAATACGTCATGAAGGTGTTGATGCTTTCCTTGATGCTCGGCCCATTCTGGGCCTGGGCCGGAAATGGGGAACAGAAGGCAAAAAGGACCAGAACGGCCAACAGGGGCGACAGCTTTTTCATGGTGATCCCCGCGACGGGAGTAAGGTTCACGGCGAGGCGCGCTCGGCAACCCGGCCAATTGAATTTCACTTCATTTGAGGTATAAAGTCAAACATCCGGCGGGCTGTCCCGGTGCCGCCGGGCCAGGAGGCCCGGGCCTGGCGTGGTTATTGCTATATGACATGGCGGGCCGCCCCGCGCCGGGACGGACCGCCAACCACCGGACAGCGCCCATGTTTCGATTCGGACTGGAAAAGGTTCTGGACTACCGGGTCCAACTGGAAGAGCAGGCCAAGATGGAACTGGCCAGGGCCCTGGCGGAGCATCTTGTCCGGGAAAAGGCCGTGCGGGCGCTACGCGAGTCCATGGCCGCCCATATGCGGGCGTTGGAAGAGAAAAAGGATTTGACGGTGGCGGACATCTGGCTGTGGCGGGCATACGGCAGACGTCTGGAACAGGATACGGCCGTGGCCGAGGCCGCGTTGCGGCGGGCCGCCGAGGAGGTTTCCCGGCGCAGGGGGGTGGTGATCGCGCGGTCCACGGAGCGCAAGCTCCTGGAGAAGCTCAAGTCCAAGCAGGCCGTGCGGTATGTCCGGGAACAGGGGCTCAAGGAGCAGAAGCAGCATGACGAAATGGCAGTCATCCGGCATGAGGGCGGACATGAGGACGGGCGGGATGTCCGGCTCGGATAGGCGCGCGCGGGGGGACTCCCGTGGGCGGAGGCCGCTTCCCAGGCTTTCGAAGGTGCTGACGGTCCTGGTTTTTCTGGCCGCCGTCAAACTCGGCGTGCTGGTTTTCTTGGGCATCGACGCCCTGGTCCCGGAGGCGGCCAGGCAGGACGGGCATATGGTGGTGGCGGCGGTCATGGCCACGCCGAAGGCCCTGGCCCAGACCCCGAGTCCGGCCGGGCCCAAACCCGCGCCGGCCGAGGCCCCGGCTCCGGCCGAGAAGCCGTCCGGCCCCCCCGGGGTCCTGGACTGGCAGGACCTGAACACGCGCAAGGAGGAACTCGACCGCCGGGAGCAGGCCGTCGCGGAGCTGGAGGCCAAGCTTGACCAGCGGGTCAAGGAACTGGCGGCTCTCGAGGCCACCCTCAAGACCATGCTTGACCAGGCCCAGAAAACCAAGGATGAGAAACTGAAGCACCTCATCGACGTGTACACCAACATGAAGCCGAAACAGGCCGCCGAGGTCCTGGAGACCCTGGACGAGCGCATCGCCGTCAAGATTTTGGCCGGGATGAAGGGCCGGCAGGCCGGGGAGATCCTGACCGGGGTTTCGGCCAAGAAGGCCGCCACCCTTTCGGAGGCGCTGACCAGGCTGCAGTTGCCGCCCGAGACGCCCGGGCCGGACATGGCTCCGGGCCAATAGGAGACGCGGGCCGCGCAAGGAGGGGGGCGTGGAGATCCTGACCATCCGAACGGGCAGCCGGGAGGAGATGATTCCGATCACCCGGCTTTTGCAGGAGTTGGTGTCCGACCATGGCTTCGACGAGGGCGTGCTGGCGGTGCACTGCCCGCACACCTCGGCCTGCCTGACCGTCAACGAGAACGCGGACGAGAGCGTGGTGGCGGACATGCTGGCCTCCCTGCGCACGCTCGTTCCCCGGAGCGGACCCTATCGACACGCCGAGGGCAACAGCGACGCGCACATCAAGACCAGCCTGGTCGGCCCCTGTCTGAACCTGATCGTCAGCGGGGGGAAGCTGCAGCTCGGGACCTGGCAGGGGGTTTTTTTCTGCGAATTCGACGGCCCCCGCTCCCGGAAGATATGGGCCCAGTGGCTGGGAGCCGTGAAGGCCCCCTGACCCGGCCCTACAAAAGCTCCGGCGCGAACGGCGGCACCGAGCAGACCACCGTGAGGGGCGCCTTCCCGGTGTTCCGGATCTGGTGGGTGACCCCGGAGGGGATGAAGACCACGCTCCCCGGCCTTACGTCGTGCCACCGGTCCTTGATGAACACCTGTCCCTCGCCCGCGTGCACGAACTGTTCGTGCTCCCAGGGGTGGCTGTGCCGCGAGGTCTCCCCGCCGGGCCCGAATTCGATCACCCGCATGCAGTAGTTGGCCGCGCCGTCGGCCTTGCCCAGGACAACCCGGCCGGTGGCGCCCTTGGCCGGGGCCGGAAAGTCCGTGGGCGCGACGTCCCGATAGTCGATGATCTTCACGTCTGACTCCTTACACGTTGTCCCTGGCCCAATACAAAAGCTCGTACTTGTCCTTGAGCACGTCCACCAGGGTCCCAAGCGCGGCGTCGTCCATGTCCTGGATGCGGATGTAGACGTGGCGCTTGTCCTGCTCGGCCGGGGGATAGGAGGTCAGGATGGACATGATGCGGCAGCCCCGGGCCTTGAGGTCGTCGAGCACGGGCTTGAGGCCGCCCTCGGCGTTGGGCAGGCCGAAGGCCAGCTGCACGCCCCCGGTCAGCACGCCGGTGATGCTGATCAGGACCTTGAACACGTCGCTGTCGGTGATGATGCCCACGACCTTGCTTTCGGCGTCCACCACGGGCAGCCCGCCGATGCGGTTGCGCATCATGATCACGGCGGCCTTTTCCACGGGCTCGTCCGGGGTGATGGCCAGGGGTTTTTTGGTCATGATGTCCGCGACCTTGATCTCGGAGAGCAGGTAGTAGAGCTCGTGCATGTCCAGGGTGGTGGCCTTGGACGGCGAGGCCTCCTTGATGTCCCGGTCCGAGACCATGCCCACCAGCCGGCCGTCGTCGTCCACCACGGGCAGGCGGCGGATCTTGTTCTCCTTCATGAGCTTGGCGGCCTTCATGATGGACGTGCCGGCCTTGGCCACGACCGGCTCCTTGGTCATCCAGTCCTTGATCAGCATGGGATTCTCCTTGGGAAATATGCCGTGTGCGGGCGCTTGTCGCCAGGGCCGGCTTTCCGTATACCTCGGCTCCAGGGAATACCACGCCGTCCCGGGGCCGGTTGTCGCCGTAGACGCTGTCCTACACCACCCCCGGGTTCCGTTCAAGGACTTCGCGCCCGAACCGCGCCCACGGCCCAAGGAAGACGCCCGGAATGAACGCCCTGGTCTACGAGAAAAGCATCCCCCGCTATCTGGCCAGCGCCCTGGCCGCGCGGCTGGACCGCCGCCGGTTCTTTCCCCGCGTCTCGCCGCTGCGCCTGGCCGAGGTCCCCTTCGACCCGCCCGCCGGATGGGTCCGGCTCAAGACCCTGATGTGCGGCATCTGCGGCTCGGACCTGGGCCTTTTGAAGGGTCACGAGTCGGTCCTGCTCGAACCCTACGCCTCCATGCCCTCGGTCCTGGGCCACGAGATCGTGGCCGTGGTCGAACAGGCCCCGGCCGGCTCCGGATTCTCGGCGGGCCAGCGGGTGGGGGTGGAGCCGATTCTGCCCTGCGAGACCCGGGGCCTGCCGCCCTGCCGGTTCTGCGCCGCCGGGGACTACAATCTGTGCGAGAATTTTTTGCGCGGCGAGTTGCCGCCCGGGTCGTTTTTGGGATTCAACGCCAAGGCCCCGGGGGGCATGGCCGAGCGTACCGCGGCCCATCCCTCGCGGCTTTTTCCCATCCCGGACCAGGTGCCGGACGAGACGGCGGTCCTGCTCGATTCCCTGGCCTCGGCGCTGCATCCGGTGCTGGTGCATTTCCCCACGGATGCGGACACGGTGGTCATAAACGGGATGGGCATCCTGGGGCAGCACGCGGTGCGCGCCCTGCGGCTGCTCGGGAGCAAGGCCAGGATCGTGGCCGTGGCCCGGCACGGCTTCCAGGCCGAGGCGGCCAAGGACGGCGGGGCCGACGTGGTCCTACGCTCGCCCGGCCGCAAGGAACTGGGGGAGGCCGTGGGCGCGACGTTCGTGCCCACCACGCTCGGCGGCGGCAACCTGGAGGGCGGGGCGGACATCTTTTTCGACTGCGCCGGGGGCTCGCGGGCCTTGGAGCAGGGTCTTTTGGCCCTGCGGGCCGGGGGGACCTACGTGATGGTCGGGACCACGGCCCGTATCTCCGGGGCCGACGTATCCAGCCTGTGGTTCAGGCAATTGCGCGTGGTGGGCTCGGCCAGCTACGGCCACGCCACGGACCCGCGCACGGGCAGGCGGGTCCGGACCTACGACGTGGCCCTGGAGCTTCTCTCATCCGGGACCTATCCCACACAGGGCCTTCTGACCCACACCTTCCGCCTGGCGGATTACGCCAGGGCCTTCACCGCGGCCTTCGACAAGCGCGGCCACCAAAGCATGAAGGTGGCCTTCGACCTGCGGACCTAGAAAACCGGCCGGTTTTTTCCTGCACTCCCCCAGGGACTTTTCCCTGTCCCCTGATCATGGAATACGTCCGGGACGTCTGGGGCGTCAGGCCGCTTGCGTAGGGTCGGCCGCAGCCCTTTTTTCGCGGCAGGCTGGGCACAGGCCGAAAAAATCCAGGCGGTGGGTCAAAATGTCGTAGCCGGTCTCCCGGGCCACGCGCTCGGCCGCGTCGCAGAGCAGGGGATCGTCGGCGTCCACGATGGCCCCGCAGGCGGTGCAGATGACGTGGGGGTGGGGGGTGGGTCTGCGTCCGTCGTAGCGGTTGCCCAGATCGCTGAACTGCAGTTCGAGGACCTCTCCGGCCTGTTTGAGCAGGGTGATGGTCTTGTACACCGTGGCCAGGCTCATGGTTGGAAAACGCCGCAGCAGTCTGACGTGCATCTGCTCGGCCGAGGGATGGCTGCGGCTGTGGACCAGAAGGCGCAGGATGGCCAGGCGCTGGGGCGTGATCCGGCAGCCCCTGCTCCGCAGCAGGGCCACCAGATTGTCCAAGCGGGCGGCGGGGACGGCGTCCATGGCCGGACTCCTTTTTTTCTCGCGGCATCCTGCCGGTTCGAAATCCCTGGATATTCCCGGTTCCGAGGGCCCGTCAAGGACGCGGCGGCGGGGACGGGCGAAAAAAGCCCGGCCGGTCAATAGGCGAAGGGCTCGGACTGGCGCCATTCGAACATGAACGTCTCCGGCGGGGCCGGCACGGGCACGACCCGGTCGGCGGAAAATACGTAGCCGGGCAGGGTCGAGGCGTAGAAGATTCCCGGCACCTCGGGCTGGGGCAGGGCCGCGCCGTCCGGCGCGGGCTCGAGTTTTCCCAGGATGCGCACCCAGGTCCCGTCTGCGGGCATGACCCCGTCCGCGGGCCGGACCGCGAAGCCCACGGCCGTGGCGTCGGCGAAGCAGCAGTACAGGGCCACCCGGTACAATCCGAAGCATCCCAGCCGTTCCAGGGCCGGATCGCGGTGCACGAAGCCGCGCACGGCGAAGCCCGGGCCGGGGAAGTTCCGAAGCTCGCCGTTTTCGGCCACGTCGTAGAGCTCCCCGGTATTGATGCGCACGTACCCCTTCTCGTCCTCGGGCACGGGCTCTTCTTCGGCGGCGGTCCGGTCCGGGCCGGCCCCGAAGGGGTCGGCGGGCGGCAGGCTGACAAGGGCCAGGGCGAGCATGACCGCCAGGGCCAGGGTCCGCGCGGCCGAGGCCCGGGGCGGCCGGACCAGGGCGAAGACGCCGAGCCCTCCCATGACCAGGGCGGTCGCGGCGGTCAGGGGCATGAACCGGGGATGCAGGTAGTTCCAGTAGGCGTTGCCGGAAACAAGCCAGGCCATGAACAGGGCCCATCCCAGGAGCAGGGCGCCGTCGAGGCGAGGCGGGAGGCGGCCGGTCTTGTTGTTCATGGCTGTGGATCGTTGTTTACGGTTCGAGCAGGGACAGGGCCAGGGACATGGCGAAGACCAGGACCGGCGTGGCCGTCATCAGGATCGCGGCCGCGCGGCGGGTGAACACGGCCTGGAACATGACCGCGAGCTTGACGTCCAGCATGGGCCCCAGGGCCAGGAAGGCCAGCTTGGCGCTGGCCGGAAACGCCGTGAAGGAGGCGGCCACGAAGGCGTCGGCCTCGGAGCACAGGGACAAAAGGATGGCCAGAAGCATCATGGCCGAGATGGCCAGCACCGGGTCGGTCTCGAACAGGGCCATGATCCCGGAGGGCACCAGGGTCTTGAAGGCCGCGGCGAAGAGGCTTCCGAGGATCAGGATGGCCCCCATGTCCAGGAATTCGGCCAGGGTGTGGGAGGCCACGGCCGTGATCCGGCCCCTCGGACCGGCCGTTTCCCCGTCGCCGTGGCCGCAGCCGCAGGCCGGGCCGTGGTCGTTCTGGCCGTCCGGGAGGTTCGGGCCAAGAAGGATGTCCGTAACGGGCAGGCGCGAGAAGATCAGGCCCACGACCAGGGCGGCCACGGCCCCCATGGCCGTGCGCGCCGCGACCATGGACCAGTCGCCCTGGAAGGCCGTGTACGTGGAGGCCATGACCACGGGGTTCACGATGGGCGCGGCCAGCATGTAGGTCATGGCCGGGGCCGGGGGCACGCCCTTTTTGAGCATGCGCCGGACGATGGGCACGATGCCGCATTCGCACACGGGCAGAACCAGTCCGCCGACCAGCCCGGCCAGGACCCCGGGCACGGCGCGCCTGGGGAAAAGGCGTTGCATGCGCTCGGGCGGCACGAAGCATTCGATGAGCGCGGCCAGAAACGACCCCAGGAGCAGAAACGGCGCGGCCTCGAGGAAGATGGCCGTGGCGGTCTGGGCGAAAAAAACCAGGCCCTCGGAAAAGGCGTCGAACATGGGGCGGTGGTTACGCCCCTGGTCCGGCCGGCGTCAATACGGGTCGCCGCCACGCCGCCAGCGCGACGTTTCTGTGAAATCGCGTCTCGGTCGCTTGCACAGCGGGCGCGACTCGTTTACCGTTGGCAAAGCTACGAAAAACCGTTTCCCGGAGGCCGCCATGCTCGATTCCATCGTGTCACTGCTCGGGTCCGACGCCGAAAATCTGCTCGGGCACGTCTGCCGCACCATCCCCAAGGAGTCCCTGCACCTGCCCGGCCCGGACTTCATGGACCGGGTCTTCATCCCCACGGACCGCAGCGTGCCGGTCATGAAAAGCCTGGCCGCCCTGTTCGGCACGGGCCGGCTGGCCGGCACCGGCTACCTGTCCATCCTGCCCGTGGACCAGGGCATCGAGCATTCCGCCGGGGCCTCCTTCGCCCCCAACCCCATCTATTTCGATCCCGAAAACATTGTGAAGCTGGCCATGGAGGCCGGGTGCAACGCCGTGGCCTCGACGCTCGGGGTGCTTGGCAGCGTGGCCCGCAAATACGCCCACAAGATTCCGCTCATGCTCAAGATCAACCACAACGAGCTCCTGAGCCTGCCGGCCATCCACGACCAGACCCTTTTCGCCTCGGTGGAGCAGGCCTGGGACATGGGGGCCACGGCCGTGGGCGCCACGGTCTATTTCGGGTCCCCCGAGTCGCGGCGTCAGATCCAGGAGATCAGCAAGGCCTTCCGCCGGGCCCACGAACTGGGCATGGCCTGCGTCTTGTGGGCCTACACGCGCAATCCCGCCTTCGTCAAAGACGGGGTGGACTACCACGTCTCCGCCGACCTCACCGGCCAGGCCAACCACCTCGCGGCCACCATCGAGGCCGACATCGTCAAGCAGAAGCAGCCCACGGTCAACGGCGGCTACACCGCTGTGGGCTTCGGCATGACCGACAAGCGGGTCTATACCGAACTGACCACGGACCACCCCATCGACCTGACCCGCTACCAGGTGGCCAACTGCTACATGGGCCGGGCCGGGCTGATCAATTCCGGCGGGGCCTCCGGGACCCAGGACTTTGCCGAGGCCGTGCGCACGGCGGTGATCAACAAGCGGGCCGGCGGCATGGGGCTCATCTCCGGCCGCAAGGCCTTCCAGCGGCCCATGGCCGAGGGTGTCAGGCTCCTTCAGGCCATCCAGGACGTCTACCTCTGCCCGGACGTGACCATCGCCTGATCCGGGCCGCGGCCGCGCCGCTTTCCGTGAACCCGGCGCCCCGGCCGGGATTTTCTGCGGCCGGGGCGTAACCGACCGCCTCCTTCGCCCGACAGGGGTTGTGACGCCGCCTTGCGGCGCACACCCAGACGAAGGAGAACCGACATGAAACGCTTCGCCCCCACCATCCTGCTGGCCCTGGTTCTGGCCCTCGGCGGCTTTCTGGCCGTGGCCGCCGCCGCTCCGGAGATCCTCCCCGGCGCGGCCGGACTCACCCCCCGCGAGGCCATCGGCCGGACCATCGTCCGCCTGAACCTCTCCGACGCCCAGAAGCGCGAGGTGGCCAAGGTGCTCGCGTCCCACAAGGAGGCGGCCCGGACCGCCTTCGAGCGGGTGCGGGCCGCGGCCCGGGCCTTCGACACGGTGGTCGCCTCCGACGCGGCCGACGAGGCCGCCG
>Ga0067045_1030479_pt1 | contig 15133 bp, 9 predicted proteins | sample TerdegcTABiofilm_FD_59184 | JGI IMG/M metagenome (GOLD analysis project Ga0067045, IMG submission 59184) | Combined Assembly of (Gp0054472, Gp0054536) Wastewater bioreactor microbial communities from Singapore -Terephthalate degrading...
GACAAGTACTGCATAATCATGTGGAATCACGGCAGCGGATGGTGGGACGTGGGATACAGCCGGACCGAGAAAAACCAGACCCTGGGCATCTGCTGGGATGATACCGAGGGAACCGTCATCAGGACCTCCGACATAGGGCCCGCATTCCAAGAAATCTCCGATTATCTGGGATACCCTGTAGATCTGGTCTATATGAACGCCTGCCTTCAGGGGGGAGTGGAAGTTGCCTACGAGATGTACGGATCGGTGGATTATGCGGTGCTTTCCGGTGAATCCATGTGGGTGGACGCCTTCCCCTTCGATACCGTGCTGACGGATCTGACCGACAATCCCGGCATGAGCGGTGCAACCCTGGGAGGAGTCATGTGTGATCGGTTCGAGGAAAAATGCGACGAACTGGGCTACACCGACCAGATCCTGTCCAACATCAACGTGGATGCCCTGGACCAATTGGCAACCGCCTGCAATAACTTTGCCGGCGCTGTCAGGGGAATCACCACCAACGATGATCTGCTCGCCATCAGAACCCTCATGAATAACACCACCTATATGCGCATGGGATACCCCACCGATGGTGTCTATTACAGAGATCTAGGCGTCTTCATGGACGGCGTTCTCCATGATGCTACTCTCACCGCCAGTGTGGACACCGAAACCCAGAATGCCCTGGATTACGCCCGGGATGTCTATGACCTTCTTAATGACAGCGTGGTGACGGACCTCTACAAGGGCAACGATTACTCCGACGTATTCGGACTTACCGCCTGGATGCTCAATACCAGGGATGCCACCGACGAATACGCCCTCTACAGCGGCGAATACCAGACCGACCAGTGGGAGGAAGATACCGACTGGGGTGCCGATTTCCTCAACACTATCAATAATATCTAAACCAAATAAAAAGAGGGCGTAAAAACCCTCTTTCGTTTATTTTAAAAAGAGGGAGTGAACGCCCTCTTTTTGTTTGTATTTGTTATACGCTCACCTTGAGATTTCTTTCCATATACTGGCGACACTGGTGGATATAGGCTTCCAGTCGCAGGTTGTTGTTGGTCATATCCAGTCCGTCATAGACCACGTTCAGTACGGGGATGTCGCTGCAATTTTCCTGAATCCGTTTCAGCTGGGAATTCACAATCGTTCCCGGCATACAGGTGAAGGGCATGAGATTGATTACACCTGAAAGTCCCGTCTTATAGTAGTCCACCATCTTGCCCAAGCTCAAAATAGCTTCTCCTCTGAAAGAGGGATCCACATAATCGGAGCCCATGCGGATACTCTCCTCGGCGGGGGGTTCGTGTCCGGATCTCAGGAAGTCGTCCCATATTTTAGCGATATTATGTTCGTCGTCCCGTGCCACCTTGTCTTCGAGGGTAAGTTTAAGAAGATTCAACACATCCCGTTCCTGTTTATAATCTTCCTTACGGGTTACGTTGAGATAGAGTACCCATTCCAGGAAGGGAGCCACCCATACTTCCGCACCCAGGTCTTCCAGGGCGGTTACGATGTTGTTGTTGCTGAAGCGGTGCATCCGGACGAAGATTTCTCCCACAATGCCCACAACGGGTCTCAGTTCTTTTCTGTCGATGGGGATTCTCTCGAAGGCTCGCCGGGCTTCTTTCATGATGGGGATGATATCTTCCTTTTTCATGACCGAGTTGCAGAGTTTCAAAACATATTCCCAGTAGATCTTATGGGTTTCGCCTTTATTCAGTTCGTAGGGTCGGGTTTCACGAAGGGCTTTTTCCAGGAAGTCCATAGCCACGATTCCCTGCCAGGCTCTCCGGAAGAAGTCTCCCGATATGACTCCCAGATCCTCCAGGAAGGATTGGGTCTGATGAGGGGAAAAGATGGGAATATCCGCCACTCCCACTTCATCCAGCACCACTCTTTGAAGGATATTATAGTATCCGAAGCGGCATCCGCCTCCTGCGGTGGGCATGAAGAAGGCGATTTTCTTGGGATCGAAGCCGTTGGATTTGATAAACTTCACCATATCCCCTGTGGTTACGATGCAGGGATAACATTCCTTACCAGTGGTATATTTTCTGCCCCAGTAAAGGGTTTCCATATCGGATTCGGGCAGAACTTCCGAGGGAACTCCGCAGGATCCGAAGGCGGCTTTCAGTACATGGGCATGATCGCACATCCAGGGGATATAGAGGGTTCTCTGTTCCTTTTTATCCAGTTTCATGATACTCAGGCGATAATCTTCCGTTTTCTTGTCCCGGATATTGCCCATGGAATCCAGAAAAGCCTCACAACGGGTTATGGCTCCCACATCGGCGCTGTGTTCGTCCACCTCGATCTGCAGATAGACCTTGCCTCCCATCCGTTTGCGGAAGAACTTCATCAGGAAGGAATCGGGTCCGCAGCCGAAGTTGGTTAGATAAAGAGCGTTGAGACGGGGATCATCTTTGACCAGTCCCGCCGCCGCCAGGATCTTCTGACCGTACCGCCAGGTCATGAAGGGCCATTCCTTATCCAGGGGGATCTCGTCTAGGGGAAGGAAGTCCATGGGGATTGCCAGGGATCCCAGATCTCTCAATTTCTTGGGGATCTCCAGATTCATACAGGGATCGCATCCGTTATAGGGGCGACTTATGATGACCACCGCGTTATCTTCCACTTTAAGGTTTGCCAGGATCTGCTTACCCCGCTCATAACATCCCTTGTTGAAGGCGGACTGGGCATCCTCTCCCGCTTCCACCGCCCGGCGAATCTCTTTATATTTGACTCCCAGGGTTTCCGACATGGCACGCAATCCTTCCACCATGCCCTGTTTTCCCCTGGAAAAATCCACCACCGGTGAAAGTATTTCTATCTGTTTCTGGCGATCCAGATTCAGGGCGCTTCTCAGGGTATAGGGAATCGCCTGCACGTAGGGACAGGGCGCCGATTCGGGATAATCCTCATAAACCTTTTTCAACCCCAGAATGCTGGGCAGGAATATATAATCCACCTTCTTTTCCATCAGGTTTGCCACCGCTCCGTGGGCGATTTTGACCGGGAAGCAATACTCCGCCAGAACCGTTGAAATTCCCTGATGAATTATATCCTTGTTGGTGGGATCCGACAGTTCCACCTCAAAGCCCAGTTCCTTGAAGAATCGGGTCCAGAAGGGGAGATATTCATAGAAATGAAGAATCCGGGGGATACCGATAACCTTTTTACCCGACTTTCCTTTTTTATTCTGGTTGTTATACTCCATGAGGAGGAACTGTTCCCTTTCGGTGAATAGATCGGGAATATTCCGGGTTTTGGATTTATCGGTCTTGAACTCGTATTTTTCGCATCGTCCGCCGAAGAAGATGGGTTTTTCTCCCTGGATTTTGACCCGTTTGATCTCGCAATGGTTGGAGCAGGACTTACACTCGAAGGAATCCTGGTTATATTCCATTTTCGCCCGATTGAACCCCTTGAAGCGGGTTTCGGCTCCTCCGCTCTCCTGATGCCACTGTTTTGCCAGCAGGGCGCATCCGATGGCTCCCGTAACCTCGTGGTGGTTGGGTACGGTGATCCGTTTGCCCAGAATCTGTTCGAAAGCCGCCACCACAGCGTCGTTATAGGCGGTACCTCCCTGGAAGAAGATGTTATTGCCCACTCTTTTGTCTCCCACCACCTTGTTAAGATAGTTGTAGGCGATGGAATATGCCAGTCCCGCCACCAGATCTTCGGTAGAGGCTCCCTTTTGCTGATTGGAAACCAGATCCGTCTCGATGAAAACCGTACATCTTTCTCCCATGGCTACCGGATGTTTCGCCTTCAGAGCCATTCTGCCGAATTCCTTTTTGATGCTGATCCCCAGTTTTTCCGCCTGTTCTTCCAGGAAGGAGCCGGTTCCCGCCGCACAGACCTTGTTCATCTCGAAATCCACGATGGCTCCGTTTTCGATGCTGATATATTTGGAGTCCTGTCCGCCGATCTCGAAGATGGTATCCACCGTAGGATCGATAAAGACCGCTCCCGCCGCCTGGGCGGTGATTTCGTTTTTAACTATGTCCGCTCCCAGAAATTCTCCCGTGAGATACCGTCCCGAACCCGTGGTGCAGACTCCCTTTATGATAACCTCGTCCTGGAGTTCCTCGCTGATCTCCGCCAGGCCCGTCTTGACTGCTTCCAGGGGGCGTCCTGCGGTCATGAGATACCGTTTGGCCATGACGGTCCCCTTCTCGTTGATGACCACCAGGTTGGTGGAAATGGAACCCACGTCAACCCCCAGATACCCTTCTATTTTCTCACTATGAAGAGGCATATATCCTCTTGAAGGGCTGGTGGAAGTCCGGGAGAGTTTTATCTTGAGAGGGGGCAGGCTTTCACTTTCCTTCTGTCCCCGTTTGAGGAACTTTTCCAGAACGGCAATGGAAAACTGTTCGTGTCTTTCCGCTTTTTTGTCCAGGGCGATGAGAGCCGCACCCAGAGCTCCCGTAACCTCATGCAGTTCCGGTATGATAAACTGTTCGTCGTTCAGTTTCAGCAATTCCTTGAAAGCCCGGCACATCCCCTGATTGGACGCCACTCCTCCGTGAAAAGCCACCGGCGGTAAAATATTTTTGCCTTTGGCTATGCTGGATATGAAATTACGGGCTACCGCAAAACACAATCCCGCCACAATATCATAGACCGGCGTGGCTTCCTGCTGAAGATGGATCATATCGGTCTTGGCAAATACCGAACATCTTCCCGCAATCCGGGGGGGAGTTTTGGACTGCAGAGCCATTTCGCCGAATTCTTTCTCGATAGCCACTCCCAGTCGGTTTGCCTGCTGATCCAGAAAAGATCCCGTCCCTGCCGCACATATAGTATTGGTAGCGAAATCTTTTATTATAGTTTCTTTTAATTCTTTATCATAATCTATGAGGATCAGTTTGGAATCCTGTCCCCCCATCTCGATAACCGTCTTCACATGGGGATATAGATGCTGGGCCGCTCTCGCCTGGCACACGATCTCGTTTTCCACCGAGAAGGGATAACCGGAGCGTTGAGAGGAAGCGGAAATTCCAGTGATTACCGTGTTGCGGATCTCCTCGGGGGGAATCTCCTTCTTTATCTCCTCCAGTATCTCCATAAGAGTGGGGATTATTTTTCCTTTATGTCTTCTGTATATCCACTTTAAAATATTACTTTCTTCGTCAATGACTACAATCTTTACACTGACCGACCCTGAATCGATACCAAGAAATTTCTGCATACTATTGCTCCTTCACACATGGAAGTCGGAAATTGGAAGTCGGAGGTCAGAGAACCCCGGACTTCCGACTTAATAATATCTAATTTCCTTATTTTCGTTTCTGACTTCCCACTTCTAACTTCCAACTTCCTTATGGGATAAAAAATTTCTGTCCTGTTTGACGATGACAGGAAAAAATCCTTTCAAAGTTCCGGGATAAAAATCATAAAAAGGAGTGATTTTGTCCCCTTTGGTAAAACCAAATAAACAGCCGGCTTCCAGGATAAAGGAGAAAATTGCGGAGTAAAGAAATATAAAATAAGAAGGGGAATCCCCGGACAATGAGAAGAAATCCATAACAAGAAACATAAGGAGTAAAAAATGAAAAACTGTAATAATACTCAGGCAAATATAAAAAGATGCAACTGCACTTACGATCCCTGCCCACGAAAAGGAATCTGCTGCGAATGCATCGCCTACCACCTCAAGATGAACCAGCTACCCGCCTGCTGCTTCCCCGATGAAGTGGAAAAAACTTGGGATCGCTCCTTTGCCCGGTTTATATCCTGTAGAAGTAAATAAAAATCCTTGTATTTTAAAGGAGAGAGAACCCCCAGCCCCTTAGGTTAAAACCCCCGCCCTGTTTTCGCTATCCTCCCAACCGACGGTGTCCTGAACTTCCCTTTACAGTCGGGATTGACGGGAAGTTAACATTTCGTTAACAACTTACCACCCCTTTATAGAGTATAATAAGTCATAGGAAATAAGCTGGAAAAGAGCTTTTTTTAAGTTCAACTCCCCCGAAAGAGGAGGAATACCACCATGGGACCAGACATAATATCAAACCGATTCCACAGCTTTCCCCTAAACCAGGGGAGAGGTGTATCTCACAGCAAAAAAGCCAAAACTCACAAACCCCATGCCCATAGCGGAACCGAAACCCCAACGGGGGATCAGGATAAGGTTTCTATCGGCGAAAGCAAAAGCCAGGAAATACAAAAACCCATTGTCGCCAAAACCTCCGAAAAAGAAGGGAATACCCAGCAAGCCACCGCTCCCCCCCAGAAGAAATGGACCATCCTCTTTTACTGGGGAGCCGATAACGACCTGGAACCCTCCATGGTGGAAGACGTCATGGAACTGGAAAAGATCGGCTCTACGGGAGGTATGAATCTTTTAGTCCAACTGGACCGGGGCAAAAAACCCTCGGAACTCAGTGACGGCTGGGAGGGAACCCGGCGGTTCAAACTTGAGAAAAGCGATGACCCTCAACGAATAACCTCCCCGGTGATCGAAGACCTGGGACAGATCAACATGGCGGACCCCAAAAACCTGGAAGACTTCCTGACGTGGGGAATGACCAACTATCCCGCTCAAAACTATATGGTGGTCATCGGTGATCACGGCGGAGGCTGGGAAGGAGTCCTAGAAGACAAGTCCCACAAGGGCTGGATGACCATGCCGGAAATGAGACAGGCTCTGGAAAATACCAAAAAAAATACCGGCAAAGATATTGATGTTATCGGCTTTGACGCCTGCCTCATGAGCCAGACGGAAGTCGCCTATGAACTCAGGGACGTGGCTAAATATATGGTCGCTTCCGAAGAATCCGAAGGGAAAAAAGGTTGGGAATATAACCGGTTGCTGACCGATAACCTGATGAAAAATTTCCAATCCTCCCTCCTGATGAAACTAAATATGACTCCGAAAGAAGTAACCAACCGGATAGTTCAGGGTTCCGCTCTGGATCCCGATACTTTACCTACCATGTCCAGTATAGACCTGAGCAAAATGGATGCCCTGGGAAAAGCGGTGGATGGGTTCTCCAAAGCCATCATCGCCACCGATACCCCCAAATCCACCCTCAAGGCAACGATTAAAAAATCCCAGCCCTTCAGCGGTTTCAAAGACCTCTACGATTTTGCGGAGAAGATCACCCTGAATAAGGATATTAAGGATGAAAAACTGACGAATACCGCTCAGGAAGTGATGGCGGCGGTCAAAGATGCCGTTATGGAGGAAAGACACTCCGAGGAATATAAAGGAGCCCACGGGCTATCTATCAATTTACCTTCCTTTAACATGGATCTTACTGACAAATACCGCCAGTTGCAATTTGCTCAAAAAACCTCCTGGGACGAAGCGGTGGAACATATAGGAGCAAAGAAGAAACCCGCCGGAACTACCCCCGAAACCACCGTCACGGCATAAGCGAATAAAACTCATTCATATAAACAAAAGAAGCGGAGTCGAAAACCCGCTTCTTTTATTTTATGACTGTTGGAATTTTTACTGTAGCGAGTCTGAGAAAAAATCAAGAGTTACGCTCAAATTCGAGGAAAACGGCATGAAATCGTCATCCTGAATCCTGAAACCAGTTCAGGACAGGCTTTGTTTCAGGATCTCTGGCAATCGGCATGAAATCTGGGTTTTGATATAAAATGGCATAAGTCCTGTCATATATTTGCCAGACCTGAACTACAGTATTTCGGAAATTCCTATTCAGAACTATTTTATTCCAGTTTTTCAATTCTGACCATGGAGAGGATCCGTTCCACGTCGGCTCTGGTGCAGAGGGAAGTGCCGGGAGTCATGGCGGTGGCGGTGCCGCAGGCGACCCCCAGTTTGAGGCATTCCGACAGGGGAAGTTTCCTCTGGATTCCGGCACAGATGCCCGCTACCAGGGAATCTCCCGCTCCTACGGCGCTGTCGCTCTCGATGGAGGGAGGAAGAGCCTTGAATACGCCGTCGTCGCAGACCATGATGGCTCCGTCCTTACCCAGGGATGTAACAACCACCTTGATCCCTTTTTCCCGGAATTCCTTGCAGGCGTTGATAATATCCTGTTCCGACTCCATCTTTCTGCCCAGAATATCCCCCAGTTCGGAGCGGTTGGGCTTGATCATGAAGGGTCGGGATTTTATTCCCTCCACCAGGGCTTCATCTCTGGTATCCAGGATCGCGGTGGCTCCCCGGCGTTCCACCAGATCGATGAGTCGGCAGTAGGTATTATGGGGACATCCTCTGGGCAGGCTGCCGGCAAAGACAAAGAATTTACTGTAACAGAGAGCATCCAGGATCTTCTTTTCCAGTTCCAGAATTATTTCCTCGGTGACGATGGGGCCCAGTTCGTTCATCTTGGTTTCGGGGGGATCGCCGATGTCCACTATGGTCAGGTTGGTACGGGTCGGTTGGGAGACCATTACGAAATCGGTAATAATTCCCCGATCTTCCAGATAACTTTTGATAAACTTTCCCGTATCTCCGCCGATGATGCCAAGACAACGGTTTTCATCCCCCAGCTCCTTGAGAACTCTGGATACGTTGATCCCCTTTCCTCCGGGATCGAATCTCACCTCGATGATAACGTTTACCTCGTGGGGGATAAGATCCTTGACGGTAACGGTCTTATCAAAGGCGGGATTAAGAGTGACAGTACATATCATAATACAACTCCTTAACCGATATAATTTTTTTACTTATAGGATTTTAACAGTGTGGTAATATTCAGATGGGTTTCGACTCCCTGAATCTGACCGGTTATTTGAGTCTCTTCCTTCACCAGTCCGATGCCGGGAGCGTACCATTGGAGAGTTATCATTTCGCTGCCCATAGGGTCTCCCTGCATGGGTTTCGCCGTAACATTTACTCCTATGGCTTTGAATTTTCCTGCCGGGGTTTCCACTTCCTGTTCGGAAATCACCTTATAGGTTTTAGATACGGAAACTCCCGGAGGCGCCTGCTGTCCCGGTCGGAGTTTCACCACGGGAACCATTTGCCCGTTCCACTCCCAGGTGCTGTCCGGCGTCAAGGGGAATTTCAGCAGTGGTTCGGCGGGTTTCATATCCAGAATGGCTATGCCGGCGGTCTTTCTGTAAAACAGCACTCCATCCTGGTTGACGCTGCAATATTCGCTGAGATCCGCCTTACCGTCCCTGAAGGTCTCCACCACAAAACACTCCAAATTAGAATCTTGTTCCGCTTTGGAGTTTTGTTCGTCTATTGATTTTTGCTCCAGAGGTTCCGTCTTGACCACCTTGCGGCTGATGACGGTTTTGCCTTCTCCCTTGGAACTCTTGAAACGGGCTTCGTATTCCCATTCCCGACCTATCGATAGGGGATAGTAGGTTTTCCAGTCTATACTCTTATTGCCTTTTTGCCCATCTCCGCAGGACGCCAGCACCGTCAGGATCAACCCGACTAGGGTTAACAACAGTAGATTTTTGATTTTTATATGGGATTTCATTCTTCCTCCGGGGATATACAGATATTATTCTTCAGAAGATTAATTAATGCTTTATAAAAAATTTCCTCTCCCTGCGGAGAACTATATTTATTTCTTCTTATGAGTTCCTCTTTTATCTCCTCCCCTTTCATGGGAGTTTCATGAGTTGCAATAATGTCCAGGACGGCTTTCTCTTCCCCGGTGATAAACTCTTCCTGATATAGGGATTGGGGCTTGAAAAGGACACCGTATTTCCTCCCTTCATGAGAAACTCCCTCCCAGAACAGATCCACTTGCGGTGAGAGGGAATAAGTCCGATTATAGAGTCGATCTTGTAGATGTCCATCGCCGTCTTTATTTTCATTAAAAGATAAAATATCCATATAATCCATAGTCCTTTTTATGGGGTGGGAGAAGTCCTGAGTCAGTATATTAAAATCTTTTAACTCACTTCTGCCTTTCCCCGAAGTTCTCGCTATATTTATAAGTCCGTCCGCGACTTTCACAATCCGGTTCTCCCGGTAGGTTTTAACCCACTTAACCAGGGTTTTAGAATATTCTTCATAATCATCGGCAAAACCTATATGACCCAGAATATAAGGTTCTATCCTCTGATAAAGAGTCGCCAGCACCAGCAAGATAAAATCTCTTTCATGATCGTCGTCTAGATCCTCCTTCAGCCATTGTCGAACTTTTTCCAGATAGTCCCTCCCTTCCTGAAAGACCAAAAGAGTTACAATCTGGGAGATTCCTTTTTCTTTTAAATAAAGGGGAAGTCCTCGGATAATCCTTTCCAGAATAAACTCGCCGTTCCCCTTACCGTCTCGAAAATAGACGTTATCCTCAGGAGAGGGGACAAAGGGAGGATTGGCAAAGATCCGATCAAATTTCTCTCCCTGAACCGGTTGAAAAAGATCTCCCTTAACAAATTCGATATTATGCCTGTCATTCAATAAAGCGTTAAACCGGGCGAAGTTTAATGCTCTGGGGTTAATATCCACCGCCACAACTCTTCTGGAAAAGAAAGACGCGGTAACAGCCTGCACTCCGCTGCCGGTGCATAAATCCAGACTATAATCCGCCGGTTCCCGGATCATCCCCCTGGCAAGACAGTAGGAATCCCGTCCCAGGGGATAGACATGGTTTTTCAGAAACACCGGGGTAAACATGGGATCGGTATAAAAATACCCCCCCATACAGGGAAAAAGGTTGCCGTAAGAAGAAATCAAATCCCCTTCTGTCTTAAATATTTTTATATCCGTAAGAAATTTCAAATATCCCTTATCAAATATTTCCTCAATTTCTTTTATGGGAATTTTATGACTGAAAAGGAATAATCTTATAAACCGATCCAAGGGGGTATTCTCTTTCATCCTGAATTCAAGATATACGGGAATAAGTTTGAACAGCAGATTGTGTATATCACCGATTTCCAGCCGGTTGAAGATGTTTTTCTCCTCATAGCCCGCCTCCCTCAATTTGCGGACAAAGGATTTTAAATCATTTACTTTTATACTGTCAACACTAAAATGCCAGGATGATCTTTTTATTATATCATCTATTTTCACTTTTGTTCTTCCTCTGAATATATTAGAGCCTATTCAGGACTTACGCCATTTTATACCAAAATCCGGATTTCATGAAGTTTTCCTCGAATTTGAGCGTAACTCCTGCCTATTATTAGTGTCCTACTCCCATAGGCGGGGTTGTAGGAATGGAGGTTGTAGGAATGGAGGTTGTAGGAATGGAGGTTGTAGGAGGCTTCTCCAGAAGCCGATTAGAATATCGTGTTATTCTTTTTAATCGGGGTCAGGAGACCCCTCCTACAATCTCCTACAATCTCCTACAACCATCAAACCGCTTTCCAACTTCTAACCTCTGACTTCCAACCTCTAAACCCTCTCCAGGAGTGTAACTCTCCAGACTTCTTCTTCGGTGGTGATGCCTCTTGCCACTTTGGTGAGAGCGTCTTCGAGAAGGGTTCTCATGCCCTGTTTGCGGGCGATGGCTTCCAGTTCGTCGGTGGTGGAATCTTTCAGCACCGCTTCCTTGACCTCGAAGGTCATTTCCATCAGTTCGAAAATTCCCAACCTGCCCGAATATCCCGTCCCCTTGCAAATATCACATCCCTTACCGTGAAAAAGGTTATCCGGGTTATATTCGATTCCGAACTTGTTCATGGAGCGATACAGACGGGTGGAATACTGGAAGGGTTCTTTGCAGAAGGGACAAATTTTACGCACCAGCCGTTGTGCCATGGTGGCGATACAGGTGGAGGTGATGAGTCGGGGATCCACACCCAGATCCCTTAAACGGACGATGGTGGATACCGCATCGTTGGCGTGGATGGAGGACAACACCAGGTGTCCCGTAAGAGCGGCTTCCACTGCCATGGATGCTGTCGGCGGGTCCCGGATTTCTCCCACCATGATGATGTCGGGGTCGTGTCTTAAAAATGCCCTTAATGCCTGATCGAACGTAAATCCTTTGGACACGTTGGTCTGAGCCTGAACCGCTCCCGTGATGGAGTATTCGATAGGGTCTTCCACCGTCAGGGTCTTGCGGTCGGGGGAGTTGATCAACTGCAGAACGCTGTACAGAGTGGTGGTCTTGCCGGAACCAGTGGGACCCGATACTAACAACATACCGTAGGGATAAGTGATCATATTTTTGAATTTGGCATAATCCCTTTCCTCAAATCCCAGTTTCTCCAGACTGAATTCTCCCACCTCCCGGTTATGCAGACGGATAACCACACTTTCTCCATTAAGAGAAGGAATTATGGAAACCCGCAGATCCAGATCCATCTGGGGTATATAGATTCTGCCGTCCTGGGGTTTTTCCCGTTCGTCCAGCCTCATGTCCTTACCCGATGCACCGGAGCGGTTCTTTATGATATTGACTATGGCATTATGTAAATGGCGATCCCTCCGCTCCCGATTCAGGATCCCCTCCACCTCCTCATCGAGATGAAGGATTCCGTCCACCCGGTATCGGATAGTATTGGAAGTGCGGGTGGGTTCGATATGGACGTCGGAAGCTCCCTTATCGATGGCTTTCTGAATAATGGCATCCACAATCTGCCGGATTCCCACCAACCCCTCGGTATCGCCCACATCCTCACCGATGGTAACTCTGGGCGTCTCTTTCCCTTTTTCCCTCACGGAGGGTTTTGGAGTAGATTCCTCTATTATCTGATCCACCTTTTCCTTGACCTGAGCCCTGTCGTACATTTTATGAATAAACTTCTCCAGATCCTGTTCCAGACACAAATATCTCACCATGACGGTCCTGCCGGTAACCTCCTCCACAATATGCACGGCGAAATCGTCGAAGGGGTTCACCATAGCCACCGCCAGATTATAGTCCTTTTCCTGCAGAACCACCACCTTATATTTCTGGGCGTCTCTTAACGGAAGAATCTGAACCTCTGAAGGATTGAACTGTCCGGCGGTCTTGATCAGATCGATAGCCATAAACTTTCTGCCGTATTCCTGGGTGCGGGCTTCCAAAAGAATCTCCCGCGACACATATTCCAGAAGAATCGTTTCAATAGAATCGCCCGATTCTTCCAGTTGTGTTTTTATTTTTTTCAATTGATTGCCGTTTATGAACTTACCGTCCAGGAGGGTCTGTAGGAGAGGGGGTTCCTTATCCTTACCGAAACTTAATCCGAATATCTGCGCCATAAATAGAGCCTCTTTTTTATATGAAATTTGCATATAAGCGGGTTCCAGTATCTGTTGCTAATTCAATGACAAACAGTGGTTAAATTTCTTCCTTTTCGAAGGTAAAAAATCCTTTTTATTTACTCTATTCTATATACTTCCGTCTCTGCCCCAGGAGTTTGGCCTCCCTGTAAAGCGGCGGTGAGGTTGTTGCCCAAGTCTATCAGTTCCTCAATCTCATCGGAACCCGTGGTCTGGGGACAGAGAAGTATAAGTCCCCGGCGTCCCGCAATGGCGTAGGAATTTTCGTATTGGTTTGTCGCCGGGAAGGGGAATCTGCCGTATCGGTTCAGCATAATCTCCTGAAAAGCCGGAGGTATATGCCGGTTAAAAAAGTCCAGATCCTGTTCGGGAAGATTTTCATTCATCAGTTTGCCGCTGAAAATATCCTTTACCATCTGGACGCTCTCGGCAAAAGTCAGGTTATGGACTCCCGGTTCGACAAGGAAAACATTAAACTTTTTCTGAACGGGCAGGGGCAGGGGAGAAACCGGTTTATTGGGATCTATATATCTCTTGACCATAACAATATTTTTGTCAGCAGTGGGAATGGAAAAAGGGGAAAAATATACGGTATAATATTCGGTGCGGGAACTCCTGCCGGAACGGCGATAGGACTTTAATTGCAATAGATAAAAAAGAACCGGAGATTCCTTCCTGAAAAGATGAGTGATAGTCCTCTCGCTGTTTCCCGATATGTAAGCCGAAGCCAGATCGATCACATCATTCAGCACCCTGTAGGCTTCTTCATCACGGGTTTTATCCTCAAAGCCCCTCTGAAGCATCTCCTGAACGAACCGGGCAAGTTTTTCATCCGATTCCTTCTGCTTTTGAATGGCGTATTTTACTATAAAGAATACGGCGACACCGAAAAAAACAAAAGGCATACCCATAGTCATGATAACCATAATACAGGGAATTAGATTATTGGCGGCGGGTTCCATCATAATCCCTCCTCTTCTCCGGTATCAGAATATATCGTCGGCAGGGGACGGTTTTCTATTTCTTTCGTGGTAGTAGCACAGGGTTAATTCCTCACCCAGGGCGGTCATGTCGGTTATACGGGATATTCTGTCAGTACTGGGGGTGGATATGCAGAAACCCTTCCTCCCCAGGGTCAGGTTCCCCTTGACGTATTCATGGAAGGAATAGGGAAAACTTTCCGCTATACTCGATATGAAATCTTGAGCCTGTTCCGGCACAATGGATGAAAATTCATCAATATCCTCCATTCCAGCTCCTATATGCCTGTCTTCATAGGGAACGTCCTTGTCCGTTTTTTCCATGAGATATATTGAAAATTTATCCTGAACCGCCAGGGGATAAGCTTCTTCTCTCTTAAAGGGGTATTTGGGATTAACCGGTGGACGCTTATTCATGACCACATTCCGTCCTCTCACTGCGGGCAGATCCATAAAAGACAGGAAAAGAAGATTATAATAGTGTACCGTCCTCCAACTCGACGTATAACGCCCTGTACGTACCCTGATACGGTAATGGCAGTGAACCAGCACAATGTAATAAAGTCCCACCTCATCTTCCTTTTTAAAAAGAGACATAACCTCGATAGGATCTTCTCTCATCCCGCCGCAAATTTCTCCCGTATCCAGGGAACGGATGAACCGGATTATATTTTCCTCCTCCTGCTGATTCCCCGTAATGTCGGAATAGGTGGAACCGGCAAACTTCAGGGGAACAACGGTCGGATCCGGTTCGAATCCGGTTTCGCTCACTTTTGTAACCTTCATCCGCAAGACGATGATGGAAAAAGCGATCAACGCCAGGAGGGAAAAAAGCGACTCCAGGGGATTGGCAGGATGTGAATAACGTACTCGCATAAAACCCCCTCAAAGAAAAACTCCGATTATATCCACATAATATCAGTGGAAAAACCGTAAACTGCTTTTGATTAGTTTCTTATCAATTGTAGGAGGGGTCTCCGGCCCCCGACAGTCTCGCCTGTTCTTATATCGGCTTCTGGAGAAGCCTCCTACAGAATGGGAACCCCTT
>Ga0067045_1030480_pt1 | contig 15132 bp, 6 predicted proteins | sample TerdegcTABiofilm_FD_59184 | JGI IMG/M metagenome (GOLD analysis project Ga0067045, IMG submission 59184) | Combined Assembly of (Gp0054472, Gp0054536) Wastewater bioreactor microbial communities from Singapore -Terephthalate degrading...
TTGTCGCTGGACACCAGCACGGCAGCCGGGATGCCCTTCTTCAAGGGATTGCCGTAGGCCTGCGCCACGTCCAGGTTATGGTCAAAGTTGCCGACGTCGACCTTGACGACCTTGAATTGCTGCTGCATCAATTCCGCGTTTTTCCCCTCTTTCAAGGCCTTGTCGAGCGCGCGGCAATCTTCGCACCAGTTGGCGCCGAAGATCAGCAGAACGGGTACGTGGGCCGTCTTGGCTTCCGCCAGCGCATGGGCCACGTCGGCCTTGGCATCGGCCGCCGCGTTGTACGGCAGATGCGGGGTGGCGGCCGAGGGTGCCGCGGCCGGGGTTGGCGCGGCGGCAACGGCTGCGCCGGCCAGCAGCAGGCTGGCGATGACGGTGGAAAGGGCGGAAACGCGCATGCGGAACTCCTGAAAAAAGCGTGAGGCCGGCTGGACAAGTTCCAGCGGGCATGGCCATTCAGAATATGCCTGCTTGTCGGAAATATCTACAATTTAATTGCACTGTGCTTATACGAAAAACGCATAAGCAAAGCCCGGAGCATGCATCGAGCACCCAAGACACCCTGCCCCAGCCCTTGTGGGACGCCGCGCGCATGCTGCGCAGCGCCTTCCCGGACAGCGTCCCCGCCACGGCGTACTGCCCCGTGTTGGCCTTGCTCTACGAACACTTTTCCGATCGCCACCTGGCCGAACTGTTGGCGCACGCCACGGGCAAGGATGCGGCGCGGGTGCTCAATGACATACATCCGTGCCTGCATCGGCAACAAGCCCGGCAGCGCCGCCGCCGCGGCCGCGGCCGTCAAGAAGTTGCTGGAGCAGCATGGCTTGCCGGCAGTCTGCGCCCAAGACTAGTACCATCCGGCAGCGAAACGGCACGCATGGGATAATGGCGGGCTTAACTGAGCAACGCGTCTGGAACGCGCCCTCCCCACCATGACGACTTCTTTCCTGGCACGCTGGCTGCCACAACCGAACAACGGCAGCCGCCGCGAACAATTGCGTGCCTGCGCGGGCGCCATCTGCGGCTTGCTGCTCACTGGCCTCATCTGCCATTTCCTGCTGGCCCCCGACAGTGCCAGCGTCTACCTGATCGCCCCCATGGGCGCCTCCGCCGTGCTGCTGTTCTGCCTGCCGGCCAGCCCCCTGGCGCAACCGTGGTCCGTGGTGGGCGGCAATGTCGTCTCCGGCCTGGTGGGCATGGCCTGCGTCAAATGGCTGGGACCCAGCGTGGGCGTGGCGGCACTGGCCGCCTGCCTGGCCATCGGCGCCATGTTCGCCCTGCGCTGCCTGCATCCGCCGGGCGGGGCCGTCGCGCTCACCACCGTCGTCGGCGGCGCCAGCGTGCATGCGGCCGGCTTCGAGTTCGTCTTCATCACGGTGCTGTTCAATTCGGCCGTGCTGGTCGCCTGCGCCGTGCTGTACAACAACCTGACGGGACGCCGCTACCCGCATGCCCAGCAGCTGGCCACGCCCCATCCGCACGCCACCAGGGACGCGACTCCCAGCACGCGCCTGGGCTTTTCGCCGGACGACCTCGATGCCGTGCTGCGCCAGCACGGCGAAGTGCTCGACATCAGTCGCGATGATCTGCAAGCCATCTTCCTGCAGACGGAAATGCGCGCCTACCAGCGCCGCTTCGGCGTCATCACCTGCGCCGACATCATGTCGAAAGACGTGCTCAGCGTGGAATTCGGCACGCCATTGGATATTGCCTGGCGTACCATGCGCGAGCACGACGTGGGCGCCCTGCCCGTCGTCAACCGGGCGAACAGGGTCATCGGCATCATCACGCAGACGGATTTCCTGCGCCATGGCGGCCTCGACGATTACGAGGGCATGCGCCAGCGCCTGCGCAGCCTGCTGCAGCGCAGCGGCCTGTCCCACAGCGACAAGCCGGAAGTGGTGGGCCAGCTGATGACGCCGTCGCCGCACACGGCACGCCGGGGCACGCCCATCATCGACCTGCTGCCCCTGATGGCCGACGCCGGCTACCACCATATTCCCATCCTTGACGATGACGAACGCCTGGCCGGCATCATCAGCCAGTCCGACCTGATGGCCGCATTATATGAAAGCCGCTTTGCCGAGGCGGCCGCATGACACCGTTCCCGGCGCTGCTGTCCGGCGCCGATGGCGGGCCGTCCGGCACGCCCGTCAACGCACACTTCTTCGGCGCCCAGCTGCTCATTGATATGCCCCGTTTCTCCGTCGATGTGGCGCAGCTGGTCGTCAGCGTGGGCGGCGTCGACGGACCGGAACTGTTCCTGAACTGGCTCGACGGGCAAGGCCGGCAAGCGTCGCTCATGCCGCTGGGGATGGACGCCATCGCCGTCGTCCTGCGCGAAGCACCGCCGGCGCTGCAGCCGCAACTGCAACGCCTGTGGGGCGAACGCCGGCGCAACCGGCGGCAGGTGTCGGCCTGGCTGGCCGGTTTGACGGGCGCGGCCGTCGCAGCTACCGCCTTGCTGTGGTGGCAGGGCGGCAACGCCGTCGGCGCGCTGGCGCACCTGATTCCCCTGTCGACGGAACAGCAGCTGGGCGAACTGGCTCTGTCGCAAGTACGGGCGCAGGGCGGCCTCAGCGATAGCGGCGCGGCACAGCAGGCGGTGCAGGACATCGGCCAGAGGCTGACGGCCCGTTCGCGCTACACCTACCGTTGGCTGGTCAAGAACGATGACAGCGTCAACGCCTTTGCCATGCCCGGTGGCATCATCGTCGTGCATACGGGCTTGCTGCGCCAGGCGGCCGACCCGGGAGAATTGGCCGGCGTCCTGGCGCATGAGGTACAGCACGTGGAACAGCGTCATTCGCTACGGCAAATGATTAGCAGCCTGGGCTGGGGCGCGCTGATGGGCGTGACCATCGGCGACATCAGTGCCGTGGCCGCCATGCTGGCGCACCAGGCGGGCACCCTGTATTTCAGCCGCGACATGGAGGAAGAGGCAGACCGGTTGGGTTTGCTCGCCTTGCAGCGCGCGCACATCCGTCCCGACGGCATGCTGACTTTCTTCCAGAAACTTTGTGACGAGGACAAGGCCAGCATGCCGGGCTGGATCTCGTCGCACCCGCAAACGGCAGCGCGCGCCCTGCAGATTCGCACGCGGATCGCCGCCACGCCTTGCACCGCCTGCGTCCCGTTGGCCAGCCAGCACTGGCAGGCGATGAAGGCGGCCCTGCCGCCTACGGCAAAATAGCAACATTCCTCTCTCACACTATCCAAACGCGCTGGGCAATCGCGTATGCTTACGCCCCGGCTGCTCCATCGCGACCGGCCACCCCGACCCGCTACGCCTCCGTTCATTCCCTCCTTACAAAGGACATCGCGCATGAAGCATCGTTTTGCCGCCGGCACCCTCGGCACCCTGGCCATCTCCCTGTTACTCGCCCATGCACCCATGGCGCAAGCGGTCCAGCCCGCTGCCAAGGCAGCCGTCGCGCCCGCGGTCAGCACCCCCAAGGCCAAGCAGCAGCTGCAAGTGCTGGCCGACCAGTATTACGATACATCGGCCCGCTTCGATCCGATCAGTGCCACGGAGAGCGGCGACAACCGTTTTGACGACCAGCTCGGCTCGACCATCGTCCCCGCCGCGCGCGCGAAGCAATTTGCCCTGTACCGCCAGTACCAGAAAACCCTGCGCGCCATCCCACGCGCGCAGCTGGCCCAGCAGGACCAGATCAATTACGACATCCTCGACTATGAACTGGCCACGGCGCTGAGCTTCGAGCGCTTCCCCGAATACCTGCTGCCCCTGAACCAGATGGACAGCATGCCCGTCACCCTGGCCAATTATGCGGGCGGTGAAGCATCGCAGCCGCTGACCACGGTCAAGGAGTATGACGCTTACCTGAGCCGTATCGGCCAGTTGCCGGGCTGGATAGACCAGGCCATCGCCAACATGAAGGTCGGCATGCAAAAAGGCATCGTGCTGCCGACGGCGCTGACGGAATCGGCACTGCCGCAATTCAAGAAGCTCGTCAGTGCCACGCCGCAAGAGAGCGTCTACTACACCCCCATCAAGAACTTGCCAGCCGGCTTTTCGGATGCGGACAAGGCCCGCCTGACGCAAACGTACACCGTCATCATCCAGGCCAAGCTGATGCCGGCCCTGCAGCGCCTGGCCACCTTCATGGAACAGGATTACCTGCCGGCCGGCCGCACGAGCAGCGGCTGGAGCGCCCTGCCCGATGGTGCCGCCTGGTACCAGGCGCGCGTGGCCAGCAGCACCACCACGGACATGCGGCCGGAACAGATCCACGCCATCGGCTTGCGCGAAGTGGCGCGCATCCAGGAGCAATATGCCATCGTCGGACCGAAGATGGGTTACAACGGCCCCGCCGCCGGCTTGCCCGTGTGGGTCTCGGAGCAGGCGAAATACCGCCCGTTCAAGACGGAACAGGAAGTGCTGGACGTGTATCGCAAGCTGAACGTGCTGCTCGACAGCAAGTTGCCGGCCCTGTTCACCCTCGTGCCGAAAGCGCCGCTGGACTTGCGCCTGGAACCGGAACTGAGCCGCGACACGGCCGCCGACCACTACACGGCCCCGGCCGCCGACGGTTCGCGTCCGGGCGTGTTCTGGTCCGTCGTCACCGATCCGAAACTGTACGGCGACACGGGCATGACCACCCTGTTCCTGCACGAAGGCAAGCCGGGCCACCATTTCCACCTGGCGCTGGTGCAGGAAATGGACTTGCCGAATTTCCGCCGCTTCGGCGGCAACAATGCCTTCACGGAAGGCTGGGCCCTGTATGCGGAAACGCTGGGCAAGGAAATGGGCCTGTTCGACGATCCGGCCCAGTATTTCGGCCACTTGAACGACGAAATGCTGCGCGCCGTGCGCCTGGTGGTCGACACCGGCCTGCATACCAAGGGCTGGACGCGCGAACAGACGATCAAATACATGCGCGACACCCTCGGCTACGACGCCGTGGCAAAAAGCGAAACGGAGCGCTACATGGCCTGGCCAGGCCAGGCGCTGGGCTACAAGATCGGCGCGCTGAAGATCGTTGAACTGCGCCAGCGGGCGCAACAAGCCTTGGGCGACAAGTTCAGCCTGCCGAAGTTCCACGAAGTGGTACTCAGCGACGGTACCCTGCCCCTGAAACTGCTGGAAGCCAAGGTCGACCGATGGATCGCGCAGCAGAAGTAAGACGCAACGCCTGACGGCAAAACGGCAGCACCTTGACGGGGCTGCCGTTTTTTTTCGCCTGCCGCCGGCAGCTACACCAGCAGCGCGGCGCTCATCGAGCGCACTTCCTCGGCCGATTCGGCCAGGATGCTTTGCAGGGTTTCATTGTCGATAATGAAATCGATGACGGAGTCGGAAGGCGTGAGCATTTCCACGAAGGTGGCCTGCAGCGGCGAGGGCACGGGGGACAGTTGCTTGGCCAATAATAAGGTATCGAGCAGGGAGTCGGGCGGGATCGACAGCAGTCCATCGCGCAAGCCTTCGATGGCGTCGCTGACGGCCAACGGGATCAGCAGCTTCTTCATGACTTCGCGGGAAATGATTTCTTCCGCCGATTCCATCCAGTGATCCGTATCGTCATCGAGCAAGCCGGGAAATTCGTCGGCCCGCGACAGCAGGTAAAAGCCGCCCACCTCATGCACGATGCCGGCAAATAGCGCCGTATCGGGATCGACATGGGTGACGCGGCGTGCAATCACGTGCGCCAGCGCCGCCACGTGCGCCGTGTGCTCCCACAGCTGGGTCGCTTTCTGGCGCAAGGCAGGGTCGATGATCTTGCTGCCGAACTGCCGCACCACCATGGCCGCCACCAGCGCATACAGGTTGCGGTAGCCCATGCGCATGACGGCGGCGCGCACGCTGGTGACGGGCGCCGCTTCGCCGCGGCTGTAGACGGCCGAATTGGCCAACGCCACCGTCCGCGCTGCCAGCAACGGTTCGGCCAGGACCAGCTTGATGGCATGGTCGATATGACAATCCGGCTCGGCCAGGGCCAATTGCAATTGCAAAGCGGAATTCACGCTGGTGGGGAACGTCAATTCTCCCCGCACGGCCTGGGAAACAATCAAACCAAACGCCTGTAATTTATTCATCATACGATCTATCCGTCTCAGAAATTATTCTGTAAATCAATACTCTGTTTATAGCAGAAATTCATTGCCAGGCCCGGCCTTTATCCAACAGATGGCATGCCATCGGACTGAACCAGATTATCCGGCATTGCCAGCGCCTGCAGCGTCCATTCATCGCCGATGACAAACAGCTTGGGCTGCTGTAATACCTGCAGCAGAAATGGCTGGCCTTCGCGCAGCCGCCGCCGATAATCCGCCAGCGTATAGAAGTTGGGATTGATTTTACGCCGCAAGGTTCGTTCAGCCGGGGCAAGTCGCGTCAACAGATCGCCATAATTGGCCTCTGCGGCCACCAGCAGCAGGTCGATGGGGCTGCCCGGCACATCCTGGCCCTTTGCCGTGGCGCCATACACGAATGCCAGCTGCCATTGCGCGCGCCGAGGAGCCAGGGTGCTGCTGAGCACGCCGACAAGACCGAAGGTCTTTTGCACCAGGCCACTCAACTCCGGATAGACCAGGCTTTCCTTGTTGGGCCAGAAGCGCCGCACATTGCCGATGCGTTCGGATGTGATCAGCCCGGACTCATGCAGCCGGCGCAGTTCACGCTGCGCCGAAGCACTGCCCAGGCCCGTCAGGCGCATGATTTCATTCAAATGAAAGCCTTCATTCACGCGGACAAAGAGCAATCCCAGCAGTTTTTGCTGGGCAGGGGTGAACAGGGCTTGAGCAATCATGCGCCAAATCTTAGCATGAATACACTGGAAACTGGCATGGCAAGGACAATAGCGGCGCAGGGTGCAACATCAAGAAATAACCATCACCTGTCCTTGGCGAACGCGCCTCCGCCGCCGATGGACATGTCCGGCATCGGGCAGCATGGCGGCAAGCGTCGGCCTCCACGCTCGCCGCACCGGTCGTCCTTCACGACACTGGTGCTGAAGCCGCATGCTGCATTCGCTCTCCCTATTTCATGCATCCTGATCCGGCAAAAAAAAATGATTTCTTTATTGCTTATTCAAATATTTTATTGGCATTTAGAAAATCAAAAAAGAAAGCCATATAAACCAATAACTCATCCACAATTCCAGCGCTCTGTTCAAACAATGGCATTACGCATCTGGCAGCCCCTTTTATTGGCTGCTCCAAGGGATAAATATAATGTCTTCATTAAAAAAGCGGGCATAAAAAAACGGCACCCGAAGGTGCCGTTCTTGTCAGCTAGCAGCGTAGATTACGCTTCGTCGCCGTGGTGTTGCTGGATCTCGATATCCTGCAGGGCTTCGGCAGCTTCGCCAGCCAGCGAGGCTTTCTCGGCCAGCAGCAGTGCTTGACGCTCTTCCACTTCCCACGCTTCCTTCTCTTTGCGTGCGCGGTGGAAGGCCAGGCCCGTACCGCCAGGGATCAGACGGCCGACGATGACGTTCTCTTTCAGGCCGCGCAGACCGTCGCGCTTGCCCATGATCGCCGCTTCGGTCAGCACGCGGGTGGTTTCCTGGAACGATGCCGCCGAGATGAACGAATCGGTCGACAGCGATGCCTTGGTAATACCCAGCAAGACGTTCTCGTAGGTCGCAGGAATCTTATTCTCCGACGTGACGCGATCGTTCTCGTCCAGCAGTTCCGAACGCTCTACCTGCTCGCCAACGATGTAGTTGGTGTCGCCGGCATTGACGATCTGTACGCGGCGCAGCATCTGACGCACGATCACTTCGATGTGCTTGTCATTGATCTTCACGCCTTGCAGACGGTACACGTCCTGCACTTCGTCGACGATGTAACGTGCCAGCGCTTCGATACCCAGCAGGCGCAGGATGTCTTGCGGATCGGCCGGGCCGTCCACGATCATCTCGCCCTTGTTCACGACCTGGCCGTCATGCACCAGCACTTGTTTGTCCTTGGTAATCAGGAACTCATGCTTGTTGCCGTCCATGTCCGTGATTTCCAGACGCTGCTTGCCCTTGGTTTCTTTACCAAACGCAACCGTACCCGTGACTTCCGCCAGCATACCGGCATCTTTCGGCGAGCGCGCTTCGAACAGTTCCGCAACGCGTGGCAGACCACCGGTAATATCGCGCGTTTTTTGCGATTCGGTCGGGATACGTGCCAGCACTTCACCGACCGATACCTGTTGACCGTCCTTGACCATGATCAGCGCGCCGACCTGGAAGCCGATCGCCACCGAGTGTTCGGTGCCGGCGATCTTGACTTCTTCGTTCGCGTCGTTGATCAGCTTGACTTGCGGACGCAACGTTTTGGTCAAGGAACCACGACGTTTCGCATCGATTGCCACCAGGGTGGACAGACCGGTCACTTCGTCGACCTGACGGGCCACGGTGACGCCTTCTTCGACGTTCTCGAAACGCACTTGACCGGCGTATTCGGTAATGATCGGACGGGTCAGCGGATCCCACGTTGCCAGGGCCGTACCGGCCTTGATGACCATGCCGTCCTTGACGATCAGGGTCGCACCGTACGGTACTTTATGACGCTCACGCTCACGGCCATGGTCGTCGGTGATCAGCACTTCGCCGGAACGGGAAATGACGATTTGCGCGCCCTTGCCGTTCGTCACGTAACGCATGGTCGCCGTGAAGCGGATGGTACCGTTCGACTTGGCTTCCACCGACGATGCCACTGCCGCACGCGATGCCGCACCACCAATGTGGAAGGTACGCATGGTCAGCTGGGTACCAGGTTCACCAATCGACTGCGCTGCCACCACACCGACGGCTTCGCCGGCGTTGACCAGCATGCCGCGGCCCAGGTCGCGGCCATAGCACTTGGCGCACAGGCCGAAGCGCGTGTCGCAAGTCAGTGGCGTACGGACCTTGACTTCATCGATGGACAGACGCTCGATCTCTTCGACCATGTCTTCGTCCATCAGGGTGCCGGCGTCATACAGGGTTTCCTGGGTTTCAGGATTGACGACGTCATGTACCACCACGCGGCCGAGGATACGGTCGCGCAACGGTTCGATGACTTCACCACCTTCGACCAGGGCCTTCATGACGGTACCGTTCATGGTGCCGCAATCGTCCTCGATGACCACCAGATCTTGCGTCACGTCGACCAGACGACGCGTCAGGTAACCGGAGTTAGCCGTTTTCAGCGCCGTATCGGCCAGACCTTTACGAGCGCCGTGGGTCGAAATGAAGTACTGCAATACGTTCAGGCCTTCGCGGAAGTTCGCGGTAATCGGCGTTTCGATAATCGAACCATCCGGTTTCGCCATCAGACCACGCATACCGGCCAACTGGCGAATCTGGGCTGCGGAACCGCGCGCGCCGGAGTCGGCCATCATGTAAATGGCGTTGAACGATTCTTGCGTCGACTGGGTGCCGTCGCGGCGGACCACGTCTTCGACTTTCAGCTGGTCCATCATGGCCTTGCCGACTTCATCGGAGGTCTTGCCCCAGATATCGACGACCTTGTTGTAACGCTCGCCGGCGGTCACCAGACCCGAGGCGTATTGCTGTTCGATCTGCTTGACTTCCGATTCGGCCGTCGCGATCAGGGTCACTTTTTGAGGTGGTACCAACATGTCGTCGACGCAGATCGAGATACCGGCGCGTGTCGCCAGACGGAAACCCGATTGCATCAGTTTGTCTGCGAACACCACGGTGGCGCGCAGGCCGCACTTGCGGAACGACGTGTTGATCAGCTTGGAAATTTCTTTCTTTTTCAGCGCGCGGTTCAGCACCGAGAAAGGCAGGCCTTTCGGCAGAATTTCCGACAGAATCGCACGGCCGATCGTCGTTTCGTAGCGCGTTACCGTCTTCTCGAATTCGCCCGTTTCGGCGTTTTTCGGGTATTCGGTAATACGCACGGTCACGCGGGTCGTCAGTTCGACTTCCTTGTTGTCGTAGGCGCGGATCACTTCCGACACGTCAGGGAACATCATCCCTTCGTTCTTCGCATTGATCGCTTCGCGGGTCGCGTAGTACAGACCCAGCACGATATCCTGGGAAGGCACGATCGACGGCTCGCCGTTCGATGGGAACAGGATGTTGTTCGATGCCAGCATCAGGGTGCGTGCTTCCATCTGCGCTTCGATCGACAGAGGAACGTGGACCGCCATCTGGTCACCGTCAAAGTCGGCGTTGAATGCGGCGCAGACGAGCGGGTGCAGCTGGATGGCCTTGCCTTCGATCAGGACCGGCTCGAACGCCTGGATACCCAGACGGTGCAAGGTAGGTGCGCGGTTCAACATGATCGGATGTTCACGGATCACGTCTTCCAGGATGTCCCACACGACCGGTTCCTGGATCTCGACCAGCTTTTTCGCCGCCTTGATCGTGGTTGCCAGGCCCATCAGTTCCAGTTTATTGAAAATAAATGGCTTGAACAGTTCCAGCGCCATCAGTTTCGGCAAGCCGCACTGATGCAGTTTCAATTGCGGCCCCACGACGATGACCGAACGACCGGAGTAATCGACGCGTTTGCCCAGCAAGTTTTGACGGAAACGGCCGCCCTTGCCCTTGATCATCTCGGCCAAGGACTTCAGTGGACGCTTGTTTGCGCCGGTCATCGCTTTGCCGCGACGGCCGTTGTCCAGCAGCGAATCGACCGCTTCCTGCAGCATGCGCTTTTCGTTGCGCGTGATGATCTCTGGAGCGCGCAGCTCCATCAGGCGTTTCAGACGGTTGTTACGGTTGATGACGCGGCGATACAGATCGTTCAGATCCGAGGTCGCGAAACGGCCGCCATCCAGCGGTACCAGCGGACGCAGTTCCGGCGGCAGCACTGGCAGCACTTCCATGATCATCCAGTCAGGCTTGATGCCCGAACGTTGGAACGCTTCCAGCACTTTCAGGCGCTTCGCGTATTTCTTGATCTTGGCTTCGGATTTCGATTCCTTCAGTTCCACGCGCAGGGTTTCGGCATCGCGGTGGATGTCGATCGAGCGCAGCAGTTCACGGATACCTTCGGCGCCCATGAAGGCGGTGAAGTCGTCGCCGTACTCTTCGTACTTGGCGGCGTAATCGTCTTCCGACATGATCTGGCACTTCTTCAGCGGGGTCATGCCTGGATCGGTCACGACGTATGCTTCAAAGTACAGCACGCGTTCGATGTCCCGCAGGGTCATGTCCAGGACCATGCCCAGACGCGACGGCAGCGACTTCAGGAACCAGATGTGCGCGGTTGGCGAGGCCAGCTCGATGTGGCCCATGCGCTCGCGGCGCACCTTGGCCAGGGTGACTTCGACGCCGCACTTTTCGCAGATCACGCCGCGGTGTTTCAGGCGCTTGTACTTGCCGCACAGGCATTCGTAATCCTTGATCGGGCCAAAGATCTTGGCGCAGAACAGGCCGTCGCGCTCAGGCTTGAAGGTACGGTAGTTGATGGTTTCCGGCTTCTTGACTTCGCCGTAGGACCACGAACGGATTTTCTCAGGCGAAGCGAGACCGATCTTGATTGCATCGAAGGTCTCGTTGGTCTGTACTTGCTTGAATAGATCGAGCAGTGCTTTCATGTATCACTCCAGAGGTGATTAAATTTCTATATTCCTGAGACTACATTGCCCGGCATGGTTTCCCAGCCGGGCTTTGTGTTTCCCAAACCAAATGACAGGGTGCTGTCGTTTAGTTGCGTTCGAGGTCGATATCGATACCCAGCGAACGGATTTCCTTGACCAGCACGTTGAACGATTCCGGCATGCCGGCGTCGATCACGTGGTCGCCCTTGACGAGGTTCTCGTACACTTTGGTACGGCCATTCACGTCATCGGACTTGACGGTCAACATCTCTTGCAAGACATACGACGCGCCATACGCTTCCAGTGCCCAGACTTCCATCTCACCGAAACGCTGACCACCAAACTGGGCTTTACCGCCCAGTGGCTGTTGCGTCACCAGCGAGTAAGGACCGGTCGAACGCGCATGCATCTTGTCATCAACCAAGTGATGCAGTTTCAGCATGTGCATGACGCCGACAGTGACCTTGCGCTCGAAAGCTTCACCGGTGCGACCGTCATACATGGTCACCTGGTTCTTCGATGCGGTCATGCCCAGGTTCTTGGCGATGTCGTCCGGATACGCCAGGTCCAGCATGCGGCGGATCTCTTCTTCATTGGCGCCGTCGAACACTGGCGTGGCGAATGGAACACCTTTTTTCAGGTTTTCCGCCAGCTTCATGATCTCTTCGTCGTCGAAGTCGTTCAACTCTTCGGCACGGCCGTTGTCGTTGTAGATCGTCGTCAGGTACTTGCGCACTTGCTCGACCTTGGTTTGCGCCTTCAGCATTTCGCCGATGCGGATACCCAGACCCTTGGCAGCCCAGCCCAAGTGCGTCTCGAGAATCTGACCAACGTTCATCCGCGAAGGAACGCCCAGCGGGTTCAGCACAACGTCGGCTGGCGTGCCGTCGGCCATGTATGGCATATCTTCCACAGGAACAATACGGGAAACCACACCCTTGTTACCGTGGCGACCTGCCATCTTGTCGCCCGACTGCAGGCGGCGTTTCACGGCCAGGTACACCTTGACCATTTTTTGCACGCCTGGTTGCAGCTCATCGCCTTGCGTCAGTTTCTTGCGCTTCTCTTCGAAGGCCAGATCGAACTGGTGACGCTTCTCGTTGATCGATTCCTTGATCGCTTCCAGCGCGACCGCTGCATCGTCGTCCGCAGGGCGGATGTCGAACCAGTGGTATTTGTCCAGATCGGCCAGATATTCCTTGGTGATCTTGGCGCCTTTCGACAGCTTTTTAGGGCCACCGTTGACAACTTTGCCAATCAGCATTTTTTCCAGACGCTGGAAGGCATCGCCTTCGACGATACGCATCTGGTCGTTCAAGTCCAGACGGAAACGTTTCAGTTCGTCATCGATAATTTGCTGGGCACGCTTGTCGCGCACGATGCCTTCACGGGTGAAGACTTGCACGTCGATCACGGTACCGATCATGCCCGAAGGCACGCGCAGCGACGTGTCTTTCACGTCCGACGCTTTTTCGCCGAAGATCGCGCGCAGCAGCTTCTCTTCCGGGGTCAGCTGGGTTTCGCCTTTTGGCGTCACTTTGCCGACCAGGGTGTCGCCTGCTTGCACTTCCGCGCCGATGTAGACGATACCGGATTCATCCAGACGAGCCAGCTGGTTTTCCGCCAGGTTCGAGATGTCGCGCGTAATTTCTTCCGCGCCCAGTTTCGTGTCACGGGCGACTACCGACAACTCTTCGATGTGAATCGAGGTGTAGCGGTCGTCCTTGACGACGTTTTCCGAGATCAGGATCGAATCTTCGAAGTTCAGACCATTCCATGGCATGAAAGCCACGGTCATGTTCTGGCCCAGCGCCAGTTCACCCAGGTCGGTCGATGCGCCGTCGGCGATCACGTCGCGCTTGGCAACACGGTCGCCCACTTGCACGATAGGACGCTGGTTGATGTTGGTGTTCTGGTTCGAACGGGTGTACTTGATCAGGTTATAGATGTCGACGCCCACTTCACCAGCTTGCGCTTCGTCATCGTTGACGCGAATCACCACACGGCCTGCATCGATGTAATCGACGATACCGCCACGCAGTGCTTGCACGGTGGTGCCCGAGTCGACCGCAACGGTGCGTTCGATACCGGTACCGACCAGCGCTTTTTCCGGACGCAAGCAAGGCACGGCCTGGCGTTGCATGTTGGCGCCCATCAATGCACGGTTCGCATCATCGTGTTCGAGGAACGGAATCAGCGAGGCAGCGACGGAAACGATCTGGCCCGGCGCCACGTCCATGTACTGGATGCGCTCTGGGGATACCAGGATGGTTTCGCCGGCTTCACGGGCCGAGACCAGTTCATCGGACAGCATGCCGGCGTCGTTGATGGTCGCATTCGCCTGAGCGATGATGTAGCGGCCTTCTTCGATGGCGGACAGGTAGTCGATCTGATCGGTAATCTTGGAGCCTTCGACCTTGCGGTACGGGGTTTCCAGGAAGCCGTATTCATTCAGGCGGGCATACAGAGCCAGCGAGTTGATCAGACCAATGTTCGGACCTTCCGGTGTCTCGATCGGGCAGACGCGGCCGTAGTGGGTCGGATGCACGTCGCGCACTTCAAAGCCGGCGCGTTCGCGTGTCAGACCGCCGGGTCCCAGAGCCGATACGCGGCGCTTGTGGGTAATTTCCGACAGAGGATTGGTTTGGTCCATAAACTGCGACAACTGGGACGAACCGAAGAACTCGCGAATCGCGGCCGAAATCGGCTTCGAGTTGATCAGGTCGTGCGGCATCAGGTTGTCCGCTTCGGCTTGGCCGAGGCGTTCCTTGACGGCGCGCTCAACACGCACCAGGCCGGCGCGGAATTGATTCTCGGCCAGTTCGCCCACGCAACGTACGCGACGGTTACCCAGGTGATCGATATCGTCGACTTCGCCGCGGCCATTGCGCAGTTCCACCAGGATCTTGATCACGGCCAGCACGTCTTCGTTCGACAGCGTCATGGCGCCCGTCAGTTCATCGCGGCCAATGCGGCGGTTGAACTTCATGCGGCCCACGGCCGACAGGTCGTAGCGGTCCGAGTTGTAGAACAGGCCATTGAACAGCGCTTCAACGGAATCTTCCGTTGGCGGTTCGCCTGGACGCATCATGCGGTAGATCGCCACTTTCGCGGCCATCTGGTCGGCGGTGTCATCGATACGCAGGGTTTGCGAGATGTAGGCGCCCTGGTCCAGGTCGTTGGTGTACAAGGTCTGGATTTCGGACACGTTGGCATCGCGCAGGCGGCCCAGCAGGTCTTCCGTCAGCTCATCGTTCGCGGAAGCGACGACTTCGCCGGTGTCGCCATCGACGATATTCTTCGCCAATACGCGGCCCAGCAGGTAGTCTTCCGGTACGGAAATGTGCTTGATGCCGGCAGCTTCGATATCACGCACGTGCTTGGCGTTGATACGCTTGTCTTTCAACACCAGGGTCTTGCCCGACTTGTCGACGATGTCGAAACGCGCCACTTCGCCGCGCAGACGCTCGGAGACGAATTCCATCTCCGCGCCTTCGGAGCGCAGGTTGAAATTGTCGAAGACGAAGAAGTTCGCCAGGATTTGCTCGTGCGACATGCCGATGGCTTTGAGCAGGATCGTCACTGGCATCTTGCGGCGGCGGTCGACGCGGAAGAACAGG
>Ga0067045_1030481_pt1 | contig 15131 bp, 11 predicted proteins | sample TerdegcTABiofilm_FD_59184 | JGI IMG/M metagenome (GOLD analysis project Ga0067045, IMG submission 59184) | Combined Assembly of (Gp0054472, Gp0054536) Wastewater bioreactor microbial communities from Singapore -Terephthalate degrading...
TTGCTGCTGGATGGTGGTGGTCGGCGCAAAGACGACGGCGGGCCGCCCGAACCGGCGGATCAGCTCCAGGCCGACGATGGTCTTGCCCGCGCCCGGCGGGGCGACGATATGATATTTGGCGTCGTCGTGTTGCGGGGCGGCCAGCTGGCGTTCCACCAGGTCCAGTACCATCTGCTGGTATTTGCGGAAGGTGCCGCGAAAGTGCAGCGCAGCCAGCGCCGGCGCAGCCGGGGGAGCGGGGGGGCTTTGGCTTTTCTTCATGCGGGGTATTGTAGCCGGAATTGGATTTTGGACAAGAGGCCGGGTGGGGATACAATGGGGAGAAGGGAGAGGGGAGAGGGAAGAAGGGAGATGAAAACAGGTTTGTAGTAACGCGCTTTAGCGCGGCTCAGACGGCGCTCAAGCGCCTGACTGCAAACTCAGCGTTGTGGCGTTTCAGCGTGTTTGTAGTGCCGCGCTTTAGCGCGGCAAAACGGCGCTGAAGCGCCTCACTACAAACGAAGAGCGCTATTTTCAAGGGGGGAGATTTCATCCTTCCGCCTTCATCCTTTTTCAACGGCGCTCAAGCGCCTGACTACAAACTCAAGATGAAACTGTGAGCCGTGAGCAGGAAACAGGAACTACTACTTGCTGCTCTCTGCTCTCTGCCTACTGCTCTCTGCTCACTCTTTTACTGGTTTCTATTCAAGGGATGAGATTCTACTGCAACGCTAAAACGCTGAAACGCTTCTTACTGGGAGGTATAGCATGAAACGTTTATCGCTGCTGGTTCTCTTGGGGGTCCTGACCGCTTGTGTGACCCCGACAACGCCGGCTACACCGGCGCCCACAACGCCGCCGCCCGCACCGACCACCGCGGTGCCAACGGCGACGCTTACGCCGTCTCCCTCCACCGGCTGGTGGAACGACGCGGTCTTCTACGAAGTCTTTGTCCGCAGTTTTTACGATAGCAATGGCGACGGCATCGGTGATCTTCAGGGGCTGATGGCCAAACTGGATTATCTTAACGATGGCAACCCGCAGACCGACACCGATCTCGGCGTCACGGCGCTCTGGTTGATGCCGATCATGGAGTCGCCCAGTTATCACGGCTACGATGTGGTGGATTACTACACCGTGGAACAGGATTACGGGACGAACGAGGATTTCAAGCAGCTGATCGCCGAGGCGCACCAACGGGGTATCCGGGTGATCGTGGACCTGGTCATCAACCACACCTCCAGCCAGAACCCCTGGTTCCTGGAAAGCGCGCGCGACCCCAACTCGCCCAAACGGGATTGGTACATTTGGAACCAGCAGGATCCCCAATTCCTCGGCCCCTGGAAGCAGGATGTCTGGTATGAGAAGAACGGCGCTTATTACTATGCGGTCTTCTGGTCGGAGATGCCCGATTTGAACTACCAGACGCCGGCCGTGACCAAGCAGATTTACGACGTGGCCCGCTACTGGCTTCAGGACATGGACGCCGACGGCTTCCGCATGGACGCGGTGCGCTATCTGGTGGAAGAGAATCTGCTGGAGAAGAATCGCCTGTTAGCCAGCAGTCCGGCCAATCTCCAGTGGCTCCAGGAGTTCCGGGACTATTGCGCCACGGTGGACCCAGAGGCGCTGACCATCGGCGAGGTCTGGACCGACACGCCCGAAGCCTCCCGTTACGTCAACCGGGGGGCGCAAGACCTGGTCTTTGAGTTTGATCTGGCCGAGGACCTGTTGAGCAGCGTGATGATCGGCTCGCCCGGCAAGTTCCAGGCCACCCGCCAGGAGGTGCTGGCGAGCTATCCGCCGGGACAGTACGGCACCTTCCTGACCAATCACGATCAGAACCGCGTCATGAATGTGCTCCAGGGGGATCAGGACAAGGCTAAACTGGCCGCAGCGGCCTTGTTGACGCTCCCCGGTGTCCCCTTTATCTACTACGGCGAGGAGATCGGCATGGTGGGAGCCAAGCCCGATGAGCAGATCCGCACGCCGTTCCAGTGGTCGGCGGAGCCAGCGGCCGGCTTCACCACGGGGGTGCCGTGGCAACCGGTCAACGCCGATTACTCCACCGTCAACGTGGCCGTGCAGCAGGAGGAGCCGAATTCGTTGTTCAACACCTACCGCCAGCTGATCCACCTGCGGCAGGCGCACGCGGCTTTGCGCACCGGCTCGTTCACGGCGCTGAACAGCAGCAGCGGCCTGGTGGATGCCTTCCTGCGGGAACAAGGGGATGACCGGCTGCTGGTGGCGCTCAATTTTGACGGGCAGCGCCAGGAGGGGGTGACGCTGTCACTGCCGGGTGGCCCGCTGCCGGCCGGCACCTATGCCGTCACCAATGCGCTGACCGGCGCGGACCTGCCTGCGCTCAAAGTGGGTGAGGGGGGGCAGCTCAACGGCTACCGGCTGCCGCCTTTGGCACCCCGGCAGGCGCTGATCGTGCTGTTGCGGCGGGTCTTCTGAGCTGGACCACGGACAACAGACCACAGACAACAGACCACGGACCACACCCGTGAAAGGGGTGGTCCGTGGCCTCATCGGTGCATAGCCGGGTGAAGCACTTGAGCGCCGTCTTCGGTGACAACACTACGGCTGGCCGACGCCCTGCCTGTTCATGACCCGCTTGCGGATTCAGGGTGATCCACACGACATCCCCGCGTTCGGGCACGTAGCCTTCTACCATACTTCGCTTCCCGCTGCCGGCCCTGCATCAACTTCACCGTGCAGGTTCGTTTCGGTGACCTGCGCCAGCAGCTGAGCCAAAGTCGGTCTGGCCTCGGCAATGGGCGTGATGACCATTTGTCTGTCGTCCGTGGTCTGCGGTCATTTCAGCATATGAAGCGCTGCGATCACCGGCGCGAAAAGCGAGGAGACGAGCGACATCACCGTGATCAAGGTGTTGAGCGACGGCCCGGCGGTATCCTTGAAGGGATCGCCGACCGTGTCGCCTACAATCGCCGCTTTGTGCGCGTCAGAGCCGGGGCCACCGTAGACGCCCGACTCAATGTATTTCTTGGCGTTATCCCACAGCCCGCCCGCGTTGGACATCAAGAGCGCAAAGACGACGCCGGTGAAGATCGCGCCGCCCAAAAAGCCGCCCAACGCCTCTGGCCCCAGCAGGAAGCCGACTAACAGCGGCACCACCACGGCTAAGAAAGCCGGCAGAATCAGCGAAGTGAGCGCCCCCTGGGCTGCCAGGCCCACGCAGGCGGCGTAATCCGGGTTCTGTGTGCCGGCCAGGATGCCGGGGAACTGCCGGAACTGCCGGCGGATTTCCTCAATCATCTTGAAAGCATTGCGGGTCACAGCCAGCATCGTCAACGCGCTGAAGAGCGGCGGCGCGATCGCGCCCAGGAAGACGCCCGCAATGACGACCGGATCGCGCAGGCTGAGCGACAGGTCAATCCCGCGTGCCTTGATCACCTCGGAGTAGGCGGCAAAGAGCGCCAATACCGTCAGGGCCGCGGCGCTGATGGAGAAGCCTTTGGTGATGGCCTTGGCCGTGTTGCCGGCCGAATCCAGCACGTCGGCGGTCTCAATGACCTGCTGCGACATGCCGGCCATTTCGGCGATACCGCGCGCGTTATCCACAATTGGGCCGTAGGCGTCGGCGGAGACGATCATGCCACTGACCGCCAGCATCCCTACCGCACTGATCCCCACGCCATAGATGCCGCCGAAGTGATAGGAGACTAAGGTGGCGATGCAGATGCCAATGATAGAAGGGGCAATGCTGATCAGGCCGTAGCTGTAGCCGGTGATGATCGTGATGGCCGAGCCGGAACCGGAGACGCGGGCGGTCTCGTCCACGGGCTTATGGTCGGAGGAGGTGAAATAGTCGGTGGTGAAGCCAATGATCACACCGATGATCAGCCCGGAGAGCGTGGCCCACAGGTAGCCGCGCTCGTAGCCGCCCAGGAAGGTCAGCGCCGTGGCAAAGAGGCCGAAAATGATACAGGTGATGACTGTGCCGTTGTTGAGCGCCGCGCCGGGTTTGCCGTTCTTGCCCACCCGCACGAATTGGATGCCGAGGAGCGAGGCCACAATCCCCAACAGGCAGAGGATCAAGGGGAAAACGATGTAGCGGGGATCGCCACCGCTCTGGGTCATGGAGGTCCCCAGCAGCATGACGGCGACCGCGCTGGCGACGTAGCTGTCAAAGATGTCGGCGCCCATGCCGGCCACATCACCCACGTTGTCGCCCACGTTATCGGCGATGACCGCCGGGTTACGGGGATCGTCTTCCGGGATGCCGATCTCTACCTTGCCGACCAGGTCAGCGGCGATGTCGGCGGTCTTGGTGTAGATACCGCCTCCGGCTTTCGCCAGCAGCGCCAGCGAGGAAGCGCCAAAGCTGAAGCCCAGCACCACTTCCGCGTCCTGTGTGAGCAGATAAATCGCGCTCATCCCGATCACAGCCAGGCCGACCATCGCCAGCCCCATCACCGAACCGGCGTAGAAAGCGACCCGGAAAGCCGGGTTGATGCCTTTGTCGGCGGCGGTAGCGCTGCGGACGTTGCCCGCGACGGCGACGGTCATGCCCATGTAGCCGGCAATGGCCGAGCAGAGCGCCCCCATCACAAATGCCACTGCCATGGCGATACCGCGCCCGGCATCAAAATGGATGGTGCCCATCCCTAAGTGCTCAATATCAAACATGAAGACGATGGCGATGATGATGCCCAGGCCAACGGCCACCATTCCCAGCGCCGTGTAGAGCTTGCGCAGATAGGATTGCGCCCCCTCGCGGATCCAGGCGGCAACCTCCTGCGCCCGTTTAGACCCCGGGTCTTGCCGGTTGACCCAGAAATAAATCCAGACTGCGACGCCTACTGAAACCAGGCCCGCAGCAATAGCAATGAACAGCCAGATTTGTGAGCTCATAGGATTCCCTTTCTAAATAATATTCCCAGTTGCCACGGTTAGCGTGGTAGCCGCGTACTCTTTATCCTGCATTCGCAAATCAGCGAACCGGCGGAGCCGATTCGCTGAACGGTCACCAGGTACGGGTTACATAACTTACATGTTGGCCGAGCGCCACCAGGCGTAGTGGTTGGCGCGCAGCTCATCCTGCGAGGGCATGGGGAACCAGATCAGGTCCTCGTAGTTGCCCACGTAGAACCCACCTTTGATGGTGCGGTACGGGAAAGTGGCCGGATTAGCGCGGTCCACCATCTTGGAATTGACGGTCTTGGTCTTCAAATCCAGCAGGCATTCCCGCAGGTGGTCAATGTTGGAGTAGGGCAGGTTGCCCACCGCGCCGAACTCCGGGTCCAGGGCCAGCTCGCCCAGTTGCAGCTCCACAAAGGCGACTGCCGGCAGTGTCAGCAACGTGCTCGGGTTCTTGCCGATCAGGTCGTGGAAGGCGCAGGGACCCAGGCTGCTGACTACCAGCGGCGTCACGGGCACCAGCTCTTTGTAGAGGTGCAGCCCCAACGTATCGGCCGGGCACTCCCACTTGGGGTCCAGCCCTAATACCCGCCCATCAGAGGTCGCCAGGTAAAGCTTTTGCAGCGCCTTGAGATCAAGGTGCTCCAGCACCCGGTAGACGGAGATGTAGATGGAGCGTTTGGGGCTGCCATCTTCATGCGGGACGCAGCGGCGGATCCCTTCATCCACCTGAAAATACTCATGCCGGAAACTGGGATCCACTTCTACAAAGATGGCCTGACCGCGGGACTTTTTCTTGGTGCCGGTGGCGTAATAAACGCCAAATTCCTCCGGGGACAACATGGAAGCGATGAGCGCTTCTGGAATCATAGAAAAATACAGATGTACAGCCATAAGGCACTCCTTTCTGGTTAGCTTCTGGCAAACAGGATCCAAATCTCAGGCATTATAACGCATTTTGCGATAATTCCAAGCGAGCGCCAGGGCGGGCCTCCTGCCAGCGTTTGCGGCGCTTGTTTTCTATGCTATATTGTGCCCTGGCGCTGCTATTTACGAAGCTAGATTTGTCGTGCCGCGCTTTAGCCGGTCAAGACGGCGCTAAAGCGCCGCACTACGAACATCTACCGGGAGGTTAACGATGAAGTATTTATCCGTTCTCTGTGCGTTGACCTTTACTATCCTTATCCTTTCGGCTTGTGGGCCATCTCAACCCGGCTCCCCCACGGTCTCGCCGACTACACCGCCGGTTTCGCCTACGGCCACGGCTATGCCACCTACACCGACCTCTACACCGCCTCCGCCGCCACCCACGCCGACCGCTACTGCGGTCAGCCCTTCTCCCACGCCTTCCCCCACGCCGTTTACCACCTCAGGTTGGTCTACTACTGCCTCAACCCGCACCGAGTTGAGTTTTGCTTTCCCCGGCCACTGGGATGGGTCTTCTCCGCTTACCTTTGGCGAGGGTGAATTCGTCAAAGACCCCAAGCAAGCGATAGGGGTGACGTTCCAAATCAAGCTGAGCGGGCGGCCGGCGGCGCTTTTAAATGCCTGGGGGGCTAAGACCGTGGGTATCGTGGGCATCGTCACCTTTGCCCCGGAATCCGTGACTGATGGTCCACCGGTTACCATTGCGCGCCTGGAGGTGCCGACGAAAATCGCCCAGGGGAATGGGATGACGGCTCAGGTGGCCTATGTTCAGCGCGCTAATGATACCCTGGAAGTGTTGTGGTTTGCCCCCACCGAGCAATGGGAAGCGCTCCAACCGGTCTTTCAGGGTGTGTTGGAGAGCCTTGAACTCTGGCGTAAATATGTCAATAACGCCGCCGGCCTGCAAACCATGTATGTGCATGACTGGTTAGCGCCCCGCCCGACCTGGCAAAATACCGGTCTGTGGTTCCGCTCCGCCGATGAACGGACCGGCCTGGCGGTCTTCATCAAGAACGAGATCGCCGATCCGGTGCAGCTGCTGGAGGCGTGGGGCACCGAGCGGCTGGCACCCTTAGGGTTGGTGGATTGCACGCTGGGCAAGGGCGACCGCATGGATACCCTGAGCGGGCAATGGGAATCCAAAATGGGACAATGCACCGATGCGCGCGGCGAACAGGTGACTTACGAAGTGGCTTTCGTGCCAAACAAGGATCGGGTGCTGGAATTCATCACTTATGCGCCCTCGGCCACCTGGGCTGAGGCCAATCAGGTGGCTTTCAAGCATTTACTGGGCCTGATGATAGACATCCGGCCGTAGCTTGTTAAGGGGGGCTGGGGATTGACTCAAACGCAGCTATTTTTCACCGCCGAGGCTGCCGAGAAGCCATGCATGACTCTGCACCCTCTGTGTTCTCGGCGGTACAATTCAGGTGGTGACTATGACGGAACGAGAGGTGGCACAACCGGCGGTGATGGAGCTCCCCGCCGTTCATAAGGGCTGGCTGCTGGTGGTGGTGGGGATAGCCACCTTTATGACTGCGCTGGATGGCAGTGTGGTCAACACGATTGTGCCGGTCATCCAGGGGGTCTTTGGCGTCTCCGAAGCGGCCATCCAATGGGTGGTGACGACTTACCTGCTGGTGGTGAGCGGCTTACTGCTCAGCTTTGGGCGGTTGGGCGATTTACGGGGACAGCGGGCTATCTACCTGGCCGGGTTTGGTGTTTTTGTCCTCGGCTCGGCGCTCTGCGGCCTGGCGCCGACGTTGGCGGTGTTGGTGGCGGCGCGCGCGCTCCAGGCGCTGGGCGCCGCCATGCTCGCGGCCAACGCCCCGGCAATCCTGACCCGCTCCTTCCCGGCAGCCCAACGGGGGCAGGCTTTGGGACTGGCGGCGACTATGACCTACCTGGGGCTGACGGTGGGGCCTTCATTGGGGGGCTGGTTGGCGCGCGCCTACGGCTGGCGGGCCGTCTTTTATATCAATCTGCCGGTAGGGGCGGTAGCCCTGATCCTGGGCCGGCTGTTCATTCCCCACGACGAGGGGGCTGAGCGACCGGAGTCGTTTGATCTGACCGGTGCTGTGCTCTTCACCGTGGGGCTGGTAGCGCTGCTCTTGGGGCTGAATCGCGGTTCCGCCTGGGGCTGGGGGACGCCCCGTGTCCTGGGGCTGCTGGGCCTGGCCGGCGTCTTGCTGGCGGCCTTTCTGGTGGTGGAGCGCCGCGTGGCCCAGCCGATGCTGGATCTGAGCCTCTTCCGGCGCTGGCTTTTTTCCGCTGCGGCCTTCAGCGCGGTATTGAATTACATTTGCACGTACACGGTGATTTTTCTGTTGCCGTTTTACCTGATCCGGGGGCGCGGGCTGGATTCGGCGGAAGCCGGGCTGGTGCTCACCGCGCAGCCGCTGGTGATGGCGCTGGTAGCGCCGCTCAGCGGGACCCTTTCCGACCGGATCGGCTCGCGGTTGCCGGCGACGTTGGGGATGAGCGTGCTGGCGCTGGGCCTCTTTCTGCTGGCGCGACTGACCCCCGCAACGCCGCTGCCCGGCGTGATGGCCCGCCTGGCCGTGACCGGGCTGGGGTTGGGGCTGTTTGTCTCGCCGAATAACAGCGCCCTGATGGGGGCTGCGCCGCGCCACCGGCAGGGGATCGCTGCCGGGATTCTGGCCACCGCCCGCAGTGTCGGGATGGTGTTGGGCGTGGGGCTGGCGGGCGCGATTTTCACGACCGTGCTCACGCGCGGGGAAGTGGCCGGCTCGCTCACGGCGCTCTTTGACGGGGTAGCGGCCAGTTTCACCGTCGCAGCCGGGATTGCGCTCCTGGGGGCCGTGATCTCGGTTGTGCGCGGCAGGTAGGCTACCTTCGTGATGCGTGATTTAAAACGCTCTCCATACGCGATTTACGTGGTGCTCGTGCCGTTGCTGGTGGGGATAGGACTCGCCGGCTACGGCTGGTTCTCCCAGCGAACGGTGGCCCCGGCGGCAACGGTCGTCGCGGTGACGCCAACGCCGACCGCCCATCCTACGTTCCGCCCGCAATTCCAGGCCGCGCCGATCACGCCGACGCCGCAGCCCACGCGCCAGCCGCCGCCGGTTCCAACGACGACCTACACCGTCCGCGCCGGCGATACGCTCTCCGGCATTGCCGGGGCGGTGGGAGTCTCCGTGGACGATCTGTTGCGCCTGAATGGCCTGACCGACCCTGACCAATTGCTGGTGGGACAGGTCTTGCAATTGCCGGTCACGGAGCCGCTCTCCGGTTCGGGGGTGTTGTTGCTCCCAGATAGCGAGTTGGTCTACGGGCCCGGCTATGCCGGCTTTGACGTGGCCGCTTTTACCGCTTCCTACCCCGGTTACTTCAACCAATACACCGAAGAGCTCAACGGGCGCACCTACACCGCTGCTGAGCTGGTAGAGCTGGTGGCGCTCCAGTACAGCGTTGGCCCGCGGGCGCTGCTGGCCTTGCTGGAACTGCGCAGCGGTTGGCTCAGCAACCCCGATCCGGCCCCTGAAGCCCGGCTGTATCCGCTGGGGTATCACCAGGAGGATTGGCAGGGGCTGGCGGTGCAGCTCAACATCGCCGCTAACCAGCTCAACGCCGGTTTCTACGGCTGGCAGCGCGGGACGCTCTGGACGTTACGGCTGAGCGACGGGCAGTATATCCAGCTGGCGCCGACCCTCAATGCCGGGACGGTGGGAGTCCAGCGGGCGCTGGCCTGGCAGACCGATACGGCGACCTGGACGCGCCAGGTCTCAGCCGCCGGGTTCCTGGCCGTCTACCGGCAGCTCTTCGGCGATCCCTTCGCCTATGCCGTGGAGCCACTGTTGCCTACTAATTTGCATCAGCCGTCCTTCAACCTGCCCTGGGAACGGGGCACGACCTGGTATTTCACCGGCGGCCCGCATGGGGGGTGGGGGACGGGCAGCGCCTGGGCCGCGCTGGATTTCGTCACCGATGAGCAGCAGATCGGCTGCCAGGTCAGTACCCAGTGGGTGGCGGCTGCTGCTCCTGGACAGATCATTTTCAGTGACGACGGCATGGTGTTGGAGGACGTAGACGACGACGGCTTTGCCGGGACCGGGTGGGTGTTGCTCTACCTGCACGTCGCCGCGCGCGACCGGGTGCCGGTGGGCAGCTGGCTGCGGGCGGGCGACCGGATCGGCCATCCCTCCTGTGAAGGGGGCGTGGCGGAGGCGGCGCATCTGCACTTTGCCCGCCGCTACAACGGCGTCTGGATCGCTGCCGCCGATCCCCAGATCCCGCTGGTGCTGGATGGCTGGCAGGCTGGCGCGCTGGGCGACGAGTACGACGGCACCTTGACCAAGAACGGCGAGGTCAAAACTGCCTGTGAGTGTTGGGAGTCTGGCAACGCGCTGAGCCGGCCGTGAGATGAGATATCCCCTGCAAAAAGCCGAAAATCTCACGTTAAGCCGCAAATTCTCAAAAATAGGTTCGTAGTGAGGCGCTTCAGCGCGGCCAACGGCGCTAAAGCGCCTCACTACAAAACAAGCCTTTTACCCGTTTCCATTTTTGCCCGGCTTGACTGCCGGGCCAACCATCCCAGCAACCAGATTCCCGCCAGCGAGGCCGCCAGGTCCACCGGATCGGCGCTGCGCGTGGCGGAGAGCGCCTGCGCGGCCTCCTCAGCGGCCGTGAGCGCGCTCAGCCCGGCGAGGACGGCCCAGGCCGGCCACCGGGGCCGCCAGCGTACCAGCAGAAAGCCCACCCCGCCGAAGAGCAGGAAGTGCAGGACTTTATCCATGCCGGGAATCCGGAGCAGCCCAAAGTGGAGCAGCCCCAACGTGGCCGTCAGGAGCGCCAGCAGCACCAGCGTCACCTGCCCCCAGAGCAGCCAGGCCCACCGGGAGCGCCCCGGAGCCGGTGGCTGGTAAACCAGCCCGTAGACCAGGGCCCCGCTCCCCGCGCCGAGGATCGCGCCGCCGAGCACGTCGCTGGGGTAGTGCACCCCCAGGTAGACCCGTGAGAGCGCCACCAGCGCGGCGCCGCTCAGGGCCGGCAGCGCCCACCGCCGCCGCCAGAGCGCCACCCAGGTGGCGACGGCAAAAGCGCCCGCTGCGTGCCCGCTGGGAAAAGCCGGGAAGGGAGGCACCGGCAGCAACAGGCGCATCCCGACCGGGCGCGGCCGCAGCAGCGTCAACTGGATCACCATCGTCGCCGCGCCGGCCAGCCCCAGGGCCAGCAGCCAGGCCACCCCTTCCCGCCGCCGGGTGCGTAACAGGGCCAGCCCGACCAGCGCGAGCATGACCGGTCGCCCCAAAAACGTCGCCGTCACCATGACCTCATCCAGCCACGGTAAGGCCAGTCCATTGAACCAGGTGAGTAAAGTGAGGTCAGACATAAGCATTCAGCAATCAGCAGTCAGCAGTCAGCCATCAGCGGTTCAGCGGTTCAGCGTCCCAGCGGCTCAGCAGCTCAGGTGTACTGCGCTCCTGTGCCCCTGCGCTCCCGCGCTCTTGCTGCTTGCTGCTCGCCGGGGCAGCGTACCAGTTGAAGAGGGGCCGCGCCCAGCCCACCGGAATCGCCCGCCCCAAAAGCCTATAGACCGGTTCCACCCGTTTGTAGGCGATGTTGAGAAAAAGCCGCTGCGCAAAGCCCGGCTCACCCCAACGGCAGCGCGCCAGGATAGATTCCCAGGTGTAAAAGCGCTCGTAGGCACGGAAGTAGCCGGCTTCCAATTGCTCCGGCGTTAGCCTGGCCGGACGGAAGACCACCTGTGTCGTGTCGTAGTGCGACCAGTCGTGGTCAAAGATGCGCCCCTCGGCCTCCAACCGCCGGTGGAGCGCCGTGCCGGGATAGGGGGTGAGGACGGTGAACGTGGCCGTCTCTAAGCGCGCCTCAATGCCGAAGGCGACCGTGCGGTCAAAGACCGCCTCGTCGTCGTGGTCAAAGCCGAAGACGAAGCTGCCGTTGACCATGATCCCCCGCTCGTGCAGGCGGCGGACGTTGCGGAGGTAATCCTCCACCCGGTTGCACCGCTTGTGGACCTCCCCCAGGCTCTCCGGGACGATGCTCTCAAAGCCGATGAACAGCGTCCGGCAACCTGATTCGGCCATCAGGTCCAGGAACGCTTCGTCGTCGGCGACCTCAATGGAGGTCATGCCAAGCCAGCGCCGCCGTCGCGGGATCAACGCCTGGAAGAGCGCCCGCGCAAACGGCCGGTTGAGCGTGATGTCGTTATCCAGAAAGGCCAGCACGGGGTAGGGACGGGCGTCAATATCCTGCAAGACCTGCTCCAGCGGGCGCTGGCGGAAGTTGGGCTTGGGGCGGCTGCTCTCGTAGCAGAAGTCACAGCGCCGGGGACAGCCGCGCGTCGTGGAGATGGCCGCCTGCACAGCATATTCCTGCGGCGGGATAACGGACCAATCGGGCGCGGGGGTCCGCTCCAACGGCAGGAGCGCGCCGTCGTAACGGGGCCGGAGCCGGCCGGCCTCCGCGTCGGCCAGCAACGTTGCCCAGACGGCCTCGGCCTCCCCGACGACGATGGCGTCAGCGTGCGCCTGCGCCTCTTCCGGGCAGACGGAGACGTGCGGCCCGCCGAGCACCACCCGCAACCCGCGCTGCCGGTAAGCGTCGGCCAGCGCGTAGGCCCGGTTCGCCGCCGCCGTCCAGACCGTGATGCCGATCAGGTCGGCGCGGAGGTCTGGAGCGGCTGGCCGGTGATATTCATCCACGATGGTGATACGGTGGCCCGGCGGCGTCAGCGCGCTGAGCAGTTGCAAGCCGTGCGGCGGCACCATGAAGTGCTTGATCCGCGTCCCGCGCCGCAAATCAGCTTTGGCAAAAATGAGCACGATGTGCATGGGACCCTCCTGGGAATGGACAATTGATATGGACCACAGACCACGGATGGCAGACCACGCTCTGGGGAGCCGTCCCGGATCAGCTTCACGATGGACGGCTCACCCCTCACTGTTCACCGCTCACCTTCTTCTTCCGAAACACCTCGTTCCAATCCACCCGCGCCGTCACCTGCATCAGCACGGCCAGCGTGACGATAGCGCCGATGGTCACGACCAACCCCGTGTACCCCTCAAAGAAGAAGGCGTAGGAGAAAAGGACCAGGAAGAGCAATTGGGAAAGTCCCGCCTCGCGCAGCGCAAAGCGCGCGCCCACCACGCGCCACAGGTAACTGATGACCAGCGTTAGTGAGACCACCGCCGCGATCACAAACGCCAGCTCCGCCACGACGTGATCCACCAGGTAGGCAAAGAGCAGGTGGAAGGCGAAGAAGCTCGCGCCCAGGAAAAAGTAGTGCATCGGGTGCAGATGGGTCCCTTTGACCGCGCCGAGAATGACCAACACGGTGAAGAAGAAGAGCAGGGAGACCGGCGCAAAGTAACTCATCCGGCTGGCGAGCGGCCCCGGGTTGATCTTGTGCGGCATCTCCACCGCGATGTCAAAGTCGGAGACCAGATTGTTGAACTGCCAGACCAGCTGCCAGCCGCTCCCGCTCTGGGTCTTGGTAGAAGGCGAGATAGAACCGGCGGGAAAGTCGTAATCGCTGAAGTTCGTGGTGACCGTCAGCGCAAAGTTCTTCACGGTGACGATCCCCTCGGCAAAGCGATAGGTCCACTGGTCCAGCCCGCGCGAACGGTAGCCGATGTGGATGGTCGCCTCCTCGCCCGGCCCCAGCCGGACTACGTTGGTCAGCTCTGCCCCGGAGCTGCCGGTGGGCGTGGCCGGGCTGTCGTTGACGCGGAAATCAAAGTCGTCGTAGATCGCGCTGGACGAGGGGAAGACAAAAGTGACTGTAGCCGTCACCGGCTCGGCGAGCGGGTTCTGGAACGTGTAGGTGCCGTCAAAGGTGACGCCGTAGGTGGCGTACCAGAGCAATCCCTTGCGCCTGTGCTGGAGTGACAGGTCCACGTGGATGGTGCTGGCCGCCAGCTCCACCGCTCTGGGCTGGCTGGAGGCCCCCGTCACGGTCACGAGGGGCGCGCGCTGCTGCTGGGGCGTCCCCCACAGCTGCTCCACCTGCGCGCCCAACCGGTCGTAGCCGGAGTCGGTGCGCGCGATCACGCTGGTGCCCAGAATGGCCCAGGCGATGGTCACACACCCGAAGATGAAAATCACGGCGATCAAACGCGGTACGGTCATGGTTTACTCTCCTTTGAAAAGTTAAAGTTAAGGAGTGAGCAGAGAGCAGCGGGTAAGAGCAGCAGGTAGAAGTTCCTGTTTCCTGCTCACCGCTCACGGCTCACATTTTCATCCCACGGCTGGTGAATGCCAGTTCATGTTGTCCCCATTGTAATGCTAAAGTCTGCCTGCCGTCCAGTTCTCAAATCCGCCGCGCGCTGCACTCAAGTGCTTGACAGCCGCCGCCAATCCGGGTAAGCTATCCTCACGTTGAAGAGACCACAGACCACGGACGACCGACCACCGCTGGTGGTCAGTGGTCTGCCGTCCGTGGTCTGTCGTCTGTGGTTATCCTGATATGCTCAACTTGTGGCTGGTAGAAGACAATCTGGCGCTCCGGCGGGCGCTCAAGGCCGGGCTGGAGGCAACCGGCGCTGTCCACGTGGTGGGCGAAGCCGCCAGCGGTGAGGCAGCCGTGGCGCTCACGCTGGACCCGTTGCCCGACGTGGTCTTGATGGATGTGGCGCTGGCCGGCGCCATGAATGGCATCCAGGCGGCGGTGGCCCTGCGCCGCGAGTATCCCCGGCTGCCGGTGGTCTTTTACTCCATCCAGGATGATGATGCCTACTACCGCGATTTCCTCCGCTCCGGCATCCTCAGCCACTACGCTTACGTCCGCAAGAGCAACTACCTGCTGCCGGCCAGCATCGTCCCGCTGCTGCGCGACGCCGTCGCCGGGCGCAGCTTCATTGACCCGGAGATTGAGGCCCGCGTCCAGGAGGTCCGCCACAAGGATGCCCACGATCCACTCGCGCTGCTGGAACCAAACGAGCGCGCCGTCATCGCGCTGGTGGCGCAGGGGCTGACCAACGAACAGATTGCCGCGCGGCTGGGCTACCGCGACGCGCGCGCCGTCAGCCGTACCAACGGCCAGATCTACGCCGCCTGGGGTTTGAATGCTTCCACGGTGGACGAAAAGGTCGCCCGCACCCGTGCCGTGCTCATCTGCCAGCGGCGGCAGCTCATCGTTTGGGATGAGGATGGCCTCCCCCGCGTGCTGAACCCGCAAGGCGAATGGAGTTTACTGGAGTGAGAATTTGATACTGACCCTGATTACTTTTGGTTTCTGCCTGCTTGACCTGGCGCTGCTGGCGGCGCTGCCCCGTCTGGGCCTCTCGTTTGGGCCGCTCTGGTTTACGGTAGCGGCGTTGTGGGGGGCGCGCCTGACGTTGTGGCTGGTGGCGGAG
>Ga0067045_1030482_pt1 | contig 15130 bp, 14 predicted proteins | sample TerdegcTABiofilm_FD_59184 | JGI IMG/M metagenome (GOLD analysis project Ga0067045, IMG submission 59184) | Combined Assembly of (Gp0054472, Gp0054536) Wastewater bioreactor microbial communities from Singapore -Terephthalate degrading...
GGGGGAATTCCCTTGTCACTTCTTCCCGCTCCCCCGCAGCCCGCTGGCGATCACCTGCCGGTAGGCGGCGATCCGCTCAGCGCGCAGCGGTCGCCGGTGACCGATCAGCCACTTGGCGGCTTCCAGCGCCATCTGCCACTCATATTGCAGCAACAACCAGGCGCGCAGCAGCGCCGCCGCTCCGCGCCCGTGATACTTGCGGGTATAGTAGACTTTGCTGGATTGGAAATAAATGTGCCGGGCCGGCACGACTTGCTCGCTGCTTTTCCCTTCGTGGTGGATGATGCGCGCTTCCGGCCAGTAGACAACTCGCCAGCCGGCGTCGCGGAAGCGGTGACACCAATCCAGCTCCTCTGAGTACATGAAAAACCCCTCATCCAGCGGGCCGACCTCGGCGATGGCCTCCCGGCGCACCAACAGCGCCGCGCCGGTGACCCAATCAACGGCTTGCTCTACATTGTCGGGCCGGTCCTCAACGTAATAGGCCGCCAGGGTGGCGCGCGGGGCCAAGGCCTGGAGCCAGGTGCTCTCGGTGAACAGCACGTCCAGGGTGGGAAAGCGCCGCCGCGAGGCCTGCACCGTGCCGTCGGCATTGAGCAGCTGCGGCCCGATCACCCCCACGTCAGGATGGGCTTGCGCGTAAGCGACCAGGCGGGGGAGGGCGTCGTCCAACACCTCGGTGTCGGGGTTGAGGAGCAGCTGGAATTCGCCGGTTGCCTGGGCCAGTCCCAGATTGTTGCCGCCGGTGAACCCACGGTTTTCGGAGCTGACGATCAGTTTTACCTGGGGGAATTCGGCGGCGACCATGGCCGGGCTGCCGTCGGTGGAGGCGTTGTCCACGACGATGACCTCCAGCCCCGGCCGCGTCCCCCACGAAGCAAAAACCGAGGTCAGCGCCCGCTGTAAAAGCGGGCGCACGTTCCAGTTGACGATGATCACCGAGAGAAGCATGGCAGCGGGTTGATTCTGGAAAGCTCAATACGTCCGTTGGACTGCAAAATTAGCGATTTGCTGCATGGCGGTCAGATAAGGCGAGGCCGGGTAGGTTGCTAACAGCGCCAACGCCTCGTGAATGTGCCCTTCGGCGGTGACCATTGCCCGGTCGGCGGCTGCAGAGCGCCGCAGGTCGGCCACGATGGCCTGCACCTGTTCGCGCTCCCGGGGGCCGCGCATGAGGGCCGCAATTCGCCCGTCTTCCGGGTGTTCTTCCAGGTAATAGAGCACCGGCAGCGTGATGAGACCTTGTTGCAGGTCACTGCCGACCGGCTTGCCGAGGGTCGCCTCGTCGGCCATGAAGTCCAACACGTCGTCGGAAATCTGGAAAGCCAGCCCCAACAGCTTGCCGAAGCGTGCCAGCCGCTCCTGTTCTGCCGCCGGCCGCTTACCCAGGATTGCGCCGGCTTCGGTGGTGAACTCAAAGAGTGAGGCGGTCTTGGCATAGATGCGGACATAATAGTCATCCAGGGTGGGGAGCTGGTCGCGGCCGACAAACATCTGGGTCAGTTCGCCCCGACAGATGATGTTGAGAGTCTCGGCGAAGCGTTCCATGATTCTCAAACTCTGGCCACGCGCGCTCAGCCGGGCGGCCCAGGCAAACGCGATATCGCCGGTCAGGACCGTGGCGGCCGGACTCCAGTGCGCGTTGAGCGTCTCTACGCCACGCCGGAGGATGGCGTTGTCAATTAAATCATCGTGGATCAACGTGGCCGTGTGCAGCATCTCAGTGGCTGCGGCGACCGGCAGGGTGTGTTCCAGCGCCGCGCCGCACAGATGCGCCGAGAGGAGCACGAGCGCCGGCCGCAGTCGTTTCCCGCCGCTGAGAATGAGCGCGCGAACGGCTAACCCGATGGTAGTTGGAACCTGGTCGTGCACTTCGTGCAGTAGCCCCTCCACACCCCGGAGCTCTTCACGGAGCAAGGCACGGTAAAGCAGTTCATTTCCTGACATGATTCCCCTGGCGTACTGGTTGGATGCCGGTATTATACCACAGGGGACACAGGGTAGCTTACGCTGTCCGACGTGCTGGTGGCTTATTTTTCGCCAGACACGGCTGGTCCAACCCTGAACAGGCGGCGGGCATTCTCGGCGGTGGCCTCCATTACCTGCTCCACGGACACGGCTTTGAGTTCGGCGATGCGACGGGCAATGTAGATCAGGTAGGCTGGCTCGTTGCGCTGGCCGCGATAGGGTTCGGGGGTCAGATAGGGGCCGTCGGTTTCCAGCAGCAGGCGGTCCAGGGGCACGCGCCGGGCCACTTCGTGCAGGGCGGTGGCCTTGCGGAAAGTAACCGGGCCATCCATGCCGATATAAAAACCCAGCGCCAGCGCCTCGTCCAACAGCGCCGGCCCGCCGGCATAAGCGTGTAGCGTCCCTGTGCGGTCCGGCCCGCCTGCGACCCAGGTGCGGAGCAGCTGCAGGGTATCGGCATGAGCTTCCCGGTCATGGATCAGTACCGGCAAGCCCAGCTCGGCGGCGAGCTCCAGTTGAGCAACCAGGGCGGCTCGTTGTTGCGGCGGGTCGGCGCAAGGCCAGCCCCGGTCGGGGAGGGTGGGCCAATAGTAGTCTAAGCCGATCTCGCCGATGGCCACGACGCCAGGGTGCCGGGCCAGCGCGCGCAACTCAACCAGCGCGGCGGGAGTCAGTTCGTCGGCCGAGGTGGGGTGGATGCCAACGGCGGCGTAAAGCACGCAGGGACTGGCGGCCTCACGTTCCGCCAGCGCGACGGCGGCCTGGCTGTCAGCGAGCGTGCTTCCCGGCAGCAGGCAGGTGGTCACGCCGGCCCCGGCGGCGCGTACCAGGACGGCCTCCCGGTCGGCGGCGTAAGCATCATAGTGTAAATGGACGTGAGTATCCCACATGGTCTCTCCTGGGTGGCCGGTTTCCTGATTTGAAGGCAAGTGTAACACGGGCCGGCGATGGGGCAAATGGCCTGGTCTGCGGCTTCCAAGCCGCCGGTCAACTGCCACAATTGCTTTTGTCGTGACAGGGGAGTTTATAAATCAGTAAATTTATCTTAAACGAAACCCCGATCTTGGTAAGGGAGACGTTTAGCTATTGACAGAAATAATGAGGTGGTGTACAATAAAACTGTTCGCCTGTAGGACCTGGTTATAGACTAACCTTTTGTGTTAAGTTGTAGGTGCACAGGAGTCGGACAACCATCTGTAACTGTCCACTGCTCCCGCTTTACCAAAACGTTTTGCTGTCCGTTGTAGCGGTTTTTATAGCGATTTGTTTTGGACTGATTGTTCCACGTTTATGAATTTGCCTCTGTAAGTTGTTAGGGTTGGGCCGAACCCAATCCGGCTGGTATTGGTGCTATGCCCGGTTTGGGGCATAGCATAGTGTGGGGCATGTCTTGATTCATAATATGGATGAGACGGTCTATCTGCGTGCCAATCCAAAATTACTGGTGACAGGCCCTTGTTTGGCTTCCAGCTGCCAGGTATCAATGCCTCTTCAGCAGGTGGAACCCCATGATCCATCCTTATGGGGTGACGTATGCCAGCAACTCCAGGTTCTGCTCCGGTGTTTGGGTGAGCTTGGTTTAGAAAGGGGGTGATGACAAAAGGCAGATTCTTGAGCAGGCGCGAGGAGTTCGCTGCTTTGGCCCTGAACCTGCACGTTGGATCTGTCGGCACTGAACATCTTTATCTTTAGTGAAACGATCATTCCAGGTTTTGTCAAGTCAAATCCTTTCAATGTACCTTAATTCCAAGGAGGCATTTAAGATGGATAAGTCGTTCAACATCAAGGAGTTCGTCGGCGAGATCGTAGGCACCTTCGTCCTGATTCTGCTGGGCGATGGCGTGGTGGCCAATGTGGGGCTGGCGCCCCGTCTGGCGGCTCCGGCCTACAACTGGAACACCATCACCATCGGCTGGTGCTTTGCGGTCATCATCGCCGTCTACATCTCCGGCGGCGTCTCTGGCGCGCATCTGAATCCGGCCGTGACCCTGGCGATGGCCTTCAAGCGCGGTTTCTCCTGGGGCAAAGTGCCGTTCTACATCATTGCGCAATTCATCGGCGCTTTCCTGGGCGCGCTGGGGGTCTACCTGGTCTACATGGATGGCCTGAAGGCCGCTGGCCTGCCCAATGTTTGGAGCACTGGCCCGGGCTCGGTCTTTGGCAATGCCTTCTGGGGTGGTGCCGCGGGCACGGCCTCCGGCAGCTACTCTTTGGTGAATGCCTGCATCGCCGAATTCTTCGGCACCATGATTCTGCTGTGGGGGATCCTCGCCAGTGGTGATATGAAGAACATGGGCGTGGGCGGCAACCTGGGACCCTTCATCGTCGGCGGCACCGTGCTGGCGGTTGGTCTCTCCCTGGGTGGCCCCAGCGGTTACTCCATCAACCCGGCCCGTGACCTGGGCCCCCGCCTCTTTGGTCTGGTCGTCGGCACCAAGGGGCTGTTCGACGGCATCTACTGGCTGCTGCCGCCGGTCCTGATCCCGGCGATTGCGGGGCCGATTGCGGCCTTCCTGTATGATGCTTTCATCACCGCTATGCTGCCGGCGAAGAAATAGTAGCTGAATTTTGGCCCTGCCTGGTTTCATTCAGGCAGGGCCTTATCTCAAGTCAAGGGGGTAGTCATGAAAAAGCTGATCAATCAAGTGGAAACGTTTGTGCCGGAAAGCCTCATCGGTATGGCCATGGCCTTTCCTGATCTGGTCAAGGTGAATCTGGAACCGCGCTTTGTCTACCGGGCCGATGCGCCGGTCAGTGGCAAGGTGGCGGTGATCTCCGGGGGTGGCAGCGGCCATGAACCGATGCACGGTGGTTTTGTGGGCATGGGCATGTTGACGGCGGCCTGCCCGGGTGAGGTGTTTACTTCTCCTACCCCCGATCAGATGCTGGAAGCCGCCAAAATGGTGCACGGCGGGGCTGGCGTCCTCTACATCGTCAAGAACTACACGGGCGATGTGATGAACTTCGAGATGGCCGCTGAAATGGCCCGCGCCGAGGGCATTCAGGTTGCCAACATTCTGATTGATGACGACGTCGCTGTGAAGGACAGCCTCTGGACAGCCGGACGGCGCGGCGTCGGCACGACCGTGCTGGCGGAGAAGATCGTCGGCGCGGCGGCCGAGCGCGGGTACGACCTGGGGCGGGTGGCCGATCTCTGCCGCCGGGTGAACATCAACGGGCGCAGCATGGGGATGGCGATCACCTCCTGCACGGTGCCGGCCAAGGGCTCCCCCACGTTTGAACTGGGCGACGATGAGATGGAGATCGGCATTGGCATCCATGGCGAGCCAGGCCGCGAGCGCATGAAGATGAAGGCGGCCGATGAGATCACTGAAATGATGGCCCTGAGCATCATTGAGGATCCGGCCTACACCCGCAAAGTGCGCGAGTGGGATGAGGCCAAGGGCGACTGGGTGGAAGTGGAACTGGTGGATCCGCCCTTCGCCGCGGGCGACCGGGTGGTGGCCTTCGTCAACAGCATGGGAGGCACCCCCATCGCCGAGCTCTTCGTCGTCTATCGCAAACTGGCCGAGATCTGCCAGAAGAAGGGGCTCACCATCGTGCGCAACCTGGTCGGGCCGTACATCACCTCGCTGGAGATGCAGGGGATGTCCATCACCCTCCTCAAAGTGGATGACGAGATGCTGGAACTGTGGGATGCGCCGGTGAAGACACCGGGGCTGCGATGGGGCATTTAACCGACCTGCTGGTTTGAGGTCGGTCGTTCTTACTAATTTTCTTTGAAGGAGATTGACGGTCCGCATGGTTACCAAAGAACAGGTTGTCTCCTGGCTGAAGGCTGTCGCCCAGGTGTTGGCGGAGAACAAGCAGTATCTCACGGAGCTGGACGCGGCGATTGGCGATGCCGACCATGGGATTAACATGGATCGTGGTTTTCAAAAGGTGATGAGCCAGCTGCCGAGCTTTGCGGATAAGGATATCGGCAACATCCTCAAATCCGCCGGGATGGCACTGCTCTCCACCGTGGGCGGGGCCGGCGGCCCACTGTACGGGACCTTCTTCATGCGAGCCGGTGCGGCCGTAGCCGGGAAAGATGAATTGTCCGATGCGGACCTGGTGGCGCTGTTTGAAGCGGCGCTGGATGGGGTGTTACAACGCGGCAAAGCCAACCTGGGCGATAAGACCATGGTGGATGCTCTGACCCCGGCTGTAGCAGCGTTGAAGGCTGCCGTTGATCAAGGCCAGGACACATCGGCCGTACTGCAACAAGCGGTGGCGGCTGCCGAGCAGGGGATGCTGGGCACGATTCCGCTGCTGGCCAAAAAAGGCCGGGCCAGCTACCTCGGTGAGCGCAGTATCGGACATCAAGATCCAGGCGCTACCTCCTCGTTTCTGATTCTCAAGGCGTTCCTTGAGGTGGTTTCACAGTCGGTTTAACTCAATTTCATATCTTAGAAAGGAGACGTTTTCGTATGGCTAAGTATGCTGCAGCAGTAGATCAGGGGACGACCAGCACCCGGTGCATGATCTTCAGCCATGATGGGCAGGTCGTCAGCGTGGATCAGAAGGAACACGAGCAGATCTACCCGAAGCCCGGTTGGGTTGAGCACAACCCGATGGAAATCTGGGAGCGGACTCAGGAAGTCGTGCGCAGAGCTGTGGCCAAGGCCGGGGCTGCGCCCGGTGATATCGCGGCCGTCGGTGTGACCAACCAGCGCGAGACCACCATCGTCTGGAATCCCAAGACCGGTGTGCCGTACTACAACGCCATCGTCTGGCAGGACACCCGCACTGCCGACATCTGCAATGCTCTGGCCAAAGACGGCGGCCAGGATCGCTTCCGCCCGAAGGTGGGCCTGCCGCTGGCGACCTACTTCTCCGGCCCCAAGGTGAAGTGGATTCTGGAGAACGTGCCGGGCGTCCGCGAAGCCGCCGAGAAGGGCGAGGCCATCTTCGGCAACATTGACACCTGGGTGATCTGGTGGCTGACCGGCGGGCCGAACGGCGGCGCACATGTCACCGACGTCTCCAATGCCAGCCGCACCATGCTGATGAACCTGGAGACCCTGGACTGGGATCCCGAAATCCTGGCCATTATGGGCATCCCCCGCCAGATGCTGCCGGCGATCCGCCCCTCCAGTGATCCCAAGGTTTACGGCTACACCCCGATCGACGGCCCCTTCGGGGACAAGATCCCCGTCTGCGGTGACCTGGGCGATCAGCAGGCGGCCCTGGTCGGCCAGACCTGCTTCAGCCCCGGCGAGGCGAAGAACACCTACGGCACCGGCTGCTTCATGCTGATGAACACCGGCACCGAGATCGTGCCCTCCAAGTCGGGCCTGCTGACCACACTGGGCTACAAGTTTGGCGATGCGCCGGCCGTCTACTGCCTGGAAGGCTCCATCGCCATCACCGGCGCGCTGGTGCAGTGGCTGCGCGACAACCTGAAGCTGTTTGACTCCTCCAAGGACGTGGAGCCGCTGGCCCGGACGGTAGAGGACAACGGCGGCATCTACTTCGTGCCGGCCTTCTCCGGCCTCTTCGCCCCCTACTGGCGCTCCGATGCCCGCGGTGTGATCGTCGGCATGACCCGCTACGTCACCCGCGGCCACATCGCCCGCGCGGCGCTGGAAGCGACCGCCTATCAGACCCGCGAAGTGCTGGATGCCATGCACAAGGACTCCGGCGTGACGCTGACCGCGCTGAAGGTGGACGGCGGCATGGTCTTCAACGAACTGTTGATGCAATTCCAGGCCGACATTCTGGGTGTGCCCGTCGTGCGCCCGACCGTGGCGGAGACCACCGCGCTGGGCGCGGCCTACGCTGCCGGCCTGGCCGTGGGGTTCTGGGCCAACACCGATGAACTGCGCCAGAACTGGGGCGTGGACAAGACCTGGGAGCCCAAGATGGGAGCCGAGGAGCGCGCCGCGCTGTACAAGGGCTGGCTCAAGGCCGTGGAGCGCACCTTCAACTGGCTGGAATAAATCCATCTCGGAGCGGGTAGGGGGAGTCCTCCTGCCCGTTCCCTGATTTCGCATCTGGCTGGGGCCAGGTTGCTTTAACCTGGCCCCAGGGTAATGTCAGGTATGGCAAAAACAACACGATCTAAAAAGACTGAACATGCTTTTGGCCGGGCAAGCGGCCAGAAGGCGCCGGAGGTTCCAACCAGCCAGCCCTGGATCAATTTGCGTACCGGCCTGATTTTGATTGGGGTATTGAGCGTGGGTTTTGGGATTTATGTGGGGTGGCAGATCTTGCCGGGCTTGGGTTGGAAATCGGCTGTTTTGTGGGGACTGGGGTCGGCCGTGGCGATTTGGGCAGTTTTCCTTTTTTCATTGGTGCTGAATGCCACGATCCGAGGCAAAAAACCTTTCAGTTGAGCGCCGGGACCGGGGATGCGGACTTTTTGCGTTCATTTTTTGGCTGCTTGATGGTCCATGGCGAACCTGGATTGGGAACGCCTGTGGGCGCCTTATGATGAGCCGACCTACCAGCAGGTCCTGGAGTGGATCAGGCCTGAGGATATCGTCTTAGAGCTTGGAGCGGGTGATTTGCGCCTGGCCCGCCGGATCGCGGCGCTGGCCCGCCGGGTCTACGCCGTTGAGATCCAGGCCGACCTGGTGCTGGCGGCGCAACGGACCGCTCTCCCGACCAACCTGACCGTGCTGGTGGGAGACGCCCAGGACCTCCCCTTCCCGGCTGATGTGACGCTGGGGGTGTTGTTGATGCGTCACTGCCGCCACTTTGCGCTTTACGCAGATAAGCTCCTGGCTGTGGGCTGTGCCCGCCTGATTACCAATGCCCGTTGGCGGTTGGATGTGGAACTGGTAGACCTGGCGGCCCCCCGGCTGGCGTTTGAGCAGGTGCGGTTGGGCTGGTATGCCTGTCGTTGCGGGGCGGTGGGCTTTGTCCCTGGCCCCCCGGAAGCACTGACTCCCGAATTGGAACGGACAATCCATGAGGTGCAGAGTTGCCCGCAGTGTCAGAAGGTGGGCAGAGAGCCGTGAATTGAGGAACACGTTTGTAGTGCCGCGCTTGAGCGCGGCTCAAATGGCGCTCAAGCGCCTGACTATGAACATGTTAGGACATCAGGAGGACTCAGGATGCGCTTAACCAATAAACGGGTAGGGGTCCTGGTAGATGAGGGCTTTGAAGACCTGGAGTTCTGGGTGACGGTGATGCGGCTGCGTGAAGAAGGCGCCCAGGTGATGGTGATCGGCGCGAAGATGGAGCGCTTTCGCGGCAAGCATTGCCTGGAAGCCAAACCAGATTTGACGGTGGACCAGATCACGGCGGAGGCGCTGGATGCCTTAGTTGTCCCTGGTGGTTGGGCCCCTGATAAGCTGCGCCGCTCGCCCCGTATCCTGGACCTGGTCCGCACGGTGTATGAACAAAAGAAGATCGTCGGCGCTATTTGCCACGGTGGCTGGGTGCTGGCGTCGGCCCGGATTGTGCAGGGCCATCGGGCGACCGGCTCTTTGGGCATCAAGGACGATTTGGTCAACGCCGGCGCGACCTGGGTGGACGAGCCGGCCTTCCGCGATGGCAACCTGGTCTGGGGCCGGGTGGTAGAGGATATTCCGGCCTTCTGCCGCGAGCTGGTGGCGGCGATTGCCAATCCATGAACTGTTCGCCGTCTGGGAGGCGACCATCCCATCCCGGCGAAGATACGCCTGTTGATATTCTACTAACTTGAGGAGGGCCCATGATTGGCCTCGTGATTGTTTCGCACAGCGCCGAGCTGGCAGAGGGAGTGCGGCAGCTGGCGGATCAAATGGCGCAGGGAAAAGTGCCTATCGCCGCCGCGGGCGGCATTGACGATCCGACCAACCCCATTGGCACGGATGCCCTCAAGGTCCAGGAAGCGATTGCCAGAGTGTACAGTGATGACGGCGTTGTGGTGTTAATGGACCTGGGCAGCGCCCTGTTAAGTACAGAGACAGCCTTGGAGTTTTTCCCCGAGGAGCAGCGGCAAAAGATCCACATGTGCCCGGCCCCCCTGGTGGAAGGGGCCGTGGTGGCGGCCGTCCAGGCGCTGGTAGGGAGTCCGATCCCCGTGATCATGGCGGAGGCCCAGGAGGCTCTCAGTGCCAAGGTGGCTCAGCTGGGCGGCCCGGCACCGGCAGTTCCTACCGGCCCCGCAGCAGGGCTGCCGGAGGCGCAGGAATTGATCTTGACCGTGACCAACCGGTTGGGCCTCCATGCCCGACCGGCGGCTTTGTTTGTCAGCACGGCGAGCCGTTACCAGGCGACCATCACCGTGCGCGATGTGACCCGGCAGTCCAGGGCCGTCAGCGCCAAGAGCATCAATCAGGTAGCTACGTTGGGGGTGCTTCAGGGGCACCAGATCGGTATCGCGGCCCAGGGTGAAGATGCGCAGTCCGCTTTGGAGGCCTTGGCCGTTCTGGTCAAGGACAATTTTGGCGAATCTGACCAACCCTTGCCGGCGGTGCCTACCCGCCCGACGGCCGTGGTTGCCAGGGCCGGGCAACTGCCGGGCATCCCGGTCGCCCCGGGTGTAGCGGTCGGGCCGGCTTATCTTTACCAGGCCCAGGCTGTGGAGGTCGCCCGGCGCACGGTGACTGATCCAACCGCGGAGGTGCAGCGGCTGCATGAGGCCCTGGCGGCGACGCGCAAGGAGATTGAGGCGCTGCGGGCGCAGGCCATGAAGCAGGTGGGGAGCTATGAGGCGGCGATTTTTGACGCCCATCTGCTTTTCCTGGAAGACCCGGCGTTGGTGGAAGCGGCGGCCGCGCGGATAGGGGAAGAGCACATCAACGCCGAGGCGGCCTGGCAAACCGAGGTGGAGGCGCAGGTGGCTGCCTTCAAGGCCCTGGAGGATCCTTACCTCCAGACCCGGGCCGTCGATGTGGCGAGCGTGGGAGAGCAGGTGTTACGCCAGCTGGCGGGGGTAACGCCGGCTCATCTGCCCGCCATGCCGGTGCCGGGAATTCTGGTGGCCAATGATCTGATGCCCTCGGATACAATTCAACTGGATACGGCTAAAGTCTTGGGGATCGCTACGGCGCTGGGCGGGGCGACCTCGCACACGGCTATCCTGGCGCGCGCGTTGGGCATCCCGGCGGTGGCCGGCCTGGGACCCGGCGTGATGCGGGTGGAGGCGGGCACGCTGGTGGCCATAGATGGCGATGCCGGACTGCTGGCGGTCGCGCCGCCGGCGGAGCAGGTAGCAGAGTATCGGGCGCGGCGTGAGGCCTGGTTGGCCCGGCAGGCGGCCGCTCAGGCGGCCGGGCAGGCTCCGGCCGTCACCCGCGACGGGAAGCGCGTGGAGGTGGTCGCCAACATCCGGGGCCTGGTGGATGCCCGCCGGGCGCTGGAATATGGCGCGGAGGGCGTTGGCTTGCTGCGGACCGAGTTCCTGTACCTGGACCGCCAGACTGCTCCGACCGAAGAGGAGCAGTACGCTTTATACCGGGCCATCGCGGAAGTCTTTGAAAGGCGGCCGCTCGTGATTCGCACGCTGGACATCGGGGGTGACAAACCACTCCCTTATTTGGATGTGCCGGCAGAGCAGAATCCTTTCCTGGGTTGGCGCGGTATCCGGCTCTGTCTGGACCGGCCAGAAATCCTCAAAACCCAGGTCCGCGCGATCTTGCGGGCCAGCCCGGGACACGACATCAAGATCATGGCCCCGATGGTGGCAACGGTGGAAGAGGCCCGCGCGCTGCGTCAACTGGTCCGTGAAGTCCAGGCCGATCTGAAACGGGCCGGCCTGCCCTTTGACGAATCCGTAGAAGTTGGTATCATGGTGGAAGTGCCCTCGGCGGCGGTGATCGCGGATCAGCTGAGCCGGGAGGTGGACTTTTTCAGCATCGGGACGAACGATTTGAGCCAGTATACGCTGGCAGCGGACCGGACCAATCCGCAGGTGGCTAAGCTGGCCGATCCCTTACACCCGGCGGTCTTGCGGCTGATCCAGCAGGTGATTGCGGCGGCACACCAGGCCGGTATCTGGGTTGGATTGTGCGGTGAGCTGGCCGGGATGCCACCGGCGATCCCCATCCTGTTAGGGCTGGGGCTGGACGAGTTCAGCATGAACCCGCCCGCTATTCCCATTGCCAAAGAGGTGATACGGCAGCTGACCCTGACACGGGCCAGAGAGATCGCCTCCCATGTCTTGCAATTGGATTCCGCGGCGGCGGTGCGGGCCTACGTGGAAAGTCAGGTAAAAAAGTAATTTTCCCTGCACTTTTTGTCGCCTGATCGGCGGTTAATTTATCCATATCAGGAGGTCTCATGAGCCTACACGCATTGATTATCGGTGCTGGATCTACCGGCACAGCCGTGGCTCACGATTTGGCTCTACGGGGATTCCGCGTCACTGTGGTGGAGCGAGGTGAAATTGCCTCAGAGACGACCGGCCGGAACCACGGCCTGCTCCACTCCGGTGGCCGGTATGCGATGACCGACCCCGAAGCAGCCCAGGAGTGCGCCGAGGAAAATGCGCTGATGCGCAAGCTGATGCCCGATCTGTTGGAGCGGAACGATGGCCTTTTCGTGGCGATCAACGAAGAAGACCTGACTTACCGCGAGCGTTTTCTGGAAGGGTGCGCCCGGGCCGGCATCCCGGCTCAGGAACTGACCCCCAAGCAGGCGCTGGAGCTGGAGCCGCACCTCAATCCCAAACTGCTCACCGCCATCCGCGTGCCCGACGGGGTCTTTGATCCTTTCCACTTCAGCATGGCCTTTTTGGCGACGGCTAAACTGAACGGCGCGGTGGTGTATACTTACACCGAGGTGATTGATTTTGTCTGGTCAGGGCGCAGCATCACCGGCGTCAAAGTGCTGGATCGCCGCACCAAAAAAGAAAGTGTCCTGGGTGCCGACCTGGTGATCAACGCGGCCGGGCCGTGGGGCGGCGAGATCGGCCAGATGGCCGGCATCAAGCATATTGCGATGGTGCCGACGGCCGGCATCATGGTGGCAGTCCATCGTCGCTGGAGCAAACGGATCATCAACCGGCTGAATCGCCCCGGTGACGGCGACATCATTGTGCCGCAGCGGCGCAACTCGGTCATTGGCACGACCTCCTGGGTAGTGCAGGACCCCGATCAAATCCCCGTCCCACCAGAGCAGATCAAGCAGATGTTGGACTGCGGCACTTTGCTGGTCCCGGCCTTCGCCACAGCGCCCCTGCGCGGCGTGTCGGCGGCGGCTCGCCCGTTGCTGGATAAAACGGTGGGCGGCGGCAAGGTAGAAGGGCGCGAACTGACCCGTGGTTTTGATTGCTTTAACCACGCCGCGGACGGTGCGGAGGGACTGTTCTCCATTTTGGGCGGCAAGACCACGACGTCGCGGGCGATGGCTGAGAAGCTGGGCGACATCGTCGGGCGCGTAACCGGCGTTACCACGCCGTGCCGCACCAAGGAAGTCCCCTTAGCGACCTATCGGGCCTTCTATCGCTCGTAACCTCGGAGGAGAATGACACTATGCGCACTCTGAAACTACGAATTTTGCGCGGCAGCCCGACTCTGGGCCGCCAATACCAGACGTTTACTGTGACTCTGCCTGACGAGGCCAACATTATTGATGGGGTAGAGCAAATTTTTGGCCACCAGGATCACAGCTTGATGTTCCGCCATGCCTGCCATCATGCCTCGTGTGGGCTGTGCGGCGCGCGGGTCAACGGCCGCGAGCGGTTGATGTGCATCACGCCTGTTTCCGAGTTCCCCGACGGCGCGACGGTGACGCTGGAGCCGTTGCGCAATTTCCCGTGGGTGGGCGATCTGGCCGTGGACGTCAAACCGCTGTTGCAGAAGATGGACATGGTAGGTCTGCCCTATTCCCGCGAGGACGAGCTGGCCGACAGCCCGGAGCCGGGCAATCGCTTTGAAGATTGCATTGAGTGCGGGCTCTGCATGTCGGCCTGCCCGGTGGTGGGGAGCAGCACCAAGTACCTGGGGCCGGCCCCGTTAGCCGGCCTGGCCCGGCTCATTCAGGAGCCGCGCGAGGTGGATTTCTCCAAAGCCTGTGCGTTGGGCAAAAGCCCTCATGGCGTCTGGCGCTGCCACTCGGCGATGGAGTGCACGGAGGTTTGCCCTTCGGACGTAGATCCCTCTCAGGCGATTGGCTGGCTGCGGCGTTTCTACACTTTTAAGAAGAAGTAGGCGGAGGCGTTAAACCATGGACAATCAAACAACGTGGCAAAAAATTTGGGCCTGGATTGACTACCGGGGCCGACGGGAAGGTGGGATTGGTTTTATCCTGATGCGGCTGACCGCCATTGGATTGGTGGTTTATTTGCTGTTGCACCTCACGATGTTGACCAATCTGGCGCGCGGCCCGGAGGCCTGGGACGGCTTTATCCATCTGGTGGAGCATCCCTTCTTTATTCTGGCGGATGCCGTCCTGATTTTCGGATTGCTGTACCATGCGATCAATGGGATCCGGGTGGGCATCCTGGGATTGGGCTGGGGCAGCCGACTGCAGGCCCCGCTCTTTTGGGGTGCCTTTGCCCTGACGGTGATCCTGACCGTGGCTGCGGTGGCCGCGATCGTTTCCATCGGTTGACAGGGTAGCAAGGTTTAAGGGAGGAAGGGAACCTATGTGGATCTGGCAAGCAATTACCGGAGCGTTGTTACTCGTCCTGTTGGGCGTGCACATGGTGGCTCAGCACTTCGTCGCGCCAACCGGGCTGCGGTTTTACACGGATGTGGTGGCTTATCTTGCTAACCCCTGGATCTTCGCGCTGGAGACGGTCTTTTTGGGGGTCGTCATCACGCACGCGCTCATGGGGGTGCGCGCCATTATTCTGGACCTGGCGATCAGCGAGAAGGCCGACCTGCTGTTGAAGCGGGTGCTGGTTGTGGTGGGGGTGGTGCTGTTCATCTACGGGGTTTACGTGACCGGGATGATCGCGTTTTAGCCGCCTGGTTGCAGCCGCTGCAGGCCCTGGAATCTTCCAGGGCCTTTTTTGTTAGGCGTCAATTGCAAAGCGGTCAGGTTGTGGGGCGCCCAAGCAGCCACCTGGGCTTATAATAAAGGGGGGTAGGGCAAGCTTTAGTCAAAGCGCCCGGCGCTCAAGCTGCCGGGCTACTGGGCAACGCCTGCTGATGATGATCTTTGAGAAAATAATTCGGTCACATGGGCCGTGGGCTTTGGGGCTTGGTAGTCACGCCTGATGGTCTGCAAGAAAATAATCCGGTCACGTGCGCGCTGGGCGCCCGGCGGTTAACCGCCG
>Ga0067045_1030476_pt1 | contig 15129 bp, 14 predicted proteins | sample TerdegcTABiofilm_FD_59184 | JGI IMG/M metagenome (GOLD analysis project Ga0067045, IMG submission 59184) | Combined Assembly of (Gp0054472, Gp0054536) Wastewater bioreactor microbial communities from Singapore -Terephthalate degrading...
TGCGACGTGGCAATCTCATTTATCAAAATTTTTTAATGTTACTTATTTAATGTCTCAGGATAACCTTTAAAAAAGAAAGGCATCCTCCCCGCCGTAAAACGGCACCCCTCCACGGAGGAGAATTTTAAATTCATTCCCCCATTGAGGGGAACCCATTTGATGGTGTTTATAGGATAGACCGTCATGCCACTTTCGTGTTATCAGATCAGGATAAAAATTCAAACTCGACATGCCATAACATGTTGCTACATGAATCGGGCGCAAAAGAGACCGAGTGGGAGAGGGGGAGAAAAATGAAAAAAGAAAAAGTTCGGGATGACGGCATTTTGATATCTTTTGTATGGGCTTGATTTATCATGCTCGCATAAAGATTTTCGAGATAGGCTGAGATTTTAATCCCTATGATAAAATTTGAATTAGTAAATATTCAAGGAGTGGTTTATGGCACGATATATTATGTTTCAGGGGACTGGATCTGGTGTTGGGAAAAGCCTTATTACTGCTGGTTTTTGCCGAATATGTGCACGTAAAGGCATAAGAGTTACTCCGTTTAAAGCACAAAATATGTCTTTAAATTCAGGAGTGACGCCGTTTGGTGAGGAAATAGGTAGAGCGCAGATGCTACAAGCTCGAGCAGCTATGATTGATCCTGATTCCCGAATGAACCCAATTTTATTGAAACCCCAAGGAGACTGCATGAGCCAGGTAATTGTTCGTGGAAAAGTTTGGGAGACTCATGAAGCTTATGAGTATTATCGAAATAAAAAATTTCTCTGGGAGAAGGTCATAGAAAGCCTGAAATCACTTGCTGAGGAATACGACCTTATTTGTATCGAAGGAGCTGGTAGCCCAGCAGAAATAAATTTGCGAGAACATGATTTGGTCAATATGTCGGTCGCTCGATATACACATGCACCAGTATTTCTTATTGGAGACATCGAAAAAGGCGGAGTATTTGCACAATTGTATGGGACCTGGGCACTTATGATTCAAGAGGAAAGAGAATTGCTGAGGGGCTTCATTATCAATAAATTCAGGGGAAATTATGAAATATTAGAACCAGGATTGAAAGAAATTGAAAAATTAACTCAAATTCCAGTGGTTGGCGTTGTTCCATATTCTCGTTTTCAGCTCGATGATGAGGATAGTATGACAGAAAAAATTGAAGCATCTCATACATCTCCCAAAACTGTTGATATTCACGTTGGAATTATTCACCTTCCCCATATTTCAAATTTCAATGATTTTGATCCATTAACGAATGAACCAGATGTGGAAACTCAATACATTTTTCCCAATGAAAATTTTAGTAAGTTTGACGTGATAATGCTTCCTGGAAGTAAAAATACCATTCGAGATCTTCAATGGTTAAAGAAATATAATTTTCAAGAACGTTTGGGGAACTATATCAACAATGGTGGAGTGGTGTTAGGAATATGTGGAGGATATCAGATGTTGGGAGAATCAATAATAGATATTGATGGAAATGAAGATTATCAAGGTGAAATTGAAGGACTGAGAATCATTCCGATGAAAACCTTTTTTGAGAAAGAAAAAACTCTCAAAACTGTACAAGGATATTTAGCAAAGGCTAAGCAGGTTTCAGTGAAAGGGTATGAAATTCATCAGGGAAAAGAATCTTTCCTGCAAGTTCATGAACCACTTTTTAATCTCGCCGTAGGAAATCGAATCGAACCCGAAGGTATAATAATCAATAATCGAATATTTGGAACCTACCTTCACGGGTTATTTGATGATGGGTCATTTCGGAGATATTTTGTTAATTTGCTTCGCAGAAGAAAAGGATTAGAAATCATTTCTACGGTTTCTTTATCCTGGCAGGAAATCGTTGAAAAAGAGCTTGATCGTTTGGCTTATTTTCTTGAAACTTACCTCGACATTGAACGGATAGGAAATTTAATAGATAATTTTTAATATAATAGGAGGGGCTTTATGTTACTCCGACGATTAAAAGATTGCGATGAGTTCATAGCTGGTGATTTAATCAGACTACGTGAAATACTCCATCCAGATAAATTAGGGATTGATATCCATTACAGCCTTGCCCATGCTACTCTCCCACCCGGGCGCACATCTCAACCTCATTATCTCTATTCATCTGAGGTTTATTATATTATATCTGGCAAAGGGATTATGCACATCAATAGCCAAATCGAGCAGGTAGAGGAAGGTTCGACCATCTACATTCCTCCTAAATCCATACAATTCATTGAAAACACTGGGAGTCAAGACCTGGTATTTCTTTGTATTGTTGATCCAGCATGGAAAAAAGAAGATGAAATTGTTCTTTGATTACCTACCAGTGATAAGTTCGAGTTAAGATTTAAACTCTAACATACGTTGAATGCTTCTTTCGGCTTGGCTTCGAATCGTCTCAGGTAGACTTATCTCTCCGTAACCAAAACGGAGAGAATAAAGAACCTTTTCCAAGGTAATTTTTTTCATATCGGGACATATGGCCTGTGCTGATGCTGGATAAAAGGTTTTCTCCGGATTTTCTTTACGAAGACGATAGAGAATTCCAATCTCGGTTCCAATTATAAATTCAGTTTCTTTGGATTGCCTGATAAATCGAGTCATTCCTTCAGTCGATTGAACCTCATCAGCTAAATCAATCACTTCAGGAAGACATTCAGGGTGAACAACAACCAAAGCATCGGGATGGAGTTTTTTTTGAAATTGGATATGTTCAGGAAGAATGTGAGCATGAACTGGACAATCTCCATCCCAAAGGATAAATTGACGCCCAGTTTTCCTCGAGACAAAGTTAGCTAAATTTTTATCAGGAATAAAAATAATTTCATTGGCGTTTTTTAATCCATCGGTAACAATCTTTATGGCATTAGCCGATGTACAGCAAATATCACATTCGGCCTTCACATCTGCAGTTGTATTCACATAGGCAAGAACTTGGGCTTTGGGATGTTCTGCTTTAAGCTTTTTAACTTCTTGAATAGTAATGGTATCTGCCATGGGGCAACCAGCATTTTTCTCTGGAAGAAGGACAACTTTATTCGGAGAAAGAATTTTGGCGGTTTCTGCCATAAAACGAACACCACAAAAAACGATGATATCGGCATCAGTTCGGCTGGCTTCTATACTCAAACCCAAAGAATCCCCTAAAAAATCCGCTAGATCCTGTATATCAGGGGGTTGATAATTATGAACTAAAATAATCGCATTTTTCATTTTTTTTAATTCTTGAATTTGTTGGATGATCGCATTCATCGTAGAACCTCCTTAATTATCCCTCCTCCAATTACGATTCCATCACGAGTGTACCATACAACTGATTGACCGGGGGTTATGTTTTCCAATTTTTTATAAAAGTTGACTTTTATTTCATTGTTTATTTTTTCTAAAGAGCATTGGTGTTCTTTTTGGGAATAACGTATAAGAGCAAAAATTTCCTGGTCTGGGATTCTATCGACCAAAAAATTCACGTGATTGGCAACCAGAGCCATGGCTTGTAAATCTTTTTTTTCGCCGACTATGACAGCATTGCGAGTAAGATCGATATCGACAACATAGAGAGGACGTGAATGACTGATCCCTAAACCTTTTCTTTGACCAATAGTATATAGGTATATGCCATCATGGTGCCCAAGAACTTCCCCTTGGATATGAACAATCGGACCTGATAGATCCAAATGAGAACGGTTTTTAATAAAATCACGATAGTCCCCTCGAGGAAGAAAACAAATATCCTGACTCTCGGGTTTTTCATCCATTTGCAAATCAAGCTGATGGAAGAGAGATTTTACCTCTTCTTTGGTGAGATGGGCTAATGGGAATAGAATCCTACTAAGAGTTTCCTTGGGAATATTGTATAAAAAATAAGTTTGATCTTTTGAATGATCCCGGGGTTTCCGTAAAAAAAATTGATTGTCGATGAAATCAATTTGAGCATAATGTCCGGTTGCAAAAAATTCAAAGCCATTTTTCATGGCATAATTAAAAAGAAAACCAAATTTTATCCGTCGATTGCAAATTATACAGGGGTTGGGAGTCCTTCCAGACAAATATTCCTTAATAAAAGGTTTTATGACTTCTTTCTCAAACTCATTGCTTATTTCAAGGGTTTGATGAGGGATATCAAGAATTTCACATACCCTTTTCGCATCGCTTAACCCGGAACCAGAACGTGGATCGTTAGATGAACCATGAAGAACTTGAAAAGCCATAGTAATCCCATGAACTTGATATCCTTGTTTTTTTAAAAGGAAAGCAGCGACCGAAGAATCGACTCCCCCACTCATCGCGACTAATATTTTTTTTGTTTTCACTTTAACTCCTCTGATTTGAGTTCTTCATTCATTTTTCCTGAACGATATCCTGTGAGATCTAATGTAACCCATTGGTATCCTAAAGATTTTAATTTTTCGACGATTTGATGACGATAATCAAGAATTCGAGTTAAATCATTAATTGACAGAGGAATTTCGATTCGAGCAACTGGATAATGATCTCTTACCCGTAATTGTTCAAAACCCAATTCATTTATGAAGCATTCTGCCTTTTCGATTCGATTCAAATACTCGGAAGATAGTGGAATTCCAAAAGGAATTCGGGTAGCCAAGCAAGAATAAGAAGGTTTATTCCAGGTCGGTATGTTCTTTTCTTTAGATATTTGACGAATTTCTTCTTTTGTAAAACCTGCATCGACCAAGGGACTTTTCACTCTCATTTCTTGAATAGCTTTTCTTCCCGGACGAAAATCTGATAGGTCGTCGATGTTTGAGCCTTCAATGATGAATTGGTAATTTTTCTGATTGGTAATTCCTTGAATTGTTTCAAAAAGTACTTTTTTACAAAAATAACAACGGTTTGGACTATTTTGAGCGATCGAAGGATGTTGAAGAAGATTAACTTCTTGAACTATTAAGGGAAGTTTCAGTTGACTGGCGGTCTTGAGAGCGATGCTTTTTTCGCTTTTTGGCAAAAAGGGCGTATCGATAAGAACCCCACTGGTTCTATCTCCTAATACTTCATAACTAGCAAAAAGCAAAAAAGTGCTATCTACGCCACCGGAATAGCTAACTAAACAACTCTTGAGGTCATATAAAATTTGTAATAATTTATCATATTTTGTTTTTATTGGGGTAATCATGAATTTTTTACCAAACTGATAAATATCGTTCTCCAGTGTCAGGAAAAATAACCACAATCAACTTCCCTTGATTTTCCTCTCGTTTTGCCAATTGAAATGCTGCCCAAGCGGCTGCACCACTTGAAATGCCAACATGGATGCCCTCAGTTTGAGCTATACACTTTGCCATTGAAAAGGCATCATCATCATCAACCTGAATAATTTCATCGATTAATTCTCGACGAAGAACCTCAGGAATAAAACCAGCTCCAATTCCCTGGATTCGATGGGGAGCTGGGGTTCCCCCTGATAAAACTGGTGACTTTTTTGGTTCAACTGCAACCACCTTGAGAGATGGCTTTCGACTTTTTAAAACTTCTGAGGTTCCTGTGAGAGTTCCTCCGGTTCCTACCCCACAAACCAAGATATCAATACACCCATCGGTATCAATCCAGATTTCTTCGGCGGTTGTTTCTCGATGAATTTTTGGATTAGCAGGATTTTTAAATTGCATTGGGAGAAAAGATTTAGGATTTTCTTTTGCTAATTCTTCTGCTTTTTTGATCGATCCTCGCATCCCTTCTTCTGAGGGGGTGAGGATGAGTTTAGCACCAAACCAAGAAAGAATTTTTCTTCTTTCGACTGATACGCTTTCTGGCATGGTGAGTATTAACTTATACCCGCGCTGAGCGCAGACAAAAGCCAAAGCAATACCGGTATTCCCACTAGTTGGTTCGATTATTATGGTATCTTGATCAATTAACCCATTTCTTTCAGCCTCGTTTATCATTGAGACTCCAATACGATCTTTCACGCTTCCGCATGGGTTCAAATACTCAAGTTTGGCAACAACCTCACCAGGGAGATTAGCACCTAATTTTGACAGGCGAACTAAGGGTGTATTTCCTATAAGTTGAGTGATGTTTTGAGCAATTTTCATAAAACTCATCCTTTCTATAAATTGAATAATCTCCCATAATGTTATCACTCTAAATAGGATTAGTAAGCAAGTTATTTTTGAGGTGTTTTTTGGGTATTTTGACGTGTAAATTGAATAGGAAAATTTTCAATTCGGTATTTTTCTATTTGATCCAATGATAAGGGTATGGGTTGAACCATTTTTGGTGATGGAAAGCTTTGATGCTGTATTTTGATATAGAGTGGTTCGACGTCGGGAGAAGAATAATAAGCGATTATCCCCGAAGCAAGTTGTTCAGTAGAAGAGTCAATTACTCCCAGCCCCAAGCCGGTTGGTCCTTTGCTATGGGAGGGAGTAAAAATATAATCTTTTGGTTTAGCATGGTTAAACAATGCCGAATTATCTTTTTCATTACGACCAACTATAAGTTTAAATTGGCTGGTGAGTCGGAAATATCTCCCTAATTTTAAGAGTTCAATATTTTCCATTGTCAGTTCATTATGGATAAGCAGATCATGGACTCTTCGAGCAAAAATCGGATCGGTTAGAAGACATCCACCTGCTGGAGCTGGATAATCAGTGATTCCCATTTTTTGAGCCAAATCGAATTGAGGTCCACGAATCCGACCGGAAAAGTTGAATAATTTATCCCGATTAACCCATCCTTTTTGTTCGGGAATGGTTTCTTGTAGCAATTTCGCTGAAAGTGGTCTTAAAATGAAACCTTTTAGATGAGAATCCCGATCAATAATATTCAATCCCCATAGAAATTGAGACTTTGGTCTTTGAGAGAGAACTTCGCCAGTTACAAGAAATGAGGCCTTTTTTTCCTTCATAACTTGATAAGCTTGGGTAATCATTAGTATTTTACAATCGATACAAGGATTCAAGTTTTTACCAAAATCATATTTTGGGTTTTGAAGAATATTTAAAAAATTTTCTTTTAATTCGATTTCAACCAATTCGATACCCATTTTTTGAGACATCGAACGAGCATAGTTTTGTTTTTCTTTCATTTTTTTATTATTAGCGAATGGATGAATGAAGTTCACTGCAATGACTTCGATGCCTTGATCCATGATGATTTTTGTTGCAAGTATGCTATCAAGGCCTCCTGAAAACAACGAAACCGCTTTAATCATAAAATAACACCTCAAAAGAATAGAACATTTTTATTGGAATTTATAAAAGCACTTGTTAAATAAAGACTATTCGGGTCATATAGATTAAGGAAAGACATCTTTAAATGAAAAAAATTCTTTCTTCCTTGATGAGAGAGCGACACCAGAAAGGATGAAAGCCTAAGACTCGATATGTTCTTGATTGTCTTTACATGAATCGGGTGTTATACATTGCACCCCTGCATTTTTAATTCATTTGTAGGGGGTTTAATTATTATGCCCAGGGATTCTAAAATAGAAACAAAAGGCACCATCCCCCGCTAAGTGGCATCTCTCCAAGGCGGGGAATTGTTGAATATTCTCCCATTGAGGGGGGATTCAGGGGGTGTGCCTTTATTTTTTGTTCAATTTTTTACCCATTCCTTTATTTTCAGGAAAGAGAATACTAATATTATAAAAACACTAATATTATAAATTGTATATCGAAGTTGTCAAGAAATGTAGTTGGGGAAAGCTTGAAAATAAACTATAATAATAACCAAAAATGAGTAAATGGGGCAGATTCTGACATGAAAATAAAAGAACTTCCTGATTTTGATCGACCACGCGAAAAATTAGAGAAATTAGGTCCTAAACCATTATCGAATATTGAATTAATTGCGGTAATACTTGGGAAAGGGACTCGGGTAAAAGATGTATATCAACTTTCAAAAGAAGTCATCGAATGTGTAGAGAATAATTTTGAAAATTTAAACTTTGCGACTCTTATGAAAATTGATGGGTTAGGAAAAACTCATGCCTGTCAAATTCTTGCTGCATTTGAGCTCTCTCGAAGATATTTATTTCAAGATGGCATAAAAATACAAAACGCAAGTGATGTTTATAAATTGGTAAGTGATTTAAAAGAGAAAAAGCAAGAATATTTTCTTACGCTCACTTTGGATGGAGCATCACGACTCATTCAAAAAAGAGTAGTTTTCATAGGAACACTTAATCAAAGTCTGGTCCATCCCAGGGAGGTATTTGCTGATGCCATTTTAGATCGTGCTGCAGGTGTTATATGTGTTCATAACCACCCATCCGGTAACCTTCAACCCAGTCGTGAAGATATAGCGGTTACTAAGAAACTTGTTGAAGCTGGGAAAATTATCGGTATTCGGATAATGGATCATATTATTATTGGGAAAGCAAGCTATTTCAGTTTCCAAGCAGAAGGTTTATTAAATAGTGGAGAATAAAAAATATTCATGAAATATTGAGGCTTTCCCGTTTTGGAGGAACATGATGTTAAAACCAGGTAAGGTTGAAGAGATTGAAGGAGGAAAAGCCTGGGTTCGAATGCAGAAAGGTACGAGTTGTGGAGATCATCATTGCCCGTTGAGTTCAACACTTTTAGATGACTCAGGAACCGATTTTTATAAAATATTAGCTAAAAACGAAATATCGGCTTCGATTGGTTCTAATGTCATGGTTGAGGTAAAGGATGCTCTTGCCTTAAAAATATCCTTTCTCATTTATCTCATGCCAATTCTTCTGGTTTTAGGTACGTATCTTTTAGTCAAAGCATTAACCTCTCAGGTTTTATTGATCGGGACTGCTACCATAACAGCGATACTCATCTCAATCATTCTGTTAAAAAAGGCCGATCAACTCATTCAACCAGAGTATACAATAACCGGTTATCTTCAAGATGATGATTGTTCACAATGCCCATTTAAGGGCAAAAAAATCAAAGAAAGTGAAGAAAATTCGCCAAATAATTAAATTTCATTAACGGATGACAACGGTTTCTTCACTACTTCCAGTATATTTTGCCATGAGAATGATTAACAGAATAGACAAACCAAGCACGACCGTCGAGATCGCGTAAACCTCAGGAGAAAGACCAAAGCGAAGCATGCCATAAAGATAGATGGGAAGAGTATTAAAAGTACTAGTTAGGAAATAAGTTATGATGATTTCATCAAAAGACATGGTAAAAGCCAGCAACGCTCCCCCAATGACTGCTCTTTTGATCATGGGGAAGGTCACATATATAAAAGCTTGAAAAGGATTAGCACCTAAATCCATAGCAGCATTTTCTAAATTCCGAGAAAGACGTGCTAACCGAGCTAAAACCTGAAACATAACAACTGGTGTAGTAAAACTCATATGACCTAAAATGACCGTCCACATTGACAACTGAAGCTTTAAATTGAGGAAAAAAATCAGCAAAGAAAGACCGACAATTATTCCAGGGAGAATAATGGGAAGCATAGCCAGCATGCGGAAGAAGTCTTTTCCCTTAAATTCAATTCGGTTGAGAAAAAGCGCCCCCGATGTTCCCACGACGACTGCAAAAAAAACTGCTAACCCTGAAACTTGAAGGGAATGAAGGAGTGAGCTTAATAATTCTTTATTATGAAAGAGCCTCATATACCAATCAAACGTGATTCCTTCAAACTTCATGGTTGAACGAGAGGAATTGAGTGAATAAACAAAAACCACCAACAATGGAAAATAGAGATAAAAATACACGAAAGCCCCATATAAACCCAAAAAAGGAAAAGATTTACCCTTTCTTTTTAAAGGTGATGTTGTATTCATTATTCTAAGAATCCTTCTGATGAACCGAATTTTTGTGAAATAAGCAGGATAACCACTGCAACTGTAAACATTATAAAACCTAAAGCCGCTCCTAACGGCCAGTTATAAGCATAACCAAACTGAGTAACGATGAGATTACCGAACATCATACCATTTAAACCTCCCAATTGCTGGGGAATTATATAATCACCAAGAGCAATAACAAAAGCAAGAGTAAAACCACTGATTACTCCTGGCATAGAGAGAGGAAGAATGACGTGAAGAAAAGTATGAAAGCTATTAGCACCCAGATCAGCAGAAGCGTCTAAGAGGTTTTTGGGGATTTTTTCCAAAGAATTAAAAATTGAAATAAATACATAGGGTAAGGCAATATAGATGAGAGCGACATAGACAGCAAAGGGACTATATATAAATATAGAGAGTGGTTTGTCGATAATTTTTAATGAAAGGAGAATGGTATTAAGGACTCCTACTCGTCCTAATATAGTTCGCCAGGCAACGATCCGAACCAGATAACTTACCCATAAAGGGACAATGACCAACATATAGAGTTGGTTTCGAAAGCGTTTTACTTTTCTTGAAACTAAATAAGCCAACGGGTAACCTAATAAAATTGAAGTACAAGACACCAAAAGTGCTAAGAGGAGGGTTCGAAAAAAGATAGGAAGGTAGATTGGATTAATAAAAAATTCTAAATAGTTCGCCAGGCTAATTTTTTTAATCACCACAGAACCTTCTTTAATATAAAAGCTGGTAACCAGCATAATGCAGATTGGAATGATGATTAATAAAAACAGCCAGGTGGTTATAGGAACACCAATCCTGATTTTGGAAAAAAAGGAAGATTGCCCTCTTGATTTTGCGTTCAAATTAGTTGTCAAAATTGGTTTCATAATCACATACCTTTTTGCATTCCTTTAAGTAAGTAATTACATCATCTTTCTGAAAACCAATAAAAAGTTGATCACCAATTTTTTTATTATTAAATTCCGAAGCGCTTTCTATCAAGCGAATTTCAGATTGTCCAAATTTGAGTGTTATTTCATAATCTGTTCCCCTGAAAACAATTCTATGAATTGAAGCTTGAAAATGATTCTCGAATTTTTTCAAAATTTCATTATCACGTAATTTATCGAAACATATTTTTTCTGGCCGGATGCAAGCAACTACCGAATCCCCCAATGAAAAATTTCCCATAAGACGCGAACTGAGGATGGGTTTACCATCTACATCGATAGTGACAGAATTTTCTCTTTTTTGAACGACTTGGCCTTCAAGAAAGTTCATATCACCAATAAAACTGGCAACAAAAGTAGACGCAGGAGAATTATAAATTTCATCAGGAGTACCAATTTGATGGATTACTCCATCTTTCATGACACAGATTCGATCCGACATGGTGATTGCTTCAGTTTGATCGTGAGTGACATAAATAAAGGTTATATTCACATTTTTTTGAATATCTTTTAGAACTTTTTGCATGGCAATTCGGAGTTTAAAATCTAAGGCTCCTAGGGGCTCGTCGAGCAAAAGTGCTCGGGGACGATTGACTAGTGATCGTGCTAAAGCAATACGCTGACGTTGTCCACCAGAAAGTTGTTGGGGATAACGTTTGCCGAAGTCTGTCATGTTTACCAGAGTAAGAGCTTCTTCAATCATGGCACGAGCATTGGAATATTTCACCTTTTTCATTTTCAAAGGGAAATAAATATTTTCTTCAACTGTCATATGGGGAAAGAGAGCATAATCCTGGAAGACTGTATTCACATTTCGCAAATAAGCAGGTTTATAAGTAACATCTTCTCCGGCAAGACATATTTGTCCTTCAGTTGGTTCTTCAAGGCCAGCGATCATCCGTAAGGTAGTTGTTTTACCACACCCAGAAGGTCCAAGTAGTGAAAAAAATTCCCCATGATAGATTTCTAAATTTACATTTTGAACAGCAGTAAAATTACCAAATTTTTTAGAAATCTGAATAAGTTGTATTTCTGTTTCTTGGCCGTTCATTCTATACCTCGATTGAGTAAAGTTTATCCTTTAAATAAAGAAATAATTATTGATTTTTTATAATAAACCTTTTCAATATACATTAGATTTTAAATGAATTTTGCTCTTTTTTAAAATAAAAAAGCATGATTATTACTAAATACTTAAAGTGGAGAAGAGTGAATATTTCCTGATTTATTATTCCCCTTCCCCACCTCTTTTATTATTTTACTGAGTTGCTTTGACTTCGTTCCAGAGATTGACTCGAGCTTCAAAGTTTTCAGGATTTTTCATTAAAAAGACTGGAACTGGAACGTTATCGATATCATCATAATTACACATCTTTACGATATCAGGGTCGATTACTTCTTTGGCAGCAGGGGTAACTGCTCCAAATCCCATATACTTAGCCAATTCTTTTTGGGCAAAATCTGATAACATAAAGTCAATCCACTTATGGGCAAGATCGGGATTTTTTGCATCTTTTAAAATAACCCACCCATCTGCCCAAACATAAATTCCTTCTTTTGGGGTAAGACGACCAACATTCATTTTTAGTTCGTCTCGGAGATAGAGGATAAGACCAGAGTCATATCCGGATATACTCAGGTTGGTTTCACCAGAACCAAGAACGCTTTTTTCTGAATCAAATCCAACGGTAAGAGTCCGCAAATTTCTTTTAATTTCTATTAGTTTTTCCTTAACCTGTTTAAACTGTTCTTCATTGAGATTGTAAGGATCAGGAAAACCAAGTGCAATAGCTGCAGTGACAACGTTATTGTTCGCTTCATCGGTGATTGAAATTTGGCCTTTGTATTTGGGATCCCATAAAACTGACCAGGTATTGGGTAATTCACCCACAGCATCTTTATTATAAACAACGTTATTTGAACCCCAAACGAATGGGACATGATAAGGTTTTCCATCGAATATGGTAAAGTCGATATCTTTAAATTTTTGGCTTACCTTCTCCCAATTGGGAATTTTACTTAAATCAATTGGTTGAAGAAGATTGTTTTCGTAGTATCTTTGAACTGAACCGCAATCGATGGAAACTAAGTCGTACTGCCCACCACCAGCCGCAGCTTTGGTGAACATTTCTTCAACCATACCAGAATAGGTGGCATTCACTTTTGCACCGGTTATTCTTTCAAATTCCTTGACCCAAATATCTTCTGTGTAACCTTGGAAACAAAGAATGTTCAAAGTTTCCTGGGCATAGGAGAAGTTAAATAGTAAACTGACTGTAACAAAGACTATGGCTAAAAAAAGAGTTAAAAATTTTTGTTTATACATTGGATATCCCTCCTATTTAAAAATATATTATTATATTAATTTAAATTATCTTGAATATTAAGAAGAACTCTGACTTCATTTTACAATGCATAATATTGGATTTTATTTAAAGAACAAAAATATTCAAGTTCTTTACGAACATCGCCATAACCTGCCATCCAATGATGTCCAATCCCTTGAGATGCAATTTTTTCATTCAGATCTTCTAAAGAACATTGAAAACGCACTTTTAATGGATTTCCAGGAAATTCCATCCCGCATTCTATTGCCTCTCCAGTTATTGCTGACATTCGAAAAGTACCCCTCCTTCCCACTAAATTAACCAGAGTGACAACGCCTACTTTTGATGGAAATAAAGCACACACTCCCTGATTGAGTAAACGAACTGGTGAAAGTTGAATTTGAGTAGGATCATTTGCAATGCTAAAACCTCCGGAACCGCAGTGAGAAAATAAAATAGTTTGAGAAATTGGATCAGGATAAAGGAGATCAGTATTGTGAACTGGTTTTCCGGTTAAATTAAAAAGGATTTTCATGGTAACGGTGTTATTAACGTCTCCTTCACAACCACCAACTATCCCCTCTTCGGCAAGGAGCGAATAGGCAAGGCAAATTTTTCCCATATACCGTGGATAACATTTTATACAGATTCCATCTAAACCATTTTCATCAATAATTTTTTTTATGCCAAGATAAAAACCAAGAGCTTCGATGCCAACTTGATTATCTACCGTAATCTTTCCGACTTTTTTCCCAATTTCTATCCAAAGTTCAGAGGCAGCAAATTGGTCAATACTTTTAACTGATTCAATAAGCTCGTCTTCGTCTAAGTTCACAATACGAACACCAGTCCGAGCTTTAATCTCAAATTCATCATAGGCAATTTCAGTCATCCCCTTCACTCGTCCGCCTATGACTCCTATTCGAGAATGACGAAGATGATTTCCAAGAGTTACCGCCATTGCAATTTCCCGAATTTTCTGATGAACTTTGATATCCTCTGGTTCACCATAAACGAAAAAGTAGGGTTTTTCTAATTCTTTTAAAACACAACAAATTTGCTGTACACCACACAATGAACCAGTTTCAACAGCTGGTAAAGCCCAAAGAACCACCGGTCGATTATAATATTCCAAAAAATCAAGCAAATGGTGATCTTCACTCCAGGTTCCCACCCCTATGCAGAGGAGATCGAAATCGTGGTTGGTAAAAAAATTTATAGCATTTTGAACGGTTTGGAGGTCATATAGGATATCCAGATTGGTTATAACAGCAGCAATATTTTCGAGTTGGTTTTTCATTCTTTGGAGAATCGACGGAGTTTCTGAAAAACCAACTTCTAAAGGTCCTGCTATTCCAACTAATCCAATCCTGGGTATCATAATTTTCTCTCCTTTATAAGTTATTATAAACTTTTAGCAATATTCTCTATTGTAAACCTAATTTTTTTTCATACCGGTCGATAATAGATTGAATTGCTTTTTGTTTGTCTTGTGAAAGTGGATTTTGACATCCACCGTTAAGAATAGATGATACCAAATCAGAAGCTTTTTCAGTAGCGTTTTTTGATCCTTTTTGTTTCCAAACTTCATAATTTGCTCCATTTGACACATCAAGAGGGACATGCTCACCACTTCGCAAATGATGGAGAGTATGTTCCGAGGTAAGATATTCACCTCGTGGTCCGACTTGAAGAATTGAATCAAGAGCAAGGGTTTCTTTATTTACCTCGATTCCTCGACGGAATCGTTTGGCAATTCGACACATCTCGTTATCCATAACCAGTTGTTCCAGGCTGATAGTCATTCCTGTCCCAAACATTCCTAAATTAACAATCATGTCGTTAGCGCCAATGATACTGGCAAGGGTTGAAAGCATTTTTTCCCAAGCAGCCTGTTCATCATGCAAATTGGCATCGTTATCAGGTGCAGTAGTATGGCTGGGAATGTTGTAATAATGAGCCATTTGAGCACCAGCAATTCGAAGTAGAGAAGACTCCGGCCGTCCAATAAGGACATTGGCTTGCCTCATTTCATAGGTTGTCCACGCAGCACCATAAATAACTGGAGTTCCAGGATGAATCAATTGAGAGATTACTATTCCAGAAAGAA
>Ga0067045_1003838_pt1 | contig 15127 bp, 14 predicted proteins | sample TerdegcTABiofilm_FD_59184 | JGI IMG/M metagenome (GOLD analysis project Ga0067045, IMG submission 59184) | Combined Assembly of (Gp0054472, Gp0054536) Wastewater bioreactor microbial communities from Singapore -Terephthalate degrading...
CGCAGTGGTCATCGGGTCCTTGAAGATCGTTTCCCACTGGCTGAAAGGCAGGTTGCTGGTGATCAGCACGCTGCCGCGTTCGTAGCGATGGGCAAGCAGCGTGAACAGGACTTCCATCTCTTCCCGGTCCTGCTGCACATAGCCCAGGTCGTCGATGATCAGCGCGTCGTAACGGCCCAGGCGTTTGAGGCTCTGCTCCAGTTTCAGGTCGCGCTTGGCGATGAGAAGCTCCTGCACCAGCAGGGCGCAGGTGGTGTACAGCATTCGCCTTCCCTGGCGGATCAGCTCCTGGCCGACTGCACAGAGAAGGTGGGTCTTGCCGCTGCCCGGATTGCCGAACGCCAGCACATTCTCGCGACGATCCAGGAACGCGCCGTCCAGCAGGCCGGCCACCTGCTGGCGCAGTTTCACCGGCAGGCGGGGCAGTTCGAAGGCCTGAAGGCTCTTGTCCAGGGGCAGGCGGCTGTCTTTCAGCAGGCGCTCGATGCGATTTTCGCGGCGCACCTGGCATTCGTGCCGCACCAGCTCCAACAGGAAGCGTTCGTGACTCCAGGCTTCCTGCACCGCGGTCCGGGCCAGCTCCTGATAGCAATCGCGTATCGCCGACAGGCACAGGTCGCGCAGGCCCTGATGCAGATCGCGGGCCAAAGCGGAACGTTTCATGGCGCCACCTCCGCCGCCTGCAGCAGACAGTCATAGCCGGTGAGATCCACGGCGTCCACACAGACCTGGGTTGCCGGCGGCAGCGCCGCCTGGGACATCACCAGAGCCTCCACTTCACCGGCGCTCAGCGGCACCTGCCATTGCAGCAGGACGCGCAGGGCATCGTCGACCCGCTGTTCATTCTCCCGCGCCGCCAGGTGCAGGATCTTCAGGTATTCCTTGTCCGCATGGGCCCCACAACTGGCCTGCAGCGCGTCGTAGGCCAGGCGGAACCGGCTCGTGGGAAACAGATCCGGCCGGTAGCGATAGTTCGCGAAAGCGCCCGGCTTGCGCACCAGCCAGTCGATGATGTGGCGGTACTGCACAAAGTGGCGATCCTGGCCTCGCAAGCGGGGCAGGCTCTCCACCTGGCGCTGGGCGAACCAGACTTCCAACTGCTGGGCGCAGATACGGACCCGCACCTGTTCCCCGATCAGCCTGCTGGGCACCGAGTAGACGTTGTGCAGGACCCGGATCGTGCTGCTTCGAGCTACCTGCACATCCACCCAACGCCACGGTTCCATGGGCCGCGACGGCAGGGGCCTCAACACCGCCAGCTCTTCGGCGAAGCGCTCCCGGCGCCCCTCATTGCGCCGGCCCATCACCTCAGCCACGAAGGCTTCGTACGAACCCCGATCCGCGAATTCCCGGCTTCCCCGCAGCATCAGGGCCTGCTTCAAAGCGCGCTTGATCTGGTGGTGGCTCTGCTCCGCATCCCCGTTCTCGTGGGCCTTGCCCGCCTGAGTCTTCTCGCTCTCAAGTCCGTAGTGCGTCAGCAAGGCGCTGTAGCGATCATTGAACCGCGCCTGCCCACCCAGGCTGTGCACCGCAGCGCTCAACCGGTCCGTGCGATGCCTGCGGGGCACACCGCCCAGCTCGGACAGGGCGTTCCAAAGCCGTTCGCTCAGGCTCTCGAAGCTCTCCGAGAAGCAGATCGTCCCTGTCTCCCAGTTGGAGTACGTCAGCACGAAATGGTACAGCTTGTGCTCGAACCGCTCGCCGCCCACGGTCACTTCAAGCTCATTCAGATCCGTGAAATCCGACGCACACAGCACCCCGGCGCGTGAACCTGCGGGAAGAAAACCTCCTTCGATGGGCCTTCAAGCCCACGCCAGGCTTTCACCCGCCGCTGCAAAGTGCGCAACTGCCCTTCGCTGAACCGCCCCGGGTAACGCCGCTGAAGCTCTTCGAACAGCGTCTTCGCCTGCAGATCCGGCTCGTGCTCAAGCAGTTCCGCCAATTCCGGCCATACCTCAGCGAAGGGATCTTCCCGGGTACGCCAGGTTCGAGGCTCCCTGCACTGGCCGGGCAAAGGGCCTGCCCCACGACACTTGCGACCCGTCTTCTCGCTCATCCCTGCCTTCTGACAAGCACGCTCAAGCGTCTCGCCGCGACACAGTTCCCTGCGCAATCTCCTCACCTGCTGATCCGTGACCATGCAAGCCTCCAACACCGAGTACTTGCACGATCACTTACCCATCCACAGGCCGGAATTCTGACCCTCGCGCGAAGGGAGTTCTAATTGTCGCTGATCACCCCCAGGTAGCTGAAGCCCTGAGTGAAAGTGGTGATGCGTGTCTTCGCGTCCTTGAGCCGGAGCTTCAGGCGCGCCAGTTCCTCGTCCACGAAGGCCCTGGCCCTGAGGGCTTCATCCGCGCTCCAGCACAGGATGACAAAGTCGTCCGCATAGCGCACGAGTTCGAAGCCTGCCTGGCACACGGCTTCGTCGAACCCGTCCAGGTAGAGGTTGGCCATGAGCGGCGAGATCACCGCGCCCTGGGGCAGGCCGAGATTCCGCTCGCGCAGTTCATCGGCCACCAGGGCCGGGGAGCGTAGCCACTGCCAGACCAGGCGGCGGATGTTGGGCTCCGGGACCCATTGCCAGAGGCGCTCTACGAGTATGTGGTGGTCCACGTGGTCGAAGAAGCCGTCGATGTCCGCGTCCAGTACCCACTCGCGGCCTTCATCCCGAAGGCTTCTCACGCGCCCCAGTGCGCCGAAGATACTGCGCCGGGGACGGTAGCCGAAGGAGTGCGGTTCGAAGGTATGCTCCAAGATGGGGCCGATGAGCTGGTTGACGGCCTGCTGCGCGGTGCGGTCGCGGACGGCTGGAACGCCGAGGGTGCGCAGGTCACCGGAGAGCTTGGGGATATGGAAGGCGCGTAGCGGAAGGGGCTTGTAGTGACCGGAGGCCAAGGAGGCGCGAAGTTTGCGAAGTGCCCGGTCGCGGTGTCGGTGGAACTGGTCGACGGTTACCCCGTCCACGCCAGCGCAACCGCGATTGGCCCGCACCTTGTCCCAGGCTTCCAGGAGGTTATTGAGGGACAGGATCCGCGGCCAGAGGTCGTCGGTACAGCTTCCCCCGCCCATGACCCCCCCGTGGGGATGTGCGGCTTGAGGAGAGAGTAGCCCTGGCCCTTGCCTGTGTCAAGGCTCTCGAAACACATTCCATGCCAGCCCGGTGGGCCGCCCAATCCCCCCCAGACTCTCCTCAACCGCTCCCGGAGAAACGCTCGGAATCGGCTTCCGCGAGAAGGTGAAACGCGCGTTCCTCGCGAATAGTGTGCTGTGGATGTGAGATACTCTCCCCTGGGGGGGGAATCCCCATGCCCGCCAGCGTCACTCTGCGTCTCTTCCCACGCAGCCTGCCCGATTACCTGCCGTATCTCGGCGAGGCCGTCCGGGCACTCATCTACGATAGCATGCGCCAATCCAGCCCGGAGTTCGCCGCCCGTATCCATGCGGACAATGACTACAAGCCTTTTGTGGCCTCGGCGCCTATCCCGCCCCGCAGACGCCAGGCGCAGGCCGGCGCGGACCCGAAGACCCCGGCGGAGGACGTGCCGTGGGCGATCCGCTGCGGCTGCCTGGATGAGGAACTGGCGGACGCGCTGATCATCGGCCTCTGGGAGCGGTACTCCGGCGGCGAGAGCATCCGCCTGGGCCCGGCGCATTTCGGGTTCGCGAACCCGCCATGGAAGGTGACCCATGTCGCGGGCTACCACGACCTGATGCAGGCACCGCCGAAGCGCGAATGGCAGTTCCGGTTCCTGTCCCCGACGGCGGTGACCAGCCGCGGCCGGCCGATCCCGCTTCCCGTGCCGGACCTAGTTTTCCGCGGCCTGGCGATCAAGTGGAATATGGTAGCCCCGGCGGAGCTGCGCCTGCCCGAAGAGATCGTGGATGAGATGCCCGACCGCATGGAACTAACGGCGTGCAAGGGCGAGAGCCGGGTGGTTCGACTGACGAGCCACGGCGAGACGGGCTTCAGAGGCAGCGCGACGTTCCGGGTGACGGGCACGGACGGTCGGATTGCGAGGGCCGCGGCGCTGATGGCGCGGTTTGCGGGGTACTCAGGCGTCGGCCGCAAGACCACCGTAGGCATGGGGCAGGTGGTGGTGGAGGGGTGAGGTTGGCTCAGGCGTGGAGGAAGGGGTCCTCTACGGGTGCAGTGGCGTCGCAGGTGGATGCCATGGGTGGCGTGGTCTTCCGCGGGCAACCAGGGCACATCTCGGCGTCTTCTCTGAGGCAGAAGTGTTCGTGATACCGGACCTGGCAATAATGGACTGCGCCCAAGCGCAGCTGGTATTCCGGGGCCCCCTCCGCTGACAGCAGGCGACAGAGGCCGGGCAGCATTCCTGTGTCTACGTACAGCAGTGGCGCGATGGCTGCTTCTGCGCTCCGCAGACACGCCCGCAATAGCGTCCGTCTTCCGAGAGCCTGCGCCTGCCGGGCGATCTCGATGAGGCGAGACCATTCGACGAGCGTATCGGCGACAGGCAAGTCAAGCTCCTGGTCTCCGTCGCACCCGAGCGACACATCTCCGAAGAAACGATCTCTCCACAGGTCAAGGCGCATACCCTCAAGTAGTCGATCCCGGCCGGTGTGGACTGCCTTCGTGATCTCAGCGCGGGCATCGGAATCGGCTAACTGTCTTCGCAGGCGGGGCGAAATGCGGCGGAGAGCGGCGATGGTCTGCGTCGCATCGGGCTGTGGGTTCTCCAGCGCGTTATGGATCCTGCGCTCCTCAGCACAGGTTGTGGACGCGTCGATGAGCTTTCGCCTTGCGCGGCGCGCGGCGCTTCCGCGGTGCTGATACCAGAAGAAGGAGGCCAGAGCCGCCGTTAGGGTCGCGAGGGCCCCGATAAAGACGTCGCGCGCGACCTGGCCTCCGCACTGGGAAAGCCATAGGAGGAACGCAATGCAGGGCGGTATCAGCAGCAAGGGTAGCAGGTGCAACCAGCCGCCGCGGTACGGGCGTTCACCACTTCTCAGGCCAACCCACGGGCGGGTCCTGCCTCGCGTCAATGAGAGCCATTCCATGACTGTCCGGCGCGCGCATCTTGGTGCGGAACTCAGCGCCGCCTGTTCTGTTGCCACTGCTTGCGCCCCCCCGTGGTGAGCGTGCGCGGCTTACCCATCAGGATCCGGGCCGCCCAGCCCAGCACCAGCGCTGCGCGATCCGGGGCCATTGATGCGAGATGTCTGGTCGCCTGGTAGACGGTCTCCCAGTAGCCGCTCGTGGACGAACTGCGGGCGAGCGAGTGCCGATGCTTGAGGCGCAATTCTTGCACCTCCATGACGCCTTCCATGGTCGCAGCGTTACGGGTCTCGCGGGTCATCCCGAGGACCTTGCGCAACTCGTTGTGGTCGCATCCGGCACGGTGCAGTTCGTTGGCGATGCGCTCGGCGTGAGCCCATTCAGTATCGTCAAGGTGTCTCTTCCTCATAGCCGCACAACTCCAGTTGGTTCAGGTCTCGTGGGAAATCCATGATCTCCGCGAGCCTTTCGAACTGCGCTCCGCCATCGGACAGGAGCTTGTCAGCTTCGGTCAGGTACCGCTCGTAGTCCTGTCTGGCCATCGCCTGAGCCGGGCGGTCGAAGGTCAGCCAGTCCTGTCTGGACCACAAGCGCGCCCCGATCTCGATGAACTGGGCGCTGCCGCAGCAGACGCATTTCATGCCGCCGAGCTTGAAGATGACCCGACTGCCGGTTGATGGCCGTCTCGCCCCAAGGGCCAGTAGCAGGCAACCAAGCTCTGGCTCGGTGAGCTCTTCGAAGCCGATTCGCACGTCGAAACGCGATCCCTTCTCAGCGACCTCGACGGGTACCGGTCCCGTGCGAAGGCGACCGTGCCTGTAGAACTTCCGGCCCTGGATCGGATTGTACCGCTTGCTCGCCGCGACTGGAGGCCACATATGTGGCAGGGCAGCCACACGGACCGTCACCTGCGCCTTGCCTGTTTCCTTGTCCCGGGCGGGTATCGCATCTGAGAAGTGCAGATTGCCCTGGTAGCCCATCGCCCCGAAGACACGGCACGCGGGGCACAGATCGCGCTGGCGATCTCTGCTCATGCATGCTCGGTCGACGTCGTTCGCCTTCGATATGCATACACACGAGCCCGTGATGGCCTCAAAGACTGAGCGAACTGCACCTTTGATGGACATGCCGGGTATGATGAGCCGGTTCACTCCTGCGCGGGCAGATTGGTCCTGTGACGGTGGATTGCGTACCCAGGACCTCATCGCGCCCTTGACGATTGGAGGGTCGCTGTCGCTGCGCAGGCGTTCACGTCCCGACCCGATATGGATAGGCGTCAATGCAAAGAGAACCGCGCGGATCTCGCCCGACACGCGGCCCTGTGCGAACGCGACATCGTGTCTGGCCGGTTCGAGATCCCGTGCACGTTGTTTAGGAAAGGGCACGAAACTGTAGGTTGCGCTGACATGGTCGTCGTTGTGGACCACCTACCCACCCCCCATAGCCTGCGCAGCGGCTGCCCAACACTGGGCCGCGTTCCGCCACAGGGTTCCCAGGGCTTCCTCGCCCTCGGCCTTGGCGGCATCGATGCCCAGATCGTCGGGCCCGTAGTCGACAGGCAGATCCATTTGGTCATTTGCCAGCGCGACATCGGATAGGCCAAGCCTGTAGCGCTCTTCGACGGAGGGGTCCAGGAAGCCAACAAGCCTCTGATTGCCGGAGTCCAGCCGCGCCCAGCGACGCAGGGTCACGGACGCGACCTCTGCCTTCACGCGCCCCAATCCTCGCGACTTGCCGAAGCCTACGAGAAGGCGCTGGTCGTTGAGGTCCCGCAGTGCCAGACCGATCAGGCCAAGGTGGGCGCAGCTGAAGTTCCGCAGGAGAAGGTCGGTTCCGAACGTCCCGCGTGTTACCACCTCAAACTGGAACAGCGCTCCTCCCGCGACCGAGCCGTAGACGCGGTCGATGGCTACCCCGTTGCGCTCCTCGGTCAGGTTCGGGTCATCATCGTCGGCGAGCCCGTCGATCGGGACCGCGTCGTTGAAACTGCTATGAGAGGCAAGGCTGGTGTTCCCGAATAGCTTGCACACGAAGCACGACTGTGTGTAAGTCTCTGCCCCACCGGCATTCCTGTGACGGTCCTGCAGCCACTTGCAGCAGGAGACGACGCGGTTCTCCTTCGGATGGATGCGAGGGCCGCCCCGCTCAAGCTTGTCGAAAAGTGGGTCGCACGCTGCGGGGCTATCCTCGCTGGGTGGCACGCAGGTGCGCACGATGCGTTCGCAGTGGCTGCGGATCACGCCCTTGAGGGAGGAGCCGGGGAGGTAGACTGTCTCGCGCCCGCCGTGGTAGGTCCGCACGAAAGCCATGTCGGGCAGGTCGGGCTCGATGCCTGACAACGCTTCGCCGGCTTTGATGAGTACCGGGCCGTCTGGCGTGATCTTCAGCTTGATGACAGCTTCGTTGATGACTACACGGTGCACAGCTCTTCCCCCCTCCTGAGGTAATCGATTGCGTCCCGAGCCCAGCTTTCCAGGTCTTCAGACCGCAATGGGCTGCCTCCTGGTCCGAGAAGCTCAGCGAGGAGATCGTCGGACGACGCGTCGAATCTTGTGCGTCTCCACTCAGGCTCAACCAGCTCAACCAGCCCCGGACCGCGGCTGGTCATACCGCCAAAGGCAAGCTCCTTGCGCTGGAGCGCCGTAATGCCGAGGTAGAGCAAGCCCAGCTCGAGGTCCGATGGGTTGTCCGCGCGCACCTGGAAGTCGAACTCGGTGCCACCTGGAACCACCTCGAAGTCGAACTTGCGGGCGTCGGCGGCGGTTCCCGTGTCGCGGTCGATGGAGACGCCATCCCGGACGATATACTTGCCGAACCAGGTCTCGCCAATCAGCGTGGCATCTGCAAAGGCGACCTTGGAGGCGATCCATGGCGAACCGAAGAGCTTGCAGACAGGGCAGTGGGCATCGTAGATGGGGCGATCCAGCAGGCGTCCGTCTGCCGGGTCGTGGAATGACTCGCGGGTGAGATCGCTCACGCACCAGCCTGCGCGTGGGCCTGTCGGATTGCACGTGGCCTTCGCCCCCCAGCGAGGCGGCGCAAGAGTCCGGACGATCCGTTCCACGTAGCTCCGGACGGCACCCTTGATGCTGGAGCCCGGGATGAAAGGCCTGCCAAACAGATCCTTCACCACGGGCAGATCGCTGGAGTCGATACTGGTGTCTCTACCTGCGCCGATTCTGATCGCGCTGACCACTCTAAGCGTCGCGCTGAGGCGCGCGGTCGCCTGCAAGGTCTCGAACATGCTGCCACCTCCCTGCTCGTTCGGCGTCGTTTGCCCTCTGGATGTAAGTGTAGAGGCGGCGCACATGGCCGAGGTAGGCGCGAACCGCCTCCATCACCCGCTCTCGACCGGAGCCTGCGTCGAGCACCCCGGGCAGCTTGTCGGCGTCCTTCAGCTCAGTGAGGATGGCCTCCCCGAGGCGGCCCCATTCTTTCTTTCGGGCGACCTGGTACATCAGGAATGCGCGGACCTCACGAGGGTCTTGGGCCAATGCCGCTACCCCCAGGAGGCCACTCAACTGCGTCTTGAGGTCTGGTGGCCTAGACCCCTCGAATGCGAGCACGGCGGCGGCAGACCGCTCGACGATCTCGCCGAAGTGCTCTGCGAGCTGGTTCCTCGCGTTGAGTTCCTCCCGCAAGGCAAGCAAGTCCTGTTCCATGTGGCATCACTCCCTTGTGGTCCACTCAAAGCGGCTCTGTCACAGCATCACGTTCCCAGAGCGTCTGGGTCACCAGTCCAATCGTCAGTGCAAAAGGCGATAGCTTCAGGACTGTCACGGACGAGTTCGCGAGCGGGTCCAGCCAGTACACCCCTTTCAGGGAGTCGGCCACTCCACCAATCACGGCGGCACCAACCAGACCCGTAGCCAGAGCGTGCATGGCTCCAGTTATCCAGATCATCATGCTTCGACGACAGTCAAGGAAGCCAACGTTCCGCTCGACTTCCGCCACTAGTATATAAAGGAAGCAGAGAACTGACAGCACGAGGGCGGATATGACACACGCTATCGCATGCTCTGACTCCCAGGCGAACTCCCAGGCCCACCCAGTGGTGCTCAGCGCAAGCCAGCCGACCATCACCGATGCCAGCAGTCTCGGGGCCCAGACCCGGCCGAATTCGGGGCTGCAAGCAACAAGCACCACCCAGAGCGCGGCCAGAATTGCGGATAGTTCAGGGACAGAAGCTCCCACTGACGCAGCGACTATCAGAAGCAACAGGTGCACGAACGGGAGCCACTGCAGGGCCACGCGCTGTGCAGCCGATAGGCAGACTGTCTCCATGTGCCGAAGCCAGTGGACACAACGTCGACTGCGACCTATGGGCCACGCCGCAAGCTCGCACCGCCACGCCGTCGCGAGGTCAAGCCGCCGCCCCAAGAGCCATTCCGAAATCAAGAGCCTCATGAACCGGCTGTCTCCCAGTAGCGCATTGCGCACACTTTGGGAGGTGGTCGCGCCATCACCCAGAACGAGGTCGCTGATGTCTTGCTCCTCGCGCCGCGTCACGCGGGTTCGACCGATGGCATGCTGAAGCCACGATCGGGCACACCAGGCAATCTCCTTCATGGGTGAGCCGTTCTCCTCCATGCACGCGAGCAACCAGCGGAAGGCCGTGTGAGCTTCGCGTTCGTGGTACTCCGAAGCCGACAGACCCATGGCGAGCGATAGAAGGGTTGGTCTGGATGTGCTCACTTGATTATTTAGGTTCTGGAGAGCATCGTTGTCGCGCGGACCGTCTTCTCCGGACTGGGCGCCACCGCGACCGGTTCGTTGCGTAAGCTCCCGGTCTTCCCACTCCTTCCATAGGACCATCATGAGCTTCTTCAGGTCTTGGTCGTGATCGCTCAGGGTGCCGCCTGTGATCTGAGCGTCCCGTATCCTCGCAGCGGCATCGGTCACATCGCGAGAAGAAGGCGTCGTGTCCGACGCGGAGCCGCTGGCCTCCGGACCGATCGCATCTGACATGGGTTCAGCCCTCAAACTGCGCTTGGTCGTACCGGGCTTCCAGATCACTGAAGTCGCTGGCATCAAGGGTAGCACTCAGAAGTGCTTCTTGGATGCTCGGGGCAAGCGCTTGCTTGATTTTCGCTGGCGTCGGCAACTCGATGAACGTTCTCTTACAGCTTGGGGGGTTCCAATGGTATTCGTGAGTCTCTGCATAGTCATGCTTGACAGTCACATGGCACAGCCGAAGAGACGGCCCGAAGAAAAACGCTGCCGTGTGTGCCAGAGCTGCCATGGACTTCCGCCCCCCCGCGACGCTTAGCCAACCAGTCAGACTGCTGTCCTGCTGGAGTTGCGCCTCCAATTGCGCCAGCACACTCGCGCAGCCCTGGAAAAAGCGGAAGTGGTCGTGGCTGTCGACAAGGTCTGGCCTCTCGATATTCAGTACGTGCCAGATCAGCCGCGGCTGCCATGGGTACTTTGCGTTCCACCATTCTTCATCCTGTGCGCGCGTGTGCAGCATTTTCTCGATGGGACCGACAGACGGCTCTTCGTCGTTTCGAAATAGCTCGTCGCTATCCGCTTTTGCGCCGTGCCGAGGGAGCGTGAGGCAGTGGACGTCCTTAGGCTCATAACCCGCGTCACACAGCGCGTCGATGGTCGTAGTCACCACTCCGGGGCTCTTGCCCAATGTCGCGACCAGGATGCACGGCTGCTTCGCTCCGCTGTCGTTTGGCATGCAGTCACCGCGCCTCCGTCCCGCGTGTGGCGCGCAGCAGGTGGATTGGAGAACTGAGCTCAATGCGCCCGCAGCCCATCTCGCGCCACTCCCCGATCCCTGCCTCCTCCAGATTCTGAAGCGCGGCGGTCAGGTCATCGATGGTCCCCGGGAACGCGCATAGATAGACGCTCCCCGCAGCAATGGCGAGCCGTGTCTTCCGGAGACCGAACTCGGTCTGCCGGGGCATGTTCGACCAGCCGGAGACGGAAGTGACCATCTGCCGGCTGAAGACCGTCGCGAGTCCATTCAGACCCAGCGTCGCTGCCCAGTCGGGAGTGGCGACCGGGTCAACGACTAGTGATGACCAAGCATCAATGGAGAAGTAGACGCACCCCGGACGCGGGTTCAGGGCCTGCAAGGCGGCATCAAAGTTGCTCAGCCGATCACGGAGCGAATCGTCCCGCTCGCGGCCCGTGCGATTGGTGTGGGTGTGTCCCAGACCGGCCGCTCCGGCCCTGCCGAAGACCACGCCATACTCGCTGCCGGGGCCGAAAGCGCGCGACACCGCCCTGAGGAGGTCTTCCCGGCCCTCTGGGCCGATAACGCCGCCACAGAAATTGCTGCCACGATGGACGGACTCGCGCGAGAAGAGCAGACCCTCCTGTGCGGATCTTCGGCTGCGATTGAGGGCCACGTGCACCCGGCGTTGCACTCCGGGCGCATAGCTCATCCAGTACGTCTTGTCGTACGCACTCACTTGAAGCACGTAGCCTCTCACCAGCTCAGCCTTCGAGAGACAATGGGGACACTTGCTGCCATGGTCCACATCATCCCGCGTCGCCTGCTCTGGGGGGGTGGGGCACTCCGGAATCCTGGCTTCGTCGAGGGCCTGACGCTCTCGGCACTGAAGAGCGTAGCTGGAGATCAGCGTGTCCCACAGCCCGTGGGGCGGTTCTGCCATGTGGACACTGTCGTCCGCTTGAGCGAGTTTGAGCCTGCGCTCGTACTCGCCCACTGACCCGGGATGCAGGGAACACTGCCGCAGTGTCAGTGGCGCGGGACGCGAATTGGGCAGAGCATCGTCGAGAGGCGGCATGGCGTAGGCGTTGGAGAACAGGAGAGCACTGTCACCCTCGAACATGTCCGTGAAGAGACAGCGGTCCTGATCACGGTCCCAGGCGGGGCAGTTAGCAGTTCCGCGTGGGCATTCCGGATTGTCTTCGCCTGGCCGCCGGTTCGGACAGTGCTTCAAGATCACTTCGGCGCAGGCCCCACGGACCACGCTGCCCGGAACGTAGTCGGCGCACTCCATGAATTGGCCGTATGGCTTGCGGGTCCCGGCATGCATCGGACTCAGGAGCACGTAGTGGTAGGCGTCACGGATCATGCGTCCTCACCTACCAATTGGCGCAGAGCGTTCAGGTCCGCCTCTGCCTGTTCACGCTCATAGGTCGGGCATCTGAAGGTCAGTCCGCTTTCCGCATCCGGCCCGAAACCAACACCCGGATTGGCCAGCCAGCCGTAGCCTCGAGTGTTGTGGCCGCCTACCGCATAGAGCTGACACATCGCCGCCACGAGGAGGCCCATGAGCGCCTCGTCCTCGGGCGGCAGCGACACAGTCACGCTGCCTTCGTAGACCACCGAGGTCAGTCCGGGCGAGCTGGCCTCAACCGCAAACAGCTTGCCCTTCTCGGCGGTCCGCCTCTTCCGGTTGATCGCGACGTGATTGCGGACCCGGGTGAACTGTTGGGCCGGTATCTCGTCCGGATCGCCCGTCTGCCGCAGGTTCAGTTCCGAAACAGTGACGCGGGACGGTAGAGTGCCAGGGCCTCCGAATAGCCGGCAGATAGGACAGAGCATGACTTCGCCGCCGTCGGCGCATTGCACCGCCGCAAGGGTACGTCCGCACCCATCGCGCGACACACGCTCGCCACCGCACATTCGCTCCGGGTCGGGCTCAGCGCAGACATCCAGGTCCAACGCCCTGGCGACGCCCCGGGCGATGTGCCGCAGGCGCCCCCGCAGGCTAGTGCCAGGGATGACGGGGTATCCTCTCTCATCCACCGTGGTCGCCAGGTCAGCGCCCCAGCGTGGGCTGCCTGAAGCGATCAGCAGGGATGTCTCCAGGCGCATCCGGACGTCAATCACATGGCGTATCAACAGGACGCACCTCCGCCACCACGCCGTACATTTCGACCAGATCGCCCAGCATGGTGGAGTAATCCAGGCGGCGTACATCACCACGCGCGCCCAGGTCTCTGACCCGCCACGGGGGCGGAGCGGAGGCACTCAGTTCGCTCGAGACCCGCGTGAGTGCGGCGCGCTCTTCCCTCTGTGCCCTGGCAACCTGGTAGACGTACAGGCTGGATCCCTCAAGCCGGCTCTTCAGGGCCTCGGACGCCATCGAAATCAGTTGGCCCTTGGGATAGTCAGCACTCCGGAGGTCTCGGTAGACATCGAGCAGACGGTCCAGGTCGCTCCAGGTGTACGGCCGCATAGTCAGTGACCGACGTTCCACTCGGTCTGTGCCGCCGCCAGCCACCGCTGTGATTCGGTCTCGCAGTTCCGCCGGGTCCGTGTTCGCCACGGCACCCGAACGCAGTATTTCGAAGTCCACGCGACAACCGCCGCTGCGCTTGGCGCTGGAACAGAGCGCCTTGGCCATGCGGTGGAGGAAGTAAATCGGGTAATGGGGGTGGCACATGACGACGCCACCGGAGACGGTGAGGCTGGGGATGGCACCGCCAAACCTGTCCGCGATGCCCCTCGCTACATCCAGCGCCACGTCCGCCGGGACCAGCAAGAACAGATCGTCGCCGCCGATGTAGACCACCTGGAAGGGCCACTTCCTGGGCTGCGGGGGAAGCAGCGATACAAGTGTATCCAGGACCGCGCGTTCCATCGCCTCGCCGAGGTTCTGGGAGAACTGGCGCAGTTTCCCGGCGCTGGTTGCCTCGGCTTCTACCCGGCTGCCCATGCCGTCGCCGTCCATGTAGATCGCGGCGATGTAGTCGCGCCCCTCTGACGCCCCGGCCGGAGCGCAGCGGCGCCCGATCTCCTCGAGGTCCTGAGCAAAGGGGTATATGTCCGCCCAGTCCTTTCCCATCGCTGCGGCCGTGTCTCGGAGCTTCGCGGCCATTCCGGGCAAGTTCCTGGCCTGAATCTTGATCCGGCACGCCGCACAGATCGGTCTCGAAGGGTCGCCGCGTATCCAGTCGCGGACATACTGCCCGATGCTCACCCGCAGATCACAGGAGGAGCACCGGGTCTCGCGGGCGCCGGGGAGGTACATCGCCGGGACGGTCTGCGGCTCGCGGTCCTTCTTGCGGCGCAGTTCGCGCCCGAGAACGCGGAAGCAGTGCTGGAACTGGCTATCGTCATAGGGAACGAAGGCGTAGGTGGCGCTCGCGACGAGGGTAACGTCCCGGTATAGCCGCGTCAGGCACTCGCCGATCGCGTCGGCCTGGGCGTAGGGGACGACGGCCAGGAGGCTGCCGCCTGCGGAGAAGACAACATCGATGTGGCCGGCAGTGGAGAGTAGTGCCTGAAGGTTACCGAGGACCGCGCGTGTCCGGTCCCTCACAGGTTCGGGAACGTAGGCTCCAGTTAACAAGTCGGTAACGTGCTCTCGCGGGTCGAGCGAGAGACGGTTCCCGTCGCTGTCGGTAAGCGTGTCCAGAACGCTTCCCGGACGGCGCTCCAGGAGGTGGCGCACCGCCTCGCCCAGCCAGTCCAATAGCGCACTGGCGCCGCGGACCTCGGGCAGTCGCGCGGACTCGTACACGTAGTCCTGCACGCGGTCCGTGTCCACCGCCAACAAGGCTCTGCGTTCGTTCGCGGGGCTTGCTTGGGTGTCCAGCTTCATCCCCCCGATCAGCAGCTATGGGTTACGTTGAGTTACGTGGGAAGCTCTCAATGCGGCCCCGGCATCCGCACAAAGCCATTATTCTGCCCGACGGTTCAGTACACCTTCAGGCTAGTGCATATTTCTCCCGAGAATCTCTCCCCAGGCTTAGCGTCCTGCCGTCCGCTACGGTCTGCATCACGGGCAGGCACTCATCCCCCGTGGGGATGTGCGGCTTGGAGAGCGTTGCGTGGGCTCAAGATCCCAACGCGACTGACTCCGTTTCAATCCCCCGTGGGGATGTGCGGCTTGGAGAGACGCAGGAGCGACCCTCGATTGCCTCAAGCAAATCAGGTTTCAATCCCCCGTGGGGATGTGCGGCTTGGAGAGGCGTCACCCGGGAAGAGCAGGCGGTGGCCCAGGTTGCGTTTCAATACCCCGTGGGGATGTGCGGCTTGGAGAGGAGCAAATTGGTCTTGTGCTCTCAATCGAGGAGATGCGTTTCAATCCCCCGTGGGGATGTGCGGCTTGGAGAGCGTGGTTCCTCTGGTGTCACTGGTGTGACATACAGAGGTTTCAATCCCCCGTGGGG
>Ga0067045_1030483_pt1 | contig 15127 bp, 12 predicted proteins | sample TerdegcTABiofilm_FD_59184 | JGI IMG/M metagenome (GOLD analysis project Ga0067045, IMG submission 59184) | Combined Assembly of (Gp0054472, Gp0054536) Wastewater bioreactor microbial communities from Singapore -Terephthalate degrading...
GCGGGGCTCCGTGGCGGGGCGGCCGGACGGGCGAGCCGCAAAACGTCGTATTCCCCTGGTTCGTCTCTACGAAATCGTGCCGGTGGAGGCAAGGGAGGAGATCAGAAAAAGGCGATGTAGTCGCGGCCGGCAAGCCGCCAGGCCATGGCCGCCACGGTCCCCAGGGCGATGGCCACGCCGTAGCGCACCCGGCGGGCCCCGGTGCGGGGGGCGGGCGGCGGGGCCGCGTCCGGGGACTCCCCGGACGGCTCGGCCGGCGGCGCGGCGGAGCGGCGGGAGAGGGCCAGATGGCCGAGGATGAGGCCGCCTCCGGCGATGCTGGTGAATAAAAAGACCGTCAAAAGGGAGGATATCCCGAGCGCCGCGCCGACCACGGCCATGAGCTTGACGTCGCCCGCGCCCAGGTAGCCGAAGAGGTGGGGGATGAGCAGAAAGGTCAGGCCCGCGCCCAGCCCGGTCAGGGAGAAAAGCAGCCCGTCCAGGCCGCCGAGGACGGCGTGGGCGGCCACGAAGACCAGCATGGCCGGAAAGGTCACCAGATTGGGAATCTTGCCCGTGCGCGCGTCCTTCCACGCGGCGCAGGCCACGACGGCGGCCAGCAGGCCGTAGAGCGCGGAGACGGCGGCCGGGGTGGAGGCGGTCATGGGGATGTCCGCGCGGGCGCTATTTGCGCCGCAGCCGGCTGCCTATGACCGCGCCCACGGCCAGGGCCAGGACGATCACGAGGGCGACGACGAGGGTGTTGGGGTCCATGGGCCGCGTCCTTTCGGGCCGGTCGGCCCGTTTTTTTCGAAAACCTAGCGCGTCCTTCGCGGCATGGCAAACGCCTGGGCCTTCCCTTTGTCCCGGAAAAAGGCCAGATTCGATCCCGGAGGCGGACGGAGCACCGCGACCCGGGCCGTTCGCGCCACTTCACGCGGGCAAAGGGGGACACCCCATGAGCGGCGGTTTTTTCAGACGGCTTCGCCGGTTTCTGGCCACCCAGTACGGCATCGGCCGGGACCCGGACCTGCGCGACGCGGATGCCTCCTTCCGGGCCAAGTACAATTTCTTCCAGGAACTTCTGGAGTCCAACAGCGAGCTTTTAAAGATCATCGCGGATATGGAGACCAAGGCCCACGGCCGGGAGCTTTTCGGCATGGCCTACGTGCGTTCCCAGTCCAGCCGGGCCGTGTTCCACGCCCTGCGCATGATCCGGGCCTTCGAGGGCCTGTCCGGGCGTCCCCTGCCGGTTCTGGGCGCCCTGGTGGAGCGCATTCGGGAGGAGATCAAGGGGCTTGTGTCCGCCCGGCGCGGGACCAACGGCGCGCCCTTTGTCCTGCCCCTGTCCGCCGTGACCGCGGCCATGGTGGACGAGGTGGGCGGCAAGTGCGCCAACCTGGGCGAGGTCAAAAACCGCGTGGGCCTGCCCGTGCCCCGGGGATTCGCCGTGACCACGGCCGCGTTCCGGGCCTTTTTCGAGGCCGCCGGGCTGCCCGAGGAGATCGCCAGGCTCAAGCTGACCCTGTCCCTGGACGACCCGGGCTCGCTCGCGGCCGTGAGCGAAGACATCCAGCACCTGATCCTGCGCGCCGAACCGCCCCCGGACTTGGCCAGGGCCATTGCCGAGGCCCACCGGGACCTGGCCGCCGAGGCCTGGACCACCCCCGGGGAACTGCGCGTGGCCATGCGTTCCAGCGCCATCGGCGAGGACGGGGAACTGTCCTTTGCCGGACAGTACCTGTCCCTCCTGAACGTGCCGGCCGAACGCCTCATCTCCTCCTACAAATACGTGGCCGCAAGCCTGTACACCCCACGGGCCATCTCCTACCGGGCGCTCAAGGGCATCGCCGACGACGACGTGGCCATGAGCGTGGCCTGCCTGGAGATGGTTCCCTCCAGGGCCGCCGGGGTCATGTACACCCGCCATCCCCTGCATCCGGACCAGGACCGGGTGATCATCAACGCCGTGTGGGGCCTGGGGCCGTATGCCGTGGACGGGGTGGTCAACCCGGACACCTACGCCGTGGCCCGGGACGGCTCGGGCCACGTGGAGACGCGGGTCAGCGACAAGCCGGTGATGCTGGTGGGCGCGGACCAGGGCACCCTGGCCGAACGGCCCGTGCCCCCGGAACTGCGGGAAGCGCCCTGCCTGGACCCGGAGCAGGCCGGACGGCTGGCGGAATACGGACTGGCCCTGGAGCGCCACTACGGCGGTCCCCAGGACGTGGAGTGGGCCCTTGATCCCAAGGGCCGGCTGGTGATCCTGCAGTCGCGGCCGTTGGCCATGGCCGGCGGGGCGGATGCGGCCGTGGCGGGCCGTCCGGAACTGCCCGAGGTCACGGGGCACGACATCCTGGCCGAGGGCGGCGAGGCGGCCTTGCCCGGGGTCGGCGCGGGGCCGGTGGTCCGGATCCTTCGGGATGAGGACCTGGAGGGCTTTCCCCAGGGCGGGGTGCTGGTGGCCGGGCATTCCTCGCCGAAATACATGGTGGCCATGCCCCGGTGCGCGGCCATGGTCACCGAGCACGGCAGCGTCACCGGGCACATGGCCTCCCTGTGCCGGGAGTTCGGGGTGCCCACCCTGCTCGGCGTGCCGGACGCGCTCTCGGTCCTGCCGGCCGGGGAGGTGGTCACCGTGGACGCGTGGTCGGCGCGCATCTACCGGGGCCGGGTGGAGGAACTGTCCGGGCTGGGCGCGCCCCGCGAGATACTCATGAAGGACACGCCCGTGTACGGCGTCCTGACCCGGGTCATGGGGCTCATCGCCCCGCTGCATCTGCTCGACCCCAAGTCCAAGGACTTTTGCGAGGCCTCGTGCACCACCATCCATGACGTGATGCGCCTTCTGCACGAGCGCTCCTATGCGGAGATGTTCCGCATCAGCGACATGGCCTCCGGGCAGGCCGGGGTGGCCATGCGCCTTGCGGCCGTAACCGGCCTCGACCTGCACGTCATCGACCTGGGCGGGGGCGTTGCCGAGGGCGCGGGGAAGGGCGGCAAGGTGACGGTGGAGGAGATCGTGTCCCGGCCGTTTCTGGCCCTGCTCGCGGGATTGGTGCTTGACGGGGAACAGGTGCGCACGCCCCGGCCGGTGCAGCTGAAGGGGTTCATGTCGGTTCTGGGCGAGCAGATGCTGTCCTCGCCCACCTCCGGCGGCCAGCGCTTCGGGGACAAAAGCTACGCCATCATCTCGGACAAGTACCTCAATTTCAGCTCCCGGGTGGGCTACCACTACGGGGTGCTCGACTGCTACTGCGGCAAGACCGTGAACAAGAACTACATCACGTTTTCGTTCATGGGCGGCGCGGCAGACGACGTGAAGCGCTCGCGCCGTGCCCGGGGCATCGCGCTGATCCTGGAACGGCTGGGGTTCGCGGTGGAGGTGGTGGGGGACCGGGTGGCCGGGCGGTTCCAGAAGTTCGAGGCGGCGGTCATCGAGGAGCGGCTTGCGGCCATGGGGCGGCTTTTGCAGTTCACCCGGCAGACGGACATGCTCATGGTGGACGAGGGAAGCGTCGCGGCCATGGCCGACTGCTTTTTCTCCGGGGCCTGCCAGTTTACCGGGGGAGGACGCTAGAGAGTCTAGTTGATGAGATTCCAGGAGTAGTTTTAATCTAGAGGTTGTATGTCGAGTAGGGGGGGTGAGTAATGGTCGAAAGGCAGAAGGAGGCTGCGTAAACTTATCGGATGAGTATTTGTTTAAAAATATGTTATTGATTTTTTATTAATTAGAATATATTATCATTCAAATTTAAATAAAAATGGAGCTGAGATGGGCAAGAGCATATCCACACTTGAGGATGAAATTACAGAGCATGCTGCCACCGTATCAACAAATGCGTACTCAATGGCGGTTAGTGAATTGATATCCATGTATGCAGATGGAGAACTTGATCTTCACCCAGAGTTTCAGCGTTTCTTTAGATGGACAGACGAGCAGAAATCTCGGTTTATCGAATCACTTCTTCTTGGAATCCCCGTCCCACCAGTGTTTGTTTCTGAGAAGAAAGACTCCAAGTGGGATGTTATTGATGGGCTGCAACGATTATCCACAATATTACAATTTGTTGGTGTTCTTAAGGGAGAAAAGGGGAAAAAAATAAAACCACTTGTTTTAACAAGAGCAAAATACTTAACACAATTGGAAAATAAGGTTTGGGAAAGTAAAAATAAGTCTTTAATATTGCCAGAAAATGCAAAGATTAAATTAAAAAGATCAAGGATAGATGTAAATATTATATTAAATACAAGCGATGATATGGCAAAATATGAAATATTTCAAAGATTAAATACGGGAGGTACTTCCGCCACAGATCAAGAAATAAGGAACTGTATATTAATAATGATTAATAATAGTTTTTTTGCATGGATGAAAAAACTTTGCGAGATGGAGTGCTTTAGGAGTTGCATATCATTGTCTGATAGACAACAATTAGAAGCTTTTGATATGGAGTTATTGACAAGGTTTATAGTGTTTTCTAACTGCAAGGAAGAGAAGCTGAAAAGAATAGATGAGTTAAGTTCATTTCTGACAGATAATTTAGTTTCTATCGCGAATGATAAATCCTTTAACCGAAAAAGCTTTGAGCACGTATTTCAATCAGTGTTTATGTATCTATCGGATGTTTTGGGGGAAGACAGCTTTAAAAAATATAATGATAAAAACAATCGATATCAAGGTGCAACATCAATTTCTGCGTTTGAAATTGTTGGTACTGGGCTAGGATATCATTTATTGAATGGTGGAAAACTTCCCCAAAAAGAAGATTTTCTCGATAAGCATAAAAGAATTATGTACGATAATGAAGTAAAGCGTTATATCATGCCAGGTGTTCGAGCTTCAACTAGGCTGCCAAAGACAATATCATTTGGAAGAAAATGGATTAAGTGATGAAAATTAGATCAACTGAAGAGTTGATTGATTTTTTAGGCGAGGCGATTCAATTTCGAAAGAGAGAAATGATAAAAATTAAAAATCAGCTTGGTATTCGGAAAGAATCAGTTAATAGTATAATGGGTCGAATTGCTGTTGTCTTCGCTTATGCACATTGGGAAGGTTTCATCAAGGAAGCTGCACAAGCATATATATGTTATGTTTCAAGCCAGAAAAAAACATTGTCAGCATTAAAAAAAAATTTTCAAGCGGTTTGCTGTCGCAAGTGTATATTAAGTGCTTCTTCTGTGACTAATAAGATACATCATCATATAAAATTAATAGAAACAGTTCTAGATAATGGAAATACTTGTTATCCGTTGGACCTAGATGCTATACAGACAGGTTCAAACTTAAATTCAGAAGTAAGAAGTGGCCCCAGAAAACTGGACCATACACTAAGGTGGACATAAACTCGCCCCAGGAGGGCTTGCATGTCCAAGAAGAGAAGACGGTTCACGGCTGAGTTCAAGGCGCGGGTCGCGTTGGAGGCCCTGTCTGGCGAGCACACGCTGGCCGAGCTGGCCAGCAGGCACGGCGTGCACCCCAATCAAGTGGCCACCTGGAAGCAGCAGGCCAAGGAGGGCATCGTCGCCAGCTTTGCCGGGAGCGCCAAGGCCAATCAGCAAGACACGACGGCGCAGATCGAAAAGTTGCACGCCAAGATCGGCCAACTCACTGTCGAGAAAGATTTTTTGCAACAAGCCTTCGCCAAAATATGAGCTGCGAGCGAAGGCGGAACCTGGTGGACGGCAGCCACCAGCAGCTCAGCGTCCGCCGGCAGTGCCGCCTCCTGGCCCTGCACCGGTCGACCTACTATTACGAGCCGGTCGGCGAATCTCAGGAGAATCTTGCGCTGATGCGGCGGATCGACGAGTTGTTCATGGAATTGCCATTCCTTGGCTCGCGAAAAATGCGTGATATGCTGAGAGATGACGGGATGTTGGTCGGTCGGGAGCGCGTGCGCAGGCTGATGCGGAAGATGGGGCTAGTGGCGGTGTATCAAAAGCCTCGGACCAGTATTCCGCACCCAGCGCACACGATCTACCCGTATTTGTTGCGTGATGTGCCCGTCACGCGGCAGAATCAGGTGTGGTGCTCAGACATAACCTACATTCCCATGAAACGAGGATTTTTGTATCTTGTGGCCATCATGGATTGGCATAGCCGGGCGGTGCTTTCCTGGAATGTGTCGAACACCATGGATACTGCATTCTGCATTGAGGCACTGGAAGAAGCACTCCATAAGTATGGTGCGCCAGACATCTTCAACACGGACCAAGGCTCGCAGTTTACCAGCATTGCATTCACACAACGGCTCAAGGATGCGGGCGTGGCCATCTCCATGGACGGCCGCGGCCGCTGGCTGGACAACGTCTTCATTGAGCGGCTGTGGCGTTCGGTTAAATACGAATGCGTGTATTTGCGGGATATTGAGACGGGCAGCGCCCTGCGGCGCGCACTGGCAACGTGGTTTGCGTTCTACAACACCCGGCGGCCCCATGTTGCCCTTGAAGGGCGCAAGCCGATGGAGGTATACCAGGGCTGCCGGCCAGCGGGGGCGCCCCCTCTGGTTTTGGCGCGCAAGGCGGCGTGACCAGAAACTGAGTCCACCTTATATTCGCCGAAAACTGGTCCGATGGACCGGGGCCACTTCTACAGCCCGATAGACATTTGCGAAGAAATCGACAATTAACACATGGTTCCTCAAAGGGAGTTGAAAGATATTCTCGAACAGCTTTAAGGAAAGGCGATAAAAACCAACAATCTTTAAGAGAGTATAATTTTAAATTAGAATAAGCGTCGTTACCCACAAGTTCTTTCGCTTTAATTTGCTTAAATGCGTCGCACGGATATATGTTGGACTCAGGATCAACTATTATTTTGTCAAATCCTGATGTGCATTTCGGATTTTCGTTAAGCAATAAAAAATTGTATGGCGACCCTGTCCTTATATCGTATCCCTTCGCGCGGAGATACTCAATTTGTCGTTTGAGTTCAAGATTTTCATCCTTGCTCAATATATCTTTTTGTAACAAGGCTCCTCGCCCTTGTGGTACGAAACGTAATACGCTAATACGTTTTACACCAAGTGAAGAAGCGAGTTCCACAATATCAGCAAGAAGGCGATAGTTTGATTTTAATGGAACAAAATGTAACTCCGTCTGAATGTTATTTGTTGATGATGTGCGTATGGCATTTATTGTGTTCGAAAAACTTCCAGAAACTCTAGTTATTGCTTGATGATCTTGCGGCGTTGCTCCAAATAGACTGAAAATTGCTTTATTTAGTCCGGAGTTCTTTAGCGTAATAATTATATTTTTAAAATCGTGTACATTTCCAGTTGTATATAATGTTGTTGAAATGTTATATTTATTTGCAAGATAGACTGAATTGCTAAGGTCTTCCCATAGAAGAGGCTCTCCACCAGAAAAAGCGATGTTTTTAACTCCAACATCAGCAGCTTCTTGTATAATTTTTGTGCAATCTGATGCACTCATTGTTGATGGGTGTGAAAGAAGGGCATCGCTAGAACAGTGAATACAACTTAGCCTGCATTGATAAGTGACTTCAATTTTTATTTCTGTAAGAATAGGGTCCATATCATTCATGGCGATAATTTTGTTGGAGAAATCTTCGCAATGCTTCTTTGTCATTTGCGACATAAGCATTTGAAGAAATACATGTAATAGGTCCTAGTGCAAGGCCAGTCTCATTTGCAATAAAATTAGCAAGATTGTATAATCCAATATAATTGCCATAGGCACGGTTAAAGAAGTCGTGGTTCCTGTAAATGCATAAGAGGCCAATTTGGTAACTGTTGTCACACGGTTCAATTTGAATCGCTATATAATTAAGGCATGGACCGCCACGTTGTCGTGTGGTCTCAGTGCCAGGTAACTGGATTACAATTGAATACGCAGCCCGATATCGTGTATTTCTGGTATTAATTGCGCTTATTATGTTTTTTAGTTGGTTTACTGGAGTTGATCCATTATGGTGGTTATTTTTGTAGTTGGTCATTCTTCTGAAGTAAGTTCCCCATCCTCCGCGATAGTGCTTGTCAAAAAAACCATTTACAGCGTTATATTTTTCATATAGCTTATCTGCTTGTTTAAGAATTCCATACATTTTGTATGGAAATATGGTGTACGCAACTTGTTTTACATTTGGAGAAGTATGTCTATTAAGAAAATTTTGTATTTCGACATGTTGCTCATGATTTATAATATCATAATTTTTAATATGCACAACTAAGTTTCTGAGCTTCCAGTTGCTATTTTTCAAGTTATGAATAGCGGTTAGCCATGCTAAAGGGATGTCTTGGGCGTCAATGAGAATCGGAGGAGTTATCATAGCCGACACCACCTCAAGTTAATGTAAGTCTATATTTATCAATAATTTTAAATGTGTCAACTAACCTAAACGATATTTCCATAAGAATTGGCATGGATATTTATTAAGCTGAGGTTATAACCATCTCAGCGCACAATTTATTCCCCCGCCCCCTTCCGCTCGATCCTCCCGTCCAGCGCCATCGTGAGCGGCGAGCGCGCCCCGAGGTACGCGGTCACAAGCTCCTCCATGGTCCGGCCGTCGAAGCGGATGTTTTTCGCGCGGTCCTTGAACACCGCATACCCGTCCCCGCCGCGCAACAGATAGTCGCTCACGGCCACCGTGTAGGTCGTGGCCGGGTCCACCGGCGCATACGCCCCGTCCTCGCCGCGCATCGTTGCCGACAGTATCCGCGACCCGGCCTCCCGGGACGGATCGAAGGCGTAGCGCAGCCCGGCCACCTGGAGGAACCGGCCCGTGCCCGAGCCCTGCGCGTCGTGGGCCTGGCTCACGCCGTGCTCCAGGGCGGCCAGCAGGTCCGCGCCCATGATCTCGCACACGGCCAGGGTGTTGCCGAAGGGGAACGCGGTCAGGAGGTCCTTGTGGGTCACCGGCCCGGCGGCCAGCCCGGCCCGGACCGATCCGCCGTTCAAGAGCGCGGCCCGGGCCCCGTAGCGGGCGGCCGCGTCCAGCATGGCCTCGGCGGCCATGTCCCCGATCAGGCATTCCCCGGACCGGCACTCGGCCCGGGTCATGGGCAGGTCCGTGGCCAGGGTCCCGGCCACGGCGTCGCGGAAGGGCGCCAGGAGTTTCTCGTACGAGGCCACCACGGCGGCCATGTCCGGGTCCTCGGCAACGCCCGCGTCCATGGGCAACGCGTCGCCCGAGGCCTCAAGCAGCCGGCCCTGGGCGTCGAAGCGCGCGGTGAGCCGGCCCAGGTATTTGCCCCAGCAGCCCGCCGTGACCACGCAGGCCGTGTCGCCGTCCGGGCCGGAGATGCGCAGGGGGTAGGGGCCCACGGCGTTCTTGGCGTCGGTATTGGACAACAGCAGGTGGCTGTGGCCGCCGACGATGACGTCCAGGCCCGGGATCGCGGCGGCCATGGCCTTGTCCCGGTCGAATCCGGCGTGGCTTAAGACCACCACGATGTTCGCCCCGGCGGCCGCGAGCTCGGCCACGGCCCGGCGCAGGGGCGCGTCCGGGTCCGAAAAGCGCACGTTGGGCCCGGGGCTGGACAGCTCGGCCGTGTCCTCGTTGGCCACGCCCACGATGCCGACCTTGCGGCCGGCCACGTCGAGGATGGCGTAGGGCGCGATCAGGCCGGCCAGGGCCGGTTCGGCCGAGGCGTCCAGGTTGCAGGCCACCACGGGGAACGGCACGGCCTTGATGAACGAGGCCAGCACGGCCGGGCCGTCGTCGAACTCGTGGTTGCCCGGGACCATGGCCTGGTAGCCCAGGCGGGTGGTGATGTCGCTGATGACCCGGTCCTTGAGCAGGGAATAGGCCGGCGAGCCCTGGAACCAGTCCCCGGCGTCCAGGAGCAGGGGGTTTTGATTTCCGGCGCGTTCGGCCTTGATGGCCGTGGCCAGGCGGGCCGCGCCGCCCAGGCATGCGCCCTGGGCCTTCTTGTCGTCCGGGCATTCCTGGCCCGAGGCGTCGAAGCTTTGGATGTGGGCGTGCACGTCGTTGGTGTGCAGGATGGTCAGGGGGAATTCCGCGTCCCCGGCCCAGGCCGGGATGCGCAGGAAAAGGGCCAGGGACAGGAGCACAAGGGCCAGGGGACGGCTCAGGCGTCCCGGGACCCGGCGTGGGGCGGGCGGCAGGGCCATGGCGGACTCCTTTTTCCGGGCCGGGGGAACGGCGCGGTTCCCGGAGCCGTCCCTATATCCCCAAAACGATCGGGAGAACAGACCCGCGTGGGGGCGGGCGGCGTCTAGCCGAGGGGCAGGGTCAGGCGCACGGCGGAGACGTCGGCGCGGTCCACCAGCACCTCCTGGTCGCCGGGCGCGCCGTCCTTTTTCACCTTGCGGCACACCAGGATGCGGCGGCCGCACACGGCCACCACCAGTTCGCCCTTATGGCGTCGCGAGGAAATGCGGTCTCCGGCCCTGATGTCCATGCCTGTCCGAGAGGGTGGTTTGGGCCCTGGGGGCCGGCCGCGAGATATAAGAAAAGGCCGGGGACTTGTCACCCCGGCCTTGTCGCTTCCGGCGCGGCCGCGACCGGCTCGTGATTTCCGGGGCCGCCGACCATGCCGGCGGCCTTGTCGCTTCCGGCGCGGCGGTCAGGCCGGCTTGACCAGCTCTTCGGTGATGGCCGCGAGGCCGGCCTTGCCCCTAAGCGCGTAGGCCTCGTACAGGCGCATGATGGTGGTCTGGGAGAAGACGTAGTTGCGCAGCGTGTTGAACGGCCGGCCCGCAAGATCGGCCTCGGACATGCCGTAGCGCTCCCGGGCGATCTCGGACAAAACCGGGATGCTCCACTTGGCCGCCGGAACGGACAGCACCCAGTCGTGGTCCCCGAGGTGGCACACGAAGCCCTCCATGCGCCGGGGCTCGGGCAGGGTCTCGCCGCCCTTGGCCAGAAGCCCCTTCTCCACCGGATCGACGCCGGCCACGATGGCCGCGGCCTTGATCCAGCCCACCACCTCGGCCTCGTCCTTGGCCGACCCGGGGTGGTTGTGGGCGCAGGCCTGGGCCACGATCATGGGCGCGGGCAGGCCGCGCACGATGGATTCGGCCACGCTTAAGGGATGGTGCTCGCCGGTGCCGGCCAGGGGCTTTTCCGTGCGCGACTCGCCGGTCTCCCCCCACTGGAACACCCAGGGCTTGTGCAGGTCGTGGAGCATCTGGGAGACGATCACCGCGTCGCGGTCCAGGTCGAAGCCGTAGACGTCGCGGTAGGCGTCGAAGATGGAGAGCGAAATTTTCATGTTGCAGGCCGTGTGGGTGGCCAGGCCGCCGGGATAGGAATGGTGGCTCTGGTAGCCGCTGCCCGGGGCGGAGCGGAAGGGCTGGGGCGCGGCGTCCGGGGCGGCCGCGAGGGGAGGCAGGAAGGTGTCCGGCGCGGCGTCTTTCAGGTAGCCCTTGGCCGTGAGTTCCTCATACACGGCGGCCCGGTTTCTGGCGTCGGCGAGCCGGGCGGCCAGGGTGGGCGCGGGGGCGTCCAGGACGGCCTGGACCACGGCCCGGGCCTTGGGGTCGGAGATGGTCGCGGCCACGTCGCGCAGGTATTTCCAGGAGGCCTGGACCTTGGGCGAGGCGTCGGCCATCTGGACCGGGGTCATGGCCAGGCAGTCGGCCAGGGTTTTCTGGATCGGGGCGGCCTTGGCCAGCTTGGGGAACACGGCCTGGGCGGCCAGGACCGCGCCGAAGGCCGCGCCGAGTTCGAGAAACTGGCGGCGGTCGAAATGTCGTTCCATGGGTGCATCCTCCGGGATGGGTTGTGTTGGGAGGAATGCACCATGCCAAGGTGACCGATCGGCGCGGATGCGGTGTCATTTTCGCGACGAGGCGGGGGATGCGGGAGGCGGCCGGGCGGATCAGCAGCCCAGGCCGACCAGGTGCGCGCCGGGCAGGGGCCGGCCCAGAAACAGCTCCCCGATGCCGCGCAGCCGGTCCGGGGCGTCGGTGACGTAGAAGTCGTGGGCCGGCGGGGCCTGGCCGGCCTGGGCCAGAAGTCCGGTCTCGGCCAGCACCCGGGCGGCGTCGGCGGCCACGGCCGTGGCCGAGTCCACCAGGGTCACGCCGGGTCCGGCGACGTCCTGCAGAAGCGGGCGCAGAAGCGGATAGTGGGTGCAGCCGAGGATCAGCGTGTCCGGGTCCTCGGCCAGGACCGGGGCCAGGTATTCCCGGGCGATCAGCCGGGTGGCCGGATGGTCCAGGAAGCCCTCCTCGGCCAGGGGCACGAACAGGGGGCAGGCCCGGGACACGGTCAGGGCCGGGTCGCCGCCGCGCCGGGCGATGGCCGCCGGATAGGCCCCGCTTTGCACCGTGGAGGGCGTGGCGATGATCCCGATGCGGCCGGTGCGGGTGGCGGCCAGGGCGCATCCGGCCCCGGCGTCGATGACCTCCAGGACCGGCACGGGCGACAGGGCGGTGATGGCCGGAAGGGCCACGGCGGCCATGGTGTTGCAGGCCACGACCAAAAGCTTGACGTCCTTGTCGAGCAGGAAGCGCACGATCTCCGAGGCGTAGCGGGAGACGGTCTCCGGGGACTTGACGCCGTAGGGCACCCGGGCCGTGTCCCCGAAGTAGACGATGCGCTCATGGGGCAGGCGCTCCATGACCGCCCGGGTCACGGTCAGCCCGCCCACGCCGGAGTCGAAGATGCCGATGGGACGAGAAGTGGGGTTTGCCACGAAAGGCCGGCCTCGCGAAATGGATTCCCGGGGCGCGCCCCGGGTGGGCACACGGATACGCCAAGGCCGGGCCGGAGGCAATGTCCGGATGTGGGGGTTATTGGCGGATGTCCCCGGCGTCCGGGAGGATGGCCCGCTCGATGACCTGCTTGAGTTCGGACATGTCCACGGGCTTGGCGATGTAGCCGTTGAGCCCCGAGTCCAGGAACGCCTCCCGGTCCCCGGGCATGGCGTGGGCGGTCATGGCGATGATGGGGATGGAGGCCTTTTCCCGGAAGGCCTCGTCGCCCCGGATGATTCTGGTCGCGGTCAGGCCGCCCATGACCGGCATCTGGATGTCCATGAGGATCAGATCGAACTCCTCGCGCCGCAGGACGTCCAGGGCCTGTCGGCCGTCCTCGGCGCAGGCGTGGTCGTAGCCGAGCTTGGACAGGAACTGTTCGGCCGTGAACCGGTTCACCGGATCGTCCTCCACCACCAGGACCCGGCCGACCCGGCGCGGGGACCCGGCCGGGACCGCCTCCGGGTGCGGCTCGACGGCGGGCTCGGCCGCGTCGGCCCCGCGGCGGGGCAGCATGATCCGGACCCGGGTGCCCCGGTTCTCCTCGCTGCACAGAAACACCGTCCCGCCCATGAGGTCCACGAGCCGGCCCACGATGCTCAGGCCCAGGCCCGAGCCGCCGTATTTCCGGGTGTAGGAGCCGTCGGCCTGGGTGAAGACCTCGAACATCCGGGCCTGCTTGTCGGCCGGGATGCCGATGCCCGTGTCCGAGACCTCGAAGCACAGCCCCCGCCCGGCCGGGCTCCCCGCCGGGGGCGCGGGGGAGACCGAAAGCCGCACCGAGCCGGTCTCGGTATATTTGATGGCGTTGGCCACCAGATTGTAGAGCGCCTGGCGGATGCGCCCGGCGTCGCCGCGAAAGGCGGCGGGCGTGCCCGGGGCCACCTCGCAGGCCAGGGCCAGGCCCTTTTTCTCCGCCTCGGGGGCGAAGGCGGCCAGGATCGGCCGGACGATCTCGTCCACCTGGCACCTGCCCTCGGCCAGGGAAATGCGTCCGGCCTCGATCTGGGAGATGTCCAGGATGTCGGCCAGGATGCGTAACAAGCCCTGTCCGGCGGTCAGGGCCGTGGTCACGTATTTCTCCTGTTCCGGATCGAGGGCGGTGGTCCGGGCCAGTTGGAGCATGCCCAACACGCCGTTTAACGGGGTGCGGATCTCATGGCTCATGGTGGCCAGAAACTCGCTCTTGGCCCGGCTGGCGGCCTCGGCGGCCTCCTTGGCGGTGGTGAGCTGGGCCTCGGCCCGCTTGCGTTCGCTTATGTCCCTGGCGAACACCAGGAGGTTTTGCCGGCCGCTCATGAAAATAGGCACGGCCGAGGCCTCGACGTGCGCCGTGTCGCCTCCGGATCGGGAGAGGCGGAACTCCTCCGGGAAGGGCCCCGCGTCCCCGGCGGGTTCGCCCGCCTGGCCCTCCTGCCGGAGGAGCCATTCCCGGAATCGATTCCGGTCTCCGGGAGATACCAGATCGAGGATGGGCGGGCCGTCCCCCGGGGTCGGGGACACGCCGAAAAGCGCCTCGGCCGCCGCGTTGGCGTAGATCAGCCGCCCGTCCTCCAGGATGAAGACGGCGTCCGGATCGTTTTCCACCAGCACCCGGAACCGCTCCTGGGTCTCCCGCAGAGTCGCCTCGGTCTCCTTGCGGCGGTCGATGTCCTCGATCACGGAGATGAAATAGTCCGGCCGGCCCTGCGCGTCCCGGACCAGGGAGACCGTGAGGTTGACCCATATCCGGCCGCCGTCGCTGCGAACATAGCGCTTTTCCAGGGAATAGGTCTCGATCTCCCCGGACAGCAATCGCGAGGCATAAGCCACGCTGGCCTCCAGGTCGTCGGGATGGGTGATTTGCCGGATGGTCATGCCCCGCAGTTGCCCGGGGCTGTAGCCCAACATGGCGCACAGCTTGCGGTTGACCCGCAGCAGGCGGCCGTCCGGGGTCACATGGGCCATGCCCACGGCGGCCTGCTCGAAGGTGGCCTCGAAGCGGACCGCGGTCTCCATCCTGTCGGCCTCGGCGCGCCGGCGTTCCTTCACGATGGCCCGCACCCGGCCCAGGAGCTCGTCCTCGGAAAAGGGCTTGGTCATGAAATCCTGGACCAGATCCGGCAACAGCCGCGCCCGCAGGGCCTCGTCGGCCTTGGCCGTGAACATGAGCACCGGCGTGTCCCGGGTCTCGGGGCGCTCGCGCAGTTCCCGGACCATCTCCTCGCCGTCCATGCCGGGCATCATGACGTCGCTGAGGATCAGCCCGGGACGCAGCGACAAGGCGGCCGCCAGTCCGGCGCGGCCGTCCCCGGCCGTGGCCGTGCGGTACTCGCGGCCCAGGGACCCGGCCAGAAAGGCGCGCATGTCCGGATTGTCCTCGACCACGAGCACAAGTTCCGTCGCGGCCCGGTCCGGCAGGGGGCAGGCGGGCCGCGCGGCGGCGGCCGGGCCGTCGATGATTTCCGGGGCCGTT
>Ga0067045_1003942_pt1 | contig 15122 bp, 7 predicted proteins | sample TerdegcTABiofilm_FD_59184 | JGI IMG/M metagenome (GOLD analysis project Ga0067045, IMG submission 59184) | Combined Assembly of (Gp0054472, Gp0054536) Wastewater bioreactor microbial communities from Singapore -Terephthalate degrading...
CTGCACGGCCACCTGCGCGAGCCAGTCGGTCCCGGCGGGCGCGGTCTCGTCCAGCACTCGGTCGCCCGCGAACCCGTAGATGCCGATGCCCGACGCCTGGACGACGACGCCGGGCTTGTGGGCGGCCTGCTGCACGGCCTCCACCACGGCGCGGCCCGCGTCCAGGCGGCTCTGGAGGATGAGATGCTTGCGCTCATCCGTCCATCGGCTGGGCAGAAGCCCCTCGCCGGCGATGCTAGCGCCCGCCAGGTTCACGATGGCGCCCGCGCCGTCGGCCAGATGCCCCCAGCCCTGCGCCGTGCGCCCGTCCCAGCGTTCCGCGCGGACGCCCGCCGGCAGGCCGGTGGCCTTGTCGGGGTTGCGCGTCAGCACGATGACCTCGTGCCCGGCCTGCGCCAGTTCCGCCGCCAGCGCCGACCCGATGAGTCCCGTCCCACCTGTGATGAGAATCCGCATGGCAAACACCTCCCGAATGTGTTAGCACCCTCACCCCAACCCTCTCCCAAAGGGCGAGGGCGTAGGTTCCCTCTCCCCGTGGGAGAGGGTTAGGGTGAGGGCGTCTCCCATTCCACCCCACCCACCAGTCGCTTCAGGGCATCGTACGCCTCGCGCCGAACCTCCGGGGCCACCCCCGCGTCGCGCGCCAACGCCAGCCAGACCTCGCTGGCTTCCTCCCCGCGCCCCAACGCCCCCAGCGCCAAGGCCGCCGCGCTCCGAACGTCAGCATCCACCCCCGCGTCGCGCGCCAACGCCAGCCAGACCTCGCTGGCTTCCTCCCCGCGCCCCAACGCCCCCAGCGCACTGGCCGCCGCGCTCCGAACGTCAGCATCCACCCCCGCGTCGCACGCCAACGCCAGCAAGACCTCGCTGGCTTCCTCCCCGCGCCCCAACTCCCCCAGCGCACTGGCCGCCTCGCGCCGAACCCACGGGGCCACCCCCGCGTCGCGCGCCAACGCCAGCCAGACCTCGCTGGCTTCCTCCCCGCGCCCCAACTCCCCCAGCGCACTGGCCGCCGCGCGCCGAACGTCAGCATCCACGCCCGCGTCGCGCGCCAACGCCAGCCAGACCTCGCTGGCTTCCTCCCCGCGCCCCAACTCCCCCAGCGCACTGGCCGCCGCGCTCCGAACCCACGGGGCCACCCCCGCGTCGCACGCCAACGCCAGCAAGACCTCGCTGGCTTCCTCCCCGCGCCCCAACGCCCCCAGCGCCCTGGCCGCCTCGCTCCGAACGTCAGCATCCACCCCCGCGTCGCGCGCCAACTCGGACAGAATCTCCCCGCGCCCCAACGCCCCCAGCGCCCTGGCCGCCTCGCGCCGAACCCACGGGGCCACCCCCGCGTCGCACGCCAACGCCAGCAAGACCTCGCTGGCTTCCTCCCCGCGCCCCAACGCCCCCAGCGCCCTGGCCGCCGCGCTCCGAACCCACGGGTCCACGCCCGCGTCGCGCGCCAACGCCAGCCAGACCTCGCTGGCTTCCTCCCCGCGCCCCAACGCCCCCAGCGCACTGGCCGCCTCGCGCCGAACGTCAGCATCCACGCCCGCGTCGCGCGCCAACTCGGACAGAATCTCCCCGCGCCCCAACGCCCCCAGCGCCCTGGCCGCCGCGCGCCGAACGTCAGCATCCACCCCCGCGTCGCGCGCCAACGCCAGCCAGACCTCGCTGGCTTCCTCCCCGCGCCCCAACGCCCCCAGCGCCCTGGCCGCCTCGCTCCGAACCCACGGGTCCACCCCCGCGTCGCGCGCCAACGCCAGCCAGACCTCGCTGGCTTCCTCCCCGCGCCCCAACTCCCCCAGCGCACTGGCCGCCTCGCTCCGAACCAACGGGTCCACCCCCGCGTCGCGCGCCAACGCCAACAGACCGTCTCCTGTGTAGTCATCGCCTTCCAGGCGCGCCAACTCTGCAATCGCATCCATTGATTCCCAGTCGGGGCCGTTCCGGGCGATGGCAAGGGCCTCATCCACAATCTGGCGGTGCAAAGGCGCGTCCACCGTTACCCTGTCCGCGAGAACCCGCAGCGCGAGGTACAGATGGCGGTGAAGCACATCCTCGTAAGGGTCTCCTTTGCCCGCCTCCAAAATCCGCTCCACAAGCAGGGTCGGGAACTCCTCGTACTTGTTGAGGCTTCCCAGCAGGAGCAGGATTACCTCTCGCCAGTGCGCATCCATCAGACGTTTTTCTATCTCGGCCCAGATGTCGCCCACGCCGCCGTGAATGCATCGGTTTTCAATGTCGCACGCCGCCAGGTATTCCTGAAACGTGAGGTGTGGGAAGCCAAAGACGCCCTCGCCCTTTTCCACCAGCAAGCCCGTGCGCCCGCGGACCAGGTTGACGAAGGCACCGGCCTCGTCGGCAGCGCCGTCGGGGTCATCGGCGAAGCCCAACCGACGGTTCTCCCTGATGAAATTCGTTACCAACCTCCGCAGGTCGCCTTCGCGGATCGCGCGTAGTTGGCGCGGCTCCCCCGGCCCCGCATGGACCGTATAGGCCAGCCGCTCCAGAAGCCGCCGCCGGTACCTGTAGAAGGGCCGCTGCTTTTCCTCCACCGTGAGGTTTTTCACTTCGTCCCATGTGTCCACAAGGGCCGTAACGCATTTGTCGTAAAGTTTCACCCGCTCGTGGGGGAGTTGCGCCTCAATGCGATGCACCAGGGCGATGATGGTGAGGAGGAGCGGATTCTGGGCCAGCGTCTTGATGCTCGGCTCCCGATCTATCGTGGCGATCAAGTCGTCGGTCTTGCGCTTGCGCTCGGCGGGGTCGCGCTCGCGGAGTTCGTACCACTTGCGGATGAACTCACGGATGTCCTCGTCCTCCAGAGGAAGAACGGTGTAGTGCGCCCAATCGCGCCTGTCCAGCGGGGCTGCGTCGTATCCCACGATGCGGGAAGTAACCACGTAGCGGTTGCGGGGGAAGCGAACTGCAAAGGCGCGGATCGCATTGGCCACCTGCTTGCGCTGCCCGACAGCCCACACTTCGTCCATTCCGTCCAACAGCACCAGACACCGACCACGGTCCAGGGCGTCTTGAAAGAAATCGCCGCTCAGGTTGAGCATCAGGTGCTCCCGAGCATAGGTGCGCAGGTAATCCAGCAGCGCGTAGTCGCAGTCGCGCCGGGCGCACTCGGCGGCGAACTCGTGTAGGGGAACGAAAATCGGCAGCGGCGAACCGCCACCTTCGGCACGCAGCCCCAGGTCGCTCTCGCCGCGGTTGTCGGCGCAGATGACCGCGAGGTACTTGAGAAGGGTCGTTTTGCCCGCGCCTGGGTCGCCCAGAACAACGGTCTTCATGGAGGCGCGGAGGATGTCCTGCACGGACGCGCTTTCGGGCAAGGACGCCCCGGCGGCGGCACCGCCTAGGGCCGCTCGCAGCGCCGCCAGCGCCTGCTCATCGCCTTCCGCCTCGGCGCGACGGTACGCTTCCCGCATTTCGCGCTCGTCTTTGGCCGCTTCGCGTTGCGCCCGCAGGCGAACGGAGATGTCCTCCACCGTGATGGGTTTCCGCTCCTTGATTTCGGGGATGCCCACGAACTCCAGGTTGCGGTGCATCTCGGCCAGCAGATGGCGGTAGGTCTCCTCGCTGTCATAACCGACGGGGCGCAGTTCGCGGACAATCTCCCGCAGAGCGCGGCGCATGTCTTTCTCAATCAGGTCGCGGTAGGCTTCCTGATTTAACAGGGCATCGCGCAGGTTGGACAGGTAGTCCCGCAGCACCGGGGCCACGTCATCGTGAGATGGGGGCTCCTCGTTGGCAAATTGGGCTTGCCACTTCAGGGTACGCTTCACGATTTGAGTCATGCGAGGCAAGTCTGGCTCGGCGGAAGTCAACATTAGTTTGGCCATCTCGTCGGCCAGTTCGCGGGCGGCGCTCATGTCCAGTGTCCCATCCAGAACCTGGAAGATGCGTTCGGCTTTGGCCCTGTCAGGGGATTGGCGGATGGTCTGGTCGCGGGCTGTTTTGTCCGCTTTCTGGAACGCCTGCCAACGCTGCGAGGTCTTGTCCTTGCCCGCCAGCATCGTGAAGCGGTCTTTCAACGCCCGGCCCACGGGATCCCAAGCCGCGTCAAATGCCTTGTTCCAGATGCTCTCCAACGCCTTGTACAAGGCTACGAGGATGATTCCACCACTCACGGGATCCATCGCCGACCTCCTACGATCCTTCTTGCGCGCCGCCCTTTTTGCAACGATTATAGCACCGGCCAACGCGCTCCCGCAACCCCTGGAAACAACAACCCTCCCGCAGGGTCGTGCCCCGCGGGAGGGTCCGATAGCGAACGCCCCGAAATTACAGCGCCAGCCCTACCCGATAGCCCGCCTTGACCGCCTCAAACACGCGCCCCACGGAGAACGAGTCGCCCAGGTTGTGCACCTCGGCCGCCACCCGCTCGCGGACGCACGCCTCGTACAGGGACTCGTCGGGCTTCATCCCCACGGCCAGCACCACCAGGTCGGCCGCCAGCGTCTCCTCGCGCCACTCCTCGCGGATGGGCCGCGCCAGCGGGTTGGGCACGTTCTCGGGCAGGATGGGCCGCCACGTTACGTACGGGTCGGGCACCGTCGGCGACACGTTGCGGGCGATGACCACCTCGCGCTCGCCGATGCGCTGGACCGTGGCGCAGTTCAGCAGCCGCACGCCCTTGCGCTCCAGGTGGTGGATCAGATGCCCGCGGTTTGCCGTGCAGACGCCCTTCATAAAGTAGGGCAGCATCTCCACCACCGTTACATCCTTGCCCAGTTCGTAGGCCAGGAAGTAGGCCGTCTCGCAGCCCACGGAGCCGCCGCCCACGATCACGATTTTGCCCTTGCCCTCGGCCAGCGCGGGGTTGCGCAGCACATCCACCGCCTGGACCACGTGGGGCAGGTCGGCGCCGGGCACGGGCAGGCCGCACGGCTTCGCGCCCGCGCAGATGACGACGGCATCAAACCCGCCCGCGCGCAGGTCCTCGGGCGACACGTCCGCGCGGAACCGCGCCGTCAGGTCGTAGTCGCGGGCGTGGCGCTCCACCGCGGCGTTCAGGTAGTCCACGTAGTTGGCCACGTCGTACTTGATCTTGGGGACGCAGCCGGGGATGAGCGTGCCGCCCGCCTTGTCGTTCCTGTCGTACAGCGTAACGCGATGGCCGCGGCGGGCCGCCGTCGTGGCGCACACCACCCCGGCGGGGCCGGCCCCCACCACGGCGACGCGCTTGGGCTTCTCGGCGCGGGGCGGCGTCTCGGCCAGCAGTTCCTCAAAGCCGGTGCGCGGGTTCACGGCGCATTGGGGATGCCCGCCCTCCAGGAACTCGTTGAGGCAGCCTTCCTGATCGCCGATGCACGGGATGATTTCGCTGACCCGGCCCGCGTAGGCCTTGTTGGGCCATTCGGGGTCGGCCAGCAGGGGCCGCGCCAGCATCACCATGTCGCACATCCCCTCACGCAAGGCGCGCTCCGCCAGGTCCGGATAGCCCAGTTTGCCCACCGCCACGACGGGCACATCCTGCCCCGCGTTGGACTTGACGCCGTGCTCGGCGAAGTAGTCCTTGACGATCTTGGCCACCTCCAGATAGCATCCGGGCGGCATGGACGCCGGCGGGTGCGGCAGCCACCAGTTGTCGTAGCATCCCAGGTCCACGTCAAACATGTCCACCCCGGCGCGCACCAGGTTGACCATGTACTCCAGCGTCATCTCCACGGTGCGCTCGTTGCGGAACCGGCGCAGGCCCTTGACCGTCTGCATCCGCTCGCCGTAGGTGGCATTGAGCGCCAGCGACAGGTCAATGCGGTACATGATGGGGTAGCGCGGGCCGGTGCGCTTGCGAATCTCCCGAACCAGTTCAATCCCAAACGCCTGCCAGTCAGCGAACTTGCCCCATTTTCGGCGGTTGAAGGCCGGATTGGTCATCTGCTCCAGGAGATACCCCTCGTGGCCGTGGAGATACACGCCGTCAATGAGCAGGCCCTTGGCGTCGGCGGCAGCCTGGCCCGCGTTCTTGATGATTCTCCAGCACTCGCGGTTGGTCAGCGGGCGGCACGGCACTTCGGGGATGTAGAAGTTGGGATTCCAATAGGACGAGATGGGCAGTTTGTACTTCTTGACCAGGCACTCGGGCGAGCCGACGCGCCCCAGGCCCGGCGTGAGTTGGATGAAGAAGCGCGCGCCGTGGGCGTGGCAGTTCTCCGCCAGGATGCGCCAGCCCGCGTAGTTGGTGCGCGAGCGGTCAATGCGCGGGAAGTAGGACAGGTCGCCCGGCTCCGTAACCGACGGGTCCACGCCGTGGCTCACGGGGATGAGCCCCGATGTGATGAGGCCCACACCGCCCCTGGCCCGCGCCACGAAGTACTCAATCATCTTGTTGCTCGGCCGGCCGGTCTCGTCGGCCATGCAGATGTTGCCCATCGGCCCCATGACGATGCGGTTGCGAATCTTCACGCCGTTGACCTGGATGGGCTGAAACAGGTGGGTGTACGGGTACAGGTCGGCGGTCATGCGGCCATCGCGCAGTTTGCCCTCGTCGGCGAAGCAGTCGCCGTAGCCGCTCACCCATTGTCGCAATCGTTCCTCGTAGTCCATAGGTGCTCTCTCCTTGCAGCGGTCTGCCCGCAGCCGCAACCGACGGCGGGCGCTATTGTGCAATCCTTCACAAGCCATTATACGCCGCCCGCGGAGGATTGTCAAAACCCCCGACCGCGGCGCGATGGAACCCTGCCCTACACGCTATGCGTTTCATGCTGCCGATTATCGGTCTGCCTAATCTCCACCGAAATGTGTAGTTTTCCGAATTGACAACGCCGCCGTTGTGGAGTTATGATTGGGCATCAGTTCGCAGGCAACCGTGTCGCTCTCAGTATAGCACAAAAAGCATCCGCGCGAGTCTCGCATGATGAGGATGGACAACTGAAACAAAGAGGAGGTAAATCAACAGTATGCGTGCCCAAGGTATTCCACCGGAAGTCCGGCAAAAGGTTGAAGCGATCATAAAGAAATTCAACGAGACCGTCATCAAAGACCCCGACTGCTATTACGTAGCCCGTTACCGGGGGCGGTATGTGTACCTTGATCGGTTTGACCACGGTGTGAAAGGGCCGATCTGTCGCCTGGAGTACACGGGGCGCATGGATGATTGGGACTTTGCGATCTACCTGTACAGCGACGAACGGTACGATCCTGATGAGTGGTTCTTCCCGGGGTCAGACTACGTAGACGGAACGGTTGAAGGAGCGCTGAAAGCCGGGCTGGAGGCATATCCGTAGGATTACAAGCGAAGCCGAGCGCTTGGCAGACGTCGGAGACGCGTTCCAGCACAGCCCAGCCCGCGCATCCACCCGCCGCCCGCCGCGCTCCGCGGCGCGGGTGAAGCGCAGGCCGTCATACGCAGCGCCTTGCCGCGCCCGTGTTGGCGCCTGGCTCCCCGTCGGGCGCGTGCAGAGACCCGCTTGCCCGCCCCCTGCCGGCCGCTACTTCCCCGGCAGGTTGTACTGGGCGTAGTTGCCCTCAAACTCCGTGGGGATGGTCGTCAGGATTTCCACCCAGCGGATGATGCGGTTGGCGCCCTGCAGGAGTTGCAGGAACGGGCCTTGCGTCTTGAGTTTGCGCATGGTGATGGCCTTCGTGGCGCCCATCTTGCCGCGCAGGATGTCCACCCACACGCCATACGGCGCCGACAGGGTGAACAGCGTCGGCCGCTCGCCGATCCACACCTCGTTCATCTTGCCGTCCACGTTGTCAAACCCGATGACGATGCGCTCGTGGACGCCCTGCGCCGGCTCCGGCTCCAGCACCAGCGTGTACGACTCGTTGTTGCCCTTGGCCAGTTCCAGGTACTGCGGGTCCGCGTTGGAGCGCCTCTTGACCTCTTCCAGATACTCCAGGCTGGCGAGTTTCATGTGTACCTCCTCTATACTAGCAATCAGCGGTCAGCAAACAGCCGTCAGCAGACAGCGGTCAGCCACCCGCAAGTTGCTCGCCGGCGATTCGGACGAGAACCTTGACCGCGCCCGAACCAGGGGTGTCCAAGAACCTGAACCCCTTGTCCACCACGTCGTCCAGCGCGATCTCGTGGGTTACCAGCGATTCCACATCCACGCGCCCCTGGGCCACGAAGTCAATGGCCGCAGGAAACGCGGCGCGGCCCGCCAGGCTCCCCTCAATGCACAAGTCGCCCAGGGCCACGCTCATGAAGTCGGCCTCCACCGGCTCCACGCACAGGCCGAGGACGAAGATTTGCCCGCCCTTCCGCACCAGGGAGATGGCGTCGCGATAGGGTTGGGGCGCGCCCGTGCAGACGTAGATAACGTCGGGGCCTTGCCCGTCGGTCAGCGCCGAAAGCGCCACGCTCACGTTGTCCCGCGTCGGATCCAGGACGAGCGCCGCGCCCAGTTTCCGCGCCAGCGCCGCGCGGGTGGGATCCACCTCGGTTACGGCCACCCGCCGCGCGCCGGCCAGGAGCGCGCACTGTAGCGTGAGCAGGCCGATAGGCCCGGCGCCCATGACCAGGGCGCGGTCGCCCGGCTTCAGCCGCGAGCGTTGCACGCCGTGCAGCGCCACCGACAGCGGCTCCACCAGCGCGCCCCGGCGCAGGCTCACGCCCTCGGGCAGGCGGTGCACCCCGCGCACCGGCGCGACGCAGTATTCCGCCATCGCCCCGTCGTGGGTCACGCCGATCATGTACAGGCTCTCGCACGCGTCCAGCCGCCCCTCGCGGCAGGGCAGGCACTGGCCGCAGGGGATGGCGTCGTTGACCACCACGCGGTCGCCCGGCTTCCAGTCCGCCACGTCGGGTCCTGCCGCAACGATGACGCCCGAGAACTCGTGCCCGAGGATCAACCCGGGCGCGTACATGCCGGTGTGGTACGCCTCCATGTCGGACCCGCAGATGCCGCAATAGGCCACGCGGATGAGCACCTCGCCCGCCCCGGGTTCGGGCATGGGCACGTCGGCGACCTCAATGTGTCCGATTCCCCGCACAACTGCCGCTTTCATCTCCACCTCCCGCTATCGTGCTGACAAGGCGCGGATGACCCAGAGACGCGAAATCCCTCTCCGTGTCTTGGTGTCTTTGTGTGGGAAAAATGTCCCACACGGAGACACAAAGAACACAGAGGGTTTCTTTGTGTCTTTGTGTCTTGGTGTCTTTGTGTGGGAAAAATGTCCCACACGGAGACACAAAGAACACAGAGGATTTCTTTGTGCCTTGGTGTCTTTGTGTGGGAAAAATGTCCCACACGGAGACACAAGGGGGTAGAGGCACAGGAGATTTCTTTGTGTCTTTGTGTCTTTGTGTGGGAAAAACGTCCCACACAGGAGTTTCTCGGGTTTTTGTGGCGGCCGATTCCCCATAAAACCCCTTGACTCCTTGCAGAGTAGTGCTATAATGTGAACAGCGGATTAGGATCGGTGTACTGCGCGGGCCACTCGTTCCGCGCACGCGGATGGGTTGCCGCGCAGCGCGACCTGCTGGGAGAATTGTACGGCGTTTTCGTCGCATGGCAAATCGCAGGCTAACCCGCCCCGCCCGTCGCCGCGGAACACAAAGACGCGAGAGGAGCGTTCCTCTCGCGTCTTTCGTCGTCGCAAACGAGGCGGGCGGCTTACCCTAGGCCGACGGCCACGTCCCGCTTGCTCTGCCAGATGGCCCAGACCACCACGGCCACGAGGATGACCAGGGCCACGTACATGCCCGGCCTGCCCTGGTTCTCCACAATCAGCGGGGCGGCCAGCAGGCTGATCAGGTTCACCACCTTGATCATCGGGTTGAGGGCCGGCCCGGCCGTGTCCTTGAGCGGGTCGCCGCAGGTATCGCCCTCCACGCCGCACTTGTGCGCGGGCGACCCCTTGCCGCCGAAGTGCCCGTCTTCAATATACTTCTTGGCGTTGTCCAGCGCGCCGCCAGCGATGGCCATGAAGACCGCCATCAACTGCCCGGTCAGGATCACGCCCGCCAGGAAGGCTCCCAGCGCCTTGACGTCAAAGATGATGCCCACCACCAGCGGCAGCGAGACGGACAGCGCCACCAGGCTGACGAGTTCCTTCTGCGCGGCGGCCGTCGTGATGCTCACCACCTTCCCGTAGTCCGGGGCGACCGTCCCCTCCAGCACGCCCTTGACCCGGAACTGCTTGCGCACCTCGTCCACGACCAGGTTGGCCCCGCGCGCCACCGCCCGCAGCGAGAACGACGAGAAGAGGAACGGGAGCGCGCCGCCCACCAGGAAGCCGATGGTCCCCGTCAGCGTGGAGACCGGAATGCCCTGGTCCAGCAACTTGAGGAACTCGTCCACGCCCATCCCCTGCAGCCCGCCGTAGGGCAGCGTCAGGGCGTCGGCCACAAAGGAGAAGAACAGCGACGTGGCGGCGACCACGGCCGAGGCGATGGCCACCTGCTTGGTAATCGCCTTCGTGGTGTTGCCCACCGCGTCCAACTCGGCGAGAATCTTCCACGCCTTCGGCCCAACATGAGCCATCTCGCCGATGCCGTTGGCGTTGTCCGAAATCGGCCCGAAGGAGTCCATGGCCACATTGTTGCCGGTGTGCGACAGCATGCCGATGCCGACCATCGCGACGCCGTAGAGGGTGTAGATCAGGCCCTCGTTGTGGAAGATCAGGTGGCTGGCAGCCAGCGCCACCACGATGGCCAGCAGGCTCCACACGCTGGCCTCCATGCCCACCGCCAGGCCCGAGAGAATGGTCGTGGCCGAGCCGGTCTTGGTGGATTCGGCGATCTCTTGCACCGGCTTCTTGTGGAGCGAAGTGAACAGCGAGGTCAGCGGGTTGAACACCACGGCCAGGCCCACGCCGATGGCGTTCAGCGTGGCCAGTTGCCACTCGTGGACGTACAGGGTGGAGAAGACGAAGGCCCACACGACGGTGTTGATGGAGGACACCTCGTAGGAGCGGAACATGGCCTCTTCGGCATCCTTGGCCCGCAGGAACTTGATCGGGAAGTTCTCCCAGATGGGAACGGTGAAGGTCCCCAGGATGGAAGAGACGACGCCGATGGCGCGCACGATCAGGGGATACACAATCCACTGGATGTGCCCCGTCAGGCCGTACAGGAAGAGTCCCAGGATCAGGGTGGAGACGATGGTAACCTCGTAGGACTCAAAGATGTCGGCGGCCATGCCGGCGCAGTCGCCCACGTTGTCGCCCACCAGGTCGGCGACAACGGCCGCGTTGCGCGGGTCGTCCTCGGGCAGGCCCTGCTCCACCTTGCCCACCAGGTCGGCGCCCACATCGGCCGCCTTGGTGTAGATGCCGCCGCCGATTCGCATGAAGAGGGCGACCAGCGTGCCGCCGAAGCCGAAGCCCAGCAAGGCGTCGGGCGCCGCCTTGCCGAAGATCATGAAGATGATGGTGCCGCCCAACAGCCCCAGGCCGTCGGTCAGCATGCCGGTGAACGTTCCGGCGCGGTAGGCCACGGTCAGCGCCCCGTTGTAGTTCTCCTTGACGGCCATAGAGGTTACGCGGATGTTGCCCTCAATGGCGACGCGCATTCCGAGTTGGCCGACCAGGATGGAGAAAGTGGCGCCGGCGATGAAGGCCAGCATTCGCCCGAAGCCGATGCCCAGCCTCGCGGCGGCTTCGTTGCCGCCGAACATCTCCAGGGCCTGGTGGCTTGGCCTGACCACATAGACGCTGAAGAAGAGCGCCACGGCCAGCGCGCCCAGGATGGGCAGCATGGTGCGCAACTGCCGCCAGAGATAGGCGTTGGCGCCCACCTTGATGGCGCTCCACACCTGCTGCATGGCCGGGGTGCCCTTGTCCCGCCGCACCGTATCGCGCCACAGCCAGTAGGCGTAGAGCAGGCTCAGAAAGGCTACACCGATGACCCCAAAGAGCATGCCTTGTTCTAGTGGACTCAGTGCCGACACGATTGCCTCCTCCTTGAGAGTATTGAGTCTTCGCCCACTTGTACAAAACGACGCTTTCCCAGGTGGGCCACCGCGAAAGCGCCCTTAGGTCCGCGTTGGACAACGGAGCATGGCCGCGCCATCTCGGTTGAAGCGCCCAATAACCGGCCCGAACGGGCTAACGCAAATGCGCGCCGACGCTCGGCGTTCCATCGGGAGTCCGAAGGGCAGGAGACTGCGCCCTTCTGGGCGGGCGTGCCGACCCACCCAATGGACGCGATTGTAGCATAGACGCGCGACGGCTGTCAATAATTCGCATTTGCGTTCATGCCTGTATGGAATCCAGCACAAGGGCGGCGGGAGCCTCGGATGGCACCCAACACTTCTCCCCGTCCTTCTGGACGAGGGCGACGCGCAACCCGATGCTGGCCGAGCGCCCGATGCCCGCCGCGCCGAGCGGGATGCTCAAGTACAGGTCGTGCGTGCCCCGGCGCACCCGCACGCCCGCCTCGGCCGATGTCTCGCCGACGAGGTGCGCCGTCCAGGGCGCGCCGGTGCCGTCTCCGATCGGCCAGATGTCCACGATGACGTTCGGATTCTCCATCGGCTCGTAGGTTTCCAGGCGCAGGTGCAGGCTCTGCTCATCTCGGTGCAGGCGGAGCCGCCGCACGGGGACGTAGGCCCGCTGGGCAGCCCCCTGCGACGCCGCCAGGGGCACGAGGGTGAGGCTGCGATCCCAGGCCCACGTTTCGGGCCATCCGCTGGCGGCCGACTGGATGAAGGGGATCGCGTTGTCGGGCCGGCCCCACGCCGCGTCCAACTCGGCCAGGTCGCGGGGCGGCGCCTCACCCAGGATGCGGTACACGTCCAGCAGCCGCGCGCGGTACAGTCGGTCAAACTCGGCCTGCATGGGCGAACGGTTGCGGCTGGAATACCACCAGAACCAGTCGCTGCCCTCGGCCTGGTAGATGCGCTCCCACGCGTCGCCGAGGAGTTGCGCGGGCGCGTCGGGATGGGCAGCCTGCCAGTCCATCAGCCGCTGGCGGGTCTGGGCAAGCCACGCCCAGGCGCGATTGTGCTTCTCCTCGCCGATCCACGTGTCCAGGTTCCCGTTGATCCACGAGCCGGTGAACAGGCGGTCAATCCGCGCGCGCGGCGGGTACTTGCGCAGGTATTCGCGCACGGTAACGGGCTTCAGCAGCGGGTCATCGCCCAGCCGCTGGTACAGGGTCTTCAGGAACGGGTTGCCGTTCTGCTCGTAGTACTCCCAGGCGTTTTCGCCGTCCAGGATGATGGGCACCAGGTAGGGCAGGCCGTCCGGCTCCAGCCGCTCGCGGATCACGTGCAGGCGGTAGATCATGTCGTCCACGGCGGCCTGCGGGTTCATGCTCTGGTACACGAAGCCGATGCGATCCGACAGCGCGTGGTCGCGGAACACGGCGGCGACGGGGCGACTCCCGCCGTCCACCCAGTACGGCTGGTAGAGGATGGAGGGATTCTTGACATGGCCCGCGCCGTCGCGCTCTATCCGTACCCCCAGGCTGCGGGCCAGGATGGCCTCGTCGGACGCGAACCATGCGAACCCCGCCTCCGCGATCAGGGGCACGATGGCAGCGCCCACCGCCCCCTCCGACGGCCACAGGCCCGCCGGCTTCTTGCCGAATCGCGCGGCGTGGGCCTGGACGGCGCGCGCCAGTTGTTCGCGTGCGTCCTCCGGCGCCGCCAGGGCCACGCTCGGCAGCGCGATGCCGGGCATGGCCACCCGCGCCGAGTCCGTGCTGATGAGGAGCGGCAGGATGGGATGGTAGTAGGGCGACGTGGTGAGTTCCACCTGCCCTTGGGCCGCCAGCGCCTTGTAGGCTGGGATGATGCTCGCGATCACCTCGCGCTGCTTGGCCAGGATGAGGCGAATGTCCTCGGGCGTGTACCCCGCGCCCTTGTGGGAGATGGCCTGGAATTGCGGGTCCTGGGCCAGGTTCAGCGAGTCCATCCAGGCCAGGTTGAACAGCGCGATCAGGTCCAGATAGTCGGCGTCGGAAAAGGCGTCCACATCGCCGCGGGTGGCATCTCTGCGCGCCTTGAGTTCCAGGTAGCGCGCAGACCGCGCCATCACCTTGTGCTCGTTCACGCAGAAGAATAGCGACAGGATGTAGGCTTTGTCTTCCCTGGACCACGCCGTCTGGGTGCTGAGTTTCAGGGCGCGATCCTGCGCGGCGCCCTCGGCGTAGGCTTCAATCTGCGCCAGGAGCGAGGGGACGAAGTTGACGGTGGCGTGGACTTGGGGATACTGCGCCTGGAGTTCGGCCATGCGGAGGTAGTCCTTGACCGCGTGCAGGCGCACCCACGGGAGCGCGTACTCTCCCGTGCGCGGGTCCAGGTAGTCCGGTTGGTGCATGTGCCACAGGATGGCAACGTGCAGCGGGTGGCTCACGCATTCTCCCTGTCGCGGGGTCGCATGTGCGGGAACAGGATGACCTCGCGAATGTTCGGCTGATCCGCCAGCAGCATCGTCAGGCGGTCAATCCCCATGCCGAAACCGCCGGTGGGGGGCATGCCATAACTCAGCGCGGTGATGAAGTCCTCGTCCATCTGGTGCGCCTCCTCGTCTCCGGCGGCGAAATCCCGCCCCTGGGCCAGGAACCGCTCGCGCTGGTCCAGCGGGTCGTTGAGTTCCGAGAAGGCGTTGCAAATCTCCATGCCGGCGATGAACCCCTCAAACCGCTCCACGGTGGTCTCGGAGCCGGGCTTCTTCTTGGCCAGCGGCGAAACGTCTATCGGGTAGTCTATCAGGAACGTGGGCTGAATCAGGTTCGGCTCCACGTAGGAACCGAGGAGCGAGTCAATCAGTTTGCCGCGGCTGGACTTGGCCTCCACGTCCAACCCCCTGGCGACGATGGCCTTGAACAGGCTGTCGGCGTCGGGGTATTCCTCGTAGTCCACGCCGGTTGCCTCGCGGATGGCGTCGCGGAGCGGGATTCTGCGCCAGGGCGGCGTGAGGTCAATCTCGTGTCCCTGGTACGTGATCTTGGCGGTGCCCAGCACCTCGCGGGCGGTGAAGGCGACCATCTCCTCGGCCGTGCGCATGACATCGTTGTAGTCGGCGTAGGCCTGGTAGAACTCCAACTGCGTGAACTCGGGATTGTGCTTGAAGGAGATGCCCTCGTTGCGGAAGTCGCGGCCGATTTCGTACACCCGCTCGTAGCCGCCGACGATGAGCCGCTTGAGGTACAACTCAAACGAGATGCGCAGGTAGAGATCCTGGTCCAGTTGATTGTGGTGCGTGATAAAGGGGCGGGCGGCCGCCCC